>QWCV01000388.1_pt1 | contig 52253 bp, 35 predicted proteins | sample 1972621 | NCBI WGS metagenome assembly QWCV01 (sample SAMN09866699, study PRJNA288562) | Human gut metagenome isolate pre2_stool, whole genome shotgun sequencing... | isolation source: gut | host: Homo sapiens | place: USA: California | reverse complement strand
GAATTGTACGGGATAACTATGTATCCCTTGTACTCTCAAAACAACTTTTTACGCTGCTCTGTCTTGTGGCAAAATGTCATTGTTCTCCTTGCGGTTCCCAGGGTCTTGCCCCCGAAACGCGAATGCAAAATTAGTATGTTTTTCGGCCCTTGTCAAGTACTTTTGCGATATTTTTTCAACTTTTCTTTACTTATCCGTTTAACTCGTTGATATTCCGTGAAATCAATAAATGTTAATATTTATATTATTCTGTTAATTTCGAGAGCCGGATTGAACCTTCTCCGCTGAAAATTGTTGCGCCGCTCCGAAATATTTTCCGAAGCGACGCAAATTTTACTGATTTTCGGCACGATTATTCCAGCCAGATATCCTTGATGAGATAGGTGCCTTTACGGGTCGGAAGATTGAGCTGGATGAACTCTATGTCACGGAACGAGCCAAGCGGGATGTCGGTCTTAGGTATCTCGCGCGTCACCGTCACAGGATATGGCGCCGGCATTATCACACCGGTGTCGGGCGCCAGGTCCTTGATATTTATCGTCGCCACGGCCGAAGCCGCCGGGATATTTGCTGTCGGTTCCACAGCCACGAACGTCATCGGCGTCGAGTATGTGTAGCCGTTGCGAGACACTACGGACACCTTTGCGTCCGCGCCGGGCAAATCGGTGGCGCCGTAACTGTCGGCCGGATTCATGGTCAGGAACGCCACCTTGAGCTGCGTCGGATTTACCGTTTCGGGCACTTTCGCTATCTTGTCGCCTACACGGCGGCGAATCACCGTGCGACTGCCAGGCTTGTCATTACGGATGTCAAGTTTATAATGTACCGGGTCGTACCAGTTGGGGTTGACATAATTGAACGAGAAATCCCAGCTTTCGGGAATCATGTTGACGTCTAAGTTTGCATCGCCTTGCTTGGGAGACAGCAAAGCTAACGGAACACGCGTCGGTTCCGGCTTCACATACTCCGAGAAACCTAAGTTACCCGCAATCTTTCCTTCCATGAGCAGATCCATATCCGGCTCGATGCCCGTGGCCACCACAAGATATATGCCCGGCAGCACATCGGCGCGTCGACCTACTTTTTCAGCCTCGTTGTCGGCCGTCACCTTATATAATGTGTAGTCGCGTCGCAGTCCGGGCAGGTTCAGCTTTATCTGATGCGCACGGTCAACGGCCACGATCTTGGCATCGTTGAGGGATGTGTTGCCGAACGGATCGTCCAATATATCGGCATCGGGCATTATCTCCATGCGCCAGACGCCTGGCTGCCCGGTCTTGTCAAGAAAATACGCTCCGGTGCCGTCGTACTGCGCCACGGGCGACGAGCCATGACCGGCCACCAATTCAAGGCTGTCAGGACATACGGGATTGTCCTCGGTGGAATTACTGTAAATAAACTTCTGCGGCGAGTTGAACACCGACAGGTCGGGGTCGTGCGACACTCTGGTATGGCCGAACTTGGTGTTGTCGGGATATTTGCCGTAATCGGCGCCACGGGGCGTCTCGCGGGCCGTCTCGGCAGCTATCATCAGACTCAGGGCCTTGGCCGGCGTGTACGCCAGGTTCATATAATGAGTGGGGTATTCCGTATTATACTGCGCCAGGTCAATGGGATCGTAGGCAAACTGTGTGATCCACTGGAAGCCCTTCCCCCGGAAAGTGCGCGCTATGGCCGGATAGAGATGCGAATAGAGCACGTCGGCCGGATCGAACTCATAGACGGCGCGAGCCAGGTGCTTGTACGCGGGAATCGTATCCTCCCATGGAATGGTGTAGTTGTCCAGCGCCGGCAGGAAATTCCCCTTGCGCTCATGACCGGCCACCAGACCTGTCGGGTACCACTGATATGTGGTGCCCTGAATGTCCTTGGCATCGTAGTAGGCCGAGGTCACGTCGGGGTTGTGCGTCACATTATATAATATAGGACGTTTGTATCCGGCCTTGCGCAGTGCGGCCGACATCCGGTCGATATATTCGGTCACGCTCCGTTTCGATGCCTTGTGACATGGTTCGTTATTGATCTCGATGGCCACTACGGCCTTGTCGTCGGCAAGAGTGCGGCCCGTATACGGATTGCGGTGCTTGACCAGTTGCTGCAGATAGCGCGCCTGGGCGGCACGCGCGGCAGGATCGAAATGAATGTTGCACTTGTCGTAGTCGTAGGTGAACGACCCGGTGTCGGCATCCTTTTCCGGATAACCGTTACCGAAATTGGTCTGAGCGGTAAGCACGATGTCTATGCCGCGCTTCTCTAATTGCGCGATAAGATAATCCAGCAGGTCGAGATGTTCGCTCTGCACCAAGTTGCCGACGGAATCGGCCAGTTCGGCGTCCCACAGATGCAGCCGGAACGCATTCAGACCCAAGCGGGCCAGATGGTAGACATCACGGTCTATGGCTCGTTTACGGTCTTTGCTCTCATAACCCAACGCCCGGTATGAATAGGCGAACGGAACGGTATAGTTCGTGCCATAATAGCTGACTTCCTGTTTGTTGTCGCTGCGGCGCATCACGCCCTCGCTGTCTACGAACACCTCATACTTCTGTCGGTCGGGATTGATCTGACTTTTCCTGGCTCCGTAAGCCTTGGCTCCGCAAGCCGCAACGCCGCCCATCGCGACCAACGCGCACGCGGCTATTATCCGGTCTTTCATGTCATTCTGTTTTTATCTACCGCAAAAGTACTACAAAACCTCCATAATCACAAACCTAAAAGTCGGTAAAATCACCATCGATTCTTAAGACTGTTTTTGCCGTAGCGGGAATACATTGATATAAAATTTATGACAATCTTTTCTGATTTTTAATTATATTTGCACATTGACAGCGTTATTACATAAAGGATAAGCCAACCAAACCTATAAGTATAGACCTTCTAAACAGCAATCTGCATGAATATCAGCATGAATGATGAAACATATCGTCGGATTCATTTCGCTGTAATGGCAATTGAAAGCGGAGCCCGCAAGCTCGGCATTTCCAGCAAGGAAATGCACGACAGGCTACGCAAGCAAGGCCTGATCCGAAATCGTCTGTTCAAAAGATATGACACCCTGCATACTCAAAGTCTGGATTGGGTAGCCGATGATATTTCTGAAACCCTTCTAAATTGGGAAGCCGGATTATGATAACTTTATTTCATGGTTCATATATCACCGTCCCTGCTCCGTTCGTCAAGTTGGGAAGGAAGAAAGTAGATTTCGGACAAGGATTCTACCTCACCAAATTACGTTCCCAAGCTCAATCCTGGGCCGAAACGGTTGCAGAAAGAAAAGGCAAAGATGTCCGACCTGTCCTGTCGATATATTCCATCGATATTGATTCCATTAAAGCCAATGGCTACCGCGTGAAAGTCTTTGAGGCTTATGACCTTGAATGGCTTGAATATGTTATTGATTGTAGACGAGGCGGCAGGATGCAGTTACTTTACGATTTAGTAGAGGGCGGTGTGGCAAATGACAACGTGATTGATACCGTTGAAGATTATGAAAACGGTATCATTACTGCGGACCAGGCTCTCGGCCAATTAAAATACAAGAAAGTCAATCATCAGATCTGCATATTGAATCAGGAGATCATAGACAAACATTTGTTCTTTATTTCATCGGAAACATTATGAGGGATAGTGTTTTATGGCGTAAGCAGAGCCGCATAATAATGCTATTGGCCGACAGGTTGCAAATCGATCCCGAGCGGGCTCTTGACTTGTATTATTCAACCGAAATATGCCGACAGCTTTCCGACCCCAAATATGGCCTGCATTTGAGAAGTGACGACTATATATTGGAAGATCTCATAAACGAACTTAGAGACACACAATAATGCCGGATAAGATATCCGCTGCGACTGGAGGGGCGGTGTCCTCACCGCCCAAGGGGTGACGACGTGGACGTCGTCATTCCAGTCGTTGACGGTTACGGGGCTTCGGATACGCGCCTGATAAAAACGTCTGAAAGGCGCCTGACAGACGCCCGATAGGGTTCTGAGACAGTTAACGGTTCGTAAATTTCATTATCTCAGAAATTTTGATTATTTTCGCGGTTTAAAAGGACATCATATCGTTATCAAGGAGTCGGGAAGGCAAAAACCGGTCTTAATAATCGGCATTCACAACCGGCTTCCGATTAAGGATAGGATTCAAAGACCCAAAAACAATGCTGACATTGCAACAGATAAAGGCCGATCCGGAGTATGTGATCGGCAGACTGGCTGTCAAAGGATTTGACGGTCGCGGTATTATAACGGAAATACTGGAGATAGACGAGGAACGCCGCAAACTTCAGCACAAGTGCGACACGGATGCGTCGGAGCTGAAGAAATTAGCGGCGAGCATCGGCGCGCTGATGAAGCAGGGCAAGAAGGAGGAGGCCGAAGAAGCCAAGGCCGAAGTGGCCCGCATCAAGGGCGAGACCAAGGGCCTGCAGGACCGTCTGGAGGAGTGCGAGCACAAACAGCTGCAGCTCCTGCTGACCGTGCCAAACCTCCCCAACGAGACCGTGCCCCTCGGCACATCGGCCGAAGATAATGTGGTGGAGAAGACCGGCGGCCCGATGCCCGACCTGCCCGAAGACGCGCTCCCCCACTGGGAACTGGCCAAAAAATATAACATCATCGACTTTGAATTAGGCGTGAAGGTCACCGGCGCCGGTTTCCCCTTCTACGTAGGCAAGGGCGCCCGTCTGCAGCGCGCGCTGATTCAATTCTTCCTCGACGAGGCCTGGAAGGCCGGTTACGTCGAGGTTGAGCCTCCCTTCGTGGTGAATGAGGCATCCGGCTACGGCACCGGCCAGCTTCCCGACAAGGAGGGCCAGATGTACCACGTCAATCTTGACGACCTCTATCTGATTCCTACCGCCGAGGTGCCCGTCACGAACATATACCGCGACGTGATTATCCCCGAGAATGAGCTGCCCAAGAAGAACTGCGCCTACTCGCCCTGCTGGCGCCGCGAGGCCGGCAGCTACGGCAAGGACGTGCGCGGCTTGAACCGTCTGCACCAGTTCGACAAGGTTGAGATAGTCCGCATTGAGCGTCCCGAGGATTCCTACGCCGCCTTAGAGGAGATGAAGGACCACGTGCAGGGTCTGCTGGAGAAGTTGGGCCTTCCCTGGCACATACTGCGTCTGTGCGGCGGCGACATGTCGTTCACATCGGCCATCACCTTCGACTTCGAGGTATGGAGCGCGGCCCAGAAGCGCTGGCTTGAGGTAAGCTCGGTTTCCAACTTCGAGACATATCAGGCCAACCGTCTGAAGTGCCGCTACCGTGGCGACGACAAAAAGACCAAGCTGTGCCACACGCTGAACGGCTCGGCCTTGGCTCTGCCCCGCATCGTGGCCGCACTGCTGGAGAACAACCAGACCCCGCAGGGCATCAAGGTGCCCGAGTGCCTGGTGAAGTACACCGGCTTCGATATGATAGACTGATATATCGACCGACAATTAAGAGCACATTCCACATTTAAACGATACACAGATGACACAGCATGACTTTTCGCACCCCGACATGTCACCGCAGGACAAAGGATATGTCAGCAAGGGTGAAAAACAAATTCCCATCGACGACCCGACGGGGAAATGGAGCGACCTGACACTTCTGCCGGAATGGGGCGAGAAGTTCTACGACGTGTACACTGTGCGCAAGCACGGCAAATGGGTGATGCTGAAGGGCGTGAAGCCCGAGTATCGCGACGACCCGGAGCGCGTGCGCATGCTGGAGCAGGAATTCGACACGCGCTACAACCTGGCGCATCCCAACATCGTGATGGTGAACGACTTCGAGAACGTGCCGGGCGTCGGTCCGGCCATCATCACCGATGACATCTACGGCTATTCGCTTCGCCGCCTCATCGACGAGAAGCGACTGACGCCCAAGATAGTGTACCGCCTGCAGACCCAGCTGGTGGACGCCCTGGAATACATTCAGGAGAACCACATCGTGCACGACCCAATCACCCCGGACACCATCATCTTCACCGAGTACAACGAGAACCTGAAGCTGATCAACGTGGGCTATGCGCAGAAGTCGAGCCTGACCCAACAGGACACACAGTCCGACATCCGCGACTACGGCCGCGTGCTGAACGAGGTGCTGGACCATCTGCCCACCACACTGCCGCGTCTGCGCCGCATCGCCAACCGCTGCGAGAGCCCCGATCACTCCTACCGCAGCGTCCCCGACCTGCAGCTCGCCCTGGAGCGGCGCAACTCGGGCCAGATGTACGTGTTCATCTGCGTGTTCATCGTGTTCATGGCCGCCCTGCTGATATGGCTCACCAACAGATGACCCCACACTTCTACAAATCAGAATGTTAGAGATAAAGCAAATACAGCCCACACGTTCAGCCTTACGTGAATTCACGCAATTCCAGATAGACCTGTACCGTGGGAACGACTATTATGTTCCGCCGTTGGTCAGCGACGACGTCGAGGCGTTGTCGCCGGACAAGAATCCGGCGTTCGACTTCTGCGAGGCCGCTTACTTCATGGCTTACCGCGACGGCAAGCCCGTGGGACGCATCGCCGCCATCATCAACAGCCAGGTCAACCGCAACTCCGACTCCAAGATATGCCGCTTCGGGTTCATGGACTTCGTCGACGACATGGAGGTGTCGCGTGCGCTGCTTGACGCCGCCGAGGACTGGGGACGCCGGAAAGGGATGAACAAGATGACAGGTCCCCTCGGATTCACCGACATGGACCGCGAGGGACTGCTGGTGGAAGGGTTCGAGGAACTCTCCACCATGGCCACCAACTACAACTATCCCTACTACGCCGGGCATGTGGAGGCGGCCGGATACGTCAAGGAATCGGACTGGGTGGAGTTCCTGCTGCAGGTGCCCGACAAGGTGCCCGAGCGTTACGACCGCATCGCTACATTAGTGAAGGAGAAGCTGAACCTGCGCATCCAGAAATACACAAGCCGCAAGAAGGCCAAGACAGAGATAGGCCACAAGCTGTTCCGCCTCATCAACGAGGCGTACAAGGACCTGTACCAGTACTCGCAGCTCACCGACCGCCAGATAGACTACTACGTGGACTATTACCTCGGGCTGGTGAACCTTGACCTACTCACGTTCGTGATGGACAAGGACGACAACCTGGTGGGCCTAGGCATAGCCCTCCCCTCGCTGAGCCGCGGACTGCAGAAGGCCCGTGGCAGGATGCTGCCGTTCGGATGGTACCATCTGCTTAAGGCCCTTAAAGGCAAGAACGACCGCGTGGACCTGCTGCTGGTGGCCGTACATCCCGACTACCAGAACCGTGGCGTGAACGCCCTGATGTTCCAGGACCTGCTGCCGCACTTCATCCGGCTGGGCTTCAAGTATGCCGAGACCAACCCCGAGATGGAGACCAACGCAAAGGTGCAGTCGCAGTGGGAAGTGTTCAAGCCGCGCCAGCACCGCCGCCGCAGGTCGTACGCCAAAGATATTTAACCGGGTGCATTCCGTAACGCAATTATCGGCATGAATCAGGAAGTGGAGCATGTGAACCCCTATCGTCAGGGCGACAAGACGGAGCAGGTCGAGGAGATGTTCGACTCCATCGCCCCTGCCTACGACTTCATGAACGCGGCCATGACATTCGGCCTGTTCAAGAGCTGGCGCAACAAGGCCCTGGCCCGCGCGCACAAGTTCGCCCCCGGGGCCAAAGACATTCTGGACATAGCCACCGGCACGGGCGACGTGGCCCTGCACCTGCTGAAGCTGTACCCCGACGCCGCCATATCAGGTCTGGACCTGTCGGAAGGGATGCTGAAGATAGCGCGCGACAAGGCCCGCAGGCTCGGCGTGACCGACAGATGTACCTTCACTCAGGGCGATTCGCTGCAGCTACCGTACGCCGACAATAGTTTCGACCTCATCACCGTGGCCTACGGCATACGCAATTTCGCCGACATCAGCCGCGGACTCTCGGAAATGGCGCGTACGCTCCGTCCCGACGGCACGCTATGTATTCTGGAGCTGTCCGAGCCGGCCAACCCCGTGCTCAAGGCTCTGTACCGTTTCTATTCCCATAACATAATTCCGATGGTGGGCCGCATGGTCAGCGGCGACAAAAGCGCCTACAGCTATCTGCCGCAGTCCATTGCCGCGTGTCCGCAACGCTACGACATGACCCGGCTCATGACCGACGCCGGTTTCGGCGACTGCCTGTGGAGAAGCCTTACCTTCGGAGCAGCCACAATTTATCTTGGAAAGAAAAGACTTTGAAATAATGGCCCCGGTGGGGTCGGAGGAATCATTAGCCGCCGCCATCAGCGCCGGTGCCGATGCAGTCTACTTCGGCATCGAGGGGCTGAACATGCGCAGCCGAAGCAGCTCCAACTTCACCCTCGACGACATGGAGCGCATAGCACGGCAGTGCAGCGACGCCGGTGTCAGGACTTACCTGACGGTCAACACCATCATCTATGACTCGGACATCGAGAAGATGCACGCCATCGTGGAGCGTGCCCATGCGGCCGGCATCACGGCCATCATCGCCACCGACATAGCCACCATACGGTATTGTCAGAAGACCGGTATCCCGGTGCATATCTCCACCCAGGCCAACATCAGCAACACCGAGGCCGTGCGTTTCTACGCACAGTGGGCCGACGTGATGGTGCTGGCACGCGAGCTCAACATGGAGCAGGTGGCCGACATACACCGCCACATCGTCGAAGAACCCATCCTCGGGCCCGACGGCAAACCGGTGCGCCTGGAGATGTTTTGCCACGGCGCCCTCTGCATGGCCGTCAGCGGCAAATGCTACCTCTCGCTGCATCAGATGAACTCGTCGGCCAACCGTGGCGCATGCAACCAGATATGCCGTCGCTCGTACACTGTGCGCGACAAGGAGACCGGCGACGAGCTGGACATCGAGAACCAGTACATAATGAGCCCCAAGGACCTGAAGACCATCAGTTTCCTGCCGGAAATGGTGAAGGCGGGCGTCAGCGTGTTCAAGATCGAGGGACGCGCCCGCGGTCCGGAATATGTCTACGAGACCGTCAGCTGCTACTCCGAGGCATTGCAAGCCATCTGCGACGGCACGTTCAGCGAGGAGCGCGTAAAGCAGTGGGAGAAACGTCTCGCCAAGGTGTTCAACCGCGGATTCTGGAACGGCTACTACCTCGGCCAGCGCCTGGGCGAATGGAGTGCAAAGTACGGCTCGTCGTCCACGCGCGTAAAGCAGTATGTGGCCAAGGCGGGGAAATATTACTCCAAGCTCGGCGTCGGCGAGTTCCTGATGGAAGCCGGCGAACTGCATGTAGGCGACGAGGTGGTGATAACAGGCCCCACGACGGGTGCGCTCATCTTCACGGTCAGCGAGCTCCGCTTCGACCTCAAGCCCGTGGACAAGGTGGTGAAGGGCCAGCTGTTCTCGCTCCCCGTCCCCGCCAAGACACGTCCCGCCGACCGCCTGTACCTCTGGAAAAAGAAATAAATCACGCAATACATATACACTATGTTACAGATATCAAAACGCGTAAGTGCATTGTCACCGTCGGCCACGCTGGCCATGCTTCAGAAGACCAACGAGCTGAAGGCTGCGGGAGTAGATGTCATCGGCCTCACGGCCGGCGAACCGGACTTCAACACCCCGAACCATATCAAGGAGGCGGCCAAGAAGGCCATCGACGAGAACTATTCCCGCTACACTCCCGTGTCGGGCTATCTGTCGCTGCGCAAGGCCATCTGCGACAAACTGCAGCGCGAGAACGGACTGACGTTCACGCCCGACCAGATTGTGGTGGGCAACGGAGCCAAGCACGAGCTGGCCAATGTGGTGCTGACCATGGTCAATCCCGGCGACGAGGTGATAATCCCAACGCCGGCATGGGTGAGCTATGTTGAGCTTGTCAAGCTGGCCGAGGGAGTGCCCGTATGCGTACCCGCGCTGCCCGAGAACGGCCTGAAGCTGACGGCCGAACAGCTGGAAGCCGCCATCACGCCCCGCACGCGCCTCATGATTCTCTGCACGCCCAGCAATCCCACCGGCGCCGTCTACACCGCCGAAGAACTGGATGCCCTGGCAGCCGTGCTGGTCAAGCATCCGGACGTGACCGTGCTCAGCGACGAAATCTACGAGCACATCAACTTCACCGGCGGCGTGGCGTCCATCAGCCACTGCGAGGGGATGCAGGACCGCGTGATAATCTGCAACGGCGTGTCGAAGGCATACGCCATGACCGGATGGCGTATAGGCTACATAGCCGCTCCGCTCGCCATAGCCAAGGCCGTGACCAAGCTGCAGGGGCAGATGACCTCCGGAGCGTCCTCCATCGCCCAGAAGGCAGCCGAAGCCGCCTACACCGGCCCGCAGGAATGCGTGGAGGAGATGCGACAGGCGTTTGAACGCCGCCGCGACCTGATCTACGGACTGGCACAGGAGATTCCCGGCTGGAAGGTAGCTAAGCCCGCAGGAGCGTTCTATCTGTTCCCCGACGTATCGGCGCTGATAGGTAAGGAAGCCGACGGCGTAAGGATCAACACCAGCGGCGACTACGTGTTCTATCTGCTGGATAAGGCCAACGTATCGACCGTAGACGGCGATGCCTTCTGCGCCCCCGGCTACATCCGACTCAGCTACGCCACCAGCGACGACAACATCCGCGAGGCCATGGCCCGCATCAAAGCCGCCACCGAGAAGCTGAAATAACCGAATCACCCCGATTAATCCGAATTATCTCGATTTATCGGGATTAATCGGGATTCTCCCGATTATAAATAAAAAATCAGGGTTGAGCCGCGAGACTCAACCCTTCTTTTTGCGTTGTCTTACCAAGATTCGAACTTGGACAGGCAGAACCAAAAACTGCAGTGCTACCATTACACCATAAGACAATCCTTATGTCCCAAGGCCCTGCGGCCCTAAAGACGATGCAAAGTTAATAAAAATGCCTTAAACCACCAAACCAAATAGTGGCGCTGACTCTCCGAGCCGCGTCCCAAGACTGGGATGGCGATGTCCACATCGCCAATAATAGCCTTTACTTCTTCATGGTGAAGTGGCGGCTGGCGAGGCGGTAGCCGTCGCAGAACACCTCGACGGTATAGTCGCCGGGGGTCAGCGTGGTGTTGACATCCCAGTAGATGCTGGCGCTCATCTCCTCGTTGGCGTATTCCAGATTGCGCGAGGCCGTGGCCTGCACGCTTTGGCCGTCGATAGTGAAGCTTCCGCCTCCACTCAGCAGGCTCCCTTCGGGCGAGATGATGCGCACGTAGAATGTCTTCATGCCCGCTGCTGCGGTGTTGTTGGGGCTGACCGTAAAGTGTACGCCCAGCTGACGCGCCTTGGTGATGTTCTTCTCCTTCTTGCCCTTCTTGTTGTAGGCGTTCAGCGACAGGCCGGTGATGTTCAGCTTCTTGGCGAGCTTGACGGTCTGTGTCAGCTGCTCGTTGCTGGCCGTGGCCTGTGTCACCTGCGTCGACAGCTGCTGGTTCTTCTGCTGCACCTGTGCGATCTCCTGCTTCAGGCCGGCGTTCTCCTCGCCCAGTCGCTTGATTTCCTCCAGATAGTGACGCACGATACCCTTCAGCGTCGAGATCTCGCCCTCCAGCTTCTTGATCTTGGCGCGCGATGCGGCCATATCCTTGTTGTGGCTCTGTTTCTCGGCGTTCAGTTCGCGCAGCAGGCCTTCCACCTTCATGCGCGCGGCGTTGTACTTCTGCACCAGCGAGTCGTTTTTCAGATAAATCTGCTGTCCCTCATACTGGTTGAAGTCGGCGTTGAGCTGATTGAACTCGTTGGTCAGTATCAACTGGTCGTTGGCTATAGCCAGCGAATCGGCGCGAGCCTCCGCCTCGTTACGCGCTACGGTGTTGCTGTTGTCTTTGACAATCAGCACTATAATCAAGGCAATCAGCGCCACTAAGACGCCTGCTGCGGTGTATACTATTATCTTGACATTCTTATTCATACCGCAAATTTAACAAATAAGAGTGAATTAAGCAACAATCACGTTTCCTTTAATGATTTAACGGGTAGCGGAATAGTGGTATGTGTGGAAATAATAGTGGCGTGCCACTATCGGATAAAAAGTTAGGAGAACATATCTTGCGATACGCTCTCCTATGTTGACGATTATTCGTCTTGCTGTCCTGTGTAGATGCTACTTATTTTGCAGCAGTCTCAGCAGCAGCCTCAACTGCTACTACAGTGTCACCAGCGGGAGTTGTAGCCTCAACAGCCTCAGCTGCTACAGCTGTGTCAGAATCAACAGCTACTATCTCAGTTGCGGCGATGATCGAATCAGAATCAACAGCCTCTTCAGCCTTCTTGTTGCCATTGCAAGCAACCATTGCTACGCTGAACAGAACAGCAAGCGACAGAACTACTTTCTTCATTTCTCTCTAAATTTAAATAATAAAACAATGTTATTTTTGCTTCAACCTCGGCCGGAGCTTCGGTTGAGGAATGGTAGGGAAGCGACTCCCGTGCCATTCGCTTTCAAAAACGTTGCAAAGTTACAATAAATTTTATTGATACACGCATTTTTTCGATTTTTTTTTGCTTTTTTCTCAAAAATACGTGTTTTTAACCGTTTTTAAGTTAAAAATCGGCTTATTTAACCATTACCTTCACGCTCCGGCCGGCCGAACGCACCACATAAATTCCCTGCGGCACGTTCACCTCTCCGTCGCCTTTCAGCACACCGGCCTGCGAACCCGACATGGAATATATGTAAGCCGGCGCTGTCAGGCCCGCAACCCTGAGGCTGCCGTCGGCTACGGATACCGTCCAGGCGGCTGCGTCGGCGGCCGGAATGTCCTTGACGCCGGAGATATTGCGTGTGGTGACCACTACGTACGAGTTGGCCGGCACGGTGACGGTGCCTGCTGCCACATCGAACGCAGGCTCGCTGCCGTAGCTCTTGGATGCCACCCAGTAGTCGTCGTTGCCGGTGAGCCGGAACGATACGGGAACGGTTATGGCGCCTGTCACGTTGGGATTGATGACGCAATACAGCTCGCGGTCGGCCGCCGTGGTCTTGATGGTACGCCCCTGTGCCCAGCCGCTCAGCGAATTGCCGAAAGGCTGAATCGTGGTGGAGAACAGTTCCTTGTTCTCGGGCGCCAGACGAATCTTGATCAGCTGACGGTAGCTTTGCATCAGTCCGTTATTGTCGGGGTCGCCGAGCAGATTCCAGCTCACGGTCTTGGGGTCGGTGTTGTTGCCGCCGTTCGACGATTTGGTGGTCTGCGCGTTGCCCATCTCCGAGAACTGCCATATCATGTGCGAGCCGGGCATCAGTATCATCTGAGCGGCAGCGGAGCCGAGACGCTGCATGGACACGGCGTGATTCCCCTTGACGCCGGCCACGCCCCACTGGTCCTGCTTGTAAGCCAGGCGCTCCTCGTCGTGGCTCTCGAGATAGGCCACCGTCGTGCCGGGCGTGCGCCCCGCATCCTTGGCGTTCATTGAGTTCAGGTTCGAGTCGCTCTGGTATCCCATCGCGAACTGACAGCCGGCGTTGTTCAGGTTCATCCAGTTCAGCTCGCCGTCCTTGGCCATTTCGTTTTCCTCCTGAGCGCCCGCCAGGTTCTCGTTGATGAAGTATGCATCGGGATTCACTTCACTGACGTATGTGTGCAGCTGCTTCATGCGGTCGATGCGGCTCTGGTTGAAGGCATCCGTCGCGGCGCTGCCGCTGTTGGCATACGAATCGTTATTGCCCAGACCTTTCACCAGGTCGAAGCGGAATCCGTCCACCTTGTATTCCTTAAGCCAGAACTGCAGCATGTCGCGCCACTGCTCGCCCACTAAGGGATAGGCCTGGTTCCAGTCGTTCAGCACGCTGTAGGCATGAGGCGCGTTCAGGTTGAAGAAGGGATTCTTGCCCGGCTCGTACAGCTGGTACCAGGGATGGCAGCCGTCGGCCTGGTTGAACACCACGTCAATGATCACGGCGATGCCGAGCTCATGGCAGCGGTCGATGAAACGCTTGTAGTCGGCCGGCGTGCCGTATGCCTTGTCCACGGCCATATAGAAGTTGGGGTTGTAGCCCCAGGAGATGTTGCCGTTGAATTCGTTGATGGGCAGCAGCTCGATGGCGTTGATGCCGAGATCCTTCAGATAACCGAGCCTGTCGTACGCCTTATTGACCGTACCGTTACCCTCGGCCTTTCCTTCTGTTCCGGTGAAGTCGCGCAACAGCATCTCGTATATCACAAGATTCTCCTTATCCGGAGCCGTGAAGCTCTTGCACTGCCAGTCATAGTCCAGCATCGTGTCGGAATGATAGGCCAGGAAGGTATTGTTCGGCACCTTGCCCTGCGGATATTCCGGGAGGCCGGGATACACGGAAGCGGAGATATACTTGTCGTTGTAGGGATCGAGCACCAGGCGCGCGTACGGGTCGCCCACGTTATATGTCAGGTCTACGCAATAATAGTAGGAGAACGCTCCTTTAATCACACCGGCGGGAATGGTGGTCTTGAAGTAACGGAACGGCTGGCCGTCGATCATGCGGTCCACGTACTCGCAGACTCCGGCTGACGACGCCTGATAGTCGTTCCACGAGCCGATCACCACGCAGCTCTGCTTCTGCGGCGCGGCCATGCAGAATGTATAGCTGCCGTCGGCATTCCTGGTCAGTCCGAGCGGCGGGATGGTCTTGTCTGTCGCAGCGGTGGCGGAAGACACCGCCAATACTGTCATGGTCTGAGTCTGCGTATTGCCTCCGGCCACGGCCTTGCACTCCACCTTATACTCGCCGGCTGCGGCAAACGTGTAAGGCACTTTCAGCTCCGTCACATTCTGCTTCGAGGCTTCCTGTTTGCCGTTTACGGTCAGGGTTATTGTGGCTGCCTGCGTGGTGGCGGCGGTAAAGGTAATGCTGCTGTTCACGGCAGCCACGGGCGCGGTCAGGCCATTGCTCAGACTCAGCTGGAAACCACTGTCAAGCACGTCGACGAATATGTCGGCGCCGCCTGTGCCTTTCCCCTCCTTCTTGCCGTCGGCGGTGCGGAATACGAAACACAGCCGCTTGACCGTTTCGCCGGCGGCCACACCGTAATAAGTACGGATGTCACCTATGGTCAGTTTCCACACGTTGGGCTCTACGTATTCAAGACGGTATTTCTCGGCATTGTCGAGCCATTTGGGCGCGTATTTCCACGCTGTCTCCGTGCCGCTGGCATCCACCACGTTCACGCCCGTATGGGCATATACCGCCGTGCTTGCCGGCAGGTTGGCCAGCCCTTTGTTGCCCTGGTCGGCATGGAAGAATATCACTACATTCTGCGAATCCTCCTGCAGCGGATTCGGGCTGGTGGTGACCTGTGCCTGCGACAGCAGCGCCGTCATGACCACAGCGCACAGCGTCATTATCAGTTTCCTCATGGTTGTTGGTAATTGGGATTGTTAATCGGGTTGTTTATATAATCGGGTTGATAAATAATCATGGTATTATCCACGCGTTCGGGCTATTTCTTTTTCTTGCGGATAGCCTCGGAGAACAACGGCACCTCCAGCACCGGCGTCTCGAAGTACAGGCCCGGACGGAAGCAATGGAACTTGAAGAATTTGGTCAGGTCCAGCTTGCGCAGGGCGTTCAGCGGCTCCTTGACGGTAAAATCCTTGTCCTTCTTGTAGGCTATGGCCTGAAACACGATCCTGGCCATTCCGGGAATGTCGTCATGCTCCAGCGTCCGGAGGTCGGCTATCTCGTTGGGCGCAACCTCGCCGCGCGCCATCGTGCTCCATTCGCCGGGATTCTTGCCCGTCACCAGAAGCTGATAGCTGAGGAAATAATTGGAATCGTTCACCAGCGCCACGTTGAACGTAGTGGTATCCAATTTGCGTACATCCTTCGGTTCGAAGGCCATCACCACGTTCATGGCGTCGCCGTAGTCGGTCTCCTCTATCGGGAAATCCTCCGGTTCAGGTTCGGGCGCGGCTACAGGCGGCTGCGGGGCTGCGGATGCGGCCTGCTTCGGTGCCTCCGGCTTGTTGCGCTTGTTGGTGCGCCCTATGTCGTATGCCTGCTGGTCGAACATCAGTTTCGCGCCCGTCTGCGCGTGGCCGGCGGGTATCACCACCACCAGCTCGTTCAGGGCCACGGGGCGTTCGAAGCCGTCGTCGTTCACGTACGCTATCTTTCCTTCCACGCGTGTCACCACGCCGCCTCCCACCTCGTTAAGGTATCTTACTGTATCTCCCGGTTTAGTCATTATCTTGTTCTTTCTCCTCGGTCTCCATTTCGCGGCGTTCCTCGGCGGCCACTTCCTTCTCACGATGCTCGTAGGCATCCACTATGCGCTGCACCAGAGGGTGACGCACTATGTCCTTCTTCTCGTACTCTATCACGCCTATCCCCTTGACGCCCTTCAGAATGCGCAGGGCGTTCAGCAGACCGCTGCGCACCGAGTGCGGCAGGTCTATCTGCGTCACGTCGCCCGTCACCACCATCTTGGAGTTCATGCCCAGACGGGTCAGGAACATCTTCATCTGGTGGGTGGTGGTGTTCTGCGCCTCGTCCAGTATGATGACGGCGTCGTTCAGTGTGCGTCCGCGCATGAATGCCAGGGGCGCTATCTGTATCGTCCCGGAATCCATGTATTCCTTCAGCTTCAGCGGCGGCAGCATGTCCTCCAGCGCGTCATACAGAGGCTGCAGATAGGGGTCTATCTTATCCTTCATGTCGCCGGGCAGGAAACCGAGTTTCTCGCCTGCCTCCACGGCGGGGCGGCTCAGTATCAGGCGCCGGCATTCCTTGTTTTTCAGCGCGCGCACGGCCAGCGCGATGGCTATGTATGTCTTTCCCGTTCCGGCGGGACCGAGCGCGAACGTCAGATCGTTTTCCTGAAACGATCTGACCATGCGCGACTGGTTGGCGTTGCGCGGCGATATGGGGCGTCCCGTCTGGCCGTAGATGATGACGCCGTCGGCATCGGGACGTCTCACGGCCTCGCCGCGCACCATGTCGATGATGTCCTCCTCGGTCAGCTTGTTGTATTTGGCGGCCCACGCCTCCAGTTCGCGTATCTTCTTCTCGAACTGCTGAGTCTCGCCCTCCTCGCCCAACACCTTGATGACGTTGCCGCGCGCCGACACCCGCAATTTGGGATACAGGTTGCGGATCAGCGACATGTTCGCGTTGTTGGGCCCGTAGAACGTCTGCGGGTCGACCGTGTCTATTATTATAATTCTTTCTATCATCTGTTTTCCTCAGTACTTTTCGTCTCCTTGCCGTTACTATCCGACTGAGTCGGCAAGGCTGATCTGCAGCAGCTTCTGGGCCTCGACTGCGAATTCCATGGGAAGTTTCTGCATCACATCGCGGGCGTAGCCGCCCACTATCAGGGCTATCGCCTCCTCGGTGTCGATGCCGCGCTGACGGCAATAGAACAGCTGTTCTTCGTTTATCTTCGACGTAGTGGCCTCGTGCTCCACAGTCGAGGTCTGGTTGCGCACGTCTATCTTCGGAAAAGTGTGCGCGCCGCACCGGTCGCCCATCAGCAGCGAGTCGCATTGCGTGAAATTGCGGCAGTTGTCGGCCTCGGGCGCGATACGCACCATTCCGCGGTAGGAGTTTTGCGACTGACCGCACGAGATACCTTTGCTCACTATCGTCGACCGACTGTTCTTGCCGATATGTATCATCTTCGTTCCGGTGTCGGCCTGCTGATAATGGTTGGTCAGCGCGACGGAATAGAATTCGCTCTGCGATTCGTCGCCCTTCAGGATGGTCGAAGGATATTTCCATGTGATGGCCGAACCTGTCTCCACCTGCGTCCACGACAGTTTGGAGCGGAATCCCCGGCACAGTCCGCGCTTGGTCACGAAATTGTAGACGCCGCCGCGTCCCTCTGCGTCGCCGGCATACCAGTTCTGTACCGTCGAATATTTCACTTCGGCACGTTCCTCCACTATTATCTCCACGATTGCGGCGTGCAGCTGGTTCTCGTCGCGCATCGGCGCCGTGCAGCCCTCCAGGTACGACACATACGCGTCGTCGTCGGCCACTATCAGCGTGCGCTCGAACTGGCCCGTGCCCGACGCGTTGATGCGGAAGTAAGTGCTGAGCTCCATCGGGCAACGCACCCCCTTGGGGATGTACACAAAGCTGCCGTCGGAGAACACCGCCGAATTAAGCGCGGCATAGTAGTTGTCGCGGTAAGGCACTACGGTGCCGAGATATTTGCGTACCAGGTCAGGATACTCGCGCACGGCCTCGGAGAACGAGCAGAATATCACGCCGAGCTCGGCCAGGGCCTCGCGGTGCGTGGTCTTGACCGACACGGAGTCCATCACGGCATCGACGGCCACGCCGGCCAGCCGCTTCTGTTCCTCGAGGCTTATGCCCAACTTGTTGAAGGTCTTGACCAGCTCCGGATCCACCTCGTCCATCGACTTCTTCAGCGCCTTCTGTTTCGGCGCGGCATAGTAGCTGATGGCCTGGAAATCGATGGGCGGAATGTCCAGATGCGCCCATGTGGGCGGCGTCAGCGTCTGCCAGTAGCGGAACGCCTTGAGACGGAATTCCAACAGCCACTCCGGCTCCTGCTTGATGGCCGATATGCGGCGTATCACATCCTCGTCAAGGCCCGGCGGCACTATCTCAGTGTCGATGTCGGACGTAAAACCATATTTATATTCCGAGTTGGTAGCTTCGTCAAGAACGCGCCCCGACTCGTCGTGCATATCTGTGCTCATGGGTATATTCGTGATTATTATGCAATTTCCCCGACCCTGCGCACCTTTGCACAAGGTCTACATAATCTATACGCAAAATTACAAAAAAAAGTTGAGGTAAGAGACTATCCAGTAAAAATGTTAACGCCGACAATTGATTCAGCTTATTTTCCGGAGGAATTCAGTGGCATCCATGACCGGTATTTCAGCAAAAGCTAAATCCTTTTGATTACGGGTAATGATGCAATCGCATCCGGCATCCATTGCCGCCTGATACTGCAATCCATCCTCAAAATCAACAGGGTTGAGCATCACGTTTCGCTCAATCTGTTCTTTTGTATTCTTTACGATTCTAAATGTCTCGCATATCCGTTGTATCATGGATACCACGACATCTTTTGGCATTTTCCTGACTATATAGGCAAAATTAGCTACGGTAAGATATGATATGTAAAACTTCAGATTATTCTTTCCTAACGTCAACAACTGTTCGGAAACGCCATTATAATCTTCCCGGACAAAATAATCTATTATAAAATTGGTATCGAGGAAGATCTTTTTCATTTTGACATGATATATCCGGTTCGCTCATCGTCCATATCTATCAACGACGGATCGATGTCCCGCTTTATACTGTGCAATTTTTCCAGCCACGCATCGGATTTGGATTGAGACGTGGTCTCAGTCCTTTTCTCTATGCTCGTACCAATCACTCCCTTCATATTTTCAATCATGCGTCGGAGCAATGTGGTATCGGCGTTTTTATCAAGAGTTACAACTATTTGTGTCATATTCCAAATAAACAGGTTCTTGTTGCAAAGTTAAAACATTTATTTGATATTACAAGTTGAAATATCGCGGACGGGATAAAAGCTCGGATATAAAAAAGAGGTGTCCGCCTTTCCTCCGGAGAGGAAAGACGGACGGGGGGTTTGTGGGGAGTGGGCGATTACGGATTCGAACCGCAGACCCTCTGCTTGTAAGGCAGACGCTCTAAACCAGCTGAGCTAATCGCCCGAAAAAACTAAGTATGAATAGAATTACAGACTCACGTCTGAATCGGTGGGCGATTACGGATTCGAACCGCAGACCCTCTGCTTGTAAGGCAGACGCTCTAAACCAGCTGAGCTAATCGCCCGATTGCGAGTGCAAAATTAGTACATTTTTTCGATTCCGCAAAATTTTTCGCAATATTTTCTAAAAAAAATTTCATCATCGCCACTCACGGGTCTCCGTTATCAAAAACCTCAACCCTCCGTAATGAGCAGCATCAGGCCGTCGCGCACGTCGGCGGGAAGCGTTATGCGCCTCTGTTCCACGCTTCGCGACCATCCCAATGCGTCTTCGGGACGCAGCGTCATCAGCACCTCCTGGAATTCCTCTATCTCCTCGTCGGTATAATCGTCGCCGCTTCGGCCGGCGAACCGGTCCAGCTCCTCGTCGTCGTAATATATTATCTTGTCCGTCGGCGGATACTTCTCGCACACCAGGTGCTGACCGCAGCACAGCGGCCCGTGCTTCCCTGTCTCCGGCGTCTCGGACGTGGCTGCCGGCTGTTCCGTCGCGGCCGCCCCGGAGGCCGCTTCAGCAGTCTCCGGGGTTTCCGTTTCCGACAATTCTTCTTTCCTGCGCCCATGCAGACGGTCGGCGAGGTATAACACCACGCCCACCACGATGGTCACGCCCAATATTATCAGCGCTCCTTCCATTACCTGATCACTTTGCAGGTCTTGTCGCCCTGACGACGGATGTAGACACCCGGTGCTTCGGGAGCCGGGATGCGCACACCCTGGAGCGTGTACCATTCCACAGGCTTCAGGTCATCGGCGGCAATGCCGTCCACTCCTGACCCGTCGCCCTCCTCGAACGAGATGTTGTCAAGATGGATATTGCCTCCGCCCAAGGCTTTGCCACGGAACATCACCCTGAGGGCGTCGGCCTGCGGCAACGGCAGCACATGACGCTGCCAGCCCTCGGTGCCATTGTCGCGAAGGATGGGATCGCCCACAGGCGTCCACTCACCTCCCTGCACTCTTACCAGCACCTGCAGGGCCTCGTTCTTATCGGCGTCCTGCGCCTTGGAATGCCATATCCAGAAGCCGAGTTGCGGCTTCACTAACTGCGACGTGTTCACCTTAGGCGACGAGAACTCGCCCGTCACGCCGGCATTGTCGGCCGTCGAGGCCATCATCACCAGGCCCAGGTCGCCGTTCTGGTCCGAGCACTCCGGGTTCACGCCGGCCTCCTCCAGACCCCACATATAGTTGGGTCCGTCGCTCTCCGAAATCCAGGGATACCATGTCATGTCGGCCTTCGGGAACGTCTCGGCCAGGGGCGCGGTATAGGCGCGGCCATATATCTCCGACGTGCTGTTGGCCCAGCCGCCCTTCTGCGTGCCGGAATATGTAGTGACCAGATAGTACAGGAAGTTCTGTTTCTTCAGGTCCAGCGTGCGGTCGTTCCATGCGGTCTCTGCGCAGTCGGTCGATAGCACCTCGGCATCGTTGCTGCGGACTATGCGATATGTCAGGCCCGTAGCGTCAAACCATCCGCCGTGCTCGCCCGCTACGGGAGCATCCCATTTCAGCTCGACATATCCGTCATGCTCGGTCACGGTAAGGTTCTGCGGGCTTCCGGGCGTGTCGACGCCCACGAATCCCGACACCTCGGCCTCGGGTCCCATGCCGTCGGCCGTGGAGGCCACGACGCGGTACATGCGCATACCGCTTGCCTCCGGCGTGTCGGTCCATTCCATCTGCTTGCCAAGGCCGGTGTTATCGAACACCTTCACAGGCTCCGTGTCGTTGTCGCGGTACACGCTCACGGCCAGTTCGCTCTGCAGTGCGTTGCCGTTAGCGTCCAGAGTCGGAGTGGTCCAGCTGAGCCGCGCCGTCAGCGCACCCTGTGCGCCGGGTTCAAGACTAAGGTCGGTCACGGCCGTGGGCACGTTGCTGTTCACCTCGCGGATCCCCACGTTGTCTATGATAAGGTTCCAGTGGGTGGCAGGCGAATCGGTATGTATGCCGAGCCATGTGCGTCCCCCCTCCTGAGGCGTGAATATCACGCGCTTGTGCTGAACGTCTTGCGACAGGAATTTGTCATACCTCACAATCCGCTCCGTCTTCAGCTCAGGCTCGTTGCCCTTGGCCAGCCAGAATTCGAAATCCTCGGCATATTTGTCGCGGTTGTCGTATTCGCAGTTGGCGTCGAAGCTCAGCTCGTAGGTCTTGCCCGCCTCCATGTAGAACGGCATCGAGAATATCCATTCGTCGGCTGCGGTGTTATTGTCGTCGTATTTGTTGAATATGTTCTTCTTGACGGTGTCGTACTGCCAGGTATTTGCGCCGTTCATGTCGACTACGCTCCAGTAGCCGAAATATTCCCTGGAGTCGAAGCCCTCGACGAAGGGTATGTTATAGCCCGGGCCGTCGTAATATTTGTTGGAGACGGCACCTTCGCCCTCCCCTTCGTCGTTGGAGGCATACACCGTGTACTGGTAAGCGGCATGGCCGTCCACCTGCGGCAGCGTGCACTGCCACGAAGTTCCCTTGTAATCAGTCAGCACATCCATGCCGGTCATGGCGTCGACAACGCGGTAAGTCAGCGTGGCGGGATCCAGATCCTCGCCGTTGCGCGTTTTCGCGGGAGCGGTCCAGCTCAGTGTGTGGTTCACGTCGTCGGGAGTAATCCGCACGTTCTCCGGCGCCATCGGCACGTCGCCGCCCATCTCGTACGGCAGCACCCACATTCCGGCGAAGCATTCGTTGTTGTCGAAATCGCGAAGTAGCGTAGCCTTGCCGGTGGTCAGGTCTATCTCGTAGATTCCGGACTTGCGGGTCACCGTACCCTGACGGTTGCGTTCCTCGCAGGCCGTCCAGTAGAGCTTGCCCGTGGCGTCGTCAAAGCACAGCGAGTTGGTGTTCTCACCGGGATATACGCCGGTCGAGCCTATCTGTTCGTACTTGCCGGTCCTGGGGTTCACCTTGATCAGCCAGCCGGTGTAGCCCCAGATGCCGTATATCTCGCCGGCCTTGTTGGCGGCGATGGCAAAGCAGCAGCGGTCCATGTCCTCGCAGATGTCGGCAGCCTCGCCGTAAACCGGGCTCCACGAGCAGAACCGCGTGTATTCCTGCGTATCGTCGCTCCAGAAGAACCCGTAGTATTTCTTGGTCACCGGATCGTACGTGATGTCACTGGGGACGTTACACTTGTCTATTTCCTCCTTGGAATTGCGCGTCCACGTCGAAGCGGAATACGACTGGAGAAAATACTGTCCCTCCTCGCCCTGTTCGGTGATGGCGTAGAATATGCCGTTGGTGTTGATGGCGGCTTTAATCTGATAGAAATCGTTGACACGGTGCAGCATTGTCACGGCTCCGTCCGGTTTGGCCGACACGGTATATACACCGGGATTCATGGGGTTGGGATAATTGCCCGACTCGTCCTGCACGGTCCACAGATCGCTGTAGACCATGGCCCCCTGCAGGCGCACATTGCCGGCTGCCTGCGCCCCGTGAGCCGCCGATACCAGCCCCAGGCATATTATGGATGTCTTTAGAAATTTCATATTATCTGAATGTTAATGTATGCGATATAGGTTTATTAGTCTTGAATCACCGCAAATATACCTAATATCCTTAAACCGTGCAAATAAAAATTTTGTCACCTCGGAATTGTTGCCTCGGAGAGGCTGTTTCTCATTAACCCCACGATGGGCGGCGACAGCGACAGCTGGCACCGGCCTTCGTGGGGTAGATATGGCGCTGCACAGCTTGGTCGGAGACCATGTCTCTGTACTTCCCGGCTCGACAATGCACAAGGCGAACGGCATGGTCTCCGACCAAGCTGCGCCGCATACAGATAACCCCACGAAGGCTGTCGGGGTGCTGAGCCCCCTCCAGCCATCGTGGGGTTAATGAGAAACAGCCTCTCCGAGGCATCTACTCACTAAGAGTGTTAGGTCTTTTTCGTATCAGAAAGCCTTTGGTCTTTTCCTCTATCAGAAAGCCTTTATGGTCTGTTCTTTATCAGAAAGCCACCTTGGCGGAAACGCGTTTGCCGTTCACGTGGCCGATGACGATGTAAGTGCCCTTTGCGAGACGCTTGGCATCGAGGCTCTCGAAGCTGTCGACGCTCATGACTGCGCGTCCTGCCAGGTCATAGACCGTGATGTCGCGTGCGTCGGCACCAAGCAGGTTCTCGCCGTCGCCGAAGATGTCGCGGATACCGGTTCCGGGATTAGGATCGGTGTTTACGCCGCCGTCCACCTTGAACTCGCGGATGTAGATTTCGTCGGTCTTCTGAGCGCAGTGGAGTCCGAGAGTACCAACACCTGCGGGAACCTTGATGGCTTTGCTCGTGTCGGGAACATCGGGAGTATCCGATTTTTCGTCCTCTGCTGCAGGCTCGACAAGTTCTGACGGATCAACAGCCAAAACCTGTACAGTATACAGTTCCTTCTCCGCAATGGCTTTAAAAGGACCTATGTCAGCAAGTTTAATGGTCATTTCATCTGCGGTGATTCCTGTACCGAAGTGGAGCTGAACGCGCATATCCTCGGTCACTTCGCTACTGCTGCCCAGGCCCTTGGTAGGATAGCAGGAAATGGTATAGAGGTAACCTGTCTGGAAGTTCAGACGCGGAGTGATTGCCCAGTCGTCAGCCACGTTGTTGTAGCTCATGATGCTGAGGTCGCCATTGCTTTTTTCGCTCCAGCTTATCGGATCGCCCCAGGCTGTATCGCCATTGAGGTTCAGGATGGTCCAGTCTCCCTTTGCGGATTCGTACGGCAGATCCTTGCCGGCGCCGATCCAGGGGCTGACTACGCCCGTAGCTGCAGCGCAGCCGTCGGCGGAATAAATCTCGACCTTGTAGGTATACGTTCCGGCTTCGGGCACTTCCTCATCGACGAAGCTTGAAGTCTCGCCGCGGACCAGACCTTCAGTCACGGTTCCGATCTCCACATCATTGCGGTAAACCACAGCCTTTGTGAGTTCGGGAGTCTCGCCTTCCACATTGCTTGTGGTCGGGTTCGTCCAGCTTACGGTAGCCTGCAGACTCTTGTCCTCGGCGGGCGTCACCGTGATGTCTGTGGCAACGGCCGGGATGATCTTGGTGCGTTCGATCTTGATTTCGGAAATGGTCAGATTATAGTAGGAGTTTGTAGCAACAACGTCATTAACAATGAACACAAACATACCGCGACCCTCGTCGTCAACCTTGATGCGGAACAATTCGTTCCTGGAAGAATAGGGAGTTCCTAATTGCACGGTGGTATTACCCTTGATGTTTTGGGCGTCGGCCTCCGTTACATAACCTACTGTCATGCGGTACCCCTGACATGGACACTGGATATTGAGAGTCACATCATAATATCCGGGAGCTAAATTGAAAGGAGGTGTGTAAAGGCGGGAGTTCGGCGTATAAAGATCTTTATGGGCCAAAACCAGCACCGCACCTTGTGTACCGAACGTCCAGTCAGGATCATCCTGGTTGATTTTCTCGGGAGTAAAGAGTGCGTAGGTACTCTGGGCGGCACTTCTGAATGCGTAATTGAAGGGCAGTTCCTGCAGCTTGTCGCCCACCCATGCCGACCGCACTTCGGGTGCTGCGGCGTCGGGTGCGAACTCGCCGTTATAAGCCACCACCTTGTATACGTAGCTGCCGGCTTCCGGTTCCACGTCGGTAAACGAGCATGCTGCCCCTGGCACGAGACCTTCGGTAACGGTTCCGGCCAACTCACCGTCGCGGTAAACCTCAACCTTCACCAGTTCGGTTATGTCGTTGCCGCAGGAGGTCTTTGATGGATTGGTCCAGCTTACCTTTATGTCGTTGCCTACAATTTCCGCAGTCAGGTCGGTTACATTAAGTGCTGCGTCATGCCATTCCTCCACACTGAAACCATACACCGAGTAGGAGCTATAATCAGCAGATGCAGCGCAGGCGTGAAGTGCGATGGTATATTCTCCCGGCTCATCGAACGAGAACGTATAATAACGGTATGTGTGACTGGAAATGGGGTCTTCCTTATAAGTGCCTACTTTACCGGTAAGGCCGGCGATACCGGGTGTCAGACCGTCAACATTCTTACCATATTTGATATCGATATGTCCTTTAATTCCGCTCTTGCTTAAGTCAATGCCAAAACGGTAGGTACCTGCCTTTGTCACTTTTATGCCGGGCAACAGCAGCCAATCATCTTCAGGCTGGTCGGTAGCCGGGGCCAATACAACACTGTTACCGGAGTATGAACTGGGAGTGAATTGCCATGTTCTTCTTACACTGGACCCACTTCCTTGTATCACTGTAAAGAAGGCAGAGAAATCATCGGCAGCAAGGTCATTGAGGCTATAAACGAGAGGAAGGTCAAAAGCCTCGACCGGGCCTATATAGGCCGAATTGACGGCAGCCTTGGCACTCTTGGTTCCGTTTACGGTCACTTCCACTTCATACTGGTGCTTGCCTGATGTAAGACCATTTTCGGCATTGTCGGTCCATTCCGTGGCTGTGCCCTGAAGGTCCGCAACTTTCACGCCGTCACGGTAAACGGTCACGGACTCAACTGCGACACCGTCTCCGAAGGGCGCACCGTCAATGTCTGTCGTGGGAAGTGTCCAGGCCAGTTTGGCTTCCAGAGCGCGACTGGCGTCAGGCGTCACTGTAAGAGCCGAGACAGTTGCAGGGACAAACACATTCTCGGCTATTGATACGCCCGTAAAATAGATATAATATTTATCTTTTTCGGAATGAGCGTATGCGCCTATATAATAGTCACCGTCCGCAGTAGGAGTAAACAATTCCACTTTCGTTACGCCTGCTTCCGTTCCGGAAAAATCGAGAAGCTGAGTGCCTTGCTGAAGTGTTTCAGGGGTATTTCCGGTGCCGAACCAGACAGCAAGTTTTTCTTCATAGCTGCCATTTCCTGCTTTGTAAGCAAACTTTATCTTATACTCTTTCCCGGCTTCAAGATGGATTGCAGGACTGATGGCCCAGTCATTGGCGGCCATCGAGCTGTTATATTTATATTTCAAGCCCTTGTTACAGTTGGCAAAGCCGTACTCCCCTGTGGTTCTCTGCCATTCCTGAGCATCTTCGTTCAGGTTCTTGATGTCCCAGTTGTCGTAACCGGAATTCTCAGCGATGTACGGCACCGGCAGACCATCGGCGTATGCCGACAGTCCCAACACCGCCGCTGAAATCAGTGTAAAGATTTTCTTCATTTATTTATCTTTTAGTTGTTATTATCGTGCTTTTCGGCAACAAATGTATGGAATATTTTGCATTTTAGCAAACTTTGTCACCAAATAAGTATTTTTAAGTTAAAAAAAATAAAAAAGAATCCCGTCACATGACAGTGCCTGCGGCGGGATTCTCTTTAATTTATGATCAGCGCACCATTACCTTGACGGCACGGTGTCCTACGGTCACTACGTAGATGCCGGGAGCCACGCCGACGCGGGCACTGCCCTTGCCGGTGTAGACCATGCGTCCGTCTGCGGCTGTCACGGCCACGGAAGCGGAATCCTCGCAGCTAACCACGATGTTGCGGCCGTCAACCAACACCACGGCCTGCGTGTCGCCGCTGACGCTGCCGACACCGCTGCTCGACAGAGTCAGAGGCGCGCTCAGCTCGCTCTCGCCCTTGTCGTAGATTGCCGTGACATGATAGGTGTGGTCGGCGGCGGCGCCGTCCAGGTGAGCGAACGATGCTGCGGCAAGCGGCGCCTCGTTGAGAAGGACGCGGTCGCAGTAAACGTTATAGCCCTTCAGCACGAGGTTGTCCCATGCCATGCGCGCCATGTACCGCACATCGTCGATGCGGAGCATGAAGCCGTCCTTGGAATAGGAACGGATGGCGAAGCGTTTGGTGCCTGCCGGCATCTTGGCGGTGTATTCCCTCCAGGTGCCTGCGAAGCGGGGATAATCCTTGAGCTTGGTGAAGTCCTGCGGATCTGTGGAGTCAAGGCTGCTGGTCCATACCTCGATGTTCTCATAGTCCGAGGCGCCGAGGCCTGCGGCCCAGAACGATATGGTCTGCTCGTTGTCGGTGATCAGGGGCGAGATGGCCCAGTCGTCCACGTTCTGATACAGCACGTACATGGAAGCCAGGTACTTGTAGCCGCTGTGGGCGGCGAACAGGGCGGCGTCACCGGCTTCCTGGATCTTATCGAGCGAGGCGTCGAACACGTAGAACGAAGCTGGAGTATAGAGGGGATGGCCGGGGATTTCAAGCTGCTTGAAACCGCCGCAATCGCCGCCGTCCACGTCCACAAACGCCCAGCCGTCCAGCTGGTCGGCCCAGGACACCGCGCTCTCGAAGTCCTCTATTATCTCGCGGTCCACTGGACGGCTCGTGTCGATGGCGTCCCAGGTCAGCGCGTTGTCGTTGCCGGCGCCCGCGCCCGTCAGGTTCTCCACCACGGGCAGTTTGGAAACGTTGCGCGCCACAGTGGCCTTGCCTGTGAGGTTGTTGTCAAGGTATCCGTCGCCTTCAAGCACGAGGCGGGCCTGGAATGTGGCCTTACGCTCGGCGGAGTTGAGCTTCTGCCTGAAAGTCACCGTGCCGAACGCGTCGGGAGCCACATCGGCCATGGTCTTGGTGTCTACGACATTGCCTTCGCGTATCAGTTCCACGCTCACGCCGGTGGCTGTCTTTATGCCTTCGTTGCCGGCCGTGACCGTGACGTCGAACTCCTCCTGCGAGCTTGCGCCCAATGGAACGTCGATGCTGTGGGCGGCCACGTCGTAGTCAAGTTCGTCCTTCACCGTGATGTTGTCCAGGAAGTTCACCGCTATGCCGCGGGCCTCGCTGCCTATGCGCAGCTGCACGGTCTCACCCTTGTAGGCACCTAAGTCCACGCGGATCTTGTTCCATTTTCCTATGCTCAGCGTGCTGTTGTCGACACTCAGCACCTTGTTTATCTCACCGCCCTTCTTCACGTAGACGTTCAGCAGGTTGTTGTCCTCGCCCGACACTCTCCATGCACAGAGGGTCAGGATTGGCTTCTCGACATTGAGGTTTATGCGTCCGGTCTCCAGATATGTCTCGGAGGCGGTGGCGTTGGATATGTAGTAGAAGAACCCGTCGTTGTCGGCCGAATGCATCGACTCTGCATCCGAGCCACGGCCCACCGTACCGGCGCCTCCGGCCACTATGGCCAGGTTCTCGCTCGGAGCGGCGCTGTAGCGCACGGGCAGCTTGTAAGGCTTGCCCACGATGGCCGCGCCTGAGGTGAAGCTGCCGTTGGAGTCGCGGTTGTTGGCGCGCACCAGCAGGTACAGGAACATCTGGTCATCGGGATTCTGTTCCAGCTCGGCGGCAAACTTCGTGTCGGTGAGCGGTGTGGAGTTCAGCTTGTTGCCGATATGGAGCCCATCCTCATGCACAATGCCCTGGTAAACGTCGTAGGTCACGTTGGCGGCGGGAATCTCCTTGCCGTCCACATCGGTGGTGACGGGCTGCCAGGTCATGTTCACGTTCATGCCGCTCTGCCACAGGTTCACGCCCGTCACATTGGCGGGTGTGGCGGGACCCACGTATGCCGACACGCGTGCGGCGAGGCCTTCCACTTCGCCGTTAACCGCCCTTACGACATATTCGTACGTTCCCTTTTCGGGCACGGTGGCGTCTTCGTACGAAGCTGCCTCGCCCGGGGTGCACGAGAGTGTGGTGACAAGGGTCTCGCCGCGATAGATGCGGCAGCTTACGTTACCCGATATCGGGGTGCCTACCACAAGCCTGGCGGGAGCCTTGAAGGCTACGGTGGCCTTCAGGTCGCCGTTGGCGGCGGGGGTCACCGTCATCTCCGAGGGAGCTTCGGGAGTGGCCGGATCCACGGCCTCCTGCACGTCGTAGGAATAGAGCGTGATGCGGTAGCGGCCGTGACGCGAGATGGCGTGGAAGCCGATGTGATACAGGCCGCTGGTGGCCGGGCGCAGCATGCCGTGCATGTCGCGGGGCTCCGAACGCGTGAACTCTACAGGCTCGATGGCGGTGGATGTCATGGCCTCCACGGTGGGCGCCGTGCCGTACTTCACCTCGATCTTCTCGGGAGAATAGTTGCTGGATGCGGCCAGTGTGGTGGTAAACTCGTAGACCTTGCCGCCTTCCAGATATACCGGCGGGCTCATCAGCCAGTCGTCGCCGTTGTTGCTGTCGTGATATGTATATATGGTGTGCCCGTCGTAATAGCGCCACGTGTTGCGGTCGGTGTTGGCGTCTATCACGGTGTGTTCGTCGAATTTGTCACGCTGTTCGAGATTCATGCTCATGGGCGCCGTGTAGTTGCCCAGCCCGATAACATTGGAACGGCCTGCCTCGGATTCCACATTGTTGTTCACGGCCTTCACCGAGTAGCTTACGCGGCGGTATGTGCCGGCGGGCACGTCGAGTGTGGTGGACCAGGTGGTTTCGGTGAGTCCTGTGGCCACGGCCTTGCCGGTCTCGTCCATCACGTTATACTTCACTGCCCGGGCGTCGAACCATCCGCCGTTGCTTTCGGTCACGGCGTCCCATGTGAGGGTAGCATTCGAACCGTTCAGGACGAGGGCTACATTGGCGGGAGTCTTGGGCACTCCGGGTCCGATATATGTCTTGATCAGGGCCTGCGGCGAGTCGCCGGTTGCGTTGGACACCACGGCAGCCACTTCGTATGATCCGGCAGTCTCCACTGTGATTTCAGCCTCCGCTGCCACACCGGCCTTGGCCGTGCCTGTAGCCTTGGGCTCGTCGTTGACGTAGACTTTCCAGGTGAAGGTCTCGCCGGCGGCGGGGGTGCCGTCGTTGAGCGTCACCGGAAGGGTAATCTTTGCGTCAGCCTTGAGTTCGGCTCCTCGGGGCGTGACCTCAAGTCCGGGAACGGCCGGGGCCTTGGCCTGCGCCATAGGCTTGGCGATATGGAGTCCGGCTACCTGCTGTCCGTCCGGGAACTTGGCCAGCGTGACGGTGGCGCCCGTGGCCAGGTCTATCTCCACCAGGCCGGCCTCCGTGTCGTTGGCGTAGGTCATCAGGAACGTATTGTTGTCGTCGTTGACACAACCGCTGCACTTATAAGTGGATTCCACGTCGGTCTGCGCCACCAGGGTCAGCTCGCCGGTCGCCTTCTCCACCTTGTAGAACTTGCCGCTGGCACCCATGGCGTAATATTGTCCGGCATTGGTACATCCCACGGCTATAAGGGTCTCGGGAAGAATCTTGATGATTTCCTTAGGTCCGGCAGTGTACTCGTCCACAAGATGGAAGTTATTCTGAGCCCAGCACGGCTTGGAGTTCACACCCATCACGCAGGAATAGACATCGCCCGTGGAGGGGTCGCGTGCGCAGTCGCTGCCCGCTATGAACGTGGGATCGTCGCCGAGCCACGACTTATAGTTCTTCCAGGTGGAGATGCGGTATAGGTCCACGTCGTACGACACGTCGCCCAATTCGGCCGAGACTCCCGAGGCGTAAAGGATGCCGTCCCAGTTGTCGTACATCATACTGTAGGCCAGACGCATCGAGCCTAATTTCTTGAACGATGCCGTGCCGTTGGTCACGAGGATCTGCGAGATGTCGTACGCAGCCGGCGCCTGGAGCCATGTGTCGGCGTCCACCACCTCGCCGCGCAGCACGATGTTGGGCGCCAGCGACGGGGCGGAGGACATTACGCGGGGCGCGGGGCGCGATGCGGGACTTTGAACGCCGGCCTGACGGGCCTGACGGCGTGTCATCGGAATGGTCTGACTCGTCTCGGTCGTGCTGTAGCTCAATACTTTCGCAACCGGCACTGTCTTGATCGCTCTGTGCGACGAGACCTTGGCGACCGTCTGCGCATCTGCCGCAGTCCATAGGCCGCATGCAAGAAGCAGAGTCGCCAACAGATGATAGGAAAGTCTCATAAGTAAGCGGATTTTAATGAATAATGTTGTTTTTCATCCTAATTTTCCGCTAATGTACAACTTTTCTTTCAAATTGCAAAATAAGTGTAACAAATGTAAAATTTGCACTTAAAACTCAGATCCGGATGCCGGTTATCTTAAAGCCCAGGCGGCCAAGTTCATTGTAAAAGCCGGGGAAGGATTTGGCCACCGCTTCGCCGTCCTTGATTCCGAGCCATCCCAAGCGGGTCGCCAATATCGATATTGCCATGGCGATACGGTGGTCGTTCCAGGCCTCGAAGGTCTCGTCGTCGGCCACGGGGTATCTCTGACCCTTCCATACCAGGCTTACCGTCGGCGTCTCCCGGGGCAACGGGACGCCATCCCCGGCGATGTCATCGGCCACATGCACGGCAAATCCGGCTTTATGCAGCTCCGCGCACAGTGCCTGCAGACGGTCGGACTCCTTGACGCGCAGGGCGCCGACATTCTCAAAGACATACGGTATGCCGGCCAGACACATCCCCACGGCCAGTGCCGGCACAAGGTCGGGCGTGTCGCCCATGTCGAGCCTGAGGGACATGCCGGTATCGGCAAGAGCGCGTGTGGCCCTCGCGTCTCCTTCAAGCACCGCCCCAGTTGCCGAATCTTCCGCGCGGTGCGTTCCCACGCCTAAGAATGCGAAGATATTCTGCGTCTCGCTGTCGCCCTGTATGGAATGCTCCGCATCGGTCAGATTCTCGATATATAATTTGCGGCCCGGCACGGCAAGTGCCAATTCGTAGAAATAGCTTGCTGCCGACCAGTCGGCCTCTATCTCGTATCGTTCCGGTGATTTGGAAAAACTTTCCATCACCTTGCGCGTCATCTCGACGTAAGGTTTCGATACGGTGACGTCTGGCACTATCGGTGCCCCCTTGATGTCCCACAGCGGCGAGGCCATCAACAACGCCGAAAGGAATTGCGAGCTCTGCCGGCTGCTTACCGTCAGCTCATTGCCGGTGAGACGCCGACCGGTGATTTTCAGCGGCGCGTAGCCGGGGCGTTCCAGACATTCTATCTCGGCGCCGTGGTGTCTCAGCTCGTCAAGCAACGGTGCGAGAGGACGCCGTTTCAGTCCCGGCGCGCAGTCCACGTATGCCGTCAGGCCGGGCAACGACGCCGCCAGCGCCACGAAGAAACGCAGCGACGTGCCGCCGTTGCCCAGATTGAACTCCATGACGCAGGGGGGCAGTTCGCCGAATTCTTCCAAACGCAGCAACGGCTTGTCGATTCGTTCCGACAGTCGACGCAATGCCTCGGACAATTCTATCGTATCGTCGCAGTCCGGCAGGTTTACAAGCTCCGTATCAAGCCCATACACGTAACGGCACACCAACGCGCGGGCCGCAATGCTTTTCGACCCGGGAAGCCGGACACTCTCCCACTCCCTGCCCGCATCGTAGTGTACCTTTACTATCGCCATCACTTACGTGTAAAATAGCAGGCGTCGCCGTAGCTGAGGAAGCGGTAGCCGTTATCTAACGCCCGGTCGTAATAGCCGCGCCACAGCGGTGCGCCGTTTTCATCATTGCCGAGAAACGAGCTGACCAACAGCAGCAGCGTCGACTGCGGCTGATGGAAATTGGTGACCATCGCCGACACGATGCGCCACTGAAATCCCGGTGCGATCATGATGGATGTCTCCATAGATGCCGGCACGTCGCTGTCGGGATCAACCAGCCTGTCATACAGAGCCTTCAGTGCCGGCAACGTGTCGAACGGCTCGGATTCGTATGCCTCCCACTGCGACACGCTGTATGGATTGTCGGTCCTCGTAAGAAGATGCCGGCCGATATAAGGCAATGATTCGAGGGTACGCACCGAAGTGGTGCCGATAGCCGTAACAGGATGGCCGGCTTCCAATTGTCGTATTATGGCGCCGACCGTTTCAGGCGTGACGGTAAATTTCTCCGTATGCATGGGATGTTCGCCAATCTCCTCCGACTTCACGGGCTGGAACGTACCGGCACCCACATGAAGCGTGACGGGATGGAATTCGATGCCACGGCCGCGAATCTGATCCATCAGTTCATCAGTAAAGTGCAGTCCGGCCGTCGGCGCGGCGACAGAGCCCTGCATACGTGCGTAGACGGTCTGATAATCATCTGTGTCGCTCGCCTCCGATTCGCGGTGCAGGTACGGCGGGATAGGAATGCGACCCGCAGCCTCAACGATGTCGGCCCAGTTGTGGGCGCCGTCCCATTCGAACGCGATGTCGAAGCTGTTGCCGGGAGCCTCGCCGAGAATGCGGGCGCGCAGACGGCACACCGAGCCGTTCACGTCTATCTCCTTGACCAGTTCACCCTCTTTCCAGCGCTTGCGGTTGCCCACCAGACAACGCCACACGCACCGCTGCCGCTCCTGGAACATCAGCACGTAATCGTGCGGCTCGACCGGTTCCAATAGGAATATTTCGATGCGGCTGCCGGTGGGCTTGTGCATCTCGATGCGCGCATTGATGACGCGCGTGTCGTTGCAGCATATTATGGTGTCCGGACTCAGGAGGCCCGGCAACTCGCTGAAAACGACATGATTCACATTACCCCGGTTGTCGGCGACGAGTAGCTTGCACGCCGCGCGGTCCGTCAGCGGATGCTTCGCAATCCGCCCGTCCGGCAGCGGATAATCGAAATCCGCTATATGTATCGCCTTTATCTCTGTCTCGTTCATCGTCTCGTTCATGCTGCAAAGTTACACATTTTATCGCCATTTTCACGTTTTTGAGATTATCAAACGTCGGATTTTACACGTTTTTGAGATTAATGCCACATTCCGATAGATAACACCTCTTCAATAGAACCACCTTCCACCGAAGCATCACCCTCCGCGAAGTATTACCCTCCCCGAAGTACTACCCTCCGCTAAATATTACCTTCTACCGATGTATTACCCTCCTCCGAAGCATTACCTTCTACCGATGATTGTTAGCGGGGTGCCTCGGAGAGGCTGTTTCTCATTAACCCCACGATGGACGGTGACAGCGACAGCTGACACCGGCCTTCGTGGGGCAAGATCGGTGCGGTACGGCTTGGTCGGAGACCATGCCTCTGTACTGCATAGTGATGATGTCGCATAGGATTGGTGTGTATGGAGGGATAAGGTGAGCGGCATGGTCTCCGACCAAGCTGCACAATTCGCGTCTAACCCCACGAAGACTGTCGGGACGCCATGCGCCCTCCAGTCATCGTGGGGTTATTGAGAAACAGCCTCTCCGAGGCAATCCAGCCGCTATAAAATGCCAAAGGTGCTAAAGAGCTAAAACAACACATTATTAAAGTTGCACCCGGATGCATTAACATTCAATTATTCAAAAGCACAAGCCAAACCGGAGTCAGAAAATCTTTATCGGTCAATATTTTCAAAATTCAAGATTTATTATTAATTTTGCAGTCTCTATTGGATGGAACTTGAAAGAGGAATTCAACGAAACTCAAAAGAGGATTGCGACGAAACTCAAAAGAGGCTTTGTTGAGGCCAAATGAGGTGTTGATGCTCCAAATCAGGTTTCGGATGGAGGCAGAAATGGTGGAATGGTAGACACGAGGGACTTAAAATCCCTTGGCCGTTGAGGCTGTGTGGGTTCGAGTCCCACTTTCTGTACTGGAAGCGGCGCCCGGTGTGCCGTTGCAAAACAAGCGGCGCCCGGTGTGCCGTTACAAAACAAGCGGCGCCCGGTGTGCCGTCAATAACATGTCGGTCAGAACGTTACCAAACACAAGATCAAAACATCCGTATTTGCACTGTCACTGGTTCGAACAGCACCAGATGCGACAGAAACGATGTGTGCGGACTTATAACGCGGAATCCGACATGCTGAGGAATCACGATGCGCAGGCGTACGGCCGTGACCGTACGCCTGCGCGCGTTTTTGTCATTGAAGTTAAGGTTAAAAATCAGATATACAGATGAAGGTTGGAATAGTAATGGGCTCTGCCTCCGACTTGGGGGTAATGAAGGGAGCATTCGAGATTCTGGACAGTTTTGGAGTGGAGTACGACAAGCGCGTCTACAGCGCGCACCGCACTCCGGAGGCCCTGGCCGAATGGCTTAAGGACGGGCGCGAGCGCGGTTTCTGCGCCTACATAGCCGGCGCCGGCGGCGCGGCACACTTAGCCGGCGTGGTCGCTTCGCAGACCACCCTCCCCGTAATCGGCGTCCCCGTGATGTCGCAGGCACTCCGGGGCATGGACTCGCTCCTTTCCACAGTACAGATGCCCACCGGCATCCCCGTGGCCACCGTGGCTATCGACGGCGCCAAGAACGCTGCCATCCTCGCCGTGGAGATAATGGCGGTATCCGATCTCGAACTGGCCGGAAAGCTCGCCGACTACCGCCGCAAGCAGGCTCAGAAAGTACTGGACACGGTAATCTGACGTCAGCCGCATATTCAAGAATCCGCGTGGAGACTAAAAAACCGCATCGAGACTAAAACATCCGCTATAAAGCTTATCCGTATTATATATATGGCAAACAGAATATTTGTAGAGAAACGTCCTGAATTCCGCAGCGAGGCCGAAAGCCTCCGCCGCGAACTCAACAATACGTTGGGACTGGGACTCAAATCGCTGCGTATCGTGGCCGTGTACGACCTGTTCGGTTTTTCGCCCGAACTTCTCGAAAGCACCCGTTATTCGGTGTTCGGCGAGCGCGCCACCGACACGGTGACCGACACCCTCGACCTTGAAGGCGTACCCAGCCTGGCCGTCGAGCCGCTGCCCGGCCAGTTCGACCAGCGCGCCGACGCCGCCCGCGCCTGCGTGCGTCTGATCCAGCCCGGCGCCGACATCGAGGTCACCTCCGCACGCCTTTACATCTTCGACGACACCCTCACGCCTGAACAGCGCGAGCGCGTGGCCCGGTACCTGATCAACGCCGTGGAGAACCGCGAGAAGGACATGTCGCGCCTCGCACTGCCCGAACGCGGCGCCGAAACGCCCGTGGGCGCCATCGAGGGCTTCACCGCCATGACACGCGAGGAAGCCGACGCCCTCCGCGTCAGCATGGGCCTGGCCATGAGTACCGACGACCTGATGGAAGCCGTGAAATACTTCGCTTCCGAGGGGCGCGACCCGCAGGAAGCCGAAATACGAATACTCGACACATACTGGAGCGACCACTGCCGCCACACCACCTTCACCACCCGGCTGGAGAACATCGAGGTAGAGGATTCGCCCGTGTCCGACGACATACGCGAGGCCCTGAACCTGTGGCACGACATGCGCCACGAACTCGGCCGCGACGAAAAGCCCCTGCACCTGATGGACCTCGCCACCATCGGCGCCCGCTGGCTCAAGGCCAACGGCAAGTTGCAGGACCTGGAGCAGAGCGAGGAAAACAACGCCTGCTCCATATATGTGGACCTTGACGTGGACGGCGAGACCGAACGCTGGCTGCTGCAGTTCAAGAACGAGACCCACAACCATCCCACCGAGATAGAGCCTTTCGGCGGCGCGTCCACCTGTCTTGGCGGCGCCATCCGCGACCCGCTGTCGGGCCGTGCATACGTTTACCAGGCAATGCGCGTCACCGGTGCGGGCGACATCTACGCCCCCGTGGCCGACACGCTGCCCGGCAAGCTGCCGCAGCGCGTCATCACCAAGGGTGCGGCCGCAGGATATTCCAGCTACGGCAACCAGATAGGACTGGCCACAGGCCATGTCCGCGAGATATACCACCCCGGATACACCGCCAAGCGTCTTGAGGTAGGTGCCGTGGTCGGCGCCGTTCCCGCTTCGGCCGTGCGCCGCGAGTCACCCGCGCCGTGCGACGTGGTGCTGATGTTCGGCGGCCGCACGGGTCGTGACGGCATCGGCGGCGCCACCGGTTCGTCCAAGGAGCACAACGAAGCCAGCCTCGAGGTGTGCGGTTCGGAGGTGCAGAAAGGCAACGCGCCCGAGGAGCGCAAGCTGTCGCGCCTGTTCCGCCGTCCCGAGGTGACACGCCTGGTCAAGAAGTCGAACGACTTCGGCGCCGGCGGCGTCAGCGTGGCCATCGGCGAGCTGGCCGACGGACTCGACATATTCCTGGACAACGTGACCGTGAAGTACGACGGCCTCAACCCCATAGAGTTAGCCATCAGCGAAAGCCAGGAACGCATGTCGGCCGTCGTCGACCCGAAAGACCGCGAGGAGTTCGAGCGTTACTGCCACGAGGAGAACATCGAGGTGCGCCACATAGCCAACGTGACCGACACGGGCCGTATGCGCCTGTTCCGCCGCGGCGAGACAGTGGCCGACATCGCGCGCAGCTTCATCGACTCGGCGGGCGCTCCCCGCTACACGGTGGCCAAGATACAGGCCGTGGACGACCGCGACCCGTTCGCACGCACAGTACCCGGAGACACGCTCCGCGACAAGATACTTAACAACCTGGACGACATGAACGTCACCGACCAGCGCGGTCTGGAGGAGATGTTCGACTCGTCCATCGGCGCTACCACGGTGCTGATGCCTTACGGCGGCAAATATGCCGGCACACCCACGCAGGTATCGCTGCAGAAGCTCCCCGTAGGCAAGCATCACACCGATACCGCCTCGATAATGAGCTATGGCTTCGATCCCTACCTGACGGAATGGAGCCCCTACCACGGCGCCGCATGGGCCGTAGTGGACGCAGCCGCCAAGGCCGTGGCGACCGGAGCCGATTTCCACAAGCTGCGCTACTCCTATCAGGAATACTTCGAGCGCATGCACACGCCCGAATCGTGGGGCAAGCCGCTGAGCGCATTGTTAGGCGCACTCCGCATGCAGAAGGAATTGGGTCTCCCCTCCATCGGCGGCAAGGACTCCATGAGCGGCACCTTCGGACACCTGAACGTACCCCCGACGCTGATAGCGTTCGCCGTCACCACGCTGAACGCCACCAAGGCCGTAAGCCCGGAATTCAAGCAGCCTCTCGATTCGCTGCACCTGGTCAGCCCGCGCGTACGCGCCAACGGCATGCCCGATTCCGAAAGCGTGACCCGCGTGTTCGAAGCCGTGCACAAGGCCATTGAGGAGGGAAAGGTACGCGCCGCATGGGCCATAGGCCGCGGAGGCGTGGCCGAGGCTGTAGCCAAGATGAGCTTCGGCAACAATCTCGGCGCGGAAATCAACCTTCCGAACGACCATCTGCTGTTCGACACCCTGTACGGCTCCATACTGATCGAGGCCGACGACTCGTCGATACTCGGCATAGAGGACGCCATGTACATCGGCAAGACCATCATAGAGCCTACCGTATCGTTCAACGGCGAGAAATTCACCATCGCCGAGCTCCGCGAGCAGAACCGCAAGCGCTTCGCCACGGTGTTCGCCGACCGCACGGAGGTGCGCGGCACGGCACCCTGCGCCGACAGCGCGGGCAAGACGGCGGCCGAATATCCCGGTGAAGCCGTGGAGCATCCCGTGGTGTTCCTGCCCGTGTTCCCCGGCACCAACTGCGACTACGACATGGCCGCGGCATTCGAGCGCGAGGGCGCCGAGACACGCTCCATGGTGTTCCGCAACCTGACGGCCGAAGACGTGGAGGCAAGCTGCCGCGAGATGGCCGACAACATCGACGCCTGCAACATCCTGGCGCTGTCCGGCGGTTTCTCGGCTGCCGACGAGCCCGACGGATCGGGCAAATTCATGACGGCCGTGTTGCTTAACCCGGCCGTCAAGAGCGCCATCGAACGCCTGATGGAGCGCAAGGGCCTTATAATAGGTATCTGCAACGGCTTCCAGGCTCTCGTCAAGTCGGGTCTGCTGCCCGACGGCAAGATAGGCGAACTCACCGAGCAGTCGCCCACACTGGCACGCAACGACATAAACCGTCACATCTCGCAGATTGCCGCGACGCGTGTGGGCACTACCGCCTCGCCCTGGCTCAAGGGATTCAACACCGGCGACATCCATCAGATAGCCATGAGCCACGGAGAAGGCCGCTTCACCGTAAACGCCGAATTGGCCGAGCGCCTGTTCCGGAACGGCCAGGTAGCGTTCCAGTATGCCGACCATGAGGGCAACCCCACGATGGATTCGCCCCTGAACCCCAACGGATCGGTCTGCGCCATCGAGGGTATCGTAAGCCCCGACGGCCTGATCTTAGGCAAGATGGGACACTCCGAGCGTTACACCCCGGGCTTGATGATAAACGTGCCGGGCAACAAGAGCCAGAACCTGTTCGCAAACGCCGTCGCATACTTCCGCAAGAAGTAGTGATGAGTGATGAGTGATAAGTGATGAGTGATGAGTGATAAATACGGAAATATAAAAAACGATTAAAACACTATACAAAAATGGAACAGAAAGAAATGCTTTATGAGGGCAAGGCCAAGCAGGTCTATGCCACCGACAACGACGACCTGGTAATCATCCACTACAAGGACGACGCCACGGCATTCAACAATCTGAAGCACGACATCGTTCGCAGCAAGGGCGTGTACAACAACGAGATCACGACCATCATCTTCAACAAGCTGAAAGAGGCCGGCATCCCCACCCACTATGTGGAGACACTGAACGACCGCGACCAGGTTTGCCGCAAGGTGAAGATCTTCCCCCTGGAGGTGATAGTACGCAACATCATCGCCGGCTCCATGGCCAAGCGTCTGGGCATCGAGGAGGGCACACCCGCTCCCAACACCATTTTTGAGATCTGCTACAAGGATGACGCTCTGGGCGATCCGCTGATCAACGACCACCATGCCGTGGCCGTGGGCGCCGCCACCTACGACGAGCTCAACACCATCTACGACCTGACAGGCCGCATCAACGAGCTGCTGAAGGACCTGTTCGACAAGATCAACGTAAAATTGGTTGACTTCAAGATTGAGTTCGGCAAGACATCCGACGGTCAGATCGTGCTGGCCGACGAGATCAGCCCCGACACCTGCCGTCTGTGGGACAAGGACACCAACAAGAAGCTGGACAAGGACCGTTTCCGTCGCGACCTGGGTGATGTGATCGGTGCGTACAAGGAGATTGAAAGTCGTCTGCAAACTCTCAAATAACAGTCTGTATGGCTCAGCATTATGAGGCTTCCGGCGTGAATCTGGAGGCCGGATACGAGGTAGTAAGCCGCATCAAGAAGCATGTGGCGAGCACCAACCGTTTCGGCTGCATGGGCGGCATCGGCTCGTTCGGCGGTATGTTCGACCTTGGCGCGCTCGGCATGAAGCACCCCGTATTGGTCAGCGGCACCGACGGCGTGGGCACCAAGCTGAAGCTTGCCTTCGCCATGCACAAGAACGACACGGTAGGCATCGACGCCGTGGCCATGTGCGTCAACGACGTGCTGGCACAGGGCGCCGAGCCCCTGATATTCCTTGATTACGTGGCCGTGGGCAAGAACGAGCCGGCCGTGGTGGAGGACATCGTGGCCGGCGTGGCCGAAGGATGCCGCCAGGCAGGCTGCGCCCTGGTGGGCGGCGAGACCGCCGAAATGCCCGGCATGTACGATCCCGAGGAATATGACATCGCCGGTTTCACCGTGGGAGCCGTGGAGAAGGACAACCTGATCGACGGTACGCTTGTGGCCGAAAACGACGTGCTGATAGGCATCCCCTCGTCGGGCGTGCATTCCAACGGTTTCTCGCTGGTGCGCAAGATCATTGCCGACGCCAACCTGGACCTGCATACGGTTTACCCCGAACTCGGCGACCTGCCATTGGGCAATGTGCTGCTTACCCCCACCGTGATATATGTGAAGCCGGTGCTGAACCTGATGAAGAAGGTGAGCGTACACGGCGTGGCACACATCACGGGCGGCGGCTTCGACGAGAACATACCCCGCATCCTTCCCGAAGGCCTCGGCGCAGAGATTGTGCCCGGAAGCTGGAACATCCTGCCGATATTCCGGTTCCTGGAGAAGCATGGCGAGATACCCCACCGCGAGATGTTCAACATCTTCAACATGGGCATCGGCATGGTGCTGGCTGTAAGTCCGGCCGACGCCGACGCAGCCCTTGCCTCCCTGCGCGAGTCGGGCCTGGAGCCCTCCGTGATCGGCAAGGTGGTGAAAGGCTCGGGAGTTTCATTCAAGTAATAACCAATTTAGATTAAGGATTATAAAAATGCGCGCATTATTCAGCGTAAGCGATAAGACAGGCCTGGTGGAATTCGCCAAGGGTCTGGTGGAATCAGGATGGGAAATCATCGCCACGGGCGGCACACAGAAGCTGCTTGAGGACAGCGGCGTGAAGACCACCGGCATCAGCGACGTCACGGGCTTCCCGGAGATATGCGGAGGCCGCGTCAAGACTCTGCACCCCCGTGTGCACGGCGGTCTGCTGGGCCGTCGCGACAACCCCGGCGACATGGCCCAGCTCAAGGAGAACGGCATCGAGACCATCGACATGGTCTGCGTAAACCTCTATCCCTTCGAGGCCACGGTGGCCAAGCCCGGCTGCACGCTCGAGGACGCCGTTGAGCACATCGACATAGGCGGTCCCTCCATGCTCCGCAGCGCCGCCAAGAACTTCGCCGCAGTCACCGTTGTCTGCGATCCCGGCGACTATGACGTGGTGCTGGACGAGATACGCCGCTTCGGCAACACCGACATCGACACCCGCATCAAGCTGTCGGCCAAGGCATACACCCACACCGCACAGTATGACGCACATATCGCCACATACATGCGTATGAAGGCCGGACTGAACGAGAAGCTGTTCCTGGACTTCGACCTGGTTCAGTCGCTGCGTTACGGCGAGAACCCCCATCAGGAGGCCAAGTTCTACGCCGAGGCCGTTCCCGGCACATACTCCGTGGCCGGCGCCCGTCAGATCCAGGGCAAGGAACTGAGCTACAACAACATCCAGGACGCCAACGCCGCGCTGGAGATCACATCCGAATTCTCGGAGCCTTTCTGCTGCGCGCTGAAGCACATGAATCCCTGCGGCGCCGCCGTCGGCAAGGATGCCCTCGAGGCATGGACCCGCGCTTACGAGGCCGACCAGGTCAGCATCTACGGCGGTATCGTGGCATTCAACCGCGAGGTCACCAAGGAGATAGCCCTGGGCCTGAAGCCCATATTCCTGGAGATAGTGATGGCTCCGTCGTTCAGCGAGGAGGCTCTTGAGGTATTGGCCACCAAGAAGAACCTGCGCGTGCTGGTGATCGACATGTCGGCACCCCGCTGCAAGCGTCCCAAGTACACGGGCGTTACGGGCGGTCTCTTGGTTCAGGACGCCGACACCGAGTGCGTAACCCTGACCGACGAGATGTGCGTGACCGAGCGCAAGCCCACCGCACAGGAACTGGCTGACCTCAACTTCGGCTGGAAGATAGTGAAGCACGTGAAGTCCAACGCCATCGTGGTCGTGAAGAACGGCGCCACACTCGGCGTGGGAGCAGGCCAGATGAACCGTGTGGGCTCGGCCACCATCGCACTTGAGGAGGCCCGCGCAGCCGGTGCCACCGAAGGCCTGGTGCTGGCTTCCGACGGTTTCCTTCCCTTCGACGACACCGTGGAGCAGGCTTCGCATTACGGCGTTACGGCCATCGTGCAGCCCGGCGGCTCCATCCGCGACAAGGATTCCATCGTCAAGGCCGACGAGAAGGGCATCACGATGCTTTTCACCGGCATGCGTCATTTCAAACACTAATCATCAGCCTTATACCATGACTTACAACGTATTGGTAATAGGAAGCGGCGGACGCGAGCACGCCATAGTCGATGCACTGAAGCGTTCGGAGAGCGTGGGCCGTATATACTGCGCCCCGGGCAACGCGGGCATCGACACGGCGGCCACGCCGGTGTCCATTCCCGTCACCGACATCAACGACCTGGCGCGCTTCGCCACCGACGCCTCGGTATCGCTGACCGTGGTCGGCCCCGAGGTGCCCCTGGCAGCCGGCATCGTCGACGAGTTCCGCAAGCGCGGACTGCGCATATTCGGTCCCACCAAGGCTGCCGCGCAGATAGAGTCGTCCAAGGCGTTCGCCAAGGAACTGATGGCGCGTCACAACATACCGACGGCCGCGTCGCGCACCTTCGACGATTTCGACGAGGCGCTGAAGTATGTGCTGGCCGGTCCCGAGCGCTCGGTCATCAAGTACGACGGCCTGGCTGCCGGCAAGGGCGTAGTCGTGGCACAGAGCCACGAGGAGGCCGAGGCCGCACTGCGCAATATGCTATTGGACGACGAGTTCGGCAAGGGACGCGTGGTGGTAGAGGAATTCCTGGACGGTCCGGAGTTCTCGTTCATGTGTCTGGTCAATGGCCCGAAGGTATATCCCCTGGCCATAGCCCGCGACCATAAACGTGCCTTCGACAACGACCGCGGTCCCAACACGGGCGGTATGGGTGCTTATTCACCCGTGCCTTTCGTCACCGACGAGATCCGTCAGACCGCCCTCGATACTATCATGCTCCCCGTGGCCAAAGCCATGGCCGACGAGGGCAACCCCTTTACCGGCGTGCTGTACGGAGGTCTTATCCTCAACAACGGCGTGCCTAAGGTGATAGAGTTCAACGCCCGTTTCGGCGACCCCGAGACCGAGGTGGTGCTGCCCCGTATGCAGTCGGATATATATAAGGTGTTCGAGGCCGTGCTTGACGGCAAGGACTTCGACATCGAGTGGAGTCCCGAGACGCGCCTCGGCATCGTACTGGCCGCCGACGGCTATCCCGGCTCCTATCCCAAGGGACTGCCTTTGGGTGGTCTTGAACAGACTGAGGGCAAGGTGTTCCACATGGGCACCAAGATGGACGGCGACCGGCTCGTATCGGCCGGAGGCCGCGTGCTGATGGTCACCGATGCCGGCGCCACACTGTCCGAGGCCCGCGCCAAGGCACTGAAGGACGCCAAGGCAGTGGCCGAAAACTCTCAGGGATTATTCTACCGCAGCGACATCGGCGCCGCCGAATCACGTAACGAATTATAAGCAATGAATATAGACGGAAAAGCATTGGCCAAGGCCACCAAGGAGGAAGTAGCCGCCAAGGTGCAGGAGTGTGTCGCCCGGTATGGCCGCGCGCCTCATCTGGCCGTGATACTGGTGGGCGAGGATCCCGCCTCGCAATCGTATGTCAAGTCCAAGGGAAAGGACGCCGAGCAGTGCGGCTTCAAGAGCACCACGCTTCGCCTGCCTGAAAGCACTACCGAGGAGCAGCTGCTGTCCGAGATACAGCGCCTGAACGACGACCCGGAGGTTGACGGCATCTTAGTGCAGCTCCCAGTGCCGAAGCACATCAATGAGGACCGCGTCATCGAGGCCATCAGCGCCGAGAAGGATGTGGACGGTTTCCATCCCCACAACGTGGCCGCCCTGTGGCAGAAGCGCCCCTGCGTGGCTCCCTGCACCCCGAAGGGCATCATGAAGATGCTGGACGAGCACAACGTGGAGATCGAGGGCAAGAACGCCGTGGTGATAGGCCGCAGCAATATCGTGGGCCTGCCCATGGCCAAGATGCTGCTGGACCGCAACGCCACCGTGACCATGGCCCACAGCCGCACGCGCAACCTGCCGCAGATCGCCGCGCAGGCCGACATCTTAGTGGTGGCCGTAGGTCGTCCCCGTTTCGCCGGCGCCGACTTCGTGAAGCCGGGCGCCACCGTGATTGACGTGGGAATCAACCGCGACCCGGAGACGGGCAAACTGGTGGGCGACGTGGACTTCGACGCTGTCAAGGACGCCGCTCTGCTCATCACCCCCGTACCCGGCGGCGTAGGACCCATGACGCGCGCATGCCTCATGGAGAACACGCTGGAATGCTATCTGAACCGTGTAAACAAATAAAAAAGACATGATTGAACGCTATTCACGCCCCGAAATGAGGGCTGTATGGACCGAACAGAATAAATTTGACGCCTATCTCAAGGTCGAGCTTCTCTCGGCCGAGGCATGGCGCGAACTTGGCGTGGTGCCTTCCGAGGACATCGAGAAGCTGTATGCCAAGGCCACGTTCTCCATTCCGCGCATCAAGGAGATAGAGGAACAGACACGCCACGACATCGTGGCCTTCACCCGCGCCGTCAGCGAAAGTCTGGGCGAGGAACGCAAGTGGGTGCACTACGGACTCACCAGCACCGACGTCGTTGACACCGCCAACGGCTACCTGATCAAGCAGGCCAACGACATCCTGCGCAAAGACCTGGTCAAGTTCAGCGAAATGCTGCGCAGCCAGGCCATGAAGTACAAGGACACCCCCTGCATGGGTCGCACGCACGGCATCCACGCCGACGTTACCAGCTTCGGACTGAAGTGGGCGCTGTGGTATCAGGAGATGCAGCGCAACATCGCGCGCTTCGAGGAGGCCGCCCGTGGCGTTGAAGTGGGCAAGATCAGCGGCGCCGTGGGCAACTACGCCAACATCCCGCCGTTCGTGCAGCAGTATGTGTGCGAGCACCTCGGCATCGAGTCGGCCGCCGTGTCGACACAGGTGATACAGCGCGACCGCCACGCATGGTATCTGGCTGCCATCGCTCTGATCGGCGCCAGCATCGAGCAGATGGCCATGGAGGTACGCAACCTGCAGCGCACCGAGGTGCACGAGGTGGAGGAGGCTTTCGGCAAGGGCCAGAAAGGCTCGTCGGCCATGCCCCACAAGCGCAACCCCATCGGATCGGAAAACATGTGCGGCTGCGCGCGTGTGCTGCGCGGCTATATGGAGACGGCATATCAGAACGTGGCCCTCTGGCACGAGCGCGACATATCGCACTCCGCCACCGAGCGCATCATCCTGCCTGACGCAACCGAACTCCTGGACTACATGCTGAACCGCATGGGCAACATCCTTGGCAACCTCACGGTGTTCCCCGAGCGCATGAAGAGCAACATCTACATGACCAACGGCGTGATTTTCGCCCAGCGTGTCATGAACGCCCTGATCAACAAGGGATTCTCGCGCGAGAAGGCTTACGACACCGTACAGCCTCTGGCGATGAAGGCCATGGCCGAAGGAAAGCCCTACGCCGAACTCTTGGCACAGGATTCGACAGTGTCGGAGAACCTCACCAAAGAGGAGCTGGACAACTGCTTCACGCTCGACTACTATTTCAAGAACGTGGATTACATCTACAAACAGGTTTTCGGAGACGCCGAGTAACCCTTTTCTAATCAATACAATGGCAAAGACATTAGTTGTACTCGGCTCCCAGTGGGGAGACGAAGGCAAAGGTAAAATCACCGACTACTTCGCGAGCCACGCCGACATGGTGGTGCGCTACCAGGGCGGCAACAACGCGGGCCACTCCGTGATGTTCGACGGCCGCAAGCACAGCCTGCGCTCCATTCCGTCGGGCATCTTCAACCCCGAGACCATCAACGTGATGGGCAACGGCATGGTGGTGAATCCCGTATCGGTGGTGGCCGAGCTGCAGAAGCTGGCAGACGAGGGGGTGACCGACTATAAGATGTACATCTCCGACCGCGCCGCGATGGTGATGCCGTGGCATTCCGTACTGGACGGCGCCTACGAGGGCAACCGCGGCTCCGACCTGATCGGCACCACCAAGAACGGCATCGGTCCGGCCTACGCCGACAAGTATTCGCGCATCGGCCTCCGCATCGGCGACCTGCAGGAACCCGCATATTTCCGCAAGCGTCTCGAGGCCGCGTTGGCTGTCAAGAATCCGGAACTCAAGGCTCTCGGACTCCCTGAATTCGACGTCGACCAGGTGTACGACCAGTATATGGAGATAGCCCGTCAGATCGGCCACATGATAACCGATACCTCGGCGCTCATCAATCATCACCTCAAGGGCGACGGCCACATTCTGTTCGAGGGCGCGCAGGGCATGATGCTGTGCATCGACCACGGCACCTATCCCTACGTCACATCCTCCACGCCGTCGTCGGCTTCCGTGCCTGTAGGCGCCGGTATCGCCCCGCAGCACATCGGCACCGTGGCCGGAGTGCTGAAGGCTTACTGCACCCGCGTGGGCGAGGGTCCCTTCCCCACCGAGCTGCACGACGAGATTGGCGACGGCATCCGCGAGCGCGGCCATGAATACGGAACCGTAACGGGTCGTCCGCGCCGTGTGGGCTGGCTCGACGCGCAGGTGGCCCGCTACACCGCGCAATTAGCCGGCATCACCAACTGGGCCATCACGCTGCTCGACGTGCTCAGCGGCATCGACACCCTCAAGATCTGCAAGGGCTATGAGCTGGACGGCAAGATGATAGAGAATCCGCCGGCCACTATCGCCGCGCTGGAACGCGTCAAGCCCGTGTTCGTGGAACTTCCCGGCTGGAAGGAGGACATAACCGGCGTGACCCGCTACGAGGACCTGCCCGAGAACGCCAAGAAGTATCTCGAGACCATCAAGGAGCTGACCGGTGTGCCCGTCGGACTCGTTTCCGTCGGCCCGGACCGCACCCAGACTTTCATCACCTCTCCCGCATTACAAGAATTCATTAAATAAGCCCGCCATGTCATTCCAATCAGAGAAAATAGCCCAGGAAGGCTTCACCTTCGACGACGTGCTGCTCATACCGGCATATTCGGAGGTGACTCCGAACCTGGTGCAGCTCAAATCGCGATTCTCGCGTAACATCGAGCTTCAGATACCGATGGTGTCCGCCGCCATGGACACCGTGACCGAGGCCCCAATGGCCATCGCAATCGCCCGCGAGGGCGGTATCGGCGTGATTCATAAGAATATGTCCATCGCCGACCAGGCCGCACAGGTGCGCAAGGTGAAACGCGCCGACTCGGGTATGATCTACGACCCCATCACCATCACCAAGGAGGCCACCGTGGCCCAGGCCCTGCGCCTGATGCGCGAGAACCGTATCGGCGGCATCCCCGTGGTGGACGACGAGAACCACTTGATAGGCATCATCACCAACCGTGACCTCCGCTTCCAGTCCGACCTCAACGTGCCGGTGGAGAAGATCATGACTTCCGACAAGCTCATCACCACCGACATGACCGACCTGGACGAGGCCAAGAAGATCCTGCTTCAGAATAAGATCGAGAAGCTGCCCGTGGTAGACAAGGAGAACCGTCTGGTGGGCCTCATCACATACCGCGACATCACGAAAATAGCCCAGTATCCGCGCGCCTGCAAGGATGCCAAGGGACGTCTGCGCGTGGCTGCGGGCGTGGGCGTGACCGGCGACGTGCTGAAGCGCGTCGAGGCACTGGTGGAGAATGGCGTGGACGCCGTCGTGATCGACACGGCACACGGTCATTCGGCCAATGTGATCCGCACGCTCAAGGCTGTGAAGGAGAAATTCCCCACAATCGACGTAGTCGTGGGTAACATCGCCACCGCCGAGGCCGCCGAATATCTGGTCAAGGCCGGCGCCGACGGCATCAAGGTGGGCATCGGTCCGGGTTCCATCTGCACCACGCGCATCGTGGCCGGTGTGGGAGTGCCCCAGCTCACGGCCATCTTCGACGCAGCTCAGGCCGCGCATAAATATGGCGTACCCGTAATCGCCGACGGCGGTCTCCGCTATTCGGGCGACATCGTCAAGGCTCTTGCAGCCGGCGGCGACTGCGTGATGATGGGTTCCATGTTCGCCGGCGTGGAGGAATCTCCCGGCGAGACAATCATCTACAACGGACGTAAGTTCAAGGCATACCGCGGCATGGGTTCCGTCGAGGCCATGCAGGCCGGTTCCAAGGACCGCTACTTCCAGGGCGAGACCTGCGACGCCTCCAAACTGGTGCCCGAGGGCATCGTGGCCCGCGTGCCTTACAAGGGAACGCTCGGCGAGACTGTCTATCAGCTCATCGGCGGCCTCCGCTCAGGCATGGGCTATGTAGGCGCCAAGAACATCGACGCGCTCCACGAGGCCAAGTTCGTGAGAATCACTTCGGCTGCCGTGGTCGAGAACCATCCCCACGACGTCACCATAACCAAGGAGGCCCCCAACTACTCGCGCGGCGAGGGATAACAAATTAGGCATCGTTCCTTAAAAAATGTAAACGCCAGGGCGGTGGATTTTCGAGGTAATTTATTCGGTCTGTGAGGGAGTAGCCTCGCGGCTGTGACCGAGCAGAGCGGATAAATTAACCGAAAAGACACCGGGCAAGGCACAAATAAAAATGAATTGTTAAAATATGGCTCGTTCAAGATGAATACGTTGGTAAGGAATATTACCTTAGACTCGCAGCTGCACCTCATCTTTGACCTTTTGCCTCAGTCACATAGCCCGCTATGCTCCTGAGCCTGCAAGGCCAAAGCTGAGGCACATCTGCGACCCTGGCGTATACATTTTTTAAGGAACGATGCCTTAGAACGTATGGAAAAAATTCTGATATTGGACTTTGGCTCACAGTACACCCAGCTCATAGCGCGCCGTGTGCGCGAGCTGAACGTGTATTGCGAGATCCATCCCTTCAACAAGATTCCGGAAATTGATTCGGAGGTGAAGGGCGTGATACTGTCGGGCAGCCCGGCGTCCGTTCGCGACGAGGACGCGCCGAAGCCCGACCTGTCGCAGATCAAAGGCAAGCTGCCGCTGCTGGGCGTATGCTACGGCGCGCAGTACCTGGCCTACGCCTACGGCGGCGAGGTCGAGGGCGCTCCGAGCCGCGAGTATGGCCGCGCCATGCTCAGCGTCGTGGCTCCCGAAGACCCGCTGATGCACGGCCTCCCCTCGCCCACGCAGGTGTGGATGAGCCACGGCGACTCCATCACTTCGGTGCCCGCCAACTACGAGGTGATCGGCTCGACCGAGGACGTGAAGTATGCCGCATACCACATCGGCGGCGAGATGACATGGGGCATCCAGTTCCACCCCGAGGTGTTCCACTCCACCGACGGCCCGAAACTGCTGTCCAACTTCGTGATGGACATCTGCGGATGCGCCGGCACATGGAGCCCCGCCTCGTTCATCAATTCCACAGTAGCCGAGCTTAAGGAGAAGATCGGCGACGACAAGGTGATAATGGGTCTGTCGGGCGGCGTGGATTCCACCGTGGCCGCCGTGCTGCTGCACAAGGCCATCGGACATAACCTGCACTGCATCTTCGTCAACAACGGCCTGCTGCGCGCCAACGAGTTCGAGGACGTGCTTGCATCGTATCAGGGCATGGGCCTGAACGTGACGGGCGTGGACGCTTCCGAGCGTTTCTACAACGACCTGAAGGGCGTTACCGAACCTGAACAGAAGCGCAAAATAATAGGCCGCGACTTCGTCGAGGTGTTCAACGCCGAGGCGAAGAAGGAGGAGAACGCCCGCTGGCTGGGTCAGGGCACCATCTATCCCGACGTTATAGAGAGCTGCTCGGTCAAGGGACCGTCGGCCACCATCAAGTCGCACCACAACGTGGGCGGACTGCCCAAGGAGATGAACCTGCAGGTGGTGGAACCGCTGCGTCTGCTGTTCAAGGACGAGGTGCGCCGCGTGGGACGCGCGTTGGGCATAGACCAGAACCTGATAGGGCGTCATCCCTTCCCGGGACCGGGACTCGGCATCCGCATCCTCGGCGACATCACACCGCATAAGGTACAGGTGCTGCAGGCCGCCGACAAGATTTTCATCGACAACCTGCGCCAGTCAGGCTGGTACGACAAGGTTTGGCAGGCCGGCGTGATGCTGCTGCCCGTGCAGAGCGTAGGCGTGATGGGCGACGAGCGCACGTATGAGAACTGCGTCGCGCTGCGCGCCGTCATCTCCACCGACGGCATGACCGCCGACTGGGTACACCTCCCCTACGAGCTTCTGGCGAAGGTGAGCAACGAGATCATCAACAAGGTGCGCGGCGTGAACCGCGTAGTCTACGACATCTCCTCCAAGCCGCCGGCCACCATCGAGTGGGAGTAACCGCTAAGTCTGGAAATCAAGGTATAATACAAAGAGAGGGCATCCCGGCGGGATGCCCTCTGATTATCTTTAAATGTCTTACTCTCCTACATTATTATCTATGTCGGTAATACCGAGGTCTGATATCACTTCCTTGATTTTACCAATATCAATGGATGAATACTCGGACTTATCATATATATCAATCAGATATACTTTCCCCGCATTTTTCGATATGACTATCGTATAAGTTATTACGCGTGCGCCTCCGGACTTTCCCTTCCCCTTGGATGAGATTGCTATACGTATCTTGCGCAAACCGGGACTTAGTTCTGTTCCTTGGTTTGGATTCTCCTCCAATGATGAGACAAAATCCTCCAAATCCATCTTAAGCGATCTATACCGCTTCATCAGAGCCTTGGCAGAACGCTCAAAACGATGAGTTGTTAATACTTCAAAATTCATTTAGAAACAATCTTGCGGACCTGGCTGTTTGCCTGCCGGATTCTATTTCCTTAACCTCTCTTAATCCTTCACAGATACGGGATGTCAAATGGTCATTTTCCGTTACAGGAACTATCTTGAATGTGCCGACGCGCGATGTGAGTAATACTGATTCTCCAGCCTTCGCTTTTGAAAGGATAGAAGTCTGTCTTGACCTAAAATCTCTTGCACTAATTATTTCCATAATTTTATTTTTTTACAAAGATAACGCTTTGATACTAATTTGGTATCCAATTAACAAACATTAACCATTTTGCAATTATGAGTTCATCCGACATATACAAAGAGGTGGGTACCTGCATACAGATAAAGGGATGGTATTCAGTATAGTGCCAATTACCATAAAGATTACCATACAGAGTTGTTATACTAACATCAGATATTCCCTAACCTTATAATCATAATCTTTATTATTTTATCATTTTTTAACTTTACAGAAAAGTAACATATAAACAATTTTACTTAGGGATATTCAGTTAATGACTAACTAATTATTTGCCAATGTCATAGATATTTCGTAACTTTACAAAGAACCCCCGATGGACCCATCACGGGCT
>QWCV01000386.1_pt1 | contig 52497 bp, 51 predicted proteins | sample 1972621 | NCBI WGS metagenome assembly QWCV01 (sample SAMN09866699, study PRJNA288562) | Human gut metagenome isolate pre2_stool, whole genome shotgun sequencing... | isolation source: gut | host: Homo sapiens | place: USA: California | reverse complement strand
AAATTAAAATAATACTAGAAAATATAGAAAGAGTCTGTTCAGAAACATTAATATATTTAACAATCTTTTGAGAAATAAAATTTCCACAATTAAGAAAAGCAAGTTGAAAAGTAGCAATCAAAAAAGGTAAAATAATATCATTAAGTCCAATAATTCCTGAGCCAATACCGACACAAATAGAATCAATAGATAAAGCTAAACCAAGGAAAATAGACTCATGTGCATCAATATTATTTGAGTGGTCTATATCATAATCAGTAGGAGATGTATTTAATGATTTATAAATATTATAAATTCCTAATATAATCAAAAAAGATGAACCCAATACAGTTGATAATATAGGAGAAAATAATGCAGAAATATAATGCCCTAAAAATATAGAACCACAAGTAATGCAAAATGATATAGCAAAAAGAATAATATTACTAATATTATTAATTTTTGTTTTCTTTAGTCCATAGCTAATACCAATTGTTAAAGAATCTATACTAACAGATAATGCTAATAAAATACAATTAAATAACATAAAGACCTCCTAATTAAGATAATAGTCTAATTAGACCTATAAATATTAATATTACTCCAGATATGTTTGAAAGGAGTTTTGAAGGTATAGTAAATCGTCTTGTAATATTACTTGCAACTAGATTTCCACAGTTAACGAAAAAAGTGTGGAAAATAGCCATCAGAAAAGGTAAAAACAAGCTACCAATCCCAATCATTCCAGAACCAAGGCTAACACATGATGCGTCTATGGCAACAGCTAAGCCCAATACTAAAGCTTCTTTTGCATCAATATAATTAGAACCATCTGTATCAAAATTTGTATTGTTATCTTTTTCTTTTAAAATGTTATAAAATCCAAGAAATATTAAGAGTGAAGAACCAAGTAGAGCAGATACAAAAGGGGAAAATAAAATAGATATATAATGTCCAATAAATATAGATACCCCTGATAAACAAAATAGTGTAATAAAGATTATTAGATTTCCTAATTTAGACATCTTAGTCTTTTTTATTCCATATGTAATACCAAGAGCTAAAGCGTCTATACTAGCAGATAGTGCTAGCAAAATACATTTAATAATCATATTTAATCCTCCTTATAAATAAACAGTAAACTAAAATTAAAGAGTTATACTTTCATTGATATAATATGACTTTAAATTACAAAAAGACACAAAAAAAGTGTCCACATAATTTTATAAAGTGAACACTTTTTATTAAAAATTTTAATATTTAGACTTTTATTCTTCAATCAAACTATTTTAAATTTCTTAATGCTTCAACTCTATCTTCAATACTTGGATGGGTTGACCACAAATTTGAAGAAGATTTTTTACCTCTAAAAGGATTTACAATATACATATTTTCAGTTGCATTATTAGCAACATTTAATTCATTAGGGTCACCTGAAATTTTTTGTAGTGCTGAGATTAATCCATCAGGATTTCTTGTGAATTCTATTGCAGTTGAATCAGCAAGGAATTCTCTTTTTCTAGAAATTGCAAGTTGCATAAGTTTTCCGAAAATAGGTGATAAAATTAGAAATACTAATCCAATTAACATTAAAAATGGGTTTCCTTTATTATCATCATCCCTATCTCTAGAACCACCCCAAAAAGTAATCCTTGTAAACCAATCAGAAAGCATTACAACAAATCCAACCATTACGGAAACAACAGCTGACAAGCGTATATCATAGTTTTTTATATGTGCCATTTCATGAGCTAGGACACCTTCTAATTCATAATATTCAAGTTTATCTAACAATCCTGTTGTGACACATATGACTGCATTTTCTGGATTTCTTCCAGTTGCAAATGCATTTGGTTGTGCATCTTCTATAATATATAATTTAGGAGTGCATAGCAGACCAGACGATACAACTAAAGCATCTAGAATATTTACAAACCTTAAATTTTCTTCTTTAGTCGCAGGTCTTGCTTTATTTAATCCAAGTACAATTTTATCACTGTAATAATATGAACCCCATGTTGAGGCAATAGAGAAAATTAATGCAATAACAATTGACATTGTTCCTAAATCTAATGCCATACATATATAATAAACGATTAAGGATATAAAAACTAAAAATAGTAAAACTATAAACCACGACTTAATTTTATTTCTTTTGATATCTTCAAACATGAAATCACTTCTTTCTATTAAATAAAAACGGTTCATTTTATTGTATTTTACAAAAAAGAACCGAACTAAATCATATATTTGTGTTATTTATTAAAGTCAACTTTAACGTTTTTTCTAGCTTCTTCACTTTCAGTTGCAAATAAATCTCTTTTTTTGAAATTAAACATACCTGCAACAATGTTTGATGGGAAAAGCTCTAATTTTGTGTTATACATTGTAACACTGTCATTGTAAAATTGTCTTGAAAAAGAAATTTTATTTTCTGTGTTACGTAGCTCTTCAGATAATTCTGAAAAGTTTTGGTTTGCCTTTAATTCAGGGTAATTTTCTGAAACTGCCATAATAGTTTTTAAAGCACCAGAAAGTTCTCCATCTAATTTTGCTTTTTCTTCAACTGTTGTAGAATTTGCCCATGAAGTTCTTAATGCTGTAATTTTTTCAAATGTTTCTGATTCATGTGTCATATATCCTTTAACAGTTTCAACAAAATTAGGAATTAAATCAAATCTTCTTTGTAATTGTACATCAATTTGACTCCAAGCGTTATCTACTTTTTGTCTAGATTTTATTAATCCATTGTAAATAGATATAATCCAAACTACTAATAGAACAATGATTATTAATGCTATTAACATAGAAATACCTCCTTTGCATTTCATTTACAATATATATATTAACATAGTAAATTTTTTTTTGCAACAGAAAAAAATTTTTTATGAATTTTTTTGGTACAAGCAACATATAATATATAAGACCAAGATTTACCAAGGCTTACGGAAACTGGAAACACAAAAACTTAAAATTTGACAAAAGAATATAAATTGTGTATAATAAGGATGTCGTCAAAAGGAGGAAAAATGATTTTTATGTATAAAAAAGATGGAGCATCTATATCAATTATGAAGATCATTGGAATAAGTTTAATATTTATATTGATATTGGGAGTAAGCGTAATGGCTACGGAAATAGACATTAGAAGCGTTGAGATAACAATGGCTAATGGATATAAAATGACAGTTGTTACAACAAAAACAAATGTAGAAGAAATATTAGAAGATAACAATATAGTTGTAGAAGATGATGAAAGAGTAACTCCAAGCTTAGATGATGAAATAACAGAAAGTAATAAAATAACAATTACAAATAAATCTGAGCAAGAAGTACAAATAGCAAAAATATCAGAAAGTGGAGTTCAAACATCATTAGATGAAATATTAAAAAGTTATTCACCAATAATTGAAAAAATAGTAGTAGAACAAGAAATAATACCATATGAAACAATTACAAAAGATGCATCACAAGGTTCAACAGATACAAAAAATAAAGTTATCCAACAGGGTGAAGATGGAATAAAAGAAATAACATATAAAGTAAAATATCAAAATGAAGAAGAAATAGAAAAAACAAAATTATCAGAAACAGTAGTAAAAGAACCAGTAAACAAAATTGTTCAAGTACAAAGAAATATAACATCAAGATCTGGTAGTACAGTAGCAAGTGCAAATACACAAGCAAAAGGAACTGGAGAAACAAAAATATTTAAAGTAACAGCATATTGCTCATGTGCAAAATGTTGTGGTAAAAAAACAGGAAGAACAGCTTCTGGAACACAAGCAACAGCTGGACACACAGTTGCAGCATCAGGTCAATTTGCATTTGGAACAAAATTAATTATCAATGGTCAACAATATACTGTAGAAGATAGAGGAGGAGCAATCCAAGGAAATAGGATAGATATTTATATGAATTCACATGCTGAAGCAATTGCATGGGGAGTAAGATATTTACCGGTACAGGTAGCTCAATAAAATAGAAAAGCTGGGGGAAAGTTTTGTTATAACCTTAGCTTTTTTTTGTGAATAAAAAAATGTATTATTAATATTTCTAAATAAAATATCAAATTTAACTTGACATAATATATATAAAAGTATATAATACTAAATGTAAAAAATAAACAATTGCACTGTTGTAACAGTGCACAGCAAATGAAAGGAGCAAAAGTTATGCCTGGTTATTACATTCATCTTGCAGCTTGTGGAGGACATTCTTTGGAAAATCGGAGTTTTGTCCTTGGTGTAGAAGCACCTGACATCTTAAAAAAACATGTAAAAGTCTATGGAGGAATAGATGCAGCTCATGCTAAGTACAACGAACTCCGGACTAAAGAAATGCCAGAGTACAGTGAATTACAACCACGTATCCAACAGAAGGAAGCAGCCAATAGCAATGATGGACTTCATTATGGTCTTAGTAGTCAACCTAATGTCAAAGCTTGCTGGTATAGTTTATCAGAAAAACAAAAGTCAAATCCGTTTTACAGGGGATATGTCTGGCATCTTCTGACAGATGCAATCATGTATCGACGTCTTAATATTGATGCTAAGTTTCAAAAAGTTATGGATGAAAATAAAGACCATCAGGATGTTGAAGAATTCTGGAAGAGTGAAGTTAAGAAATTGCATACGGATTGGGACAAGACCAATGCACTTGTTCGTGATACTTATCCGGAAGCTCTATTGACAGATGAAGTCAAGGAACTTGGTGTAGTACAGTTTATTGCTGAAGGAGATTTGGTCTATGTTGATTGGCCTCTGCTTAAGGCAACTATCGATTACCTGAGAACTTTTGACCCTCTTGATGGTAATATGGAGAGAATTATCGATAATGTATTGAATAGCTAGTTTATAAAATACTTCAATCCAGTAGTTACACTGTAACTACTGGATTTTTCTTTATATAATCTGCTGAAGGTGATACTGGTCTTTCTTTTTTCCTTATTTAATTTTAAATAATCCATAAGGTGTATTCAAACCATACATATTTTGCAAGCAAATTTTCAAGTAAATTTTTCGAATATTTTTCCAAAAGTAATGCAATTTTTAATGAAACATGCTATAATATAATAGCCGAGGAATATGAGAATTAAAAATAAAGAATATAAAATAAAAAACAGGAGGAAAAATGAGTCAAGATAAAATAAGAAACTTTAGTATAATAGCACATATTGATCATGGAAAATCAACACTTGCAGATAGATTAATAGAAAAAACAGGGGTATTATCACAAAGAGAAATGGAAGAACAAGTACTTGATAACATGGAAATTGAACGTGAAAGAGGAATAACAATAAAATCACAGGCAGTTCGAATGAAATATAAGGCAAAAGATGGACAAGAATACACATTTAACTTAATAGACACACCAGGACATGTAGATTTCAACTATGAAGTATCAAGAAGTTTAGCAGCATGTGATGGTGCAATACTTGTAGTAGATAGTAGTCAAGGAGTAGAAGCACAGACATTAGCAAATGTATATTTAGCAATAGAAAATGATTTGGAAATATTGCCAGTAATAAACAAAATAGACTTACCAAATGCAAGACCAGATGAAGTAAAACATGAAATAGAAGAAATAATAGGAATACCTGCAATGGATGCACCATGTATATCAGCAAAATCTGGATTAAATGTAGAAGAAGTATTAGAAAGAATTGTAACAGATTTGCCAGCACCAAAAGGTGACGAAAATGCAAAAACAAAATGTTTAATATTTGACTCATATTATGACAATTACAAAGGAGCAGTAGCATATGTAAGAGTTATGGACGGAAAAATAAAAGTAGGTGATGAAATAAAACTAATGGCAACAGGAAAAACATTTACTGTTGTTGAAGTAGGATATTTTGCACCTGGACAATATATGCCTGTAAAAGAAATAAAAGCAGGAGAAGTTGGATATATAGCTGCAAGTATAAAAAGTCTAACAGATATACGTGTAGGAGATACAATAACACAAAAAGACAATCCAGCAGAAGAACCACTTCCGGGCTACAAGAAAGTAACACCAATGGTATATTGTGGATTATACCCAATAGATGGAAGTGAATATGAAAATTTGAAAGTGGCATTAGAAAAATTAAAATTAAATGATGCTGCATTAGAATATGAACCAGAAACATCAGCTGCATTAGGATTTGGATTTAGATGTGGATTTTTAGGATTATTACATTTAGAAATAATAGAAGAAAGACTTGATAGAGAATTTGATTTAGGCTTAATAACAACAGCACCATCAGTAATATATAAAGTACATAAAACATCAGGTGAAGTTTTAGATATTTATAATCCAGCAGATTTACCACCACAAGCAGAAATTGCATATATGGAAGAGCCAATAGTCACAGCAAATATAATGACTCCAAGAGAATATGTTGGAAATATTATGGATATATGTCAAAATCGTAGAGGAATATTTATAGATATGAAATATCTTGATGAAAATAGAGTTACATTAATTTATGACATGCCATTAAATGAAATAATTTATGACTTTTTTGATAGTTTAAAATCAAGAACAAAAGGATATGCATCATTTGACTACGAATTTAAAGAATATAGAGAATCAAAATTAGTAAAATTAGATGTACATGTAAATGGAGAACCTGTTGATGCCTTATCATTTATAGTATTTAAAGATAATGCATATACAAGAGGAAAAAAGATGGTAGAAAAGCTAAAAGAAGTTATACCAAGACATTTATTTGCGATTCCATTACAAGCAGTTGTAGGAGGAACGATAATTGCAAGAGAAACAATTTCTGCGATGAGAAAAGATGTATTAGCAAAATGTTATGGAGGAGATATCACAAGAAAGAAAAAGTTGCTTGAAAAGCAGAAAAAAGGAAAAAAGAGAATGAGACAAATTGGTAGTGTGGAAATGCCACAAGAAGCATTTTTATCAGTTTTAAAATTAGATGAAGAATAAGGAAAGGGAAAATTATGAGAGTTAATAGAGTAGAAAGAAGAAATCATGACAGAAGAAGTGGACAAGACAGAAGAAAACAAGAAAATCAGACAAATTCTGATAGAAGAATGTTTGAAAGAAGACATGAAGAAAGACGTAAAGAAATAAGAAGACAAGAAGATAGAGAAGAAAAAAGATTTGATGATCAAATAGAGGGAAGAAATTCAGTACTAGAATTATTAGAAAGTGGCAAAGACATAAATAAAATATATGTAATAAGAGGAGAAAAACATGGATCAATAAATAAAATTTTAGGAATAGCAAAAGAAAGAAAAATAATTGTAGTAGAAAAAGATAAAAGACAAATGGATGAAATGGCACAAGAAGAAAACTATCAAGGAGTAATAGCAATAGTACCTCCGTTTGAATATGTAGAAATCAGTGATATACTAGACTTAGCTAAAGAAAAAAATGAAGATCCTTTTGTATTAATATTAGATGGAATAGAAGACCCACATAATTTAGGTTCAATTATAAGAACAGCAGAAACAGCTGGAGTACATGGTATAATAATACCTAAAAGAAGAGCTGCATCAGTGAACAGTACTGTAAACAAAACATCAGCAGGGGCGGTAGAACACATGAAAATAGCAAGGGTTACAAATATATCAGATAGTATAGAAGAATTAAAAAAAGCAGGGTTATGGATATGTGGAACAGATATAAGTGCTGAAAAATATTATTATAATCAAGACCTAACAGGACCGTTAGGAATAGTAATTGGAAATGAAGGAAAAGGAATAAGTGACAAAGTAAAGAAAAATTGTGATTTCAATGTAAAAATACCAATGAGAGGAAAAATAACATCATTAAATGCCTCTGTTTCAACTGGAATAATTGTTTATGAAGCAGTAAAACAAAGAATTGCAGAAATTAGAAAATAATAGCTAATTTGCATTAGTAAGGAGAAAAATATGAAAAGTAAAAAAATATTAATTATTGTAATAATTATAATAGCAATGCTTGCAATAGGAGGTGGCATATTTGCATATTTGTTTGTTGCCACAGATACCTTCAAAAGCGACAAGGAATTATTTTCAAAATATATGTCACAAAACTTAGACACATTTAAAAATTTAGGGAATTCACAAACTTTTCAAATATATAAAGGATTGCAAGATGAAAAAAAATATGAATCAAACACGCAGGTAAAAGTTGTATATTCAGAAGGAGGGGAAGTATCAAATCCTATGAATAATTTAGCTGCTAAATTAGATATTCAAAAAGACGAAGATGACCAATATTATTATGCAGACGGTCAAATATTATTTAATGATGAGGAATATTTAGAATCAGAGATAATAAAAGAAAAAGAAATATATGGAATAAGGTTTTCAGATGTTGCAAAACAATTTATCTCAATTAAAAACGATACGAATTTGCAAAAGGTAGCAACAGACATAGGAACAGATACAGCTACACTTCAGAAAATAATAGATATATTAGATGGAACAAATACAATTACCGATGAAGTTATAACCAAAGACGAAATAAAAGATTTAAAAGATAAGTATACAAATATGATAATTGAAACAATTTTAAATGGAACATTTAGTAGTAATAAAAAAGCAATGATAACATATAATAACAATACTATTAATACAAAGGCATATATGGTTACAATAAGTAGTGAACAGGTAGAAAATTTATTAGTAAAAATATTAAATAGTATAAAAACAGAAACAGCTATAACTAAAAATATGAAAGATGAAAAGATAACGGAATTTGAGAAACAAATAGATGAAAAAATACAAGATTTATCGAATGAACAAGAAGTTCCAACAGTAAAAATAACAGTATATAGTCAAGGCGAAAAGGCAATAAGAACAGTTTTGGAAATAGGATTAAATAAAATAATTTTTGAAAATTATGTTGAAAATGAAGAAATAAGGTCAGATATACAAGTTACAAGAATTATTTCAGAACAAACTAACGAATATAATATTGAGATAGCTAGAAAAGTAATTGAAAATCAAGAGGATATTAGCATTGCGTTAAATGCAAAAGAAAAAGAAAATGAGTATTCACTAAGTTTAGAAACAGAAACTAATATAACTGACACAACTATTGGATTAAGTGCAATAGCAAGTTATAAAAAAGATATATTAACAAAGTCTTTAAAATTAGATAATGTTGTGAATTTAAAAGGAGACTTTGACAAAAAGGTAAAATTAGATGAGACGAATAATGCAACTCTAAATGATATGGAAGAAGAAAGAAGAAAAAATATAATAGAAGTATTAAAAACCAATGTACCACAGAAATTTCAAAAAAGATTACAATTATTAGAAACAGCATTAGAAATAAAAACTGAGGTGCCAACAGAAGAGCTTCCTGAATATGAAATGTCTCAAGTTGATATAAATAAATTTAATGCAAAATTTGAATTTTATACAGGAGATGAAGTATCTGCAGATAACGTAAAGACAATGCTAAATATAGTTGGAGAAAATTTAGGAAGTTACGATATAAAACTTGCTGATGGTCAGGAAAATGTTGATCAAACTGATGAAGATAAATTAAAATATGTAATAAGACTAAATATAGAAAGAAATAAAAAAGATGAAGAGGGAATAAAGAAAGTATTAGAGAAAATAAAGGATGAAAAGAAATATAAAATTTCAATTTCATATAAAGATCAAAATCAATTAATAGATTATATAGTAATAGAAGATATAGATAATTAAATTACAGAAAAGGAGAGTATATGAACCAGATTTTAGTTACAGAAAAAATATATGTAACACCAGAACTAAAAAGAAAGAAAAAAATTTATAAAATCTTATTTATAATATCATTATTTTCAATAATATCATTATGTTCTGTATATATATATGCAGAATATGATAGAAATAAACAAGAAGGCATATCTGGTGATATTTTATCTTTTCTAGAAAAAGAAGAGGATAAAACTACAATAAGTTCAGACGAAAATGCATTAGTAGTAAAAATAACACAAGAAGTAGCAGAAGAAATGAATGACACAGATTCCGAGACTGAATATGAAAATCAATCTTCAAAATTACAAACTGCATCATCAACATATACTGCACCTAATGGTAAAAAATATGAAACTATAGGAATAGTGAGAATTCCTAAAATAAATGTAAATTATCCGATATTGGCTCAAACAACCAATGTTGACGTTATGAAAATATCTCCGTATAAGTTTTGGGGAGCAAACCCAAATGAGGTTGGAAACTTATGCATAATAGGACATAATTATAGAAGAAAAGGAGTGTTTTTCAGTGATGTGCCATCTTTAGCTGTGGGAGATATAGTTGAAATACAGGATTTAAGCCAAAGAACAATTCAATATGAAGTATATGACATCCATACTGTTGATCCAAATGATAGGTCAGATACCACACAATATACTAACGGAAAAAAAGAAGTTACAATAATAACGTGTACAAATGATGCGACACAAAGAGTTATTGTAAAATGCACAGAAAAAAAATAACAAAAATTTTTCTCTTTTCATAATATATATAAATATTATGAAAGGAGATTTTTTTATGGCAAAAATTTTAGTATATAATCAAGATACAAATCTAATGGAAACATTTTTCAGAGGGGAAAATGAGGCAATGCCATATAATACAAATAGAACACTAAAAGTAAAAGAGTTTAGAGGATCTAGTAAAAGCAACATATTATGGACAGATAAAAGAACAATGCAAGCATGGAACAGTCAAAGATACATTTATGGTGCTCCTATAAATGTTGGGTTTGCTTTTAAAAGACCATATGAAGGAGGTCATGGAAGTCAGAGTCAACATTATGCAGGTACAGCGTTTGATGTTGGTCAAGGGTTAACTAATGCACAAAGAACAAGATTGAGAACTAGTGCAATAAATTCAGGAGTATGGACATATGTAGAACCAGTGTCATTATCACCAACATGGGTACATTTTGACAGAAGATATGGAACACCAGCCTGTCCCTCAGGAGGATTTCCGTTAATACGTAGAGGCTCAAGAGGAAATTATGTATGTATAGCACAAGATGATTTAAATACATTAGGATATAAAACAGGAGGCCTAGATGGAGTATTTGGAGAACAAACATATAATGCAGTAAGGAAATATCAAAGTTCAAGGGGATTATCAGTAGACGGTATAATAGGATGCAGTACATGGAGATCTTTACAAGAAAATGTAGTTGGAACAGGTCCAACAAGTACAACAATTAACTAAAAGACACGCCTTTTATGGAATATATATGAAAAATATGAAAAAAAATAAAAAAATTTTAAAAATGTATTGACAATATGCCAAAAACATAGTATACTTAGTCTTGTCGAAAGACATGGTCGCTTAGCTCAGCTGGGAGAGCATCTGCCTTACAAGCAGAGGGTCATAGGTTCGAGCCCTATAGCGACCACCATGTTTTACGGCCTGGTAGTTCAGTTGGTTAGAACGCTAGCCTGTCACGCTAGAGGTCGACGGTTCGAGCCCGTTCCAGGTCGCCATTTTTTTGTATAAGAGTATATGGCTCGATAGCTCAGTTGGTAGAGCAGAGGACTGAAAATCCTCGTGTCAGTGGTTCGATTCCACTTCGAGCCACCAGAAAAGCACAGCAAAAGCTGTGCTTAATTTTTTTGAAATTGTGGAATCGAAAATGAGAGAGAGATTATGAATTATAGTTATGTAATGGGAGTAAAAAATATTGATGAACTAAAAAAAGAAAATTTTAAAATAATACCTTTAAAAGATGATTATGGGATTATATTTGATGATAATAAAGCTGAGTTGTTTGAAAAATACATATGTGCAACACTTGAAAATTATGTAAATATATTGTATAATAAAACAGTATAAGTAATATATTTATTGTTGCTTATTTCCTTAATTCACTAATTGAGTAAGGAATACTTACTCCTTAGTTTTATCATATATAACAAGTAAACATCAAAATTTAAAGGAGGTATTTTTATGTTACGGATTATTTTGTTGTCGTTAGTTTGGGCAATATGTGCAACTTGCTTGGTAAGACCATGGTTTTGGAAGAAGGTAAAAAATAATAATTTTTTCACTAATGGTGTAAGCATTGGATTTTTCCATAAATATAAACAAGAGATAGTAATGGAAATAATAGACTTTACAATTGCGTTATTATTAAGTATGTATTTATACGCTTTGATAGGTGTTAGAACGAATTTATACGGTTCTTTCCTTATGATTATGTTTTGCTTTTTAGCACAGTCGATATGGGAAAATCAAAAAATATGTGATAGGATTTTTCTCAGTATTGTTGTGATAAGTGTCATTCTGTGGATACAGGATGGTATTGTTGGTGAGAGCATTAGTATTCCGCTAAAACAGGTAAGTAGTGTGCCATTAACTACTACACAAACTGATGAAGAAACTGGAGTTAAACTTTTTATTTCATCGAGTGAAATTCAGAGTTTATTTAAGGCAGATTCTGCATCAGGACCAACCTACAATAATGGTAAATATATATTTACTGTTAGCGGTGGTGAAAATGGAAATGGCATTGTAATTATTGACAAAGATAATTACAATGAAGCTAATTTCTTGCCTTGTTCTTATGAATTGGATATAAGAGACGTGCGCTCTCAGTATCCTACAAGGAAACTGAAAGAGTTGTATATTACAATTTCAGATAACAATGAGCCATATGGTCTATTTGCGGTTGCCGACAAAAGTTGGCTTTTAGGGACTTATAAAGTCAATAGTTATGTAATGCTTAACTTAATCACAGGAGATGTGCATGAGTTCAAGCAGGAAGAATTACCTAAATATGTACTAAACAATTAAAATGTAACGTAATATGAATAAGCAGAGTAGGGGTTAAGAAATTAACTCCTGCTCTGTTTATGGTTCTATTTCATATTATTTAATTTTTCAAAAGTATTGAAATAAAGAGAACACAATGATAATATATATTATATTATTGTATAAAAGCAAAGAAAAGTGTAAATAAGCAAAGCATTAAAGTTAGTAATCATGAAAATTATAAATAGAAAGGGAGAAAATAAAAAATGAGAGATTTATTAAAAACGAATTGCTTTGATATTCAAGAAACAATGATAATTGTAGGAAGTTGTTTAGAAAGAATGCAACCAAAAGCATATAAAAAACTAGAAAAGATTTCTGACAATATTTATGATGTGTGTTTAGAAAAAGAACATTTAAATATGATAGTAACTAAAATAATTGGTATGATAGCAAGAGGAAAAATAAAAACAATAGTTTTTGCAACAGTAGATAAATCTCCACATTGTATACAACTTCACTATATTATAAAAGAATTAGAAAATGCTATAGATATAAGTAATATAGAAATTATAAATTATGTAGCAGTAGACAATGAATTAATTGAAATACCATTAGAAGTAATAAGTTTATCGAAAAATTTATCTAAATTAAAAGAAAAATTAGGATAATACATAGAAAACTGTTATAAGAAATAATTAAGTAATAAAGGACATTCAGTATTACATAAGATTAAATCATAAAGATAATCTTATGAAGGGAATGATAATAAATATGAAGATTATAACAGTAAAAAAGCAGAATATATTAAAAATGTTTACGTTAGTGGTATTTGCTATAGTTTTGTGTAAATATACCACATCATTTGGAATGCAACATTATTATAAAGTAGACTTTTCAACAGGGCTAGTAACTGCAACAACATTGAACGTTAGAAGTGGACCAGGTACTAAATATAATGTAATTGCAACAGTAAAGAAAAATGAATATATACGAGTATTTGCAGGAGTAGGAGAATGGTATATAGTCCAAATAGAAGGAAATTATATAGGAGCTGTAAATAAAAAATATATAAAACCTATTTATCCCAATTCATCAAGCACAGGAGGTAATGATAGTACAGACGGAAATACTAGTACTGGAGCAACGAACACAACTACTGCAATGAATTCAGGTGAAAAAGAAGTATTTGATTTAATAAATAAGCAAAGAACCAATAATGGACTTCAACCATTAAAAGAAGATGCAGAAGTACAGAAAGTCGCTAGAATAAAAGCACAAGATATGGTATCAAATAATTATTTCGCACATGAATCACCAACATATGGGACACCTTTTCAAATGTTGAATCAGTTTAATATTTCGTATAAAACGGCAGGAGAAAATATTGCTGCAAATTCAAGTAATAGTTCTGCTGTAACAGCTTGGATGAATTCATCAGGGCATAAAGCAAATATTTTAAATAGTAATTTTAATTATACTGGAATAGGAGTTGTAAGTAGTAACAGATATGGAAAAATATATGTTCAAATGTTTATAGGAAAATAAAAATGGATAGAAACAAATTAGCAACTAATGATATTACAATAAGTTATAACAATATTACAGATATATATTTCACAAAAAGACAATATTATGTTATCATAATATATGTAAACTATTATAACAGATTCTAATATTATTAGGAGGTAATATTAAATGAAAAAACGGGTAAATACACTGGCAATAGCTATAACAACTTATTGCAATTATCAATGCTTTTATTGTAAAAATGGAGGAGAAAGTATTTCAAGTAAAAAAGAAACAATTCCATTTTGTAAGATAAAAAAAGTTATTAATAACGCATATGATGTAGGAATTACAAATTTTAGGATTACTGGTGGTGAACCTACAGCTGTACATTATTTTGGTGAACTAATAGAGTTTATTATGAGTTTTAATGATACTAAAATAAGAATTAATACAAATGGGTATATGATTTTAAAACATATTGATATTCTTACAAAATATCAAAAAAGATTAGATGTAATTTTTAGTGTTGACAGTATATCTGAGAACTTGAATGGAGTTCATTTTCCAAAATTTCTTTCAGAAAATGTCATAAACATAACACGAGAGCTTAAAGAAAAAGGAATTTCAGTAAGATATAATGTAGTTGTAACATCACTAAATAAATATGAGATAAATGAACTTATAATAAAAGCCATTGACGAATTACATGTAAATGTTAAATTGTTAGATTTAAACAGATTTTCAGAATATTTAGGGTGTGGTAAAAAAGTAGAAGGAAAAGAAGCTTTTGAATTATGGAAAAAACTTTTTGTTCCAATGAAAAATTTTTACGATTTTTTAGAAAGTATATCAAGTGACTCTGAAAAAGAATGGACAACGGGGTTTATTGGTAAAGACCATGGAATTCCAATGAGTTTATATATCAGAGGAAAAAGATGGATACAAGTAAAAGACTCAACAAGAGGTGCAAAGTATTCAGAATATTGTACGAGCAAGTGTATCTATTTTAAAAAAGGAAATTGTCAAGAAGGTGTGTTTAGCTTGTTCTTATCTACAAATTTATTTTTGCATTTGTCTGGATGTAAAAACAAAAATATTCATTTTAACTTAAATGAATGTGATAATCATCAAATGAAGGAAGCTTTTAATAAGCTGTTAGGTTTATTAAATTAGTTTTCAACAGTTAAAAAGCATGAAATATCTTGAGTATTTCATGCTTTTGTGATATAAAAATATGGGAGTGATATAATGATAGATTTTGAATTATATAGAATTTTTGTTGCAGTAGCAAATGAAGAAAACATAACAAAAGCAAGTGATAAATTAAATATTTCACAACCAGCTATTACAAAACAAATTAAAAATTTAGAAAATCAGTTATCTATGAAATTATTAAAAAGAAAAAGTAAAGGGGTTGCTTTGACAGAAGAAGGAAAAAAATTATATGAAATGCTGAAAAATCCTATAGAAGAACTTAATAAAATAGATGAAAAAGTTGGAAAAGATAAATCAATTAATATTGGAACACATAATCATATGGGAGGATTGATTTTTGGACAAGCAATAAATCAATATACTCTAAAATATCCAGATGTTAATTTAAATTTAATATGTGAAGAGATAAATGAGTTATTAAGAAAATTGAAAAATAAGGAAATTGACATAGTATTTGCCAAAAAATATAATACAGAAGTACCATATGGTCTTAAGTTTATTAGATTGGGACATATGCATGAAACATTCATTGTAAATAAAAAATCAGATATGGCAAATAAGACTTTAACATTGGATAATTTGAATGGAAAATTAATTTATATACCAAGAGAATATGAGCAAACAACAAAAAGAATTAAAGAGCTAGCAAAAAATTCAAATTTAGAATTGAAAGTTAGTAATTATAGGTCAATAGTTCGTTTAGTGAATGAAGGAATGGTAATTGGTGTAGTAACAGCAGAATATTTATATGATTGGGAATGGGAAAAATTTAACTTAATTGAAGTTAATAATGATATTGGATTAGGAAAGGTAGAATTTGGAATGTATTTAAATTCCAATAGATTTAAGGAATTAAATCTATTAGTTGAAATGATAAGAGAAAATTTTAATAGCAATGCAGAAAAGAATAAGGAGTAAAGAGTATTAAAAATAAAATTCGCCTAGTTATACTGGGCGAATTTTATTAATGGGCGAAATAAAGATATTTATTTCAAAGAAAAAGTTTTTCCGTTCAAATAATTCAAACACTTTGAGTCTGTTCTAAAATTAAATGTTAATTCATAAGCTTTTAGTTGCTGAAACTTAAAACCAAAGTCTTTATTAACAGAATTAATACCATATTTACCATCACCAATAATAGGATAACCAATATGAGCCAAATGAGCTCTAATTTGATGAGTTTTACCAGTTTCAATTTCTACTTCTAATAAAGAAGAATTGTTATCATATTCTTTGATAACAGAATATGAAGTAATAATTTTACTATATCCAGTTTTAAAAGTATCAGAAATATATACAATTGATTTTTTGTTATCTTTAAATAAGTAAGCTTCAAGTCTTGCTTTTTTTACTTTTGGAATTCCATAGACTAAAGCCAAATATTTTTTTTGAATTTCGTGATTTTTAAATTTTTCAAGTAAAATATTTAGAGAATCCTCATTTTTAGCAAATAAAACTAAACCAGTAGTATTTCTATCTAATCTATGACAAGGCATAGGTAAGAAATCTGAGTTAGAGTATTGGATATGAACATTTGTAGTTAAACTGTCATTACCAGTAACTTCAATATTTGATGGTTTATTTATAATTAAAATATTTTCATCTTCAAAAACTATATCTAAATTAATACTTGGACAAAGAAAGTTATCTGCAATATAAACAAGAATTTCATCTCCTACATATATAGTACAATCTTTATTAGTTCGTGTTCCATTAATTTTTATATCTTTTTGACGTAAAGCTTTATATAGCATGTTTGGAGATAAGTGAGGAAAACTATCTAATATAAATTTTGAAAGTTTTTTTCCATCATATTTATTTGGTACAATTAATTTTTTCATAATATAATCCTTTTCATATAATATAAATAAGAATAACATACTTTTGAATATTCTTCAAGATGTGATAATAGATGAATTAAAAACATAGAAAAACATAGAAAAAATGAATAAAATTGAGAAAAAATGAATAAAATATACACAAATGACATAATAAAAAAGGCTAAAAAAGGTAAAAAACTTCTAAAAACGGCTTATGAAGGATACATAATTTGCCAAAAAGGTAAAATTATGGTATAATAGAAAACGGTCGCGTTAAAAAGGAGAGTGTATATTATTTTAAAAAAGAAAATAAAATATTATACTAAGGAAAGTTGCAAACTTTTTAGCATAATGGCAATAGCGTTAGGATTAATAATAGCGATTATTTTATTAAAATACAAAACGACCTATATGGTAACATTATCTGGTCAGGAGATAGGTTACGTAGAAAATGAAACAGAATTAAAAGAAAGAATACAAAAAGAAATTATAGAAATGGAAGGCAAAAATATAGATTTTGTTTCATTAAATGAAATGCCAAATTATGAATTGAAATTAGTAAGCAGAAAACAAGAAACGAATGAAGAAGAAATAATGTTAGCTTTAAAAGAAAAAGCGAGAATAATGTATAAATATTATGCAGTAAACTTAAATAATGAAACAGTGGGATTAGTAGACAATATTGAAGAAGCAGAACAGGCAATAAATCAAATAAAAGAAGAACATCAAAATGATACTATTCAACTAGATTTAAGTGTAACAGAAAACTATACAGAAAATATTGAAGAAATAAATTTAGAAACAGTACAAGTTGCACAAACACAGGTAGAAGAAAAAGTAGCAGTACTTATAGAACAAGACCAAAAGAGCAAAATGCCATCTATAAATGGAATATTATTAGCAGTAGCACCTGTACAAGGAAATATTACATCTAGATTTGGTGCTATAAGTAGTATTAGATCAGGAGCACATACTGGTACAGATATTGCATGTTCTATAGGAACTCAAATAAAAGCGGTAGCAGATGGAACAGTTACATTTGCACAAAAAAGTGGACCATATGGAAATCTAATAAAAATTTCACATGGAAATGGTGTTGAAACATGGTATGCACACTGTAAAGTGTTATACGCATCAGTTGGACAACAGATCAATGCAGGAGATGTTATCGCAGCTGTTGGAATGACAGGTAATACAACAGGACCACATTTACATTTAGAAATAAGAGTGGATGGAACAGCAATAAATCCACAACAATATTTATACAAATAGAGAAAAGCACTAAGTATAGAATTTGTTTAAATCAAGCAAAAATATATTTAGTGTTTTTTCTAAATTAGTATGATATAATAGCATTAAAAGAAATTTATAAAAAAGGAATGGATTAAATATGAATATAGCAAATGATTGGAAAGATTATAAAATATTAGATATGGCAGATGGTAAAAAGTTAGAAAAGTGGGGAGATGTAATATTATCAAGACCAGATCCACAAATAATTTGGAAAGATAAAACATATCCAGAGAAGTGGAAAAACATAAATGCAACATATCATAGAAGCAAAACAGGTGGTGGTGCATGGGAATATAAGAAGAAAGTTCCACAACAGTGGCAAATAAAATATAAAAAATTAACATTTAATATAAAGCCAATGGGATTCAAACATACAGGATTATTTCCAGAACAAGCGGTAAATTGGGATTGGATGATAAACAAAATTCAAAACTCAAATAGAGAAATAAAGGTGCTTAATTTATTCGCATATACTGGAGGTGCGACTGTAGCATGTAGTTATGCAGGAGCATCAGTATGTCATGTAGATAGTTCAAAAGGAATGGTGACATGGGCTAAGGAAAATATTGTATCATCAGGTTTATCTGAAAGACCAGTTAGATACATAGTTGATGATGTTGTTAAATTTGTTAATAGAGAAATACGTAGAGGAAATAAATATGATGCAATAATAATGGATCCACCATCATATGGTAGAGGAGCAAATGGAGAAGTATGGCAATTTGAGAATAATATATATGATTTAGTTGAATTATGTTCTAAAGTACTTTCAGACAAACCATTATTCTTTTTGATAAACTCATATACAACAGGAATTTCAAGCAAAGTTTTAGAAAACATTTTAAATTTAACAGTTTCTAAAAACCACAGAGGAAAAGTATCTTCAGGAGAAATTGGATTACCAATGGAAGATTCAAAACTTATACTTCCTTGTGGAATTTTTGGAAGATGGGAAGATTAAAAAATATGGGAAATTTTGTACCCGGTACATTTTTTCCCAGAAGGAGAAAAGATGCAAAATTTAGATGTAATATATGAAGATAATCATATAATTGTTGTAAAAAAAGAACCCAATATTCCATCACAAGCGGATAAAACAGAAGATATGGATATGCTTACAATTATAAAAAGCTTTTTAAAAGAAAAATACAATAAGCCTGGGAATGTTTATCTGGGGTTAGTTCATAGATTAGATAGACCTGTTGGAGGAGTTATGGTATTTGCAAAAACATCAAAGGCTGCTTCGAGATTGAGTAATCAAGTACGAGAGAAAATATTTAAAAAGAAATATTTAGCTGTTGTTGATGGTGAATTTGAACAAACTAAAGGAACATTAGAAGATTACTTATATAAAGATGAAAGAAATAATATGAGTAGAGTTGTTAACAAGGATAAGAAAAATGCAAAACTTGCCAAATTGGATTATGAAGTTTTGAAATATAATGAGGTGAAAAATTTATCTTTGGTAAAAGTAAACTTACATACAGGTAGACATCATCAAATAAGAGTGCAACTTGCGCATTCAGGACATAGTATTTTTGGAGATCAAAAATATGGCACAAGAGGAAAGGGAAAGCAAATAGCATTATGGGCATATGAGCTTACAATAGAACATCCAGTGAGCAAAGAAGAGATTACTTTTAAATGCTTGCCAGAAAGTAATGGGACTTGGTGTATTTTAAGAGAAGTGAAAATTTAAATATTTTAGAACGATTTTGGATGAATGTGAAATCTAAGAATCGTTCTTTTTTGATGTCTAATTAAAAAATGGAAAATTTATGAAAATACCTAAAATATATATGAAATGAAGGAAACCGCTTTTTATTAAATACAGAAAAGGTTTTATGACATAAATGAACAAAATGCGTAAAAAGATGATAAATTAAGTATGTACTTAAGATAAAAGAGAGGTGTGAAAAGTGATTGATAAAATCTGCACATATCTAACAAATAGAATCAGAAAAGAAATGCCAGAGATTGATGACGAACGAGCAGAGATAATAATGTATGGACTACAAAATATAATAGGTGAATTACCTAAAGGAGTAATTATTTTAATAATTGCATATTTCCTAGGAATATTCAAATTAACTTTAGTTTCGATGTTAATTATTGCACCATATAGAGGTTTTTCAGGTGGAGTTCATATGAAAACACACATTGGTTGTATAATTTATACTTTGATTTTATATAGTGGTTCAGCATTACTTGGAAAATATATAATCCTAACTGGTATAACAAAATATATTACTGCATTTACAGTTTGGACATTTTGTATGATAATGATAAAATTATATGCACCAGCAGATACAGAAAATGTTCCAATACTAATGGAGAAAGAAAGAAAACAAAAGCAAATTTTTTCATATATAACTTTGACTATTGAATTTATAATTGCTATTTTCATAAGTAATACTACAATTGCTGGAATAATAATATTTGGAGATTTTATACAGACTTTAACTATAACAAGATTTGCATATAAAATTACAGATAATAAATATGGACATGAAATATATGCAAATATTTAAATTGATTAATATAAGAGTCATTGCAACTGCTCTTATGTTATATAAATTTTTACAAAAGAAGGGGGAATTAATTATGATGAAATTATTAGCTAAAATGGCTGAAAAATATGCCAAATCAACAAATACTGCTTGCATGCTATATTGGTGGGGACATCAACCTAAAATGCCGGCATCTCTAATAAAAAAGGATTAATTTCCTATAAAAGATAATGTTCTTAAACATTAAAAATCAATTCAAGAGAAGGGAACTTCATAAGAAGTTTTCTTTTTTTGGGCATATCAAAAAAAGAGGTAATTAAAACATTACCTCTATAAATTGTATATAAATAATTCTTGTTTAAAATATTTAGTATCTTTACTTGTATACAAATCTAAATTTTTACTTTTTTTAACATATTTTCTAACTTCCCATAATCCAATACCTGAATGATTTTCTTTACCAGATAGTCCTTTTTCAAATATTTTTTCTAAATCTACGTCTTTATTTAAATATGTATTTTTTACACAAATTACAGCCCTATTGTTCTTTGCCTCGTTTATAAAAGATATTCTTACTACTTTTTGAGTACATTTTTCGGCTTCTTCAATAGCGTTATCAATTAATATTCCAAGAATTCTTGAAAAATGGTACTTATTTATTTTTAAATTAGATAGATTTAAAAAGAACTCAATGTCAAATGAGATTCCTAAACTTGTAGCTTTAAAATATTTATTATTTAATAGACTATATATTCCAGGGTCATTAATAATTCTGGGATTTATTATTGAAAGATTATTGGTAATTTTACAATCTTTTTTTACATCTTCAAAATATTCTTTTAAACCATTCATATCATTATTTTCTATATATCCATCTAATGTTGAAACGATATTATTAAAATCATGCTTAAATCCTTTTACTTTATCATATAAAATTTCCAAGGATTTATTATATTCTTCAGCTATTTGCAGATCTCGTTTTGTATTTGATAATTTAATCATACGTGTGAAACTATAAATGCTTAATATTAAAAATGATACTAATAATATAAAGCTTAATGCTGTAATAATTATAGGAACAATAGCTATATAATAAGCAGTTATTATTAATTGAATACATAGGGTCAAAAATCCCATTACTAGATTTAGGCACAAAATTGCAACAGTTTTATTGTCTAAAGAATCTAATAAATCAAGGTTAAATTTAATTTTTTTAAATTTACTAAAAAATAATATAACAGCCAAAAATGATAAATATAAAATTATCAAATAAGGTATTCTATATTTTGGGGTATTAATGAATTCTTCTGGAGATACATCAAAAAATGTTAAATATGGATTTTGTATAAGTACATTCATTAAGCCGAATACAAAACTTGTAATTACAAGTGAAGTGAGACTTTTTAAAAATCCAATGTGGAATATTAATTTTATTATAATTATTGTATAAGTATAATTAAGAATTACATTAAATGGACTTGGAACACAGTCTTTTGTGACATCACCAATGGGTATTATTAATAACATATATAGAAATTTTTGTCTTATAGTTGCTTTAACTTCAAAAATTAGTAAAAGCATTGTCAAAAATAAATAGCTTTCTATAATATAAGCAATAATATACACAAAATTAGTTAAAGTAAAATTTGATATTAAGTTATTTACAAATTGCATCATAATCAATTACCTCCATAAAAGAATTTTTATATTTAGGACCAATATAACAAAGCTCTCCATTTTTAAAAACAATAGAATTATCAGAAAGAGAGACACTCACAATATTGTTAATATTAGCAATAAAAGATTTATGGCAACGTGCAAAACTTTTGGGTAGAGTATTCTCTATTTTAGAAAAAGAGTTATATGTGTCAAAACGTCCATGAAGAGTATGATAAATAAGTTTCATACCACATTTTTCAATAAATTGAATATCATTTAAATCAATAAAAGTTCCCTTGTTGTCTATTTTTAAAAACTTTTTTGTGTTACCATTAATATCATCAAATAGTCTAGTCAAGGTTTCTGAAAGAGACTCTACACTTAGAGAATTTTTAAACAAATAAGCAAATGTTTTATAATCATAAGCTTTCATCAAATATTCAAAATGACTTGTGATAAAAATAATATAGCAGTCTTTATTTATTTTTCTAATTTCATTCGCAATATCAAGACCATTCAAACTAGAATTCTTAAATTCAATATCAAGTATTACTACATTGACAATGTTTGAAGATATAAAAGAAAGAACATCTTTGTAGTTTTGAGTTTTTAATACAATTTTAGCATTAAAATCATTTTGAACAAAAGCTTTTTCAAATAATAAAGATAATTTATTAATCATATGAATATTATCATCACAAATTATAAAATTTAGCATGAAAATCCCCTCCTTTATTTTTAAATTTTGACAAATTATGTAAAAATATATTTAAATATAAAACAAAAAAATAAAAATGTCAATAGGCTAATTGAATAGACCTGAATGGCTGATAACAAAGAGATACAATGTTCTAAACTGATTTGAATAAAATAAATACAAATTACAAAAAATGTAAAAATAGTGTAGTGACTTTAAGTTATATATTTTTGACTGTTTCATAGAATTAAATATAATGGAGGAAGTGAAGTAATGAATAAGAAAGAAAAAACACAAACTATGCTCGTAATAGGAGCAGTCCTAATTATATTTTCTGTATGTGTGATACAGTTAAATTTCCATGAGACTATTTTAACTAATGCAAATTTGAAAGAAGGGAAAACAATTGGATGGGGAATAAAAAGGGCAAACAATAACATGCAACCAGATGTAGGAGAAAATAACAGAAAAATATTAGAAGAAAATAATGGAATCTGTTTAGGAAAAGATACTGAAAAAATAATATATCTTACATTTGACGAAGGATATGAAGCTGGATATACAGAAAAAATATTAAATACATTAAAAGAAAATAATGTAAAAGCAACATTTTTCATAACATCACATTATTTAAACACAACATCAGACTTAGTAGAAAGAATGATAAATGAAGGACATATTGTAGGAAATCATACTGTAAACCATAAAAGTATGCCAAGTATATCAAATGAGGAAATAGAAAAAGAAATAATGAAACTTCATCAAGCAGTAATGGGAAAATTTAATTATGAGATGAAATTTATGCGTCCACCAAAAGGTGAATTTAATGAAAGAACTTTAAAGAAAACATCAGAATTAGGATATAAAACAGTAATGTGGAGTTTTGCGTATTTTGACTGGGATGAAAAAAAACAACCATCTTTAGAAGAAAGTAGAAAAATGATCATAAATAATTTACATTGTGGAGAAATAATGTTATTACATCCTAATTCAAAAACAAATTCAGAAGTTTTAGATAGCATTATAAAAGAGGCAAAAGAACAAGGATATGAATTTAAACTTTTAGATGAATTTAAATAATGAGATGAGGAGCGAATATGAAAAAGAAAAGATTAGATAAAATTTTAGAAATACCAGAAGAAGTTTATTCGAATACACCCAAAATAACAATTACAGGTTTTAATGAAATAATATTAGAGAATTACAAGGGAATATTAGAATATGAAGAATTTTTTGCGAGCATAAGTACATATATTGGAGTTGTAAATATTAATGGATACAATATCAATTTAGAAAAAATGACAAATGATGATATAAAAATAACAGGTAAAATTGAAAGTGTTGAACTAGAAAGAACAGAGGACTGATTTACATATTAAGGAGGAATTATGGCAATTAAAATTTTATTAAAATACATATTAGGCTATGTAAGAATAACTGTAGAGGGATACTATATAGAAAGATTTATAAATATATGTACAACAAACAAAATATTAATATGGAATTTGAAAAGAGAAAAAGGGGTTAAGTTACATTTAAATATTGGTATACAAGATTTTTATAGAGCTATTGAAGTTGCAAAAAAATTAAAGTGCAAAGTAAAAATAGAGAAAAAAAGAGGGATACCGTTTATTATAAATAAATATAGAAAAAGAAAAGTGTTTTTAATATCATTAATAATAATTTTAGTTGCATTATATGTAAGTTCAAATTATGTTTGGAATATAGAAGTTCAGGTAGAAGATAATTTAAAATTGGAAAATATAGAAAATGACATACAAGAAGTAGGATTAAAAACTGGAATGAAAAAAAGCAAAGTAAATGTTGAAGAAATAGTAAATAAAATAAGGTTAAAAAGAAATGATATTTCTTGGATTGGGATTAATCTAAATGGAACTAATGCAATAGTAAAAGTAGTAAAAGCAAAAGAAGCACCTGAAATAATTGATGAAAAAGAATTTACCAATATTGTTGCAAAAAAAGCAGGAACAATAACACAAATTATTGCACAAAATGGAACGGCACAAGTCAAAGTTGGAGATAAAGTAGAAGCAGGTCAGATTCTTATTCAAGGAACAATGGAGGGAAAATATACAGGAATAAGATATGTACATAGTTTAGGAGAAGTAAAAGCAATTGTAAAATATATAAAAACAGTTCAAATTCCATTGAAGGAAGAACGAAATGTCGAAACTGGAAATAAAGAAACGAAATATAAAATAAATTTTAATAAATTTCAGATAAATTTTTACAAAACTCTTTCAAAATTCAAAATTTATGATACAATAGAAGAAGAAAAAAAGTTTAAGATATTTTCAAACTTATATTTACCAATTTCTGTAACTAAAATAACTAATAAGGAATTGGAAAACAATATAAAACAATACACTATAGAAGAAGCGACAGAAAAAGGAACAAAACAATTAGAAAAACAAATAGAAGCGGAAATTGAAGAAAAGCAAAATATACTTCGGAAAAAATGCAAATGTAATAGAAACAGAAGAATACATAGAAGTAAGTGTAACATATGAAGTTATTGAAAATATAGGAATGCAGGAAAAGATAAATAAAATAAATGAACAGACAGATGAAACACAATAATATACCTGCCTACCAAGAACTTGGAAAGGATGGAAAAATGGAAGAGAGAAGTTTAAGAGTAGTAGGAACAGACAAAACCTTTTTTAATAAATTAACAAATACATTAACAAAATTATTAATACCAACACAAATAGGCATAAATGGAATGAGAATTAGCATGAAAAGAAATGCATTAATTAAGGCGTATGAAAATTCAAAAGAAGATGTTGATGTAAGCAAAAAAGAAATAGCAGAAAAAAAATATGAAGATGCTTATACAGCATATTTAGAAGCATTAGATAAATATGTATTAGATACAATATACAAAAAAGTAAAAAATCAAACAGCAACACAATTGGAAAGTATGGCATTATCACAATATTATGGAATAGTGCAATTAAAACAAAGTGAATACACAGAATATAAATATAGGAAACAAAAATACTTACTAGAACTAGACAAAGAAACAGTAATAAATTCAGGAAAGCAAAAGACAATTGATAAATACCAAGAATTTTATATATCAAAACAAGATTCGTTATATAAAGGAATATTAAAAAATTATTCAGTAAAATTAGCTGACACAACAAATGTATATGATTCAGCAAAGGACTGGATATATATGAAGATATTTGATACACTAGAAGATTACATAAAAAACATATTGCCGTTAAAAATAAATGATCCAAAATTAGAAAAAGTAGTAAAAGAATACGAAAAATATGAAAAATTTACAGTAGGAAAATTAGATGCTAGAGATAACATTGAAAAAAATATGATATTATTAGGAATAAGTAGAAACTTATTTACACATAGTTTACCATTAGTAGTTGCAGAACAATGCTATATGAAACTATTAAAAGATGCAAGATGTTTAATTCAAGATACAAAAATAGCAGCTAAAAGGGAAAAAGCATATACAATGTTGTTAAATTTAATAGAAGATTATAGTATAAGATTATTAGCAACAAAGGTATACTGGGAAAATGCAAAAGAAAGAGAAAAATTTAAAGCATTTTATGAAAAATACAAAGATATTGAAAAACTAAAAGAGATAGATTTTATTGAATATGTAAAACAAAAAGAAATATTATTCATGAAAGAAGATATTAAAAATATTCAAAATGAAAAAATAGACTATACAAGGTTGATAAAATATTACAAAAGAAAATTAGTAGATTACGGAGTGATGAAAGAAATAAGAGATTGTCAAACAAAAAAAGGAAAATACATAAAAAAGAAAATTAGCACAAGAATGCAAGAATATGCAAGCGCATAAATAACAATAATTGAAAGATGTGAGGGAAGATGTACCAATTAGAATATTTAGATTTAGAATCAAATGATAAATATAAAGAAATAATTAAAAGAGTAATAGAACAATGTTTTAAAGAAGAAAAAATTGAAAAATCAAAATTATATATAAGTATAACATTAACAAATCCTGAACATATTCATGAAATAAATAAACAATATAGGAATGTAGATAGGGCAACAGATGTTCTATCATTTCCTATGTTCGAAAAAAAAGAAATAGATGAAAAAATAAAAAATAATGATTTTGAACATGAAGATGTATTAGGAGATATAGTAATTTCAATAGAAAAAGTAGAAGAACAAGCTAAAGAATATGGACATAGTTTTGAAAGAGAATTTGCGTATATGTTAGTACATGGATTTTATCACTTAATGGGATATGACCACATAGAAGATGATGATAAAGTTATTATGAGAAAAAAAGAAGAAATAGTATTAAATAAATTAGGGATAACGCGAGATGAACTTGGATAATAAACTTCTCTAATATAGGAAGGAATGGAGTTTCGAATGAAAAATAAAAAGACTATGATTTTATTGGCTATTTTAGCAGTATTAGTAATAATAGCAGGAGGACTTCTTATATACAAAATTATAACAAGGGAACATGTTGAACAAGTGAGTAATACAGAGGATTATACAGAAGAAAATAATGATACATTGGTTGTAAATCCAAAACAAGTAAAAATATTTAGTGGAGATGATAGACCAATAGCAGTAATGATTGATAATCATTCAGGCGCCTGGCCACAGGCAAATTTAAATAAAGCATATATTGTATATGAAATAGTAGTAGAAGGTGGAGAAACTAGACTAATGGCAGTATTTAAAGGGCAAAATCTAGAAAAGATAGGCCCAGTAAGAAGTTCAAGACACTATTTTCTGGACTATGCTTTAGAAAATGATGCAATATATGTACATCATGGCTGGAGCCCACAAGCGCAAAGTGATATTTCAAGTTTAGGAATAAATAATATAAATGGAATACAAGAAAGTTCCTCAGACTTTTGGAGAGTAAAAGACAAATTAGCACCACACAATTTATTTACATCAACAGAAAGTATATTAAAAATTGCCCAAAGAAAAAATTATGCTACAACATCAAAACAAAAAAGTGTATTAAATTATGTTGCAGATGAAATTGAATTAGATAAAAAATATAAAAGAATAACTGATTCAACATCAGAAACATCAAATACCACTAAGCAAAGTAGTATACAAGCTATTAATATAACAATTCCACATTCAAATCTTCAGACTGTAAAATATGAATATGACGAAAATTCTAAAACATATAAAAGATATGCAAGAAATAAACTTCAAACAGATTATATTACAGGAGAACCTGTTACAACTAAAAATATAATTATAACAATGTGTGATAATTACACATTAACTGATAGTGAGAATAAAGGCAGACAAGGTCTAAAAAATATAGGAACTTTTGACGGGTATTATATTACTAATGGACAAGCAATAAAAATAAAATGTATTAAGTTAGATAGAAAGGATCAAACTATTTATAAAGATTTAGAAGGTAATGAGATAGAAGTTAATGACGGAAATACTTTTATAAATATTTGTCCAACAGATGCTAAAATTGTGATTGAATAAAAAATTAAAATAACATGTTTAAAAATTTCAAAAAAGTGATATAATAGTACCGACAAAAAGAGAAGAGGAGGAATTTATATGAACACAAACAAAAAAGTAGTATTAGTAGGAACAGGATTTGTAGGAATGAGCATGGCATATGCTATGATGAATCAAGGAGGAGTAGATGAACTTGTACTAATAGATGTATTAAAAGATAAAGCCAAAGGAGAAGAAATGGATTTATCACATGGTTTACCATATGCACCTCAAAAAATGGATATAAAAGCTGGGGATTATTCAGAATGTAAAGATGCAAACATAGTAGTAATTACAGCAGGATTACCACAAAAGCCAGGACAATCAAGATTAGAATTAGCAGTTGCAAACACAAAAATAGTAAAAGAAATAACTGAACAAGTAATGGCAAATGGATTTAATGGAGTATTTATAATTGCAAGCAATCCAGTAGATTTAATGTCATATGTTGTAGCACAAGTTTCAGGATTACCAAAATCAAGAGTAATAGGATCTGGAACAGTATTAGATACAGCACGTTTAAGATATTTAATTGCAGAATACTTAGATGTTTCAAGCAAAAATGTTCATGCATATATATTAGGAGAACATGGAGATTCATCATTAGTTCCATGGGATCATTGTTATGTAGGATGCAAAAAAATGACAGATATAATGAATGACAATAATTATCCAATGGAAGATTTAAAGAAAATTCATGATGGAGTATGGAAAGCAGCATATGAAATTATAGAAAAGAAAAGAGCAACATATTATGGAATAGGAATGGCATTAAATAGAATTATAAAAGCTGTTCTAAATGATGAAAATTCAATACTTACAGTATCAACATATCAGAATGGAGAATATAAACAAGAAGGAATGTATATTGGGGTTCCAGCAATTATTAATAAAAATGGAGTAAAGGAAATTTTAGAATTGAAATTAAATGATGAAGATCAGGCTAAGTTTAATCACAGTTGTGACATTATGAAAGAAAATATAAAAAATGAAATAGATCCAATATTAAATGCATAAACAAAAATGGTTACAATTCAGAACATATATAATATTTTTAAGGGGTGTGAATTGTAACCTAAAATGGAAGAAAGAACTAGAAAGTTCTTTCTTTTTACTTGTAATTTTATCAAAAACGGTATATAATAAGCACATTGAACAGTATGTACGAGGAGGTTAATTATGAAAGTAAGTAAAGAAGAGATATTACACATTGCCAATTTGGCACAATTAACATTAGAAGAAGACGAAATAGAAAAATACATGTTACATTTGCAAGATATATTAAATTTTGCAAATATAGTAAACAACGCTCCTGTTGATGGATTAGACATAACAATAGGTGCTAATGAAGCAAAAAACATATTTAGAAAAGATGAAATAAAGAGATTTGAAGATGTAGATAGTTTATTAGAAAATGCTCCAACACAAGACCAGCATATGTTTAAACTACCAAAGGTTTTGAATTAAGGGACAAAATGTACCCGGTCCAAAATTTCCCAATTAATAAAAGGAAAAAATGTACCCGGTACAAAATTGCCCAATTTAATATAAGGAGGAAGAACATGGATATTACAGAATTAACAGTACATGAGTTACAAGAAAAAATAAAAAATAAAGAATTAACTGTAACAGAAATAACAAAAGCTTATGTAGATAGAATAAAAGATAAAGAACCAGAGGTTCAAGCATTTATAACAGAACTTACTGAAGAAGGTATGAAACAGGCCGAAGAAATCCAATCTAAAATAGATAAAGGAGAAAAAGTTGGAAAATTAGCTGGAATACCAATAGGTATAAAAGATATAATTTGTACAAAAGGTGTTAAAACTACATGTGCATCTAAAATGCTAGAGAATTTTGTTGCACCTTATGATGCAACAGTTATGAATAAAATTAATGCAGAAGAAATGATTGATTTAGGTAAATTAAATATGGATGAATTTGCAATGGGAGGTTCAACAGAATATTCATATTTTAAGAAAACAAGAAATCCATGGGATTTATCAAGAGTTCCAGGTGGATCTTCAGGTGGTTCTGCGGCAGCAGTTGCAGCTAATATGGTGCCATGGGCATTAGGAACTGATACAGGTGGAAGTATTCGTCAACCAGCATCATTTTGTGGAGTTGTAGGATTAAAACCAACATATGGACTAGTTTCAAGATATGGTGTAGTTGCATTTGCATCATCACTTGACCAAGTTGGTGTATTTACAAAAGATGTACAAGACTGTGCAGAATTATTAAATGTAATTTCAGGATATGATGAAATGGATACAACATCAGTAGATGTGGGTCAAAAAGATTATACAAAATCATTACAAAAAGATGTTAAAGGATTAAAAATAGGAGTTCCAAAGGAATTCTATGGAGAAGGAATAAATCCAGAAGTTAAAGCATCATTAGAAAAAGCAATTGAAGAATATAAGAATATGGGGGCAGAAGTAGAAGAATTCTCATTAGACATTGCAAATTATGCATTAGCAACATATTATATAATTGCCTGTGCAGAAGCAAGCTCAAATTTAGGAAGATATGATGGTATAAGATACACATATAGATCACCAGAAGCAAAAACACTAAAAGAAATTTATAAGAAATCTAGAAGTGAAGCTTTTGGAGCAGAAGTAAAAAGAAGAATTATACTTGGAACTTATGTATTATCTTCAGGATATTATGATGCATATTACAAAAAAGCTCAACAAGTTCGTACACTTGTAATGAATGAATTTAATAAGGCATTTGAAAAATATGATATTATAGTAACTCCAGTATCTCCAACAACTGCATTTAAATTAGGTGAGAGGTCAACAAATCCAATGGAAATGTATTTGGCAGACATTTGTACAGTTTCTGTAAATATAGCAGGTCTTCCAGGAATGTCAGTACCTTGTGGTGTAGATAGTCAAGGACTTCCAATAGGTATGCAAATTATAGGCAATAAATTTGATGAAGAAACAATTATAAAAGCAGCATATGCTTATGAACAAGCAACAAATTTCCGCGAGAAATATAAACCAACATTTAAAGGAGGTAATAAATAATGGCAAGAGAAGATTACGAAGTGGTAATGGGCCTAGAAGTCCATGCAGAATTATCAACAAAAACAAAAATATTCTGCAGTTGTCCAACAAAATTTGGAGCAGAACCAAACACACAAGTATGCCCAATATGTATGGCAATGCCAGGAACATTACCCAAATTAAATGAAAAAGTGGTAGAATATGCAGTAAGAGCAGGATTAGCAACAAATTGTGAAATATCAAGAAATAGTAAAAATGATAGAAAAAATTATTTCTATCCAGATTTACCAAAAGCATATCAAATATCACAATTTGACAAGCCACTATGTGAACATGGATATATTGAGATAGAAACAAGTAAAGGAAAGAAAAAAATAGGAATAACACGTATCCATATAGAAGAAGATGCAGGTAAATTAAATCATGATGATTTTGGAGGAGGAGCTTTAGTAGACCTAAATAGAGCAGGTGTACCTCTAATAGAAATAGTATCAGAACCAGATTTTCGTTCAATAGAAGAAGTTGATGCATATTTGAAAAAATTAAAGTCAATACTTGAATATATTGAAGTGTCTGACTGTAAGATGCAAGAAGGTTCATTTAGAGCAGATGTAAACACATCAATACGTCCAGTAGGTTCAGAAAAACTTGGAACTCGTACAGAAATGAAAAATATGAACTCATTTAGAAGTATTACTAGAGCACTTGAATATGAAATAGATAGACAAGTTGATGTTATTGACAATGGTGGAGAAGTTGAGCAAGAAACATTGAGATGGGATGAAGTATCTGGAAGAACATTTTCAATGAGAGATAAAGAAGATGCACAAGATTATAGATATTTCCCAGAACCTGATTTAGTTGCAATTAAATTATCAGAAGAATATATAGAAAATATAAAAAGTAGTCTACCAGAAATGCCAGAGAGCAGAAAGCAAAGATATTTAACAGAATATAAATTATCTGAAAAAGATGCAGGAATTATAACTGCTTCAAAATATTTATCAGATTTATTTGAAAAAGCTTCTGAAATCTGTGGAAACTATAAAGCAGTAAACAACTGGATAATATCAGATATTTCTAGAATTTTAAACGAAACTGAAATGGACCCAATTGAAATACCTTTTGATGCTAAACAATTGGCTAAATTGGTTGAATTAATTGATAAAGGAACAATTAGTTCAAGTATTGGTAAAAAAGTCTTAACTGAATTATTTGAAAATCCAAGAGATCCAGAAGATATTATTAAAGAAAAAGGATGGATTCAAATTTCTGATGAGGGTGCAATTAAAGAAGTTGTGTTAAAAATAATTGAAGCAAATCCTCAATCAGTTGCAGACTATAAAGCAGGAAAAGATAGAGCATTAGGATTTTTAGTTGGACAGGCTATGAAAGAAACTAAGGGAAAAGCTAATCCACAAATGCTTAATAAAATGTTTGCAGAAGAATTAAAAAAATAATTATGTATATAAATTTGATTTTTTTATATACATAACTTGTAAAGAATGTAAAAAAGTGGTATAATTAAAAATGCAACAAAGCAAAAAGCTATTTAGGAGGCAAAAACATGAAACAGCAGTTAAGAGAAGAACAGATAACCAACGTATCAAAAGACTACAGAGTTGAACTGAATGAAAATTTCAGGGATGAAGGAGTCACATGGTACTTAGTTCCATGCGAGACAAAAGCATGGCCAAATGGAAATCCACACAGAGTTCTTTATGAGAACTTGTTAGGAAATCGTCTGGTAATCTGGCTTAACGAAGTAGGTGGCATGATTTATAATCATGTTTATGCTTAAAAGAAGAAGGAGCGCACCAATTGGTGCGTTCCTTTAATAGTAAATAAAAATTATTATTATTTTGTATCTAAATAAGGTAGAACTTCACCCAATATTTTACCACCAACAGGTGCTGCAACACCACCTCCTTGATGTCCCCCCTCACCAGTTGGATTATATAAAGTAATTAATAAAACAATTTCAGGATTATCAGTTTCAGCAACACCGCAAAAGGAAGTAACATATTTTCCAGTATTAACACCATCTTCAGAAGTACCAGTTTTTCCACCCACTTGATAACCTTCAACTCTTGCATTTTTTCCAGTACCCTCAGAAACAACACTATTCATCATACTAAGAACTTTTTGAGCGTTTTCTTTTGAAATAATTTGTTCACCAGTTTCAATAGGCATATCAGTAATTTCGCCAGTCACACTATTTTGGACACTTCTAACAATACGAGGCTTTATATAAACACCATTATTAGCAATAGAAGAAACTGCAGTAATCATTTGAAGAGGAGTAATTTCGAATCTTTGACCAAAACTAATAGTTGCTAGTTCAACAGGACCAGCTTTTTCCTCTTTTACAAAAATACTATTTGCTTCACCGGGAAGTTTAATTCCAGTTTTAGAAAATAATCCAAATTTTCGTAAATATTCATAATATTTTGTAATACCGATTTTTTGTCCTAATCCTATAAAAACAGGATTACAAGAATTCATTAAAGCTAATCTTAAACTTTCAGAACCATGTGGTCTATAATATCTCCAACATTTTATCCTAGTTTTTGCAACTTCAATTGAACCAGTACAGCAGAATTGACCTTGTTGATCTATATTGGTAACAATACCTTCTTGGAGAGCAGCAGAGGCAGTAACAGTTTTAAAAACTGAACCAGGTTCATAAGTATCAGAAACAGCTTTATTTCTCCACATACTCTGTAATGCAATAGATTTTGCTTGTGAATCCATTGTATTCCATTCAGATTTTAATTCCTCTGTATGAGGTTCATAAGGTGAATTTAAATCATAACTAGGATAGGTTGCCATAGCTAAAATGTCACCATTACGTGGATCCATCGCAATAATACTTCCACCATCTGTACAAACATTATCAATACAAGCTTCTTCTAAGTATTTTTCAACAATAGATTGAATTGTCATATCAATAGTTAAATATAAATTATTTCCATCAATTGCAGCAACATAATCTTCATCACCAAGACTAACACCAGCTGCATTGGTTTGCCTATTTATTTTTCCATTAGTACCTTTTAATTCATCATCATATTTTGCTTCAACACCATCTAAACCTTGATTATCACTACCACAAAATCCAATAACTTGTGCAGCAAGATCTCCATAAGGATAATATCTTTTAGAATCCTCATCAATATTAATACCAGTAGTTATTCCGTTTTGTTCCATCCAAGTTCTTAATTCATCAGCCTTTTCTTTATCAACTTTTTTTACAATTGTTTCGATAGAACTTCTTTTAGATACTTTTTTTAATACTTTTTCATAATCAAGTTCAAAAATATTACTCAAAGCTTTTGCAACTATTTCTTTATTTTTATCAGAAATATTTGTTGGATTTACACTTACAAATTCAACACTAGAACTTTCTGCTAAAATATATTTTCCGGTAGCGTCATAAATAGTACCTCTTTTTGCTGTTATAGTTCTACTTTGGGATTGTTGAGTTCCGGCTTTTTCACTTAATTCGGCTCCCCATACAAATTGAATATAAGCTAATCTTGTTGTTAGCAATGTTAAAACAATTAAAACAATAAATAATGCATTTCTCATTTTCTTTTTATTACTTAAAGAAATTGGCATAAAAATCTCCTTTCGAAATATAAATATTCATAATATAAATGTATGCTGTGCTATAGAGAAAAATTAGAATAAATAAAAATAAAAGTCATATAAATATAATAAAAAAGTTGGAGGGTAATATGATAAAATTAGGTATTATTTATGGAGGAATATCAACAGAACATGATATTTCAGTAATGTCAGCAAAATCTATAATAGAAAACTTAGATAAAGAAAAATATGAAATACATGAGATTTATATAAATGAATATGGAAAATATTTTGAAAAAAGTAGTGGTGAAAGGGAAGAGATATATAATTTAGTATGGACTTTAAAAGATTTAGATGTTGTATTTCCAGTATTGCATGGATTAGGAGGAGAAGATGGCACAATACAAGGAATGTTTGAAATGTTAAAAATTCCATATGTAGGAAGTGGAGTCTTGGCTTCAAGTATAGGGATGGATAAAGTGTATACAAAAGTTATTTTCGAAAAAGCTAGAATCGACCAAGCACCGTATATATATATAAAGAAAAATAAGGATGGATATGCAATTATAGATGAAAAATTTGAAGAAGAAGAATTTAAAATAGAAAAAATAACTGATAAAATAAAGTTTCCAATGTTTGTAAAACCATCTAATTCAGGATCTTCAATTGGAGTAAAAAAAGCTACCAATAATAGTGAATTAAAAATGGCAATAGAACATGCGGGAGAATATGATAATAAAATTTTAGTAGAACAGGGGATAGATGCAAGAGAGATAGAATGTGCTGTTTTAGAAGACAAAGACATTATTGCATCAACAGTAGGAGAAATAATATCAGCAGAGGAATTTTATAGTTTTGATGCAAAATATAATATTCAAGAGTCAAAAACTATTATTCCAGCAGAAATTGAAGAAAGCAAAATGGAAGAAATTAAGAAACTTGCAGTAAAAGCATTTAAAGCAATTGATGGAAAAGGCTTGGCAAGAGTAGATTTCTTTATAGAAAAAGAAACAAACAAAATATATATAAATGAAATAAATACAATGCCGGGTTTTACCAAAATAAGTATGTATCCAAAATTGTTAGAAGCAATTGGAATTACATATTCAGAGCTATTAGATAAATTAATTGAAAAAGCTTTAAATAATGAAAATTAAACAAAAAATAAGAAAAAACTATATAAATAGTTTTTTCTTATTTTTTTGGTAAAGCTTCATATTTTACCTTAAAATAATTAAATTTGTCAAGTTTATTAGAAGATAAACAATCAACATATACATCAAGTTGATCTAAATTTTCGCAAGCAGTTATGACTGCAGGATTAAGAGAATTGTTAAATGTCATTTCTGTAGCTACACTTAAGCTATCAAATACAGAAGCTTTTTCTTTTTTACGCATTAAACTGTAAGCTTCTTTAAATCGTGATTTTGATGAGTTCTTGTATTTTGTAATAGGTAATGTATATTCTACATTAATGACATCTTGAAGTGTTTCATATTTAGAATTTTCATTTAAGATTTTTTTTACATTTTCTATTTTATAAGGTAATACAACTTTACTTTGTGTTTCAGAAATTAAAAGTGTATTACTATCTGTAATTTCATCATTTTTTTTATCATCTACTATTTCTTTATTTGATGAAATTGATGAGTCTAATTGAGAAATGTTTACGTCTAGATTTGATAATACAGTTTTTAATTCTGCTAAAATATTTTTTAAATCTTCCATATTTTTTGTTTTTGAAGTATTTGTAGTAACTTCAAGATTTTCTAAATTTTCTACATTTTCTTCTTTTTCAATTTTTTCGGCTTCTTTTTCTTTTTTACTTATTCTTGCCATTGATAATTCCTCCTTTGTTATAAGCTTTATATATAATAATATTTTATTGTGAAAATTTCAAGACCTTTTTGTGTAAAATTTAAATATTCATTATTTATCAACACTTCTTTCAAAGTTTATATTTCAAATTTTTATTTTTATTGAAAAAAAGATAAATTTATGATAATATAATCCAAGACAAAAAGAGATAAAAAAATCCTAGGAAGGAATGAAAAAACAAATGGCAGAAGTACAAGAAATAAAGAAAAGTAGGAAAATTGGAGATGTATTCAGTGATTATAAAACAAACAGTAATATAGCAGATGTGGTAATAACAAAAATGAATTTTATAAAAAGAATAAACACATTGGAACTGGGTATGGCTTCAAAGGAATATATAGAAATAAAAGATATATGGTATTTTGAAAAATTCTTAAGAGAAAGATTTCAGTTTGAACAAGTACATATGCTAATGACATATCCAGAAGGAATATATATAAAAAGAATTGATGATGAATGGGAAAATTTAATATGCTATATGGCACATAAATACCCGTTAATGAGACCATTGCTATTATTAAAAAGTAAAGTAGAATTAACCGATAACAAAGTAAATGTATATATGCAAATAAAAGGAGCGGATTTTCTAAAAGCAAGAAAATTGGATAGAGAACTTGAAAATGTAATATATAATTTATTTGGAAAAAAGTATACAGTAAATATAGAAGAAAAAATAAAAGAGCAAGAAGTAAAAGCATTTCAAGAAAAGACAAAAAAGATTGAAGAACAAGCAGTACATGAAGCAATGAGAGGAATTGCAATAAGAACACATCAAGAAGAACAATACACTACTCCAGAAATACAAGGAGATATTCCACCACTTCCAGAAGGACCATATAATGATGCAGATTATGCTATTCCACCAGAAGAAGAACTAGGATATATGCCAGAAATGGAAGAATTACCACAAGCAGAAAATATCATATTTGGAAAACCATCAAGAGCTAAGGAAAAGAAAATGAAGATAAAAGAATTAGATGCTAATTCTGGAAGAGTAACACTAGAAGGAAGAATTGTAAACAGTGAATGTAGAGAAACAAAAACAGGAAAAGGAATGTTAATATACGAAATATATGATGGTACAGGAATAATTACATGTAAATCATTTGCAGAAGACGGAGCAAAAGGAAATGAAATATTAGAAAAAATAAAATCAGCAAAGGCAATAAAGACAACGGGTAAAGCTGGATTTGATAGTTATGCAGGAGATATAACTGTAATGGCAAATATAATTGCTGAAATATCAGATGAAGGAATGCCACCACTTCCAGAGGAAGATGATAGTACGCCATTAATTTTAGGTTCATCAGTGAATATAAGTGATCCACTTGTAAAAATAGTAGATATTAACCCAGAATCAGGAAATGTATGTATAGATGGTGAAATACAAGCAATGGAAGATAAAGAAACAAAATCAGGGAAGGTAATTTTAAGTATAGACATATATGATGGAACAAGTACTATGACATGTAAAGCTTTTTTACCTGGAAATAGTGCAAAAAAAATCATAAAAAGATTAAAAGGAACGAAAGCGATAAAATTAGCAGGAAGAGCTCAAATGGATGCTTTTTCAAATGAGTTAACTGTAATGGCAAATACAATAGTAGTGTCAGAACCATTACCAAAGACAAAAAGAGAAGACCATGCAGAAGTAAAAAGAGTAGAATTACATATGCATACAAAAATGAGTCAAATGGATGCAATGACATCAGCAGAGGATTTAATAAAAAGAGCAATGAGCTGGGGAATGAAATCAATAGCAATAACAGACCATGGAGTTGTACAAGCATTCCCAGAAGCATATCATTTACTTGGAAGAGATAACCAAGATATGAAAGTAATTTATGGAGTAGAAGCATATCTTGCACCAGACAAAGAAAATTCAGTAACAAATGCAAAAGGCCAGCCTATAGATACAACTTATTGCGTATTAGACCTAGAAACAACGGGATTTTCAGCAGTAACAGAAAAAATAACAGAAGTTGGAATAATGAAAGTACAAAATGGAGAGGTAATAGATGAATTTAGTTGTTTTGTAAATCCAGAGAAACCAATTCCACAAAGAGTTGTAGATGTTACAAACATAACAGATGAAATGGTAAAAGATGCAGAAACAATTGATATAGTATTTCCCAAAATACTAGAATTTTTAGGAGATTCAATAATTGTTGCACATAATGCAAAATTTGATGTTGGATTTTTAAAGCAAAACGCAAAAGCATTAGGATATGAATTTGATTATACAGTAATAGACACATTAACACTTGCAAAGGATATATTTCCAAATATGAAAAAATACAAACTTGGTAAAATTGCAGATGAATTAGGAATAGTAGTAGAAGTAGCACATAGAGCATTAGATGATGTAGATACAACAGTTAAAGTATTTAATGTAATGATACAAAAATTAAAAGATAGAGGAGTTACAAAGGTTGAAGAAATAGACACCATAGGAAGAGATGAAAATGCTAAGAAAGAAGAATACAAAAAATTAAATACATATCATGCAATAATATTAGCAAAAAATTATATTGGACTAAGAAATTTATATAAATTAGTATCTCTTTCACATTTACATTATTTTTATAAAAAACCACGTATATTAAAAAGTATATACAAAAAATATTCAGAAGGTTTAATATTAGGAAGTGCATGTGAAGCGGGAGAATTATATCAAGCAATAGAACTTGGAAAATCAGATGAAGAAATAGAAAATATAGCAAGAGATTATGATTATCTAGAAATTCAACCAATAGGAAACAATGATTTTTTAGTAAGAGATGGAAAAGTACCAGATAGAGAATATTTAAAAGACATAAATCGTAAAATAGTAGAATTAGGAGAAAAACTAAACAAACTAGTTGTAGCAACATGTGATGTCCATTTTATGGATCCACAAGATGAAATATACAGACGTATATTAGAAGCAGGTCAAGGATATAAAGATGCAGATAATCAAGCACCATTATATTTAAGAACAACAGAAGAAATGTTACAAGAGTTTAGCTATTTAGGAGAAGAAAAAGCATATGAAGTAGTTGTAACAAACACAAATAAAATATCAGATATGTGTGATAGAATAGATCCAATATCACCTGAAAAATGTCCACCACATATACCAGGATGTGAAGAAGATATAAAAAACATAGCTTATAACAAGGCACATGAATTATATGGAGATCCATTGCCAGAAATAGTACAAGCAAGACTTGACAAAGAGTTAAATTCAATAATAAGTAATGGATATTCAGTAATGTATATAATAGCACAAAAATTAGTATGGAAATCAAATGAAGATGGATATATAGTAGGATCAAGAGGGTCAGTAGGTTCGTCACTTGTAGCATATATGACAGGTATAACAGAAGTAAACTCATTAAAGCCACATTATAGATGTCCAAAATGCAAGTATTCAGAATTTGAAGATTATGGAGTAGGAAATGGATTTGACTTACCAGATAAAGACTGCCCTAAATGTGGTGTAAAATTAGCAAAAGATGGAATGGACATACCATTTGAAACATTCTTGGGATTTAATGGAGATAAAGAACCAGATATAGACTTAAACTTCTCAGGAGAATATCAAGCAAAAGCACATAAATATACAGAAGTAATCTTTGGAAAAGGAACAACATTTAAAGCAGGAACAGTAGGTACAGTTGCAGATAAAACAGCATTTGGTTATGTTAAAAAATATTACGAAGAAAGAAATATACCAGTAAATAAAGCAGAAATAACAAGGCTTTCAGCAGGATGTACTGGAATAAAAAGAACAACAGGACAACATCCAGGCGGAATAATTGTAGTACCAAAAGGAAGAGAAATATATGAATTTACACCAGTACAACATCCCGCTGATGATCCAAACTCAGACATAATAACAACACACTTTGATTATCACTCAATAGACGGAAACTTACTAAAATTAGACATACTGGGACACGACGATCCGACAGTAATTCGTATGTTACAAGACATAACAGGAGTAGCACCAACAGCAATTCCGTTAGACGACAAAGAAACAATGTCAATATTCAATTCAACAACAGCCCTAGGAGTAACACCAGAACAAATACATTCAGAAGTTGGAACATTTGGAATACCTGAATATGGAACAAAATTTGCAAGAGGGATGCTTATGGACACACATCCAACCACATTTGATGAACTAATACGTTTATCAGGATTATCACATGGTACAGATGTATGGTTAGGAAATGCCCAAACATTAATAGAACAAGGAATAGTAACATTAAAAGAAGCAATATGTTGTCGTGACGATATAATGGTATATCTAATGCAAAAAGGATTACCACCAGACAAAGCATTTAAAATAATGGAAGCGGTACGTAAAGGAAAAGTAGCAAAAGGTAAAGAACCAAAATGGAAAGACGAATATATACCATTAATGGAAGAACATGGAGTACCTGATTGGTATGTAAAATCATGTGAAAAAATTAAATACATGTTTCCAAAGGCCCATGCAGCAGCATATGTGACAAATGCTTTCAGAATAGCATGGTTCAAAGTACATATTCCACTTGCATATTATGCAGCATATTATTCAATTAGAGCAAAAGCGTTTGACGCGGAAGCAATGATAAATGGAAAAGAAAAAGTAAAAAATAAAATGAAAGAAATAGATATGATGGGAAATGCAGCAACACCAAAAGATAAAGATATGTATGATGACTTGGAAATAGTATTAGAAATGTATGAAAGAGGATTTAGATTTTTACCAATAGATTTATATAAGTCACATGCAACAAAATTTTTAGTAGAAGGAGATAGTATTCGTCCTCCTTTAAATAGTATAGCTGGATTAGGTTCAGTTGCGGCTGAAAGCATAATGAGAGCAAGAGAAGAAGAAAAATTCATGTCAATTGATGATATGAAAATACGTGCAAAAATAGGTGATTCTGTAACAGAATTATTACGTCAATTCGGTTGCTTGGAAGGAATGAGTCAAAGTAATCAATTGAGTTTGTTTGGATAATTTACCATTGGGGACACCCATTAATGGTAAAAAAAGTTACCACAGGGGACACCCTTATGCGAAAAAAATTAATGAAATTATATAAAGGGTGTCCCTATTGGTAAAAAAAATTACCAGAAATGAGTGTCCCTACTGGTAAGAAAGGAAGAAAAATGCTAGAAAATAATATACAAATAGGAGATATATTCTCTATAAGAAATATAATAATTTATTTAGTGATTATAAACCTAATAGGATTTTATATGATGTGGTCAGATAAAAGAAGAGCCAAGTGGGGAAAATGGAGAATTCCAGAACAAACATTATTTATTGTTACTGCATTAGGTGGAGGAATTGGTACTATTGCTGGAATGTATACGTTTAGACATAAAACTAAAAAACTTAAATTTACAGTAGGATTACCGGTAATACTGATTCTAGAGATTATTTTAGTTATTTATTTGAAATTTATGTAAAAAGATAAAAGCGTACTTTATATAATGCGTGTATTTATAATTTAATAAGAATGTAATATATTATTTTATCGTTTAACTGCGGACGCCTTGCTATTTTAAATTTGTTTGAAACAAATTTAAAACACCTTGTTAAACTTTAAAATAATATATTACATTCTTATTTTTTACAATACATTACAAAAAATGAGTTACATAAAAAATGATAAAAATTGCAAATAAATGTAAATTGAGAATTGTCAACAACCAAATGTGAATAACTTGTAAATGAAAAATGTCTATTTAAAGTTATTCACAAAGTTATCCACATTATCCACAACCATGTGGATAAATTTTGGAAATGAGATTGTAAACTTGAAGGAAAACATAATGTGGAATATTATTTAACTTTTTATATTTTTATATGTATCATAAAAACTGAATGGTAATTCAAATTATAAAAAAAGCTTGCATAAAATGCAATAAAATTATATAATATGAAAGAAAAATTGAGAGATAATGGGTGTGAAGTATATGAATAAAACCAAAAGAAAAATATTTGAAACATCAATGAAACTATTTGCAGAAAAAGGATATGATGCAACAAGTATAGAAGAAATTACAGCGACAGTTGGTGTTGCAAAGGGCACATTATATTACCACTTTTCCAGTAAAGAAGAAATATTCAACTTCTTAATAGAAGAAGGAATTAAACTGTTACAGAATAGTGTTGATATAAAAACAGCAAAACATAATAATTACATAGATAAAATAAAAGCTATAATATTAATTCAAATAAAGATAGTGGCAAAATATGAAGATATAATAACAATAATTCTAAGTCAATTTTGGGGAAATGAAGCAAGAAATAAAAAATGCCAAGAACATGTATATGATTATATTGGACAAATAGAAAAAATAGTACAACAAGGAATTGAAAAAGGCGAGATAAAAAAAGGCGATACAAGGGCAATTGCTTCAGAAATATATGGTTTAATATGCTCAACATTGGTATATAAAAAAAGAGAAGAAGAACAAATGGATGTAATGAAATTATATCAAGAATACGAAAATACAATTGTAAACGGATTAAGAATAAAATAATGTATAAAATGAAGGGAATGATAGCTTAAAATGGAATCAAAAAAAATGAAATATACAGATTTAAAAGATATGTTAAAACAAACAGGAGAAGTATATAGTAATAGACCGGCATATATGTTAAAAACAGAAATAAAAGGTGAAATGAGACAAGTAACACATAAGGAATTTAGAGATGAAATAAATGCATTAGGAACAGCACTAATAAAAATGGGGTTAAAAGACAAAAGGATTGCGGTAATTTCTGAAAATAGATATGAATGGGAATTGGCATATTTATCAATTGCAGCAGGAACAGGAGTGGTTGTACCATTAGATAAATCATTACCAGAAAATGAAATCGAAAGTTTGATTTTACGTTCACAAGTAGAAGCAATATTTTATTCAAAGAAATATGATGAAGTAATGAACAAGCTAAGAGAAAAAAAGAATACTAATTTAAGATATTTTATATCAATGGAATTAGATGAAAATACAAATGGCATATATTCTCAAAAGGCATTAGTAGAAAAAGGAAAAAAATTAATAGAAGATGGAGATACAAGTTATTTAGATGCAAAAATCGATGCTGACAAAATGGGAATAATGCTATTTACATCAGGAACTACAGCAATGTCAAAAGCAGTAATGCTATCACATAAAAATATAGTAACAAACATAATGGATATAGATGAAAGATTCAATTTAAATGATAAAGAAAGATTTTTATCATTCTTGCCATTACATCATGTATTCGAATGTACAGTGGGATTTTTATATCCTGTATCAATTGGATCATGTATATATTTTTGCGAAGGTGTAAAACATATGGCAGACAACATTAAAGACTATCGTATAACTGCAATGATATCAGTTCCGGCTGTATTTGATATTATATATAGAAAAGTAATGAAAACAATTGAGAAAAAAGGAAAATTACCAACTGTAGAAAAAGGTAGAAAGATATCAAATTTATTATTAAAAGTAAAAATAGACCTTAGAAAGCAAATATTTAAAGAAATTCATGAAAGTTTAGGACCAGATTTAAAATTAGTTGTAACTGGTGGTGCAGCATTAGATCCTGAGACTGAAAAAGGGTTTAATGACTTAGGATTTGATTTAGAACAAGGATATGGACTTACAGAAACATCACCAGTAATTGCAGCAGAAATTCCTAAGTGTAGAAGATTAGGCTCAATAGGAAAGAAGTTTCCAAGTGTTGAAGTTAAAATTGATAATCCAGACGAAGAAGGAATAGGAGAATTAATGGCAAAAGGTCCATCAATAATGCTTGGGTATTATGAAAATGAAGAAGCTACCAAATCAGCTTTAGAACCAGATGGGTGGTTCCATACGGGTGATTTAGCAAGAATTGATAAAGATGGATTTATTTATATTTCTGGCAGAAAGAAAAGTGTAATAGTTCTAAATAATGGAAAAAATGTATTCCCAGAAGAAATTGAAACATTATTAAATAAAGTAGAAGGAATAAAAGAATCATTTGTTTATGAAAAAAAAGAAGACGACGGAGATGTGAAGGTTTGCGTAAAAATAGTTTATGATAAAGAAATAATTAAAGAATTATATAATATTGAAGCTGAAGATAAAATTAGAGAATTCTTATGGGAAAAAGTAAAAGAAGTTAATAGATTGATGCCTAAATATAAATATGTTAGAGAAATGATTATTACAGAAGAAGAGCTTATAAAGACAACAACTTTAAAAATTAAAAGACATGAAGAAATGAAAAAAATATTTGGATAGAATGTTATGGAACAGTTAAATTTGTTAAAGTAAACAAGTTTTTAGCTGTTCCTATTAAGTACGACAATTATAATGTCAAGTCTTCTTTATATTACATTTGTGTTACAATTGTAATATAAATGTAATATAAAAAACTCAAAAAAAGCCTTGAGGTTTTATGGTACCTGTTGTATAATAAAATAGAATTTAATTATTGACCACATAGGAAGAAGGAGGAATTTGCATGTCTAGAAGATCAGGCATAGTAAATGTGAGAATGGTTATCACAGAAGAAAAAATACTATCAAATATAGATAAAGTACAAAAAATGATAAATCCGAAAAGCAAAAAGCAAATAGTTCAATTAGAAGACGACACATATTTCAAGGATTTGATTGAATCTATAAAAGCTTATTTAATAGAATATCCTAAGAAAAAGAATTTCCCAGTAAGTGTATATAAGGCAGCATATGGTTTGGTTGAATATGCAACTATACAATTTGAAGAAAATACTAAAAAAGTTGAGGAACTAATTAGACAAAGAGAAGAAAATATAGCATTAGCAGGTAAATTGACAGAACTGATTGGTGTTGTTGAGTCAAGAGAAACGGGATGGAAAGATAAGGTTAAAGAAGCAGAAGGAGACTTTTCAGAAGATGTAATTGATACACTTACATTGGTCGGGAAAGATAGAAGCAGAAAAAGTCAAAATTATCAAGATGCTTTAAAATTGTTAAATGCAAGAGTAAATAATTTAGAAACAAATTTACATATAGAAATAGATTTAGAAAGAACAGAAGATAGATCAAAAGCTTTAAGCTATATAGGAATTGAGGTTGCAGAAGCTTTAAAGGGAATTCCAAAACCTGCAGATGCAATAATTGAGGAAAATGTAGAAGAAGTTCAAGAAATAGAAGAAGTAAAAGAAGTAAACAAAGCAAAAGCAACTAAAAAGACAGAAAAGGTAAAAGTTGCAAAAGAAGAAGTTGTTCCTGAAAAAACAATTTCTCAAGTTCTTTCATTTGAGGAAGAAAATGAAGATGAAGTTGACGAAATTGCTGTTGAAGAACAAGAGATACAAGAATATCAAAATTCTGTCACATTTGAGAAAAAACCATCTTTATGGCAAAGAATTAAAAATAGTAAATTGGGAAGAGCTATATCTTATGTTTGCAAGATTAGAATTAGAATTGAATTGCCAGATGCTTTACCAGAAGGTAGAGGAGAAGAATAAAATACAAAAAATAGTACCTAGTCTTATAGGTATTATTTTTTGTGAAATTGGTAAAAATATTAAACAGAGTTACGATTCACAGCCATTAAAAATATTATATATGTTGGGAACCTTCCTAGGTGATTATATATATTTGAGATTTTGTCCGTTTGATTGGAGTGAAAAATAGAAAATTTAAAATAAAAAAATGAGGAATGCTCACGGAAAAATGCATATATGTATATGATTTGAAACATTTTCTTGGCTCAATACGCAACATAAGAAATTCTAATATTGCTCCAATCACATTCGAAAAGTTTAAACTCATATATATATATGCATTTTATACCTGAGTGAGAGAGGCTCAGTTTTTTATGGTAGATTTTCTTTTTGAACGTAATGAACAGGACAAAATCTCAAATATATATAATCACCTAGGAAGGTTCCCAACATATATAATATTTTTAAGGAGTGCGAATTGTAACTAAATTGCAACAAAACTTTAAGAAATTATTGAAAAAAACTTGACAAATATGAAAAATCATATTAAAATATTAACTGTGCTCACAAATGAGCTACAATAACGGTGGATGTAGCGTAGTTGGTTAACGCGCCAGTTTGTGGCACTGGAGACCGTGGGTTCGAGTCCCATCTTCCACCCCATAAAATATTATATATTGGGCTGTAGCCAAGCGGTAAGGCACCAGACTTTGACTCTGGCATGCGCTAGTTCGAATCTAGCCAGCCCAACCAAAACTAAAAACTCTGAAACACTGATAAATCAGTGCTTTACAGAGTTTTTTATTTTGCAACTAATGCAAAATTCTTTACACCATGTGCAATTTATATTATTTGACAAAATTATTATGGGTAATTACCCAAGGAGGAATAACATGAAAATAGAACACACAATTTTTTCTAACTATGAGTTGGTTGTTGACGAATTTGACATACCTGTTGCAGTTCAAGTTAATGGAGAACTTAAATATCGGTTATATGATGTAGTTCGTGTAACTGCTGATTGTAGAGGATATATTTGTCCTACAATTATGCATGAAGGAACTGGTAGAATTGTTGAAATTCGTAGGGACGAATCAGATCACTTCTTTGGTGTCCTTATGGACAATGGTGAATTTGGATTTATGAAATCCACAAGATTGGAATTTGTTAGAAAAAATTAAACAGAAAAAGAGTTTATCTTTCTCTCCATCTAAAAAGGTGGAGAGTTTTTATTGACTTTTGATCTGAAACTTGTGCAATTTTTTTGAATTAATTTTTTCACAATCTTGACAATTAAATAATGATATGAAAGAATAAAGAAAACAAAGAAAGGATGAAAAAACATGGAAAAAATAAGAGGATTTGAAATAGCAAAAGGATTTGAAGATAAAGGAATAAATTTACCAGTAAGAAAAACAAAATATTCAGCAGGATATGATGTAGAAGCAGCAGAAAATACAATCATACCATCATTTAAAAAAGGAATGAAACCAACACTAGTAAAAACAGGAATAAAAGCGTATATGAAAGAAAATGAATATTTAATGTTAGCAAATAGAAGTTCTAATCCAGGAAAAAAAGGATTAATACTTGCAAACAGTATAGGAGTTGTAGATCAAGACTATTATGGAAATTCAGATAATGATGGACATATAATGTTTGCATTTTATAACATAAAAGACGAAGATGTTGAAATAAAAAAAGGTGACTGTATAGGGCAAGCAATATTTATGCCATTTTTAATAGCAGATAATGATATGGCTGAAGGTGCTAGAACTGGCGGATTTGGGTCAACAAATAAGTGAAATTATAAATGGAAAAAATAAAAAAAATGGTAAAAGCTTTGACTTTTGCCATTTTTTGTAGTATAATAAAAATGGTTGAGATAATAAGTGAAACGTGATTGAAAACCAAAATATAAAGACTGAAAGGAGTGACTTACATGTACAATGTAGGGGACAAAATAGTATACCCAATGCATGGAGCGGGGGTTATAGATTCAATAGAGGAGAAAGAAATATTAGGGGAAAAACAATCATATTATATATTAAAAATGCCAGGAGAAGTAAAGGTAATGGTGCCTATATCAACAGCGGAAGAACATGGTATTAGAAATGTAATTGATAAAACAGAAGCAGAAAAAGTTATAAATGTATTAGAACAAGACGAAACGGAAATGGAGAAAAACTGGAACAAACGTTATAGAGATAATATGGACAAGATGAAAAGTGGAAATATATATGAAATTGCCGATGTTGTAAGAAATTTAAGTTTCAAACAAAAAGAAAAAGGGTTATCAACAGGAGAAAAGAAAATGTTACATAATGCAAAACAAATACTAGTAAGTGAGCTAGTATTAGCAGAACATGCAACACAGGATGAAGTTGAAGAATTAGTTGATAATAAAATAAATACATCATTTGCAATGTTTAAAACAGATACTAATAATATAGAAGTGTCTACTGGAAGCATAGTAAACAAATTTATACCATTCGATGGAGGAACAAATTCATCACAAAATGCGTAAAAAATCGAATAAAAAAAGAACTATAATAAAAATGTAAAATTATAGTTTTTTTTTCGTTTAAAAATAAAAAATACTATTGTAAATTAAAATTAATTATGATAATATGATAAAAATTGAGGTGAATAAAATGATATATACAATTACATTTAATCCAGCTCTAGATTACATATCACAAGTAGAAAATTTTAAAATTGGAAAAATAAATAGAACAAAAACTGAAAAAATACTTCCAGGAGGAAAAGGACTAAATGTATCAACAGTTCTAAAAAATCTTGGAATAGAAAGTACAGCATTAGGATTTATAGCAGGATTTACAGGAAAAGAATTAAAAAGAAACATTGAAGAAAAAGGGATAAAAACAGACTTTATAAAAGTAGAAAAAGGAATTACGAGAATCAATGTAAAAATTAGTTCAAATGAAGAAACAGCGTTAAATGGAAATGGACCAGAAATAACAGAAGAAGACATCAATAAATTATTAGAAAAAATTGAAAAAATAACAAAAGAAGATATGGTAATACTAGCAGGAAATATACCAAGATGTATAAATAATGATATATATGAAATAATATGTAAAACATTAGAAAGAAATAATGTAACATTTGTAGTAGATGCTACAAAAGAATTATTAATGAATGTTTTAAAATACAAACCATTTTTAATAAAGCCAAATAAAGAAGAATTAGAAGAAACATTTAAAGAAAAAATAGAAACAAAAGAAGAAATTATAGTTCATGCAAAGAAACTTCAGCTAATTGGAGCACAAAATGTTTTAATATCATTAGGAGGAGAAGGAGCTATATTATTAACAACAGAAGGAAAAGAATTTTATTCAAAAGCACCCAAAGGAAAAGTATTAAATACAGTTGGTGCAGGAGACTCCATGGTAGCGGGATTTATAGCAGGCTATGAAAAAAGTGGAGATTTTGAACAAGCTTTTAAAATGGGAATAGCTACAGGAAGTGCAAGCTCATTTTCAATGAATTTAGCAACAGCAGAAGAAGTAGCTAACCTATTAAAAGAAATATAAATTAAAATATACAAAGGAAAGGATGATAAAAGTATGAAAATTACAGATTTGTTAAGTACAAGTGCCATCAAATTAAATGGTGTAGCACATAGCAAAGAAGAAGTAATTAACCAAATGGTTGACTTAATGGCAAACAATGGAAATATTATCAACAAGGAAGAATACAAAAGAGTAGTAAAGGAAAGAGAAGAAGAAGGAACAACTGGAATTGGAGAAGGAATCGCAATACCACATGGAAAAACAAATGCAGTTTCAAAACCGGGATTATCAGCAATGGTAATACCAAATGGAGTAAATTTTGATTCTTTAGATGGACAACCTGCAAAATTAATATTTTTAATTGCAGCACCGAATACAAAAGACAATGTACACCTAGATGTGTTAAGTAGACTATCAACATTATTAATGGATACAGAATTTAGAAAAGAATTACTAAATGCAGAAACACCAGCAGAATTTATGTTGTGCATAGATAGAGCCGAAAGAATGAAATTAAAAGAAACAAAACAAGAAAGTGATGGATATGAAATATTAGCAATAACATCGTGTCCAACAGGAATTGCACATACGTATATGGCAGCAGAAGCACTAGAAAAAATGGGAGCACAATTAGGACATAAAGTAAAAGTAGAAACACATGGATCTTCTGGAGTGAAAAATAAATTCACAAAAGAAGAAATAAAAAATGCAAAGGCTGTAATAATTGCAGCAGACACAAAAGTAGATTTATCAAGATTTGACGGAAAAAAACTAGTAAAAGCAAAAGTTGCAGATGGGATAAATAAACCACAAGAATTAATTGAACATGTATTATCACCAGAAGCAAAAACATATCATTCTTCAAATAAGAGTAATCAAGAAGATGATAATGAAAAAGAAGGATTTGGAACACAAGTATATAAACACTTGATGAATGGTGTAACACATATGTTACCATTTGTTGTAGGTGGAGGAATATTAATAGCATTAGCATTCTTATTTGATGACTATTCAATAAATCCTTCAAACTTTGGTATGAATACACCATTAGCTGCATTCTTTAAAACAGTAGGAGGAGCAGCATTTAATGTAATGCTATACATCTTAGCTGGATATATCGCAATGAGTATTGCAGATAGACCAGGATTAGCAGTAGGGTTTGTTGGAGGAATATTAGCAGTACAGGGAACAACATTTGCATCATTAACGGATAGCACAGTAGTTCTTGTTAGTTCAGGATTTTTAGGAGCATTAATAGCAGGTTTTGTTGGTGGTTATATAGTATTATTACTAAAGAAGATATGTAGTTATTTACCAGAAAGTATAGAAGGAATAAAAACAATTCTTTTATATCCTGTATTTGGAATAATGTTAATGGGTGCATTTATGTTATTAATAAATCCATATGTAGGAGCAATAAACACAGCAATAAATAATTACTTATCATCAATGAGTACAGCAAATAAAGTATTGCTAGGTGCAATTCTAGGAGGAATGATGGCAATAGATTTAGGTGGACCAGTAAACAAAGCAGCATATACATTTGGAACAGGAATGTTAGCGTCTGGGCAATATGAAATTATGGCAGCAGTTATGGCAGGAGGAATGGTACCACCATTAGCAATAGCATTATTAGCAACATTCTTCCCAAAGAAAATAGCAAAAAAAGACAAACAAGCAGCATATGTAAATTATATAATGGGGTTATCATTTATATCAGAAGGTGCAATTCCATTTGCATCAGCAGACCCATTAAGAACAATACCAGCATTTGTTGCAGGATCAGCAGTAACAGGAGCATTGTCAATGGTATTTAATTGTACATTAATGGCACCTCATGGAGGAATATTCGTAATTGCAACAGTTGGACATCCAATATGGTATTTAGTATCAATAATTATTGGATCATTAGTTTCAATGGCTGTTATGGCAATGTTAAAAAATAATTTACCAGAATATGAAAAAAAATAATCTGGAGTTACCAGTAGGGACACCCATAAGTGGTTAAAATCTTTACCAATGGGGACACCCATAAGTGGTCAAAATCTTTACCAGTAGGGACACTCATTAATGGTA
>QWCV01000380.1_pt1 | contig 53072 bp, 47 predicted proteins | sample 1972621 | NCBI WGS metagenome assembly QWCV01 (sample SAMN09866699, study PRJNA288562) | Human gut metagenome isolate pre2_stool, whole genome shotgun sequencing... | isolation source: gut | host: Homo sapiens | place: USA: California | reverse complement strand
GATGATCGCAATCAAACTGGATTCACCAGGGCCGGTCTTTTTTAAACAGAAGCGCGTAGGAATTCACAAAAAACATTTTTACATTTTGAAGTTTCGGACTATGCGGACAGATACACCGAAAGATATGCCGACCCATCTTTTAAAAGATCCGGATCAGTATATTACAAAAGTCGGAAAGTTCCTGAGAAAAACATCTCTGGATGAGCTGCCGCAGATCATTAATATTCTGAAAGGTGATATGGCGATTATCGGGCCGAGACCGGCACTCTGGAATCAGTATGATCTGATCGAAGAACGTGACAAGTACGGAGCAAACGATATTCTTCCGGGACTGACCGGATGGGCACAGATCCATGGAAGAGATGAACTGGAAATTCCGGAGAAAGCAAAGCTGGACGGATATTATGTAGAGAACTTAAGTTTCGGTCTGGATGTGAAATGCTTCTTTGGCACGATCCTGTCTGTGCTGCGGTCAGACGGTGTGGTAGAAGGCGGAACCGGAGAGATGAAGAGGAGAGGTAAGAAATAGATGAAACGAGTATTGATTACAGGGAAAGACAGCTATATCGGAACTTCTTTCATCGACTGGGTGAAGGAAAAGCATCCGGGAGAATTTGAAACAGAGGAGCTGGATATGATCGACGGCACATGGAAGGAAAAGGATTTTTCCGGATATGATGCCGTTTTCCATGTGGCAGGACTGGCCCATGCGGATGTGGGACATGTATCTGCGGAGACAAAAGCATTTTACTACAAGATCAACCGGGATCTGGCGATTGAAACAGCAAAGAAAGCAAAGGCAGACGGAGTGAAACAGTTTGTCTTTATGAGCAGCATGATTATTTATGGAGAGAGTGCAGGAGTAGGAAAGCGGAAAGTAATTACCAGAGAAACAAAACCTCATCCGGCAAACTTTTATGGAGACAGCAAATGGCAAGCAGATAAAGGCGTAAGAAAACTTCAGGATGAAGAGTTTCATGTAGCAGTGGTTCGTCCTCCGATGATTTACGGAAAGGGAAGTAAAGGGAATTATCCTGTACTGGCGAAGCTGGCAAAGAAGATGCCTGTTTTTCCAGATATAAAAAATGCAAGAAGTATGTTGCATATTGAAAATTTGTGTGAGTTTTTAAGCCTGTTGATGGAAAGTGGGGATGGAGGAATCTACTTCCCGCAAAACAGAGAATATGTACGGACAAGCCAGATGGTAAAGCTAATTGGCAAGGTAAGTGGGCATAAAGTACAGGTCACAAAACTTTTGAATCCGGCAGTATGGATTGCAGGGAAAATACCGGGAAAAACATCTGGATTGGCCAACAAAGCATTCGGAAACATGGTGTACGAGAAAAGTATGAGTGACTGCTTTGACAGGAAATATCAGATTTGGAATATGAAAGAAACAATAAAAAGGACTGAGGGAGAAGCATAAAATGAAGAGAATGCTAATGCTTGCATCAGTAGCATCTATGATCGATCAGTTTAATATGCCGAACATAGAATTGCTTCAGAAAATGGGATATGAGGTACATGTTGCATGTAATTTTGAGAAAGGAAGCACTTGTTCAGAAGAAAAAATACAGGAATTAAAGGAAAAATTAAAGAAGATGCAGGTGAAATTTTTCCAGATTGATTTTGAAAGAAATGTTATGAAACTGAATCAGGATTTGAAAGCCTATAAACAAGTGCTGAAGCTAGCTAGAAAATATCATTATACATTCATTCATTGCCACTCACCGATAGGAGGAGCCATAGGAAGACTTGTGGGACATAAAACGAATACGAAGGTGATTTATACAGCACATGGCTTCCATTTTTATAAAGGAGCACCGATTCAAAACTGGTTTATTTATTACCCGATCGAAAAGTTCCTTTCTAGATTTACTGATGTACTTGTAACCATTAATCAAGAAGATTATAGTAGAGCGAAAAGAAAATTTTATGCGAAAAGAGTGGAGTATATTCCAGGGGTAGGGATTGATGTTGAAAAATTCAGAAATGCAACAGTAGATGTACCGAAAAAAAGAGCAGAATTTGGAATTAGTCCTGATGATACAGTTTTGTTGTCTGTAGGTGAGCTGAATAAAAACAAAAATCATGAGATTATTATTAGGGCACTGGCCAAGTTACATCAACCTGACGTGAAATATTTACTGGTAGGACAAGGAACTTTAAGAGAATATCTTGAAAAGCTTGCAAAAGAATTAGGAGTAGAAAAACAGGTTATTTTTTTAGGATTCCGGAAAGATGTTGGTGAGATATATAAGATAGCAGATGTATTTTTATTTCCGTCAAAACGTGAAGGACTAGGATTAGCAGCAATAGAAGCTATGGCTAGTGGGTTGCCAATTTTAGGATCACATATCCATGGGATAAAAGATTACTTGATGGATGGAATTACAGGATATGGATTTAACCCAAATTCATCAGAAGAAGTTTTCGAATTATTAAATAAAACGCTAAGAGACAGGAGAAGATTGAAAGTTATAGGAGAAAAGAATAAAGCGAGGGTGAGTAAATATGACAAGAAAAATATTTTACAAAATATGAAAAATATATATTTATAAAAGTGAAAAGAGATTATTTTTAATAGTGCTATAATAGCAAATTTTGAAATATATAAACATTTTGGGAATGACTAGCATATGAAGATAAACATAATAGAAGTATTTATATTATATAACCTATTAACAGATTATTACTAATATGCGGTTAGGAATAAAAAACAATATTGATACTAGTTGGTGTGTTTTGAAAAAATATGATAATAATAAAAAAGGTAAAAATTTAAAAAATATATTAAGAAGAATTATGAGATTGAAGACTCATATAATAGAAACTAACAAATGAAGGAAATAAATAAATGAAGAAGGTAATAGTATATTTTGGAATAATTCGATACGATACGGAAAATGCTATGTGCCAAAGAGCGGAAGGAATAAAGCGTCTCATCATTGCATCAGGATATATCCCTAAAATAATAGCTGTCAATAAAGATGTTGCTCGTAATAAATGGAGAAAAAGAAATGATGAAGTTTACGAGATTAATGCTCCAAGCACATCTTTGGAATGGCTACAGTCATGTATATCCGCTAGAGATATAAAGGGAATATTGCAAGATATCGGAATCAACAATATAAAAACGGTAATTATGGCTGATTATAGATTTAAACCAATGAAAGATATTGCAAAGTTTTGTGAGAAACATAAAATAAATTATACTGTTGATATTATGGATTGGTTTGTTTCTAATGAAACACTAAATAGTAAAATAAAGAAATTTGATAATGACTTAAGAATGAAGAAGTTTTATCCGAAAGTAAAAAGAAGAATTTATATATGTTCTTCTTATAATAATGTATTAGGAATAACAAAAAATACAAGAGTAATTCCTGGAGTTACTTTTGATGAAACGAAAAATAGTGTATCAAAAAAGAATGATAAAGTTGTGATTTTTTTTGCTGGAAATCCGGGAAAATACTGTGAAAAAGAAAGAATTGATTGGATTATTAATGCTTTTAAAAATAAAAGAATATCTGATAGATTTTTATTCTACATTGCAGGAGTAGAAAAAAAGGAGTTTATAGAAAATAATTATCCTGGAGAAGACATTAACCCAAACATTATTTTCTTAGGGAGAATCGCACATGAAAAATGCATAAGCATGTTAAGAAGGTCTGATTTTAGTATGATTATAAGAGAGGATAATCATTTATCTAAGTTCGGATTTTCTACAAAGATTGGAGAAGCATTGGCGAATGGAATCCCAGTAATCGTGACTAATACAAGTGATAATAAAAAATATATTCAAAATGGTATTAATGGATATATTATTGAATGTTCAGAAAAGGCTGTGGAAAATATCCTTTTGGACTTGAGCATTATAAACACAAAAAGATTTGATCAATTGAAAGAGAGTACATTTTTTAATAATCCACTTTCATATAGAAACTATTTAGTTGATTTTAAGCAAGTAATTTGATCAAAATGAAATAGAAAAAAATATGAACTTTTATGGAGAAAAAGATGCATACTAAATTTTGTAATCAAAAAAAATATTTGCATATACCAATTGAAAATAATATACTTGCAGCGATTATTATTTGCTTTAGTTTGATTAATGGTGCTATAGGTATTGCAAATATTAGTTACTTAACAATAATAATTTCTTGGATTTTATTTGGCTATTGTTTGATTAAAAAGAAAGCTAATATATATATTAATGCAGTTTTCCTTATAATTTATATTCTTGTTTTGTTTTTAGTTTCATATTTGTTTGTGTCAGATTCCACGTATACTTCCTTTTATTGCATGTATTTTGGGGGATTTGGTATAATTTCCTTGTTAATAGGAATGCAAAAAATAGAAATAGACAAAGTAGAATACTACATTGAAAATATCGGACTTGTATGTAATTTTATCTTTTTGCTTAGGGGATTTGAAATTTATGACGCTTCATTGAAAATGGGAATCATGTACTCAATGCTTCCAGTTTTTTTAGTTTCCATTTCAACTTTGATATCTTGGAAATGGCGTGTAATAACAATTCTAAATATTTTAATTTCTTTATATTTATATATAACATTAGCCCCTAGAGGATGTTGGTTAGCCGTTGTAATTTTTATGATTATTTATATATATCATATGATAAGTAGTAAACGAGGAAAGACTAGAGGGATCATTAGAGTAATTGTAATCACAGCTATTATCATAGGAGTCATATGCTTGTATCAAAATTTATCAGTAGTATTAAATCAAATAAATACTATTTTTAGCATGATAACCGGTAATGAAATTTATGCAATTAATAAATTCCTTTATTTACTTAGTCAAGAAAATGTTACTAATGGAAGAGATGTATTAGGAGCATTAGCCATTGAAATTATAAAAGAAAATTGGTTTTTGGGAAAAGGAATTGGGTATTTTGAAGCACAATCAGGTGGTTCATATACTCATAATATTATTCTACAAGTAATATGTGAGGGGGGGATATTTCTTTTAATACCTATCCTTATATTGTTAATCAGTTGTAGCATATATTTATTGTTTTGTGACGCAGAAAATAAAAGAGAATATTATTTTTTCTTAATTTTATTTGTTAATAGTATTGTTCAGCTATTTTTTTCGTCAGTTCATTGGCAAAATGTTATGTTTTGGTTTTTTTTAGGATATACATTAAAAAATGGAAAATATTGGTTTGCTAGAAGAATAAAGAAAAATGGCAATACATAGTGATTTGGGAGGTACGGATGAGTCGATTAGGAATTCTTATAATTGGTTACAAAAATGTATCAGGAATAGCAAGACTTTTGGAATCACTTAATAGAGTTGATTTTAATGGAGATAAAGAAATTACTCTTATTTTTAGTATCGACTATTCAGGAGATAATTCTGTTCAACAATTAGCTTCTAAATATAAATGGAAGTATGGAAAAAAAATAATTAAAGCACACGAAAAAAATTTAGGCTTAAAAAAGCATATACTTTCTTGTGGAAACTATCTTAATGAATATGGATTAGATGCAATGGCTGTATTGGAAGATGATATTTATGTAGCCCCGGAAATGTATAATTATATGAAAGCTGCAGTTGAATTTTATAAAGACTCAGAACAAATAGCAGGAATTTCTTTATATAAGCATGAAATTAATTTAAATGCTAAACATCCATTTGATGAATTTAAGGATGGAGGAGATACATTTTTTATACAATATGCAATGTCATGGGGACAAATATGGCTAAGGAATCAATGGAATTCATTTTATGAGTGGTATAAAGAGGGAAAGGCAGACTTAATGGATAAAGATACATTGCCCCAAAATCTTCTTAAATGGAAAAACTCATGGTTAAAGTATCATATTATGTATTGCATTGATGCAGATAAATATTTCGTATACCCGAGAATCGCATTAACAACAGATTTTTCAGATATAGGCGCACATAATATGAGTCGTACAACATCAATGCAGATAGCTTTCAGTACGAAAAAAAAAGGAGAATGGATATTTAATAAGTTGGATGAAACAAAAGCAATTTATGATTCCTTTTTTGAAAATATCAAAATAAAAGAGTATCTGAAGATATCTGATTTAGTAGTTGATTTATATGGTGTGAAAAAATATGACAAAAATACTAGATACGTAATAACACGTCGTGAATTACCTTATAAAGTTTTAAAGAGTTGGGGATTGTTCCTTCGTCCTATTGAGGCAAATATATTTTATGATATAGAGGGGGAGGAAATAAGACTATATGATTTATCTGTAGCTATGCCTCAAAAAAAGAGAAATATCTTTAGAAAATATTATTTTGAGTACGATCTAAAAGGTCTGGATATTTTGTCAATAGACAACTTTATATATTGTATTTCTAAATTAAAAGAAGCAGTTATATATAAAAGTAGAATGTATTTTAACAATAAATAGGTGATTTATATATGAAAAAAAAACAATATAAATATATACATATTTTATGGCATGACGAACTAAAATTTAACTTAAATATTGTAAGAATAATTATTAAGAAAAAAAACAATTTTTTACCGTCAGAACATTTATTTGTCACTCCGTTTATTAATGTGTATCATTCGATTGATAAATTAATCAATGAAAATAGTGATGAAGAAAAATCAAAGACAGAAGTAGAATATTATTCAACAAAGAAACCACAAAGTGTTCGCATATTAAATTATTATGCAAATTTTGGAAAGTGGATTTTTGTACATAGTCTTCCAGCACCGCATTATTCAATTTGGATTAAGAATAAGTTTTGCGATAAGATTATATGGAGAACATGGGGGCATGATACCGGATATTCATATATAAATAATAACGGAATCAAGCAGTTTGTTAAGAAATTTGTAGAGGCCATATGGAAAAGAAAGATAAAAAGATTTGCGGCAATAGGAATAGCTAATATTGTTGATGAAATCGAGATCCGAGAGAAATTCGGAAACATTAAAACATTTCAAATTCCGTATGTAGATGATGGTAAGAGAGGATTAGAAAGCGTATTAAAAGATATAAAAAATGATGGGCATATAGGAGTTAATGTTTTGGTAGGACATTCTGGTTGGTCCACAAATAAACATATTAACGTTATGCAAGAACTTGAAAAATATAAGCAAGAAAATATGACAATTTATTTGATTTTGTCATATGGAGAGCCTAATTACATTAAAGTAGTTAAAGAATATGTAAAAAATAATTGGAATGATAATGTAATTATGATAGAAAATTTTATGTCTTATGCTGAATATATTGAATTATTGAATAAAATGGATATAGCAATATTCGATTATGAAAGATCTTATGCACTTGGAAATATTCAAATTCTTATTAATCTTAGGAAGAAAATATTTTTAAACAAAAAGGGTGTTATAAAAAGAGCTTTTGATTTGGAACATGTGCCATATGAATGTACTTGTGATATTAAATATATGAATTATGAAAAGTTTACCAAGCCTGTAGACTATCAAGAGTATGGAGCTTATAGTTGGGATCAAATTAATTATAGTACATATGTGGAAAAATGGAAAACTATGTTAAATGAATTGGATTAAAATATATAGTTTATGACAAATAATAGTTATCAGAGCAAAGCAGAGTTAATCGGCAGTAGTTTTACTGCCGATTTTAATTTGGCAATTTAGTGATAGATTAATAGAATGCTAAAAAATCTAACACTTATAGTTCCCAAATTAGATTACGAAGAAAGGTGGAAGAGAGAGATGAAGATTGCAGTTGCCGGTACCGGCTATGTTGGGCTCTCTATAGCGATATTATTAGCTCAACATCATGAAGTAAAGGCGGTAGATATTATTAAAGAGAAAGTGAATCTAATTAATGAAAGAAAATCTCCTATTCAAGATAGTTATATAGAAGAATATTTAGCTAATAAAGAGCTGAATCTTACAGCAACATTAGATGCAGTGGAAGCATATAAGTGGGCATCTATTGTGATTATTGCTACTCCAACGAATTATGATCCAAATAAAAATTTTTTTGATACATCGGCTGTAGAAAATGTAATTGAATTAGTGATTAAGCATAATCCAGAAGCAATTATGGTAATAAAGTCAACTGTTCCTGTCGGTTTTACAGTTCATGTTAGAGAAAAATATCATTATGATAATATAATTTTTAGTCCGGAGTTTTTGCGCGAATCGAAGGCACTTTACGATAATCTTTATCCTAGTCGTATTATTGTCGGTACGGATATGACTAACAAAAAGATGATAAAAGTCTCTGATACATTTGCAAGTTTACTACAAGAAGGAGCGGAAAAGGAAAAAATTAATACATTAATTATGGGATCTTCAGAAGCAGAAGCTGTGAAGCTATTTGCCAATACATATCTTGCACTTCGAGTATCTTACTTTAATGAATTAGATACTTATGCGGAGATGAAAGGGTTGAATACAAAGCAGATTATTGATGGAGTATGTTTGGATCCTAGGATTGGAACTCATTACAATAATCCTTCTTTTGGATACGGTGGATATTGCCTCCCAAAAGATACAAAGCAACTTCTTGCTAACTATGAGGATGTTCCCCAAAATATGATTGGTGCAATTGTTGAATCAAATCGTACAAGAAAAGATTTTATTGCAGACCGGGTGCTCTCAATGGCGGGATATTATGACTATCAAAATAAAAGAGAGTTCGATCAAGAGGAAGAAAAACTTTGTGTTATCGGAGTGTTTCGTTTAACTATGAAATCTCATTCAGATAATTTTCGACAAAGCAGCATTCAGGGGGTAATGAAGCGAATTAAAGCTAAAGGGGCTACTGTGATAATCTATGAACCAACTTTACAAGATGGTAGTACTTTTTTTGGAAGTAAAGTTATTAATGACTTGAAAAAGTTTAAGGAGTTAAGTCAGGCAATTATCGCAAATCGTTACAATGAGTGTTTGAATGACGTAAAAGAAAAAGTGTATACGAGAGATATTTTTAGAAGAGATTAATTATAAAGATTCTTTTAATACACACTAAATGAAAAACGCTGTATGTAAAGTATCTAAGAGGATGTGATACTAGATAATCTAATGTTGGAGGGAGGGGATAGCATTTAAGTAATTAATTATATTGTCATTTCCTGTAACATTGATGTAATTATGAAATACATATAAAACTAATCTGACCAAAATAGTATCACAGTTCTGTTAGAGATTATGTGAAGCTTATGGGGATTACAGTAAATGACCGTTAGATCAGCCGCGCAGAAATGTTTTATACGTATGTTTCTAAAACGCTCGGTTATTGACAGAAGAATGGGGAAAAGAAATATAAAACACTACAGAGTAGTGTTTTTTGTTTAATAAAGGAGTGAAGATAATGGAAAATATTCAAGTAACAAGGTCGTCTATGCCACCAATAGAAGAATATATAGAAGAAATTAAAGAACTATGGGACACACATTGGCTTACCAATATGGGGGCAAAACATAAAAAGCTTCAAGAAGAATTAAAAAAATATTTATTAGTGGATAATATTGATTTGTTTAGCAACGGTCATATGGCTATCGAATTAACGTTACAAGCATTAAATTTGCAGGGAGAAGTTATTACCACTCCATTTACATTTGCATCTACTACTCATGCCATTGTGCGTAATGGTTTGCAGCCGATTTTTTGTGATATTAATCCTATTGATTTTACGATAGACGTAGAACAGATCGAAAATCTTATTACAGATAAGACATGTGCTATTTTGCCAGTTCATGTTTACGGCAATATCTGTAATGTAGAAGAGATTGAACGAATAGCAAAAAAATATGGTTTGAAGGTAATATATGATGCAGCACATACATTTGGAGAAAAGTATAAGGGCATAGGAGTAGGAAGGTTTGGTGATGCATCATGCTTTAGCTTTCATGCGACTAAAGTATTTAATACTATTGAAGGGGGAGCAGTAACTTACCATGATGAGGAGTTAGGACGTACTTTATATAATTTAAAGAATTTTGGAATTAGAGGTCCAGAACGTATTGAGAGTGTTGGAGCAAATGCTAAAATGAATGAATTCCAGGCAGCAATGGGAATTTGCAATTTGAGACACGTAGATAATGAGATTGAGAAAAGAAAAATAGTAGTGGAAAGATACAGAGAAAATTTAGAGAAAGTCGAAGGTATACAAATTAATCCATTACAAAAAGATGTAGATTCAAATTATGCATATTTTCCAATTATTATCGATGAGAAAGTATTTGGTAAAAGCAGAAATGAAATTGCAGATGCATTAGCTAAGAATAACATTTTTTCTAGAAAATATTTCTATCCGTTGACTAATACTTTTGAATGTTTTCATGGAAAATATGATGCGTCAGAAACTCCTGTAGCATTACATATATCAAAAAGAGTTCTTACATTACCATTATATTCAGATTTGAAGCTGGCTGATGTGGATAAAATTTGTAAAGTAATTTTGAAATAATGGAAGGTAAAATTATGTGTATTGAAAATTTAAAGAATAAAAAATTATTAATTTTGGCAGGAGCTGGTGTACATTGTAAAGTGGTGAGAGCAGCAAAAGAGTTAGGCATATACACAATTGTTACTGATTATTTAGAAGATTCCCCGGCAAAAGCTATTGCGGATGAGTCTTGGATGTATAGTGTAACTGACGTAGATAAAATAGTTCAACGCTGTAAAGATGAAAAGATAGATGGGGTTTTGAATTTCTGCATTGATCCGGCGCAGATACCATATCAGCAAATTTGTGAAAAATTAGGAGTTCCATGTTTTGGTACAAAAGAGCAGTTTGACATTTTGACTGATAAAAGGAAATTTAAAGATTATTGCCTAAAGTATGATGTTGACGTAATACCGGAGTATTCTAAAATAGATATAGAAAAAGGACATGTTGAGTATCCTGTATTTATTAAACCAACAGACAGTCGAGGTTCTAGAGGTCAAGCCATTTGTTATAACAAAGAAGAAGCCTTGGAGGCATTATATAGAGCAGAAATTGAATCAAAAAACGGTGAGGCAATATGTGAAAAATATATGGGAGGGAAGCAGGACATAGGGTCTGCTTTTTTTGTTATTGATGGAATTCCGTACTTAGTAAAATTCGGAGACAGACATCTTGGAAAAGAAGAAGATAATTTAAATAAACAAGTCATGTGTACTAAATTACCATCAGATTTTTCGGAAAAATATGCGGAGTATGTATTACCAAGAGTAACAAAAATGATTCAGTCATTGGGAATACAGTATGGACCAGTTTTTCTACAAGGATTTGTTGATGGAGATACTATTAGATACTATGATCCTGGATTTAGAATGCCTGGAGGTGACTATGATTTAATTTTAAAACAAGCTACTGGATTTGATACGGTGAAATCGCTTATTAATTTCGCTTTAACAGGAAATACTATGGTAAAAGTAGGTGAACCTGAAAAGGCATATTTGTTAAACGGAGGAACAGCACTGCTTTTAACCATATCTGTTAAACCAGGAAAAATTGACCGTGTAGAAGGAATGGAAGAAGTTCTCCAATATAGATATGTTACTTATGCACGTCAGATCATTCCGGAAAAATCTATTATTCCGGCAAGCGGAGATATAAGTCAACGCGTAGCAGCAATTGGTATTTATGTGCCTGATAAAAGTTTAATAAAAGAGGCGTTAAACCATGTATATCAAACATATAAGATTTTTGATGAAAATGGAAATGATATGATCGTATCTAGATATGTATATAACGCATAAGTTTTAACATAAGAAGGATGAGATAGAATGAATAATCAAGAATATAAAAAGAAATTAATGGATTTTATCAAAAATACAACATGGGATAATTTAGACATTTCCATACAAAATCAGACAAAAAAGTGTTTTCTAGATCTAGCGGGTGTACTTTGTGCAGGCAGTAAAAATAATAGTTCAAAAAAAGCGGCTCAGTATGTAGAAGAGAACTTTCCAAAAGGTAATTGCACTATTTTAGCTACTGGAAAGAAAACAAATTTGGTTGGAGCAGCTCTGGCAAATGGAATGTCAGCAAATGCATTAGATATGGATGATGGATTTAGTTTATTGCGTGGACATCCGGGAGCAGGATTTTTTGGAGCATTAATTTCTGCCGCTGAAGAAAGCCGATGTTCATATGGTCAATTCCTTTCGGCATTAGTTGTTGCATATGAAGTTTCAATACGAAATGGATTTGCAATACGAGATTTCTACAAATGGGATCATAGTTCAGGTTGTTATTCAGCTTTTGGAACAGCAGCAGCAGTTGGAAAATTATTAAATTTAAATGATCAAGAATTAGAGATGGCCTTGGGAATAGCCGATTTTATAGCTCCTTTGAATCCGGCAAAGCGATCGTGCTTTGTGCCATCTATGAATAAAGATGGGATTTATTATGGACAACATGTGAGAGTGCAAGCTGTCAAAATGGCGCAGGCGGGAATTACTGGTAAAAATCCTGTGATATTAGATGATGCATATTTTAATCAAATAGATAGTTTAGGAGAAAAATATTATTTATTTGATTTGTATATAAAGTTTTATTCATGTTGTAGATGGGCGCACAGTCCAATATGTGCGGTATCAGATCTTATGAATAGATATGACATTGATATTGAACAAATTGAGAAGATTGATATTTTTTCATTTGGATTTGCAGGTACGTTATATAAAAATGCCCCTACAAATGAAGATGAAGCTCAATACAATATTAAGTATCCGATAGCTGCCCAAGTTTTATTTGGAAATTGTGGTCCATTGGAAAGTAGTACTACAAAAATGCTGGATAGCCGAATCCCGTCTATTATTGAGAAAATAGATTTTTATCATGAACCAGAATATGACAAAGTTTTTCCGGGAAAAAGACTAAGTCGCGTAGAGATAACATTAGAAAATGGCCAAAAGATTATTTCGGATCCAGTTGAACCGCGCGGTGATAAAAATAGTGAGATTTCACTTGAAGACATTAAAGAAAAATTTTATGAGATTAATGAAATATATGCACCAAGAGAAAAAATAGATAATTTAGTAAAGTTGATTTTCCAGACACAAATGGATGAGAGTTTTGAAAGTATTCTTCATGCAATTCATGAGCTTGCAATTACAAATGTGCATCCGGAAATAGTATTTATCTAGGGAATATAATTTGAGAGGTGTTAGTTATGATAGAAAAGGTAGAATTTAGATATTTAAATGAGGAGGACATGCTTAAGGCAGGTGTGGATGATATGCACCAATGTATGAAATCAATACAAGAAATGTTTGTATTGCTTCATGATAAAGATTATAGAATGGGCGGAGAACATGGAAATGAGCATGGAATTCGTGTTTCATTTCCGAAAACAACAGAAATTGAGGGAATGCCAACACATGCGCCAGATCGTAGGTTTATGACAATGCCAGCTTACTTAGGCGGAAGATTTCATATGTTTGGGATAAAAAGTTACGGATCTAACCCGAGAAATAATGAGAAAGGATTACCTAGGTCTATTTTAATGATGACATTAATGGATGTTGAAACGGGTATTCCTTTGGCGTATATGTCGGCTAATATTTTAAGCGCAATGCGAACAGGAGCGGCAGCAGGAATTGGTGCAAAGTATCTTGCAAAAAAAGGTGCGCAAGTATTATCTATTATTGGACCTGGAACAATGGCCCGATATGCAATGAAAGCTTTCATGGAGACACAGCATGATATAAATAAACTTAAAATTAAAGGACGAGGCGAAAAGAATCTTCAATATTTTATTCAATATTGTAAAAAGCATTTTCCACAAATTCAGGAATATGTAATCTGCGATACTGAAGAAGAGGCGTGTAGAGAATCTGATATAATATATTACGGAACGACTAATGCTTTGCGCTATGAGGATAATCCTAAAGTTAAATATGAATGGATTAAAGAAGGGGCTTTAATTATCAGTGTTTCAGCACTTTTGGCTGAAACTTCTTTTTTGGCAAAAGAAAATGTACAATTGGTAGCAGATAATTATCAGATGTATCAAGATTGGGGAGAGGGGCAGCCATTACCAACACAGAAAACAGTTTCGACACTTCTGGGAATGGGATTTTTTGATGCTGTTAGTGAAAAGAAAATTTCAAGAGATCAAATTGATGATATAGGTGATATTATTTGCGGATATCTTCCTGGAAGAAAAGACGATAAAAAAATTATTTTATATGCTGTTGGAGGCATGCCTATAGAAGATGTTGCATGGGCATATGATTGTTATAAAGTGGCAAAAGAAAAAAATATTGGGATTCAACTGAAATTATGGGATAAACCAGAAGTATAAATGTAAGCTGTACAATTTTATTAGTGGGAATGGTCTACACATTGATTATAATACTGATATTATACAGTGATAAACATTTTCTTATTTGAGTGGAAAATTAAAAAAAGTGCTATGCAAGATATACAGCTGTGTATCTTGCATAGCCTTTTCAAAAAATTCACAAAAGTAGGCGTGAATAAATTTGTAAATATTTGGAAATAGAGTTCCTCAGAGTTTTGTATCTTCTATAAAAGTTAAAGGGGAGAATGGAGATCAAATTGAATAAACAAAATTACAAATCTGATAAGATAAAAACTTACTTTAAAGATAGAACAAAGAAATTTGATCGTAAATATGTTCATAATTGATATTATCTATTATAAAATTAATGTTAATTATATGTTTAATGCCTTATTAATTAAGAAAATAGTGCTGATATAAATTAAATGAGTTTAATAAAAGAAAAATAACATTGCTTTTTTTAGTGAGCTAAGGTGTGTTGTATAAAAGTAAAGAAAAGAAAAAATCATAGAGTTTATTTAAGAGAAGAAGAGGAAGATAGAATGGAAAAAACAACAATTATTAATTCTCTGATATATAAATTTATGGAAAGATGTGGCTATCAAGGGATTGCATTTTTGGTACAAATTGTTTTGGCAAGATTGTTATCGCCGACAGATTACGGAGTTATTTCTTTACTGACTATATTTATTAATGTTTCGCAAGTATTTGTTCAAAGTGGGTTAAATACTGCTTTAATTCAAAAAAAAGAAGTAGATGAAGTAGACTATTCATCGGTTTTTTTCGTAAGTATTGGAATTGCTGTAGGTTTGTATGGGGTGTTATTTTTTGCAGCTCCTTACATAGCACTATTTTATAATATGCCAGAATTGAGTAAATATTTGCGTATATTGGCGATAATATTGATTCCAGGTGCGTTTAATTCTATTCAAAATGCTCAAATTGCGCGTAAGATGGAATTTAAAAAACTTATGTACAGTACATGGGTAGCAGTTATTGTATCTGGAATTGTTGGAATTTTGTTGGCTTATTTGGATTTTGGGACATGGGCGCTTGTTTTTCAACAACTGACGAATCAGATTTTGATTTGCATAATTTTATTTAAGTTGCTAGAATGGCGTCCAAGTTTGAAATTCTCTTGGAAAAAAGTTAGAGTTTTATTTTCGTTTGGATGGAAGTTGTTATGTTCTAGTTTAATAGAGACTATTTATACAAATTTGCAAGGTCTAGTTATAGGAAAAAAATTTAATTCTTCTACATTAGGAGTATATAATCGAGGCAAACAATTTCCGCAGTTGTTAGTAGATAATATCAATGGTTCTATTCAAAGTATAATGTTACCTACTTTGTCAAAATACCAAGATGATAAAGAAATTTTAAAATCAATGATGCGTAGATCGATAGTGACAAGTTCTTTAATTATTTTTCCACTTCTTACTCTAATGGGAATAATTGCGCGTCCTCTAATTACATTAGTGTTAACAGATAAATGGAGTGGGTGTGTTCCATATATGATTATTTATTGTTTTATATATGCATTTATGCCAATCCATACTGCTAATTTACAAGCAATTAATGCGCAGGGAAGAAGTGATCAATTTCTTAAATTGGAAATAGTAAAGAAATGTTATGGTGTTTTGATTTTATGTATTACTATTGGATTATTTGAATCACCTATTGCTATTGCAATAGGTGGAGCGGTCAGTACATTAATTTCGTGTTTTGTTAATGCACATCCAAATAAAAAATTATTAGATTATAGCTATCTTGAACAAATGAAAGATATTTTGCCAGAAATGCTTTTATCTTTTATTATGGGAGTAGCTATTTATCCAATTTCATTTATTAATATGCCGGATATTTTGCTAATAATTATTCAGGTGATATGTGGAATATTTGTATATTGTTTATTAGCATTGATATTTAAATTAGAACCTTTTTTATATTTAGTAAATACGATTAGAATGTATATTGGATTACCTAAATAATGAGAAAATGTGAGGGCATATTAAAAATGCTGAACATTATATGGAAATATGATTATAAGTATATAAAAAATAGTAGAACAAATTAAAAATGAGTATTAACAAGCGAGTGTAACGGTTGGCTTGTAGGTACAAATGAAGAGGTGGTTTATAATAACTTTGAACTAATGTAAGAAGATAAGGATGAAAAACGAATTAGCAAGCAATCCTTACGGAGATGGATTCGCCTGCAAGAGGATTGCGGATATACTGGAGGGAGAAAAATAACATGTTCAACAACAAAACACTTTTAATCACAGGCGGTACAGGCTCGTTTGGAAACGCAGTTTTGGACCGTTTTTTAATGACGGATATTAAAGAGATCCGCATTTTTTCAAGAGATGAATTAAAACAGGACAACATGAGACATTACTATCAGAGGGAGTTCCCGGAATACAGCGATAAGCTGAAATTCTACATAGGCGATGTAAGGGACATCAATTCTGTGAGAAATGCGATGCATGGAGTAGACTACATTTTCCACGCGGCAGCATTAAAGCAGGTTCCATCCTGTGAGTTCTTCCCGATCGAAGCAGTGAAGACCAATGTCCTTGGTACAGAAAATGTTCTGACCGCAGCGATCGAAGAGGGCGTAAAAAAGGTCATCTGTCTTTCTACCGATAAGGCGGCTTATCCGGTCAATGCGATGGGTACCAGTAAAGCGATGATGGAAAAAGTAATTGTAGCTAAATCCAGAACAGTAGATCCGGCTAAGACATCCATCTGCTGTACCAGATATGGAAATGTTATGTGTTCCAGAGGTTCCGTGATTCCGCTGTTTATCAGCCAGATCAAAGAAGGCAAGGACCTGACACTGACAGAGCCGACCATGACCCGCTTTATCATGAGTCTGGAAGAAGCAGTAGAACTTGTTGTATTTGCTTTCCAGAATGCGGAAAGCGGAGATATCATGGTGCAGAAAGCTCCGGCCTGCACGATCGAAGTGCTTGCAAAGGCAGTTCAGGAACTGTTCCATGCGAAGAATGAGCTGAAAGTCATTGGTATCCGTCATGGTGAGAAGATGTATGAAACACTGCTGACGAATGAAGAGTGTGGACATGCCATCGACATGGGTAATTTCTACCGGGTTCCGGCAGACAAGCGTGATCTGAATTACGATAAATATTTTAAAGACGGAGATATTGAGAGAAATCCATTAACAGAATTTAATTCCAATAATACAGAACTTTTAGGAGTGGAAGCGGTCAAAGAAAAACTGCTTTCACTTTCTTATATTCAAAATGAATTAAAAGAATGGGAGAATCAGTAATGAAGATTTTAATTACCGGAGCAAAAGGGTTTGTAGGAAAAAATCTGGTTGCTTCTCTGAAAAACATTCGTGATGGAAAAGACCGGGTACATCCGATCAAAGGACTGGAACATCCGGAAGATCTGACTATCTATGAGTACGATATCGATTCTACACCGGAAGAACTGGATGCATACTGTAAAGATGCGGATTTCGTCTTTAACCTTGCAGGAGTCAACCGTCCGAAAAATCAGGAAGACTTCATGAAAGGAAATTTTGGATTTGCTTCCACACTTCTGGACACATTAAAGAAGTATGGAAATAAAGCGCCAGTCATGCTTTCCAGCAGTATTCAGGCAAGTCTCACCGGACGTTTTGCGGGAAGCGAGTATGGAAAGAGCAAACTGGCAGGGGAAGAACTGTTTCAGAAATACAGCAAGGAGACGGGTGCGAAAGTGCTGATTTATCGTTTCCCGAACCTGTTTGGAAAGTGGTGCCGTCCGAATTATAATTCGGCAGTGGCGACTTTCAGCAACAACATTGCCAACGATCTTCCGATTACTGTCAATGACAGAAGCACGGAACTGGAGCTTTTGTACATTGATGATCTGATTGAAGAAATGATTCTGGCACTGAACGGGGAAGAGCATCGGGATGAGCAGGGATTCTGCATCTGTCCGGTGACTTTCCATGTTACACTGGGAGAAATTGTGGATCTGTTATATCAGTTCAAGGAAAGCAGAAACGATCTGTCTGTTCCGGATATGAGCGATGGGTTTACAAAACGCCTGTATGCAAACTATCTTTCCTATCTGCCGACAGACGGTTTTTCTTATAAGTTAAAGATGAACAAGGATGACAGAGGAAGTTTTACAGAAATCCTGCGGACTGCAGACCGTGGACAGGTGTCTGTCAACATCAGTAAACCGGGGATTACAAAGGGGCAGCACTGGCATCATACAAAGAATGAAAAATTCGTAGTGGTATCGGGAAAAGGCTTGATTCAGCTCCGCAAGATCGGTGAAGATGAAAATGGAAATCCGTATCCGGTTGTCAATTATGAAGTAAACGGCGATGATATTACGGTAGTGGATATGATTCCAGGGTATACCCACAATATCATCAACCTGTCAGAAACAGAGAATCTGGTGACGGTTATGTGGGCAAATGAGCCGTTTGATCCGGAGCATCCGGACACCTTTGGCGAGACGGTATAATAAAATCATTATCACTCGGAAAGAATAAAAAAGAACAGCATCTGGAATCTTTACAATCTGTTTTACGGGTGTTATACTTGGAAAAACAGAAAGGGGGATTATCATGAATTATGCTCGCATTTCAGACCAGCCTTTTGTTACATCAAAGGATTTAACTGTCAGAAAGCCATTGTCAAAAGAGGCAAAAGCGAGAAGAGAGTATTTTAAGACTCATAAAATCTCTTTTGGTGTTAATCCTTTGACTCAGAGGCCGGAAGCAATTATTACAAAGGAGTAGTATGGCATATAATCAGATCAATGTTGTTCTTTACGATGCCAGCTATCAGAAGCTGGCATCATCTTTCCATTCTGGTAATGAATATCTCGATCAATTCTTAAAAGATTCCATTTCATTAGATAATAATTTTGGAAAAACTTATGTACTTTTAACAGATGATAATAAAAAAATTGTTGGATACTATAATTTAGGTGTTGGCTACATTGAACAGACTGAATATGGGATAAGGCGGAAGAAGGCTGTATTCCCATGTATTATGCGATTGATGTAGAATAGGAGAAAATATGAGAACAGATTATTCAGATATTCATTTTAAAGAAAATGGAAAATTAAAATTATTAATTATCGTTGGAACCCGCCCGGAGATTATCCGGCTTGGCGCGGTGATCAACAAGTGCAGAAGTTATTTTGACTGTATTCTGGCTCATACGGGACAGAATTATGATTACAACTTGAACGGCGTCTTTTTCCGGGATCTGAAACTTGATGATCCGGAAGTTTATATGGATGCGGTAGGTGATGATCTGGGAGCGACAGTTGGAAATATTATCAATTGTTCCTACAAGCTGATGAACCAGATCAAGCCGGATGCGCTTCTGATCCTTGGAGATACCAATTCCTGTCTGTCTGCGATTGCGGCGAAACGGCTGCATATCCCGATTTTCCATATGGAAGCAGGAAACCGCTGCAAGGACGAGTGTCTGCCGGAAGAGACAAACCGCCGGATCGTGGATATTATTTCCGATGTAAATCTGGCCTACAGTGAGCATGCAAGAAAATATCTGCATGAATGCGGACTGCCAAAAGAGCGTGTTTATGTAACGGGAAGCCCGATGGCAGAGGTACTGCATCAGAATCTGGAAGCAATTCAGAACTCAGACATTCTGGACCGGCTTGGACTGGAACCGGGCAAATATATGCTGCTTTCCGCCCACAGAGAGGAAAATATCGATACGGAGAAAAACTTCCGTTCATTATTTACAGCAATTAACAAACTGGCAGAAAAGTACGATATGCCGATTCTGTATTCCTGTCATCCGCGCTCCAGAAAGCGTCTGGAAGAATCAGGATTTGAACTGGATCCGCGGGTAGTACAGCATGAGCCGCTTGGATTCCACGATTATAACCACCTTCAGATGAATGCCTTTGCGGTTGTATCGGATTCAGGAACTCTGCCGGAGGAGAGTTCTTTCTTTACCTCCATTGGAAATCCGTTCCCGGCAGTCTGCATCCGTACATCTACAGAACGGCCGGAGGCTCTTGATAAGGCCTGCTTTATTCTGGCTGGAATCGATGAGAATTCGCTTCTTCAGGCTGTGGATACAGCAGTTGAAATGAATCAGAACGGGGATTATGGAATTCCGGTTCCGGATTACATCGAAGAAAATGTCAGCACCAAAGTAGTCAAGATCATCCAAAGCTATACCGGTGTTGTAAACAAAATGGTCTGGAGAAAATTTTAACCTCTAGACCATTCAGCAGACATTAGAAAATTTTCATTTCCCGGCATCTTGTCTCTGCCGATTCTTTATGTTACTTTATCATTATCCGAAAGGCAGTCTGCCTTTCGAGTTTCAACGGTGTTCGCCGAACGATTCAACTTATTTACAAACAGAATACGGCAGAGACATTTGTCTAGGATCTTATTCAAGCTATATTTGTTACGCCTTGATTAAAATTTAAAAATGCCATTTGTTAATAAAATTAACAAAGTCAGATTAAGAATTGACTTTTTGGAAATCCTAACCTATAATGAAAAAAACGAAAAGGGAGAGGATGTTTATGCGGCATATCATTCGTTTATCTACGCTGGAGATCGAGAATATTAAAAATGTCCAGTATGGAAAAATTGAATTTGCAAGGGGTAAAAAAGGAAGTATCCTTGGAATTTATGGTCAGAATGGTTCAGGAAAAACAGTTGTGGTAGATTGCATGGTGATGTTAAAGTGCCTGCTTTCCGGAAGACGGATGCCGGCTCGTTTTTATCATTATATCAATGCTCTTGCAGAGACTGCCCGTGTGCAGTATGGATTTGAGATCTGGACGGATGCGAAAACGATGTATGCGGTATATGAAGTTGAGATTACGAAAAACGGGGAAAATAGTTTCTGCATCAGTGCAGAAAGACTAAGTGTACGGGAAATCGAGGAAGGGAAACGTACCCGTCTTACCCCTATTTTTGAATATCAAAAAGGGGATAAAGAGCTTTTCCGGCCTTTAAAATATTATGCCCGTTTTCAAAAGGACATGGAAAGTATGGTGGCGTTAGGGATTGCCCGTCAGACAACAGAAGAATTTGATGAAGAGAAGCAAATCCCTAAAGTTGGATCTTTCCTCTTTTCACGGAAAGCACAAGAAGTTTTTGAAAAAGCAGACGGAGATACAGAAAGAATCTATGCTCTGTCCCATCTTCTGCAGAACTACGGGATGTATGATCTGGCAGTTATTGAGAATACACATTACGGACTCCTGGCATTAAATCTGGAGGCCATTCCCCTTAATGTGGACTGGCCGGATACCATGAAGCCGAAGATCACGGGTATCTTGCTGAAGTTGACAGATATAAATATTGTACCTAGAGAGATATTCCCTTATGTAGAAAAGACTATTGAGCAGATTAACATTGTGATGAAAACACTGGTACCGGACATTCGAATCCAGATTTACAATGCTTTTGATAAGTTAACGGAACAAGGGAAGGATGGTATCCAATTTGAGGTGATTACCATGCGGGGAGGGGCGCGTATCCCGCTTCTATATGAGTCTGCCGGGATTAAGAAACTGATTTCCATCTGTAGTAATCTGGTGGCTTGCTACAACCGACCATCCTACTGCTTAGTGGTGGACGAACTGGATTCCGGAATATATGAGTATTTATTAGGGGAGTGTTTGGAAGTTATGCAGGAAAAGGCGAAAGGCCAGCTCATCTTTACTTCACACAATTTACGCCCTCTGGAGGTGCTGAAAAATGAATTCCTGATCTATACAACAGTGAATCCGGAAAATCGATATATCAGATCGATTTATATCAAAAATACTCAGAATACCAGGCTGTCCTATCTGCGGAGCATCAAGCTGGGAGGTCAGAAGGAGAAGTTGTATAACGAGACAAATATTTATGAGATAGAAATGGCCATGCGCCGGGCAGGAAAGGTGGGAGTGCATGACTAAGAAGATCATTCTGCTTCTGGTGGAAGGTCCAACTGATGAGGATGCCCTGGCGCTAATATATTCCAGGCTGGTAAGGGAGCATGATCTGGAATTTGACGTTCTTCATACTGATATCACTGCGGGAGAAGACATGACAGCAAAATATATTGAAGAGCGGATCGGGAGAGAGATTGTAGATTACTTGCGGAAAAATCCGTTCATTAAAAAAAGAGATATTCTGAAAGTGGTACAGATCATTGATACAGACGGTGCTTTTATCCCGGCATCTTTGGTCAAACAGTCTGAGAGTGGAAAGACAGAGTATTTTGAGTCGTATATCGCAGCCAAGAATAAGGATCGGCTGATACGGCGGAATCTGAGTAAACGAAGGATTGTGCATCAGCTGGCGCATGCAGAAAGAATTGCAGGGCTTCCTTATGAAATCTACTATTTTTCCCGGAACTTGGAACATGTACTACACAATATAAACGGGGAACTAAGCGATGAAGAAAAGGAAGAACTGGCGTTTGAGACGGCAGATCAGTACAGTGAACATCCGGAACAGTTTCTACAGTTTTTATACGATTCCTCTTTCTGTGTGTCGGGAACATACGGGGAGACCTGGAAGTTTATTATGGAAAACGGGAATTCACTCAAACGGTATTCCAATATGGCAGTATTCTTTGAAAATCTGGGAGTAATACCGGAAAACTTCTTTGATTTGTAAAGAACCTTGTAATAAAATTGCAAAGATTCTGGAAAAAGTCGTAAAGAAATTTTCGGCAAAAAAAGACTTTTTACTGGAAATCTGATATAATAGATATACTTGAGGCCGGGGTGCCAGATGATGACCCTGGCCTTTACCGCCGAAGGAGCCGGAAAAGGGTTTCGCCGGACGGAAGAGGATATGAGTAAAATATGGAGAAAGGGAAGATAAGAGAATAGAATATCTCTTACAGAGAAATGCAATGAAGAGCTTATTGATTTTAGGTGCCGGCGGTTTTGGGCACATGATTCAGGAGACAGCATGGCTTTTAGGCTATGAGGACGTTGTATTTTTGGATGATGCGGTAAAGGACAAGGACGTTGTCGGAAAGTGCTGCGATTATAAGAGTTTTCTTGAAAAGTATGACACAGCAGTAGCAGCTCTTGGTGACAATAATATGCGGCTTTTCTGGACGGAAAAGCTGATGGAAGCAGGATACAAGGTGCCGGCGATCATTCATCCGACAGCCTTTGTAAGCCAGAGCGCTGTTATTGGAAATGGTACATTTGTCATGCAGAAGGCAGTGATTAATACGCATACGGTGATCGAACACGGAGTTCTGATCAACAGCGGTGCAGTAGTCGATCATGATTCCCATGTGGCAAAGGGTGCTCATATCAGCCTGAACAGTGTGGTAAAGGCAAACTGTAATATCGGAATCAAACAGAAGGTAGAGGCTGGGGATGTGATCTTCTCTACCCACCGGAAGATTGATGGCGTGGACAACCGGGATCTGGAGGATGCGATCTATGCGTTTGGTTTTGGACCGAGATGCAGCTATGTGAAGCCGTTTGGAGCGGGCCATATCAACGAGACCTATGCGGTTTATACGCCGGGTGAAAATGGGGATGAGCTTTCCTACGTTCTTCAGAGAGTCAACAGCAATGTATTCAAGGATCCGGCTGGTGTCATGGAAAATATTTTCGGTGTAACCGAATACCTGAGAAATGTGATCCGCGAGGAAGGCGGAGATCCGGACAGGGAGACGCTTGCCTATATCAAGACAAAGAGCGGAGCCAACTATTTTGAGGACAGTGAAGGGGAGCCGTGGAGATGCTACAACTTTATCCCGGATTCTGAGTGCTACCAGCTGGTGGAGAAGCCGGAGCAGTTCTATCAGTCCGGCAGCAGTTTTGGCCATTTCCTGAAACAGCTTGGCGATTATCCGGCATCCAGACTGCATGAGACGATTCCGGACTTCCACAATACGGTTAAGAGATTTGAAGCGTTTGAGGTTGCCCTGAAACGGGATCTGAAAAACCGGGAAGGCAGCTGCCGTCCGGAGATTGATTTCGTCCTGAAACGCAAGGATGACTGTGCAGTGCTTGTGAAACAGCAGGATGACGGAACGCTTCCGCTTCGTGTGACTCACAATGATACGAAGTTAAATAATATTCTTTTTGATTCCAGGACTGGAAAAGGGCTGTGCATTATCGATCTGGATACGATCATGCCGGGCCTTGCAGCGAATGATTTTGGTGATTCCATTCGGTTTGGCGCGGCGACAGCGGCAGAGGATGAGAAAAACCTGGATCTGGTACATTTTGATATTTCCCTGTACGAGCTTTATGTAAAGGGATATCTGGAGGAGACAAAGGATGTGCTTACAAAGGAAGAGATCGAAAGCCTTCCGTGGGGAGCCAGACTGATGACACTGGAGTGCGGTATCCGTTTCCTGACAGACTACCTTCAGGGAGATACCTACTTTAAGACAGAGTATCCGGAGCACAATCTGGTGCGTGCGCGGACACAGTTCCGCCTGGTGGACGAGATGGAGCAGTGCTTTGATAAGATGCAGGAGATCGTTTGGAAATACGCATAAATAATAGCATACAGAAATAAAAAAGGATCTTTTCTGGACAGCCTTTGAATGAGGCGTGCCGGAAGAGATCCTTTTTTGTTTTAGGATAATTTTTCGGTACGAAGAAAGAAGAAAAATCCGATCAGGAACATGACGGCGAGAGAACCAACGCCAAGATTCATGTTTCCTGTGAGCTGGCTCATTGCGGAGACCAGAGTGGTTCCGAGGAAGGATGCGCCCTTTCCGCAGATGTCGTAGATTCCAAAGTATTCTCCGGAGCGTTCAGCCGGAATGATCCGGGCAAAATAGGACCGGGAGAGTGACTGGATGGCGCCCTGGAAGATTCCGACGCAGACAGCCAGAATCCAGAACTGATACTGTTCTTTTAAAGTGATGCCGTAAAGGGCGATCAGAAAATATGCTGCGATACAGATCTTGATCAGGCTTGCGTTTTTGTATTTGCCACTCAGATGCCCGAAAATCAGTGCGGCCGGGAAGGCAACGATCTGTGTCACAAGAAGTGCCAGAAGCAGTCCGGTCGTATCCAGACCCAGAGCTGTTCCGTAGGCGGTTGCCATGTCAATGATGGTGTACACGCCGTCGATGTAGAAGAAAAAGGCAATCAGGAAGAAGAGAATCTTCTTGTTTTTCTTCAATTCTCCAAACACATGGCCGAGCCGGCGAAGTCCGGAGGAGACCGCGTGATCGTGATTTTCGATACAGTGAAGCTGTTTATAGCTTCGAAGAAGCGGTACCGCAAAGCAGACCCACCAGACAGCGATGAGCAGAAATGCAATGCTCATGGCCAGGTTCATCGAGATTCCCAGTGTTTCGTAAAAGAGAACCAGAGCCAGGCTGATTAAAAATGGAACACAGCTTCCGATATATCCCCAGGCGTAGCCGCGGGAGGAGACTTCGTCCATCCGCTCTTCGGTAGTGACGTCGGTGAGCATGGAATCATAGAAGATCAGGCTCAGAGAGTACGCTGCCTTTGCAAGTACAAAAATCAGCAGAAACCAGATCCAGGAGCTTAAGAACCCAAGCACCACGCAGCCGCAGGCCCCTACCAGAAGAGAGAAGAGAAAAAGCCGCTTTTTCCATCCTCTGAAATCCGAGACTGTTCCGAGAACCGGTCCGAGGATGGCGGTGATAATCGTTGCAGCCGAAGTGGCATATCCCCAGAAAGCGAGGTAATCGACTTCCGAGACGTTGGCGCTCGATGCAAGGTAGTTAAAATAAATCGGCATAATGGTGGAAACCAGGAGAGTAAAAGCCGAGTTTCCTACGTCGTAAAAAATCCATTTCTTTTCCAGTGATGTTGTCTTCCATTTCATTGTGAAAGTTCCTCCGTGTCAGGTTTGTAACGGCGCTCTTCTTTTAAGGATAAGACCGGGATATGTTCCCAGCCTGGTTTTGGTCCGAAAGTATGGCGGAAATAAGGCGAGAGCGGTTCTCCGTGATTGAAAAATGCAACATAATTTTTCGTAAGTGAGAGGCCAAGCGGCACGCATGCCTCCATCAGTTTGTGAAGCCTGAGGTTGCTGTCCACGCAGTGCGGATTGGCTTTTTCCTTCATCAGCAGTCCGCCGAGACTTTTGTAGGTAAAGGTGGCGTGCATAAAGAATGTTACGAGACTGCGTGTGAGCCGGTCAGAGGTTGTAAACAGGTCATTGTACCAGATCATGGAAGAAATGGAGGACTCTACCTGCCGGACGCTCAGTGTCGGGAAAAACGCCTGGATTGCTTTTGCTCCTGCCGTTGAAGCGTGGAGGTGTGAAGTCACCTTTGCGTGAAGCGGGCGTTTATTCTGTTTCAACAGAAGATAGCGGTCAAACTCGGTTTCAATATCGGAGTGGGTAACCGGATCTTCCGTGAGTTTTTTCTCAATATAGCTGTGGCAGACGCTGTCCAGTGTGAAGTGACAGAGAAAGCCAAGAATGTAGGCTAACCGGGCATGTTTCTCGGATATGGAGGCTGCGGATAAAATCACATCTCTGGAGCGCCGGAAGAATGGTGCAGCGCTTACATCGTGCATGTGGTAGCCGGTCCGGTTGACACGGTTTTTGAGAAGTGCATGGTAATAAAAGAACAGATCCGGTCCGTGCAGTCCGATCTCAAACAGATCCTCATGGAGAGCAATCCGCTTGCGGATATCGGCCGGAAATGCTTTTTTCATCATTTCTCCGAATGTGTAGTGTGCATAGATGGCTGGCATAATATCATCTCCTGTTCATGATAGTGACAGATACGGCTCCGGCACCCGAAGGCACCGGAGCCGTATCGCTGCATCTGAAATCAGTTTTCGGTTTAGATCTCTCTTGTGTATGTTCTGAGCCATTCTTTCTCCTCATTGTCAAGGTATGGAGAAATTTTCTCATAAACAGTCTTGTGGTAATCATTGAGCATTTTCTTTTCTTCTGCTGTCATGATTTCCGGATTGATGGCGTCAAGGTCCATCGGGATGTAAGTGATCGGTTCAAAGTACATGAACTGTCCGTATTCGTTTTTCTCACCTTCGCATGTGAGGAGCTCGTTCTCCAGACGGATACCGTGGCTTCCTTCGATGTAGATACCAGGTTCGTCTGTGATGATCATACCTTTCTCAAACGGCTGAATCTCGCCTGCGCGGAACTGCCATCTGAATCCTGCCGGGCCTTCGTGAATGTTCAGAAGGTATCCAACGCCGTGTCCTGTTCCATGGTTGAAGTTTAAGTTTCTGTCCCAGAACGGCTTTCTTGCAAGCATGTCCAGAGTCATTCCGGTGCAGCCTTTTAAGAAGCGTGCGTTTGCAAGGGAGAGGTTACTGATTGCAACCAGTGTAAAGTGATCTTTCATGATCTGAGGGATCTCTCCGAGTGCGTAGGTACGTGTAACGTCTGTGGAGCCTTCGTAGAATCCGGCACCGGTATCAGTCAGGAACAGTCCGCCTTCTTTCAGCTCAACATCTGTTTCTGGTGAGGATGTGTAGTGTACGATGGCACCGTGCTCACCATAGGAGCTGATCGGCTCGAAGCTTGGGCGGATGAAGTTGCCCTGTTCTGCACGGAACTCGTCCAGTTTGTCAGATGCGCTCATCTCTGTGATCGTCATCTTGCCCACATTTTCCTTGAGCCATTTCATGAATTTCACATGTGCGACGCTGTCCTTGATCTGAGCCTGACGGATGTTTTCGATCTCTACTTCGTTTTTGATTGCCTTGAAGAGGATCTCCGGGTTACGCTCTTCCACTTTTGCAACACCTTCCGGGATGTTGTTGTAAAGTGCGTAGTTCAGTCTCGCCGGGTCGATCAGAAGCACTTCGTCAGATCCGACTTTCTTGATGTCTTCGTAAATGTCATTGTACGGATGGAAGACAACACCGTCTTTTTCCAGATCCGCCTTGATTTCGCTGCTTAATTTTGCCTCGTTGATGTAGAGGTCTACTTTATCCATGGTGATCACTGCGTAGGACAGTACAAGAGGGAAGAACTCGATGTCGTTTCCACGAATATTGAGTGTCCAGCAGATATCATCCAGTGTTGTGAGGACATGAGCAGTTGCTCCGGCATTTTTCATGTCTTCACGGATGCGGGACAGCTTGGATGCAACTGTCTCACCTGTATATTTCAGATTCAGTGCGAAGACCGGTTCCTCGGAAAGGGCCGGGCGGTCTTCCCAGATCTGGTCGATGAGGTCATATTCGTAAACGATTTTTCCGTGTTTCTCGGTAGCGATGGACTCGTAATCCTGTCCTTCCCCCATGGAAACTACACGTCCGTCAAATCCGAGTGTGCCGTTTTCCGGTAATGTATCAGCAAGGAACTCATGGATAGTCGGGACACCCGGCTCGCCCATTTTCATCAGTTCAACTGTAGAGCCTTCCAGCTGTTTTGCAGCCTGGATGAAATATCTTCCGTCTGTCCAGAGGTAAGCGCCTGTTTTTGTGATGACAGCGGTTCCTGCAGATCCGGAGAATCCGGTAATAAATTTTCTCGCTTTAAAATGTTCCCCAACATACTCGCTCTGATGGAAGTCAGCTGTCGGAACAACATAGATGTCAATTCCCTTTTCTTCCATAAGAGTACGCAATTTTGCGATTCTTTCAGGTACGTTCATAATAAAAACCTCCTATTTTTCCGGCAAACATGCCATTTTCAAACAATCTCATTATAACACAAAAACTATGGGAGAGTTAGTATTATTTTTGTGAAACCTGTGTTATACTCTCGGTAGTGTTATGTAAAATACAGACAGAAGAAAGGAAAAGAACATGGAGCACTACGCAAGGTCGATCATACCGGTGATTGAGTACAACTATGAGAATTTTACAGCTTTGGAGCGGACCATCGCGGATTTCTTTATCCAGAATAAAAAGAAGCGGGATTTTTCCGCAAAGGCGGTTTCTGAACGGCTTTATGTTTCCGAGGCATCTCTCTCCCGGTTTGCAAAAAAATGCGGATTCCGGGGATACAGGGAGTTTATCTATCAGTACGAGGATACATTTCGGGAGAAGAAAAGCAGACCCTTTGCAGATAATACAAGGCGGGTGCTGGATACCTATCAGGAACTTTTAAATAAGGCGTATAATCTGGCCGATGAAAAGAAATTCAAAAAGATTGCCGGGATGCTGTTTCAGGCGGAGAGAATTTTTGTCTGCGGTGTCGGAAGTTCCGGAATTGCCGCCAGGGAGACGGAGCTTCGGTTTATGCGGATCGGGCTGAATATCAATTCGCTTGTGGACCGGGATATGATCCGGATGAGGGCGGTCTTTCAGAATGAAACCTCCCTGGTGATCGGATTCAGCATGAAAGGGCAGACGGAAGAGGTTCAGTATATGCTTCAGGAGGCGAAGCGGAGGGGGGCCGGATGCGTCCTTGTGACAGCGCGGAACAACCCGGATTTCATGGAGTATTGTGACGAGGTGATTCTCGTCCCGGCACTGGACAATCTGGAATACGGAGACGCGATCTCGCCTCAGTTTCCGATTCTGGTTATGATGGACCTGCTGTATGCCTGCTGCCTCGAACAGGATCAGGAGCGGATCGATGCGTTTTTGCAGGATACGGCCCGCGCACTTACAAATCCATAAATTGCATCAGATGTATTGCATAATGGATATGAGTGTGCTACGATAATACTGCAAATGAATAAATTCTTCGGGGCAGGGTGTAATTCCCTACCGACGGTATAGTCCGTGACCCACGTATGTGGCTGATTTGGTGAAATTCCAAAACCGACAGTGACAGTCTGGATGGGAGAAGAAACAGTGAACATAGAATCTCAGTGCCCCTGGTGCTGGGATTTTTTTCTTTCGAAGAATTTACGAAATTTGTAACATCATTCGAAAGGAGAAAAGTATATGAGAACAAAAAACAAAACCTACTACTTCATCATTACGGCCATGCTTTCGGCTGTTGCCGGCATACTGATGTCACTGGAATTCCCGATTCCTTTGATGCCGCCGTTTTATAAGGTGGATTTCAGCGACGTCCCTTCTGTGATCGCGACATTTCTGCTGGGGCCGGTGTCCGGAATCTGTGTGGAGATCATCAAAATTCTGATCAAGCTGATCACGGTTGGGACAACGACAATGTTTGTCGGTGAATTCGCCAATCTTCTAGGGACGCTGCTGTTTGTGCTCCCGCTGTGGATCGTGTTCAAAAAGATGGGACAGACGAGAAAGGCGGCAGTGATTTCGCTTGGGATCAATCTTCCGGTCCGGATTGCGTTTTCCTGTGTCCTGAATGCGTGCATTACACTTCCGCTTTATGCATCGGCGATGGGCCTTTCTCTGGATGAAGTGGTCCGCACCGTGGGAGCAGTCAATCCTCTGATTCGAAATCTTCCGCTGTTTCTCATACTGGCGACAATCCCGTTCAATCTGATCAAGCTTTTGCTGAATTATATTGTGGGATATCTTCTGTATGACAGGCTGAAAGAAGTGGGAGTTGTCAAAGGATGGAGGGAACGGTATGATTCGTAAGTACAGAGAACTGACGCGTCTGGAAATGGAACAGGTGGATAAGGAGGAGACGATCGTCCTGATTCCGGTGGGAGCACTGGAGCAGCATGGAAATCAGGCGCCGCTTGGGACAGATGACATCATTGCGGAAGCAATGGTGGAATACCTCGGAAAAGCGCTGGAGGAAGCCGGAGAAGCAGACTTCCCGATTCTTGCGTTTCCGGTTATTCCGGTTGGCCTGAGCACAGAGCACAAGAATTTCTGCGGATCCATTACTTTAAAGCCGGATACGTACTATCATCTGCTCTATGATATCAGTGAGAGCCTTTACCGCCATGGTTTTCGGAAGATCGCATTTCTTGTATGTCACGGAGGAAATTTGCCGGTGATTCAGATCTTAAGCCGTGAGCTTCGGAGTGAACTTGGAATGTCGCCGTTTATTCTGTCATCGGGAGCATTTGGACATCCGGATGTACAGGCAACAATATCAGAAGGCAATCATTACGATTTTCATGGAGGAGAAATGGAGACATCCATGGTGATGGCGGTCGACGAGACACTGGTGAAGCTGGAGACTTCCGAGGCGGGAATACCAAGTGCGTTTGTAGGCAATCAGACGCTGAAGACCGGAGGAAATGTTACAATCGGATGGGTTTCAGAAGACTGGAAGACAGCGGAAGGGAAACCGATCGGTATCGGAGGCGATCCGGGCGGAGCTACGGCCGAAAAAGGCCGGATTATTCTGGAGACGAGTGCGAAAGTTCTGGTTCCAGGGCTTATGGAAATACGGAAATGGAAAGCGTAAACACGAAAAAGAGGCTTGACAAGCGCACGGGAATCGGTTAGTATTTGACGTAAGCGTATAGGAAAAAGGCTGAGAAAAGAAGAAGTAGCAGCAGATCAGGTTCAGACAGAAAGCAACCGGTTGATGAGAGGTGCAGGAAAAGTTTGTTGTGAATACATCTTGGAGCTTCACACCGAAAGTAAGTAGGCTGTGACGTCAGGGCACACGTTATAGTGCCGGGATATTTCCGGGATTCCATGGTGAGTGGAGGAAGGAGATGTCTTACTGAGCCGGATTGATTCCGGGAAAAAAGGTGGTACCACGAGCATAACCCTCGTCCTTTCTAAGGACGGGGGATTTTTATTTAACAGGAAACTTTGTTCCCTGTTAAATAAAAACGCTCCGCGGGATGCGCACTCGCGCAAAGTAGAAATTTGTCGCAAAAGCGACAGCGCTCGGCGCGAGAGTTCCGTGAGCGGAACTCTTTTTAACAGGAAACTTTGTTCTGAGAGGTTACAGGCCATGGAGGTATGGGATTTATTTGATGAAAACCGGCAGCCGCTTGGGAAGCAGGCGGGCAGGAAAGATCCGATGGTAAAGGGAGAATTTCATATTGTTGTGGTTGCGTGTGTCGTCAATGACCAAAATGAGATCCTGCTGACGCTGCGTTCTCCGGATAAGGAGAAGTATCCGGGAACATGGGAGAATACAGGCGGAGCTCTGGAGGCCGGCGAGGAAAGCCGGGCGGCAGCGGCAAGGGAGCTGTTTGAGGAGACCGGGATCCGGGTAAAGGAAAACGAGCTTCATCTTCTGGATTCCCAGATGGAAGAGTATGCGTTTATCGATTTCTACATTGTCAGAAAAACTGTTCCTGTTGAAGAAATCCGTCTTCAGAAAGGAGAGACCGCAGATGCCAGGTGGGTGAGTCTTTCGGAGTTTGTCCGGATGGGAGAAGAAGGAAAGATTGCCCCTCCGATCTATCAGCGGTTTTGCCGCCTCAGGGAAAAGATGGAAGTTTTTTTGAAGGAAGACCGGAGAAAAGAGCGATACCCGGCTTGCCGGGGAAAGAACAGACAGGAATCAAAGAAGATCATTATTCTCGGGTGCAGTGGAAGTGGAAAGTCTACGCTGGCCGGGCAGCTTGGGAAGATCATGGACCTCCCGGTTGTCTACCTGGATGCGCTGTCATGGGACGCCGGGTGGAAGAGGAAGCCTTTCGATGAGTTTGACCGGCTCACCCAAAGCGAGATTCGGAAGCCGGAATGGATCATGGACGGAAATTTTCCACGGACAGTGGAGCATCGGATGGATGTGTGCGACACCGTGATTTATCTGGATTTTAAACGGTGGTTTTGCATTCTGAGCGTGCTCAGGCGGGTGCTTACAAATTACGGGAAGCCAAGGCCGAGCATGAATCCGGGATGTCCGGAGAAGTTTGATCCGGGATTTCTAAAACGGATCTGGAATTTTGACCGGAGAAGCAAGGCGCATTACTATGGATATATGAAGAAACTATCCGGCACCAAGCTGATTGTCTTAAAGACAAGAAAAGAAGTGAACCGTTTTGTGAAACAGGTGGAAAAAGAGGGGCGCTTTGTCCGGGGAAATTTCCCGGCAGGGCCGAAATAGACGCGAAAGCGGACGAATTTCACAGATCATGTTCACATAATATAAGGAAAGAAGAGGTAAGGAAGATGCAGATTTACGAGGAATTGCAAGCAAGAGGCCTGATTGCTCAGGTTACAGACGAAGAAGAGATCAGAGAGCTGATCAACAACGGAAAGGCGACTTTTTACATCGGGTTTGACCCGACAGCGGACAGCCTTCATGTAGGGCATTTCATGGCGCTCTGCCTGATGAAACGTCTTCAGATGGCAGGGAACAAGCCGATCGCCCTGGTAGGAGGCGGAACCGGATATATCGGGGATCCGTCCGGAAGAACAGATATGCGTTCCATGATGACGCCGGAGCAGATTCAGCACAACTGTGAATGCTTTAAAAAGCAGATGAGTAAATTTATTGATTTCTCAGACGGGAAAGCACTCATGGTAAATAATGCTGACTGGCTTCTTGATCTGAACTACATTGATTTTCTCCGTGAAGTGGGACCGCATTTCAGTGTCAACAACATGCTGCGTGCGGAGTGCTACAAGCAGAGAATGGAAAAGGGACTTAGTTTCCTGGAATTTAACTACATGATCATGCAGAGCTACGACTTCTACATGCTGTACCAGAAATACGGCTGCAATATGCAGTTCGGCGGGGATGATCAGTGGTCCAACATGCTTGGCGGTACCGAGTTGATCCGCCGGAAATTAGGAAAGAATGCGTGTGCCATGACAATCACACTGCTTCTGAATTCTGAAGGAAAGAAGATGGGCAAGACACAGTCCGGAGCCGTATGGCTGGATCCGAACAAGACATCTCCGTTTGAATTCTACCAGTACTGGAGAAATGTGGCAGATGCCGATGTATTAAAATGCATCCGTATGCTGACCTTCCTTCCGCTGGAAGAAATTGACAAGATGGATTCCTGGGAAGGCAGCCAGTTAAATCAGGCAAAAGAGATTCTTGCATACGAGCTGACCAAGCTGGTTCACGGAGAGGAAGAGGCGAAGAAGGCACAGGACAGCGCCCGTGCACTGTTCTCCAGCGGAAGCGCAGCTGAGATGCCGACCTGTGAGCTTACTGACGAAGACTTTACAGACGGAAAAATCGATATCCTGACTCTGCTCCATAAGAGCGGCCTGGTACCGTCCAGGTCTGAGGCAAGACGTGCAGTACAGCAGGGAGGAGCCGCAGTCAACGGCGAAAAGGTAACGGATACCTACACCGCATACACGAAGGAAGATTTTGAAGAAGATTTTGTTTTAAGGAGAGGAAAGAAAAATTTCCGTAAAATAGTGGTGAAATAATATGAAAATGCTTATTACGATTATTGTATTGACAGCATTGTCGGGAATCGGAGGAACCGGAATCGGAGCGGCGCTCAGCACGACGGTAAGGAAGGGCTCGGATAAGGCGATGAGTCTTTTGTTGAGCTTTGCGTCCGGAACCATGATCAGCATTGTCTGTCTGGATCTGTTTCACGACGCACTGGAAACCGGAATGTCCAAATGTGGGATTGCCGTCTTTGTGATCATTGGTTTCCTGACCGTCTATCTTCTGGAACGGGTGATGGATCAGAAGGCAGAGCAGGCAAAAAGCCGTATGAGCCGGAAGATGATGACTGCCGGAGTCGCAATGATGGTTGCAGTGGCGTGTCACAATATTCCGGTGGGTATGACGATCGGTGCATCTTTGGTAAGCCACGGAAGCCTGATCGGAAGCCCGGCCCTGACTCTCGCCATCTTTATCGGGATCCACAATGTGCCGGAAGGAATGGCGATCTGCGCACCTCTTCTGGCAGCGGGAATGTCCAAAGGCAGAGCAGTCCTGCTGACCGCATTGAGCGGGGCGGCGATCATTGTCGGAGGCGTCCTTGGGTACTGGATCGGCGACATGGGGCAGATGGGACTTGCCATCAGCTTAAGCTTTGCTTCCGGAGCCATGCTCTACGTCAATTTTGGCGAGATCCTGCCGGAGGCAAACGCTCTCTACAGAGGGAAAATGCCTGCATTTTTCACGGTTCTTGGAATCCTTCTCGGCATGATGTTTATGCATGCACATTAACGATAAACAAAATAAGCGCGTAAAAAGCAGCCGGTACGAAAACGTGCCGGCTGTTTTTATACTCAAAATTTTTCACAGATATTTTGGATGAAATCCTCTTTTCCTTTTGTGTAGGCCGGACGGTTGTCCGGATATTTTTCGGCAAGATCCTTTTTTAATGCTTCATACAGCCTTGCAGCATCCGGGTGGGCGTTTAAATAGTCCCGGAAACCGACAATCCGGTCAAATTCCGGGGCGGTCTGATCGTAACAGTGGATATGCTGAAGAGAAATCTCACCGGGACCACGCAGGACAAATAAGTGGTGAAGAGGATTTCCGTGCTGGATTCCACAGTAGTCATAACCGAGTGCTTCGAGAAAAGACGGATCCAACTGCCGAACCGACCGGAGCCGGACAGCCACATCGAGAATCGGTTTGGCACAGATGAGAGGGACGGCGGTACTTCCAACGTGCTGGATATCGAGAACATTATCAGCCCACTGCTCCTGAATAGACTGCTTTACTTTTTGAAATTCTTCCTTCCACTGTTCGTTATGAGTGAGAAGACGAACGCAATAGCGCTTTACACCTTCCATTCGTTGCACCTCCTATTTATAGTAGATTATTTATGTCTCTTTTACTTCGCAGATATTGTACTTTCTGTCCGTAAGGCTTTAGCATTTCCTGAAAATTTATTGTATCACAGATTCTCTTTCCTGTATTGTCATTTCGATTGAAATCGTCCTTAATTTTCTTTGTTCTGCCAGCAGAATTTACAATTCTGAAACAAGTGTCTTGTCACCTGTAAAAATCAGGTGTATAATGCGGTGTAAATGAGTAAAGATACGGGAGGAAACCGCAATGAGTTCTTTGAGAGAAGAGATTGAGATACTGAAAAAAGAGAAACAGGCCGTGATACTGGCACACTATTATGTACCGGATGAGGTACAGGAGATTGCAGATTATACCGGGGATTCGTTTTATCTGAGCAAGGTGGCAAAGGAGACGGATGCAAAGATTCTTGTTTTTGCAGGAGTTTCTTTTATGGGAGAAAGTGCCAAGATTTTAAATCCGGAGAAAAAAGTGCTGCTTCCGGATCCGACGGCAGACTGTGCCATGGCGCATATGGCCGATGTGGAAAAAATCAAAGCGATGAAGGAGAGTGATCCGGAACTGGCGGTGGTATGTTACATTAATTCGACTGCGGAGCTTAAGCGGTATTCCGATGTCTGCGTGACATCGGCGAATGCGGTGAAGGTGGTAAAGGCACTGCCAAACCAGAGGATTTATTTTATACCGGACCAGCATCTGGGAAGTTTTGTGGCAGCTCAGGTACCGGAAAAGGAGATTATTCTCGGAGACGGGTACTGCCCGGTACATCATCAGATGACTGCCGAAGAAGTGTTAAGCGCAAAAGAAGCACATCCGGATGCCCTGGTGTTTGTTCATCCGGAATGTCCGAAAGAAGTGGTGGATCTTGCAGATTATGCAGGAAGTACCTCCGGCATTATCAAGGCGGCGGCAGAAAGCGATGCCGGAGAATTTCTGATTGGAACGGAGACCGGAGTGATGTACGAACTGAAGAAACAGAATCCGTACAAGAAGTTTTACCCGATTCAGAAGGAACAGTGCTGTCATGATATGAAAAAGGTGACACTGGAGAAAATCCGGGATTGTCTGCGGGATGAGAGTAATGAGGTGCAGGTGGATGCCGAAGTCAGTGAAAAGGCAAAACATGCCATGGAGCAGATGCTGAAGCTTGCGAAATAACAAAGGGGTGTGTAAAATGAAAACGATACAGACAGATATTTTGATCGTAGGAACCGGAGCGAGCGGACTGTTTGCCGCCCTCCATGTGCCGGAAGACAGACAGGTCCTGATGATCACGAAGGATGAGGTGGAGCACAGCGATTCCTTTCTTGCACAGGGCGGAATCTGTGTGTTAAGAGACGATACGGACTACGACAGTTTCATGGAAGATACACTGAAAGCAGGACATTATGAGAACCGGGTAGAATCCGTGGATATTATGATCCGGTCTTCCAGAGACGTGATCCGGGAGCTGGTTGATTACGGCGTGGATTTTGCGAAAAAAGACGGAGAATTCGATTATACAAGGGAAGGATGCCACTCCAAACCGAGAATTCTGTTTCACGAGGATATTACCGGGGAGGAGATTACGAGCAAACTTCTGAAAGCAGTCCGGACAAGAAGTAATGTGACTATTCTGGAACATGTGACGATGCTGGATCTGGTGGAAAAGGACAATCGGTGTTATGGTGTCGTGGCTTCGCAGGAAGACGGGGAAGACTGTTTCCTGGAGGCGGAGTATACGATTCTGGCAACAGGCGGAATCGGAGGGCTTTATAAGCATTCGACCAATTATCCGCATTTGACCGGGGACGCGCTGGCGCTTGCCCTGCGTCATCATATCGAGCTGGAGCACATTGACTATATCCAGATTCATCCGACGACGCTTTATTCCAAAAAGCCGGGACGGCGGTTTTTGATTTCCGAATCCGTGCGGGGAGAGGGAGCAAAGCTCTATGGTGCGGATGGAAAACGGTTTGCAAATGAGGTGCTTCCAAGGGATCTGCTTACGGCGGAAATCAGAAAGCAGATGGAAAAAGACCAGACGCCGTATGTATGGCTGGATATGACCGTTCTGGGAGAAGAAGTCATCAAAAGCCATTTCCCGCATATATATGAGCGCTGTCTGGAAGAAGGATACGATGTGACAAAAGACTGGATTCCGGTTGTCCCGGCACAGCATTATTTCATGGGAGGAATTCATGTCGACAAACACAGTAAGACATCAATGGAGCATCTGTACGCAGTAGGGGAGACAAGCTGTAACGGTGTGCACGGAGCAAACCGTCTTGCAAGCAATTCCCTTCTGGAAAGTCTGGTGTTCGGGGCGAGAGCAGCCAGACATCTGACGGAGACTTGGGAGGAGAACGATGCAAGCCGGGAAGAGACGGCAGGACTTGCAGAAGCGGCAGAGGCGCAGATTCAAAAGGAAAAAGACAGACTTCCACAGATATACCGGGAGGAAGTGCTGGATGAGATAGAAAGGGTAAGGAAAGCAAGATGAATGAGATTACGATGAAACTGGTGGCAGATAAACTGATCATGCAGGCACTGGAGGAAGATATTACAAGCGAGGACATCACTACCAATGCGGTGATGAGAGAACGGCGTGAAGGAGAAGTAGAACTGATCTGCAAAGAAGACGGTATCATTGCAGGGCTCTGGGTGTTTGAAAGAGTATTTACTCTGCTGGATCCATCTACGACGGTCACCCTGTTTGTAAAAGATGGAGATGAAGTCAAAAAAGGTCAGAAGATGGGAGTTGTGACAGGAGACATTCGTGTACTGCTCTCCGGGGAGCGCACGGCCTTAAACTATCTTCAGAGAATGAGCGGAATCGCGACCTATACAAGAAGTGTGGCAAAACTTCTGGAAGGAACGAAGACCAAACTGCTTGACACAAGAAAGACAACACCGAACATGCGGATTTTTGAAAAATATGCTGTCCGCACAGGAGGTGGTTATAATCACCGGTACAATCTTTCCGACGGCGTACTGTTAAAAGATAATCATATCGGGGCGGCAGGCAGCGTTAAAAAGGCAGTGGAAATGGCCAGGGAGTACGCACCGTTTGTACGGAAGATCGAGGTGGAGACGGAAACTCTGGAGATGGTAAAAGAAGCGGTGGAAGCAGGTGCTGATATTATCATGCTTGACAACATGTCTCTGGAAATGATGAAAGAGGCAGTTGATTATATTGACGGCAGAGCAAGCACAGAATGTTCCGGTAACGTGACAAAAGAAAATGCTGCACAGCTTGCGGCAGCAGGTGTAGACTATATTTCCAGCGGAGCATTGACTCATTCCGCTCCGATTCTGGACATTTCGCTGAAAAACCTGCATCCGGTTGACTAGGCGAAGGACGATGAGAAAGGATGAAAAGCCATGGACGGAGAAGTTCGCAGACAGAAGATTTTAAAAGAGATTCAGGGAAGTGAAAGCCCGGTATCCGGAACTCAGCTTGCCAGAAACTTTGAAGTAAGCCGTCAGGTGATTGTGCAGGATATCGCGGTACTTCGGGCTGCCGGAAATGAGATCGTTTCCACCTGCCGGGGATACATCTGCCAGGGAAGCCACAGAGCCAGCAGAGTCATCCGGGTGAAACATACAGACGATGAGATCATGGAAGAACTGAATACGATTGTGGATTTCGGCGGGACTGCGGAAGATGTATTTATCAGCCATAACGTGTACGGAACCCTGCGGGCCGAACTTGGCATCCGGACAAGAAAACAGGTGATGGATTTTGTAGAAGACATCAAAGCCGGGCAGTCCAGTCCGCTGAAAAACATTACAAGCGGAAGTCATTTTCACACCATCAGCGCCGAAAGCGAAGAAATCCTCGATGCCATCGAAGAAGAACTGAGAAAGAAACATTTCCTGGATGAGCAGGAGACTGTAGACGGACGAAAAGAAGAAATGGTATGATAGCGTATCATAGAAATATTGAAAGAAAAGAAAGGGGAACACTGCCATGGGATGGAAAGAAATCAAACCGGAAGAACTGAATGTGAATCCATTTACCGCCATCGGAAAAGAATGGATGCTGATTACAGCAGGAGATGAAACACACTGCAATACAATGACGGCAAGCTGGGGAGGCATGGGTGTAATCTGGGGAAAACCATCAGTTACAGCCTACATCCGCCAGACCCGGTACACAAAAGAATTTGTCGATCAGGGAGAATACTTCACCATCACATTTTTTGATGAAACATACCGGAAAGCCCTGAATTTATGCGGAACCGTATCCGGAAGAGACCGGGACAAAATCAAAGAAGCCGGACTCACACCAGTGAGCGTAGAAGGAACCGCAGCATTCGAAGAGGCAAACCTCATCATCCTCTGCAAAAAACAGTACCATCAGTTCATGAGTCCGGAAGGATTCGACGTCAAAGAAAATGACACCAAATGGTACTCCGATCGCGACTACCACACCATGTACATCGGATCAATAGAAAAGATTTATATAAAAGAATAAAGAGTGTTTATTAATCATATCATTGGGGACGTGTTCCGATGCATCGGAACACGTCCCCAAAAAAGGAAATTCTTGACAACAGGCAGAAAGGTGTCGTAGCCTAATACAGGACAAAGGGGAGCCGGAGACAGTCCGGCTGAGAGTAGGACCGGCATGCGTCTTTTACCCTCATACCTGATCCGGATCATACCGGCGTAGGGAGCATATTGCAGAAGTGGAGTACTGCATGGACGAAAAGACCAGTCTCGTACCCATGGACGATAAGATATCTCTGCCGGAGGCGTTCCGGCAGAGTTTTTTTGTGATTTACCCACTTTGTTTCATTATGATAAATTTACAGGAGGAAAGAGAAAATGAATGCAAGTGTAGCAATCCAGTCCTTACCGGACGCGGCAAACGATGAGGAACTGATTCGTATTGTAGACGAGGTAATTGCCTATATCAAAAGTACAGGCCTGAACTGTTACGTGGGACCTTTCGAGACAACAATCGAGGGTGATTATGATGAGCTGATGGACATTGTAAAAGAATGTCAGCACATTGCCGTGCGTGCAGGTGCGCCGCATGTGGCAGCGTATATCAAAGTCAGCTACAGACCGGAAGGAGACGTTCTGTCCATTGAAAAGAAAGTTTCAAAGCATCACGAGTAGGCTCTGGTCCGCTGCGGCCCTTGTGGTCATCATCGGCATATGGCAGGTGGCAGCTTCGGCCGGCCTGGTGCCGGGATATATGCTGCCGTCGCCGGTGGAGGTGGTACAGGCTTTAATCACTGACTTTCTACTTTTGATGGAACATGCGAAAGTGACGCTTGCAGAGGCATTTCTCGGTCTGTTCTGCGGGGTGGTTCTGGGCTTTGTGATGGCAGTCATCATGGACCGGTTTGACCGGCTGTATCAGGCTCTCTACCCGCTGATTGTCGTTACCCAGACGATTCCAACGGTAGCTATTGCCCCGCTTCTTGTGCTGTGGTTTGGATATGAGATGCTTCCAAAGGTGATTCTGATTGTCATTGTGACCTTTTTCCCGGTGACGGTGGGACTTCTGAACGGATTCCGGTCGGCGGACCGGGACATGATCAATCTTCTGCGTTCCATGGGAGCGGGAAGAGTTCAGATTTTCCGGTATATCAAGCTTCCGGGAGCCATGGGCCAGTTTTTTTCAAGCCTAAGGATTTCGGCGTCCTATTCAGTGGTAGGAGCAGTGATTTCCGAGTGGCTCGGAGGATTTAACGGTCTTGGCGTGTATATGACAAGGGTAAAAAAGGCATTTGCATTTGATAAAATGTTTGCGGTTATCCTGCTGATCTCGGTAATCAGCCTTGTTTTGATGAAGCTGGTAGATTTGCTGCAGAAAAAGTGCATGGCCTGGGAACAGACGGAGGAGAAACATTAGATGAAAAAGAAAATTGTTGCAGTATTAACCGCAGGATGTATGGCGCTCTCCCTGACTGCCTGTGGTTCTGGTGAAACCTCGCAGGGGGAAAATGAGAAAGAAAAGATTACGTTCGTGCTCGACTGGACGCCGAATACCAACCATACCGGCCTTTATGTGGCGCAGGAAAAAGGATATTTTGAGGATGAAGGTCTGGAAGTGGAAATTGTACAGCCGCCGGAGGATGGCGCGGATGCGCTGGTTGCTTCGGGAAAGGCTCAGTTCGGGATTTCCTTCCAGGATACGATGGCGCCGGGTGTTGTAGGGGAAGATGCACTTCCGACGACAGCGGTGGCAGCGGTTGTCCAGCACAATACATCAGGCATTATTTCCAGAAAGGGCGAAGGGATGGATACTCCGAAAGGCCTGGAGGGAAAGAAATATGCCACCTGGGACGCTCCGATCGAGAAAGCAATGATGGAAAATGTTGTGGAGGCAGACGGCGGTGATTTCAGTAAAGTTGAGCTGATTCCAAGTACCGTGACGGACGAAGTGTCCGCTCTGGAATCCAAATCCGTGGATGCCATCTGGATTTTCTATGCCTGGGCAGGTGTGGCAACGGAAGTTGCAGGACTGGAAACCGATTATTTCGCTTTTAAGGATATCAACCCGGCATTTGACTATTATACGCCGGTAATTATTGGAAATAACGAGTTTCTGGAAAAAGAGCCGGAGACCGCGAAGAAATTCCTGAGTGCGGTGAAGAAAGGATATGAAGATGCGATCGAAGATCCGGATGGAGCGGCGGAGATTCTGTGCGAGGCAGCACCGGAACTTGATCAGGAGCTTGTAAAGGCAAGCCAGGAATATCTGAAAGATCAGTATATCGCAGATGCGGACAGATGGGGCTATATCGATCCGGACCGCTGGAATCTGTTTTACAACTGGCTGAATGAGAATGGACTTACCGAGAACGAAATTCCGGAAAATACCGGATTTTCCAACGAATATCTTCCGGAGTAGCAAGGAGGAAAGATGGCAGATTTAGTAGTGTCAGGTGTGACAAAATCCTTTGATGGAAGGACAATTATTGAGGATATCTCCATCGAGATCCATGACAGGGAGCTGGTGAGCCTTCTTGGTGTCAGCGGAGGTGGAAAAACGACGCTGTTTAATGTGATTTCCGGACTGCTGAAGCCGGACCGGGGACAGGTGTTTCTGGACGGGGAGGAGATCACGGGAAAGCCGGGCAATGTCAGCTACATGCTTCAGAAAGATCTGCTTCTGCCGTACCGCACGGTGGAGGATAATGTTGCCCTTCCCCTTGTGATTGGCGGCATGAAGAAGAAAGAAGCAAGAAAGAAAGCGGCCCCGTATTTTGAAGAATTCGGACTTGCCGGGACTGAGAAAAAATATCCAGCACAGCTTTCCGGAGGAATGAGGCAGCGGGCGGCGCTTCTTCGGACTTATCTGTTTTCAGACAGACTGGCTCTTTTGGATGAACCGTTTTCCGCGCTGGATACGCTGACAAAACGGTCCATGCACCGGTGGTATCTGGATGTGATGGAGCAGATTCATCTGTCTACCGTATTTATCACCCATGATATTGATGAGGCGGTGCTTCTGTCGGACCGGATTTATATCCTCGGCGGGAAACCGGGACATATCATCGATGAGATCCGCATTGAAGAGCCAAAACCAAGAAGAAACGATTTCCAGCTGACAGAAGAGTTTCTTTCCTATAAAAAACGAATACTGGAAAAGATTGAAGAATCAGAGGAGTAGTTCCTCTGGTTCTTTTTTTGTATAGGACAGAAAAAGATAAGTAAACGAAGAATTTCATACAGTGACCAAGGCGGGGCTTCCACTGGTGAATTTGAAGCTCTGGCACTTCGTGACAAGGATCCGTCCCGTTATGCGGTATATCCGGGATTTGACGCATTCCATATCAAAGGATAAAGGCATTAGAATCATGAGGAGCAGAAAGGCTGTGTCTGTCAGGCAGATACAGCCTTTTATGTTCTTAAATTGAAGATAAATATTAATAATTATGTAACAAACAAGTAATATAGAGAGAAAGTTTATTAAATTAAATACAAATATGAATATAATAAATAAATTTTAAGAAATCTTAAAAAATGATTCATTGACTATGGTGGGAGGGGGTGCTATTCTGATGACTACAAAAAGCGACAACATAAGATAAGGATACAAAAAGCATGAGAAAAGTTATGAAAGAACACAGAAAGAGAAGCAACGTAAAAGAAGAAAGAAAACGGCAGTTATTTATAAGAATAGGCCTGACGGTTCTGATACTGCTTGTGTTAGCCGGCGCAGGAGGATTTTTATATACCTTCACACATCCACTGAAGCTGAAAGGCGGTGTGATCGAACATGAGATGGGAGAGGCATTTGATCCGATGGACCAGATAAAAAAGGTATGGTTTGGAAAACCGGAGGAGGTTTCTGTAAAATCCAGTGTTGATATATCGAAAGAAGGAGATTATCCGATTGTTTATACCTGGCGAAACCACAGTGAAAAAGCGGTAGTAAAGGTGAGAGATACGACTCCGCCGGATCTGGAAGTAAAGGATTATACCACTGACATGACAGAAGAAATCAAACCGGAGATGTTTGTGGAAAAGACGGAAGACCTTTCTGATGTAACGGTCCGTTTTGCGGAGGAAGGAAGCTGGGATGAAGAAGGAAATTACACGGTGGAGATCCTGGCAGAAGATGCGAGCGGCAATCAGACGGTCAAAGACGCGGTGCTGACAAGAAAAAAAGATACGCAAAAGCCGGAAATCCAGGGAGTACAGGATTTGACGGTGAAGCAGGGAAAGGTACTGGATTTCTCTCAGGGGGTAACTGTGACAGATGATATGGATCCGTCACCATCCCTGGAGATTCATTCTGAAAATGTAGATCTTGCCGTGCCTGGATCTTATCAGGCGGTTTATACTGCAAAAGACCGTTCCGGAAATCAGGAGGAAATCGTGCAGAATATTACGGTGGAAGCAAATCCGGAGTGGGATGAGAAGATCGTTTATCTTACATTTGATGACGGACCATCGGATAATACGAAGAAAATTCTTGATATTCTTGATCAGTATAAAGTAAAAGGAACTTTCTTTGTTACCGGAAATAATCAGAAAAAGAATGATCTGATCCGTCTTGCTTATGAGAAGGGACATTCCATCGGTCTTCATACATATACGCATGACTATGCTTCAGTCTACGCATCGGAAGAAAATTATTTTAAAGATCTTCAGGAAATATCCGATATGGTGGAAAATGTCACCGGAGAGAAGTCCTGCCTGATCCGGTTCCCGGGAGGTTCAAGTAATACCATCAGTAAAAAGTATGTACCGGGGCTGATGACGAGACTGACAAAAGCGGTTCAGGAAAAAGGATATCAGTATTTTGACTGGAACTGTGATTCTACGGATGCCAGCGGAAATAATGTCCCGGAAGAAAAGCTTGTCGCGGAAGCAACATCATCCTGCGCAAAGCATATCAATATCCTGATGCATGATACTGATGCAAAGGATACGACAGTAAAAGCGCTCCCGAAAATTATTGAACATTACCGTAAACTTGGATATGCGTTCAAGGGTCTGACGATAGATTCCTATGCTCCGCATCATCATGTGAATAACTGAATAAAAGTAAGAAATGTATCAAAAGCAAAGCCAGAGGACAAAGCCATCCGGAAACAAGGAAATCCGGATGGCTTTATTTTTTCTTTCTTGCCGCAACATCCTGGAACTGGAAATAATCCGGGCGGTGCCGCGACTGCGTGTATTCAAACTGAATACCGTTGTCATCATAGGTCTGATTGGTAATAACGGCAAGACAGTTATAGTCTTTCAGATCCAGATAGGTTTCATCCACCTGAGTCATATGTTCCACAGTCATGGTACGCTTGCTTGTTGCGATGGTCATTCCAAGTTCATTTTCCAGATAAGCATAGACGGAATGACGGGCAATCTCCGGGGTCAGACCTTTTATTTGTTCGGCATTGAAATAATTGTGGTCAAGGATCAGAGGAATTCCATCCAGATAACGCAGCCTCTGTATGTAGTAAAGCGGTGTCCCGAAAGCAAATCCTGTTTTTTTGGCGATTTTTTTATCGGCGGAAAGCTCGGAAAACTGAAGAATCCGTGTAAAAGGAACTTTGTTGTTCCGGAGAGCGGATTCCTGAAAGGATTCAATCCCGCCCACTGTAAAGGCAGCCTGTTCCACAGGCTGAAAAATGTTGCGGACACCTTTCCCGTGCATGGGTTGAACATATCCGTCAGAAGTCAGTTCGGCCAGGGCACGGCGGACAGTGTTGCGGGAACAGCCGTATGTTTTGACAAGAATGTGCTCAGAAGGGAGAAGCTCCTGATAAGGATAGGTCTCGTCTTCAATTTTCTGTTTCAGGTCATGGTAAATCATATCGTATTTCGCTTTTGGCAAATGGAGCACTTCCTTTCTTGTTTAAACATCTTAGTTACAGTATAAAGAGAAGAGATGCAGAAATCAAGAGAGAGTTATAAAAAAACGATTGACATGTTTAAACAAGTATGCTACATTCAAGTTGTTCAAACAAGTTCGTAATAAAAAGAAAAGGAGAGAGAACCATGGCGAAATACGAAAATGACGTGAAGCAGCTCTTAAAGCTGATCGGCGGCAAAGAAAACATCCAGGCTGTTTCCCATTGTATGACGAGAATGCGTTTCGTACTCGTGGATCCGAAGAAAGCGGATGAGAAGGCCATTGAAGAGATTCCGGCAGTAAAAGGAACATTCACACAGGCAGGGCAGTATCAGGTAATTATAGGAAATGATGTGTCCGTATTTTACAACGAGTTCACTTCCTACGCAGGCATCGAAGGGGTCAGCAAGGAAGCGGCAAAGGCGGCGGCCAAGACAAATCAGAATGTGGTGCAGAAGATTATGGGAGCGCTCGGCGAGATCTTTGCCCCGCTGATCCCGGCCCTGATCTGCGGAGGTTTGATTCTTGGATTCCGGAATATTATCGGAGAGATCAATTTTTTTGAAAATGGGACAAAGAGTCTTGCGGATATGTATCAGTTCTGGGAAGGAACTTACAACTTTCTGTGGCTGATCGGCGAAGCCGTTTTCCATCTGCTGCCGGTTGGTATTGTGTGGTCCATCACAAAGAAGATGGGTACGACACAGATCCTTGGTATTATCCTTGGACTTACTCTGGTATCTTCCCAGCTGTTAAATGGATTCAGCGTAGCGGACACTCCGGCAAGTGAGATTCCGGTATGGGATTTCGGATTCGCAAAGGTAGAGATGATTGGTTACCAGGGACAGGTCATTGCGGCCATGATGGCAGGCTTTGTACTTGTTTATCTGGAAAAGTTTTTTAAGAAACATTGTCCGGAAGTCATCAGTATGATTGTTGTACCGTTCTGTTCTCTCGTTCCGGCAGTAATTATTGCCCACACTGTAGTAGGACCGATCGGCTGGACAATCGGGAATGCCATCGCAGATGTCGTTTACGGCGGCCTGATGTCCAATTTCGGATGGCTGTTTGCAGGGCTGTTCGGACTGCTGTACGCACCGATTGTCATGACGGGACTTCACCACATGACAAACGCTATCGATACACAGCTTGTCAACACGTATGACGGCACGATTCTCTGGCCGATGATCGCACTTTCCAACATCGCCCAGGGATCCAGTGTACTGGCCATGTCCATTATTCAGAAGAAAAATGAAAGGGCACAGCAGGTCAATGTTCCGGCATGTATCTCCTGTTATCTCGGAGTTACAGAACCGGCCCTCTTCGGTGTCAACTTAAAATACGGATTCCCGCTGATCTGCGGTATGATCGGTTCCGCAATTGCGGCTATGATCTCCGTAGGATGCGGAGTTCAGGCGCTGAGTATCGGTGTCGGCGGACTTCCGGGCATTATCTCCATCAAGCCGGAATTCTATCTGATTTTCCTGCTTGCCATGGCAGAAGCGATCGTTGTACCATTCCTGCTGACATTCTTCGTAGGAATGAAGAAACTTTCAGCAGAAGACAGAGGTCTCGTGGAAAAAGAAGCTCGGGAAAAAGTTTTGGCAGAAGCCCCGGAAGCAGAAGCGGTTCTGGAAACAGAAGCAAAAGAAGAAACACCGTCAGAACCGGTTACAGAAATCAAAGCAATTTTAAGCGGAAACGTGATTCCGATTGAAGAAGTAGATGACAATGTGTTTTCACAGAAAATCATGGGAGACGGTGTTGCTATTGAACCGACCGACACGACAGTGGTAGCTCCGGCAGATGCGGAAGTCAGCATCGTAATGGCCGAGACCGGACACGCATGCGGCCTGACACTTGCAAATGGTATGGAGATTCTGATCCATGTAGGCATCGATACGGTAGACATGGGAGGAGACGGATTCAAACTTCTTGTAGCTCAGGGAGATCATGTCAAATGCGGCACACCGCTGATCCAGTTTGATCCGGAGAAGATCAAGGCGGCAGGACATCCAACAACCACCATGCTGATTGTGACAGGAGAAGGAAGTGCAAAGAATATTCAGATGAAGCCGGGACAGACGGCAGAGGCAGGAAAGACAACAGTGATCTCGTTTGAATAAAAAGGAAGGGAAAGTATGATGAAAACGACAGATTTCAGGAAAAGTACGGTATATCAGATTTATCCGAAATCATTTTATGACAGCAACGGAGACGGCCTCGGGGATTTGAGAGGAGTCATCCGGAAGCTGGACTACATTCAGGAACTTGGAGTCGATTACATCTGGATGACACCGTTCTTCGTATCACCGCAGAACGATAATGGATACGATGTGGAAGATTACTACAATATCGATCCACGTTACGGCACGATGGAAGATGTAGAAGAACTGATCCGCAAAGCGGACAAGCGAGGGATCCGTCTGATGTTTGATATGGTATTCAACCACGTATCCAGCCGCCATGAATGGTTCCAAAAAGCAATGGAGGGAGATCCGTATTACAAAGACTTCTTCTTCTTCAAAAAAGGGAAAGAAAACGGGGAACCACCGACCAACTGGGAAAGTAAATTCGGCGGAAGCGCATGGGAATATGTAGAAAAGTTTGATGAATACTACCTGCATCTGTTCGATGTAACACAGCCTGATCTCAACTGGGACAACGAAAATGTACGAAAAGAAGTCCAGAAGGTAGTCCTCTTCTGGATGGGAAAAGGAGTCAAAGGATTCCGCTTTGACGTGGTCAATCTGATCAGCAAAGACCGTTTTGAGGATGATTACGAAGGAGACGGAAGAAGATTTTACACAGATGGACCAAACATCCATAAATACCTGAAAGAACTCCATGACATGACTTTCGGAACCGATACGGAGATCATCACTGTTGGGGAAATGTCCAGCACTTCCATGGAAAACTGCTTCCGGTACGCAGGGGCCGATACCGGAGAACTCTCCATGGTATTCAGCTTCCACCATCTAAAAGTTGATTTTATGGGAAATGAAAAATGGGTTCTCGTACCGGCCGATTTCGGAAAGTTAAAACAGATCCTCTTCGACTGGCAGACCGGAATGGAACAGCATAACGCATGGAATGCGGTCTTCTGGTGTAATCACGATCAGCCAAGAGTCGTATCCCGCTTCGGAGACGAAGGCCGGTACTGGAAAGAATCCGCCAAAATGCTCGGAACCATCATCCATATGCTCCGCGGAACCCCATACGTGTACCAGGGAGAAGAAATCGGAATGACCAACGCCAAATTCACCGATATCACCCAATACCGGGACGTAGAAAGCATCAACCACTACCGCATCCTGCAGGATAAAGGCCTTTCGGCATCCGATGCATTCCGCATCATACAGGTTCATTCCAGGGATAACGGACGCACACCGATGCAGTGGGATGATACACCAAACGCCGGATTTACTGACGGAACCACAGAACCATGGATCGGCGTCACACCAAATTACACAGAAATTAATGCAAAACAGCAGCTGGAAGATGAAGACTCCATCTTCCACTACTACCAGAAACTGATCCGGATTCGGAAAGAACTGGACGTAGTAGCTTATGGCGACATTACACCACTCGCCCAGGAACATCCGTCAGTATTCGCCTATAAACGACACTATCAGAACGAAAATATGATCGTCGTTAATAACTTCTACGGAAAAGAAACCGAATGGAAGACAGATATGGATCTCACAGGATACCAGTGCATCCTCGGAAACTACAAAGATGCAGCCATGCCGGAAACAGGAAAATGGACACTACGCCCGTACGAAAGCATGATCTGGTACAAAAAATAGCCCACGTCGTGTACCTGTGAAAAAATCAACAAACCTCCGCCAGCCCTTGGAATTACTGGGCTGGCGGAGGTTTTATGTTCATCGGGGACGTGTTCCGGTGCACCGGAACACGTCCCCGATAATAGTCAAAATTTAAAACCGTATCCATTTTTTGAGTTCTTGATAGATCCGTGCGATCGGGAGGCCGACGATGGTGTTGTAGTCTCCGTGTATGCCGCGGACGTAGATGGCGAATGCGCCCTGAATTCCGTATGCGCCGGCTTTATCGTATGGTTCGCCGGTGGCGAGATAGGAATCAATTTCAGTGTTTGTCATTGGATAGACGTCCACATCGCTTTTTTCAAAGAAGGTATTTGTCTTTGTGTCTGCACCGTCATGGAAGATAAGGCTGACGCCGGTGTAGACTTGATGGGTATGATCCTGCAGAGACTGGATCATGTGTCGTGCTTCTTCTTCGCCGGATGGTTTTCCGAGAATCTTTCCGTTGTTTGATACGACCGTATCGGAGCCGATCACAAGAAATGGTTCTCCTGGATGGGAGGCAAGCCGGTCTGTGTAGACGTTCTGGGCTTTTTGTTCTGCAAGTTCCTGCACAACGTCTTCCGGGCGGGAGCTGGTGATGTGCTCTTCGCAGGAGGAAGGACAGACCACATGCGGGATTCCGGCCTGGGTCAGAAGCTCGGTGCGTCTTGGGGATGCGGATCCGAGGACGACGGTAAGGTCGGCAAGGGACAGCGTTGTGTTTTGCGCTGTGCAATCGGAAGAAGCATAAGATTCAGCGGTTTTACATTCGATGTTTCTTTCTTCCCCTTTTTGTTCCGCTTCTTTCTGAGTTACTGTATCGTATTCCGGGTGGGAATCCGGATCAAATACGAGAATCTGTACGCTGTATGGCTTCATGGTCAGCTGTCCGTTCATTGTAAAGCGTGTGTCTGCTGCAAGATCGCGGACCTCGCCCTGCAGTTCGCCGTGATTTGCTGTAAATTCGGTTCCTTCAGCATTGATGGCAACAAAAATCTGTTCCCGGTCAGTCCTGCGCTCGAAAATAAGCTGGCGGTTGGTAATCATTACATTTCGATAGGAACCGTTGCAGAGTGCATCGCTTTTCTGGCGGAACGAAATCAGCTTTTTAATATAGGAAGTCAGTTCGTTTGGTTTTGGAGCGTCAAAGCAAGGACGGAGTGCGTAATCATTGTCCGGCGCTTTCACGCCTTCCTCGCCCCACTCACTTCCATAATAAATACATGGAATTCCCGGCATAGTCATCAGCGTGCCGTAGACCGGATACAGATGTTCTTTCTGTTTCAAAATGCTGGCAATTCGCGTGACATCGTGGTTGTCCACAAAGGTCATGAGATGCTTGCCTCGGTAAATACACCATTGTTCCGGGCCGAACTGCCGATTCAGAGAATGGGCAATCTCAAACAGATTCATATCATTGAAACTGGAAAAAAGTCCTTTGTAACATTCATAATTGGTGCAGCTGTGCAGCATGTCATCGTTGACGATCTGATTGTAGTCTCCGAATAAAACTTCGCCGATCAAGGCAAAATCCGGTTTGATGCCGGAAACAAAGCTCCGGAGCCGCCGCATAAAATTGTGATCCAGGCTGTAAGCCACGTCCAGGCGCAGCCCGTCGATGTCAAAGGTGTCAATCCAGTATTTGACGCAGTCCAGAAGATAGTCCACAACGGCAGGATTCTGAAGATTCAGTTTGACCAGTTCGTAGTGTCCTTCCCAGCCTTCGTACCAGAAGCCGTCATGATATCCGCTGTCCCCGTCAAAATTAATATAGAACCAGTCTTTATAAGGAGAATCCCATTTCTTTTCCTGAACATCGCGAAATGCCCAGAAACCGCGGCCGACATGGTTGAATACTCCGTCCAGTACCACACGGATTCCGTGGCTGTGGAGCGCCTGGCAGACTTCGACAAAATCATCATTGGTGCCAAGCCGGCAGTCAAGTTTACGGAAATCTCTTGTATCATATCCATGATTATCGGACTCAAAAATCGGATTCAGAAGAATGGAGTCCACTCCAAGATCCGAAAGATAATCTGTCCAGTCGAGCAGTTTGCGGATACGGGGAACGGTCTGGCCATCGTTGTGCACCGGTGCACCGCAGAACCCGATTGGATAGATCTGATAAAAAATACTATGATAAGCCCACATAAAAAGCCTCCTCATTTCTGTTAGTTTGTGCTATTCTATTTGAAAAAGAATAGTATCAGTTTAGCACGACAAAAAATAAGATTCAACGGGTCCCTGCGCAGAAAAGAAAACGGGGCCTGAAACTGCCGAAAAATCAAGAAAAAAAGTGAAAAAAAGGTTGACACAGAAGGGGCAGCATAATATAATAAAGCAGTATGGCGTGAGAAGAAAACAGTTTGCACCAAAGCCCCGGAGCGGACTGATTTCCCAATAGATACATGAGTTTATAGAAGAAAATAGAGATTGTAAACAGGAGGTCAACCAATGAAAACTTACATGGCTAATCCAGATAAGATTGAAAGAAAATGGTATGTAGTTGATGCAGAAGGACAGACATTAGGCCGTCTTTGCTCTGGAATTGCAAACGTATTAAGAGGAAAAAATAAACCGGAATTTACACCGCACGTTGATACAGGTGATTACGTGATCGTGATCAACGCTGAAAAAGTAAAAGTAACAGGTAAGAAAATGGATCAGAAGATCTACTACAATCACTCCGAATATGTTGGTGGTATGAAAGAAACAACATTAAAAGAAATGATGGCTAAAAAGCCGGAAAAAGTGATTGAACTTGCTGTGAAAGGAATGCTTCCGAAAGGACCTTTAGGAAGAGCAATGATTAAGAAACTTCACGTTTATGCAGGTGCAGAACACGCTCATGCAGCTCAGAAACCGGAAGTATTAACATTTTAAGGAAAGGTTGAGAGGAGGAAATTACAGTGGCTAGTGCAAAATTCTACGGAACAGGAAGAAGAAAAAAATCTATCGCAAGAGTATACTTAGTACCGGGAACAGGTAAAATTACAATAAATAAAAGAGATATCGACGAATACTTCGGACTTGAAACATTGAAAGTAGTAGTTCGTCAGCCGCTCGTAGCAACAGAGACAACAGACAAATTCGACGTACTTGTAAATGTACACGGCGGCGGATACACAGGACAGGCTGGAGCAATCCGTCACGGAATCTCCAGAGCACTGCTTGAAGCAGATGCTGATTACAGACCGGT
>QWCV01000377.1_pt1 | contig 53195 bp, 49 predicted proteins | sample 1972621 | NCBI WGS metagenome assembly QWCV01 (sample SAMN09866699, study PRJNA288562) | Human gut metagenome isolate pre2_stool, whole genome shotgun sequencing... | isolation source: gut | host: Homo sapiens | place: USA: California | reverse complement strand
TACTATCTGCCCTTCTGTAATATATCCGGTCAGGTCCGGGATCGGGTGGGTAATATCATCGTTCGGCATCGTCAGAATCGGAATCTGCGTTACCGAACCGCCTGCACCCTCCACGATGCCTGCTCTCTCATAGATTGCAGCAAGTTCACTGTACAGATAACCCGGAAAGCCCTTCCGGCTTGGGATCTCTCCTTTGGAGGAGGACACCTCACGCATGGCCTCGGCAAAGGATGTCATATCCGTCAGGATGACAAGGATATGCATGTTCTGCTCAAAGGCCAGATACTCTGCAACCGTCAGCGCTACTTTCGGCGTAATCAGACGTTCCACCACCGGATCGTTTGCCAGATTCAGGAACATGGCCACATGGTCTGCCACGCCGCTCTCCTCAAAAGTTCTGCGGAAAAAGTCCGCCACGTCGTGTTTGACTCCCATGGCCGCAAAGACAATGGCAAACTCTTCACCGGAATCCTCTCCCAGAGACGCCTGCTTGACGATCTGCGCTGCAAGCTGGTCGTGAGGCAGTCCGTTTCCGGAAAAAATCGGCAGCTTCTGTCCTCGAATCAGCGTAGTCAGGCCATCGATTGCCGAAATCCCGGTACGAATATAGTTCCTCGGATATTCCCGTTTTACCGGGTTGAGCGGCAGTCCATTGACATCCCGCCTCACTCGCGCGGCAATCGTTCCCAGATCATCGATCGGCTGTCCTATTCCGTTAAAGGTTCTTCCAAGCATCTCGCGGGACAGTCCGATCTCCATCGGATGCCCGGTGAGTCTGGTGTGGGTGTTGACAAGGGACATTCCCTCGGATCCTTCAAAGACCTGGATGACCGCCTTGTCCCCATAAAGCTCAATGATTCTTCCAATCCGCTTCTCGTTTCCTCCCACAATAAATTCTACAATTTCATCATAAAACGCATCCTGTACCCCTTCCAGTACAATGAGGGGACCGTTAATGCTGCTAAGCCCAAGATATTCGATTGGCATAACTGTTTCGTTCCCTCCTTTTATGCATTTTTCTCCAGCACACGCTGGTAGAAGGTATCAATGTCCCGCCGGTACTGCGCAAACAGTTCCAGCCGGTCATTCGGCACATCGTACTTGATGGCAATGACACGTTCAAAAATATTTTCCGACTTCAAAACCGACATCGGATGCCCCATTGTCACAAGGGCCCGTGCCTGTTTGTACAGATATAAAATCGTATCCATCATCAGGAACTGCTTTTCCAGAGAGACGCACGTATCATCTTTGTGGAAAGCGTTCTGCTGCAGGAAGCCCAGACGGATGACTCTTGCAATTTCCAGAATCAACTTCTGGTCATCCGGCAGAACGTCACTTCCGATCAGCTTGACGATTTCCAGAAGGCTGCTCTCCTGATTCAGAAGGGCCATCAGCCGGTTCCGGTAATCTACAAACTTCGGAGAAACATTGTCCTGATACCAGTGTGAAAGATCCTGCAAATATTCACTGTAACTGGAAAGCCAGTGGATGGCCGGGAAATGTCTGGAGTAGGCAAGGCTCTTGTCCAGTCCCCAGAAGCATCTCACAAACCGCTTCGTATTCTGTGTGACCGGCTCCGAGAAGTCACCGCCTTGAGGCGATACCGCCCCGATAATGCTGACTGATCCTCTCGTACCGTTTAAGTTCTGCATCATGCCCGCTCTCTCATAGAAAGCCGACAGCCTGGATGCAAGGTAAGCCGGGAATCCTTCTTCTGCCGGCATCTCCTCCAGACGTCCGGAAAGTTCACGAAGAGCCTCCGCCCATCTCGATGTGGAGTCCGCCATGATCGCCACATCATATCCCATGTCCCTGTAATACTCGGCCAGAGTAAGTCCCGTATAGATACTTGCCTCACGGGCCGCCACCGGCATGTTGGACGTATTGGCAATCAGCGTCGTCCGGTCCATCAGAGGGTTTCCGGTCCGCGGGTCTGTCAGTTCCCCAAACTCCTCCAGAACCTGGGTCATTTCATTTCCACGCTCTCCGCATCCGATATAGATAATAATGTCCGCATCGGACCATTTGGCAATCTGGTGCTGGGTCATTGTTTTTCCGGTTCCGAATCCTCCCGGGATCGCAGCTGTTCCGCCTTTTGCGATCGGGAACATCGTATCGATGATCCGCTGTCCCGTCACAAGCGGTACCGATGCCGCAAACCGCTGGCTCACCGGGCGCGGTGTCCGGATCGGCCACTTCTGGGCCATCGGAATCTCCACCGTTTGTCCGTTTCCTGTATCCAGAGTCAGAAGCGGCTCTTCGATCGTGTACGGCCCGTCCTCCCGCACAGATACGACCGTACCGTGCAGATGCGGAGGAATCATACATTTATGGACAATAGCTCTTGTCTCCGGTACCTCCGCAAAAATATCGCCGCCGTTGACATAATCGCCTTTCTTCACAGTAAAATGGGTGTCCCATTTCTTTTCACGGTCGAGGGAGTCGACCGAAATTCCTTTTGTAATAAAAGCTCCGCCCGTCTCTGATATTTTTTCCAGCGGACGCTCAATTCCGTCAAATATATTGTTCAGAATCCCGGGCGCCAGAGTCACCGACACTGCATTTCCGGAGGCGGTCACTTCTTCTCCCGGACGAAGACCCGATGTCTCCTCGTACACCTGAATAGTTGTCCGGTCCTTATCGAGGGCAATGACTTCTCCGACCAGATGATCCCTTCCCACATAAACCATTTCGGACATTCCGAATCCGGTATTGCCTTTCAGATAGATGACAGGCCCGTTGATTCCATAGATTTTCCCAGTCTTAGACAACTCCATCACCTCCCAGGAATACAAATTCATCATACTCCGATCTCAGAGCGGTCCTGAAAGAATGATCAATCAGAATATTTCTGCCGCGGATGACTGCCCGGACTCCTCCGATGAAGTCTTCGTTGCTGATCGTCAGCATGGTGCCGGACTTTAATTCCAGCTCCTCTTTCATCTCCTGATCCGAAGGATTGATATAGATTGTCAATCCCTCATCGCCCGCAAATTCTACAGACTTCCTAATACAGCGCAGAAGAAAGTCCCGGTACTTCTCTGTTTTCATATAGGATGCCACCAGCTCCATGACCTCCCGGAACACCTTGTCCTTTAGTTCTTTCTGCACTCTTCCTTCCTGCCTCTTCAGATCCAGCTGTGCCTTTGCCATCGCCTGGTTTTTCTGCTGTCTGGCATTGACTGTCTCCGCTTTGATCCGGGTCTCCATCTGGCGCACGGCCTCCTGCTTATGATCCTCAAACACCTTGTCGAGGGCCGCGCGGTAACTCGTTATAATCTCATTTCCTTCTGCTCTGGCCGCCTCCATTGAGGAGGTCTGAATCTTCGCAATTTTCTCATCTAATGTCAAAAGGAATCCCTCCTTTTATAATTTCAGTCCGATTGCTTCGGTAATATAAGATGTGATAAAGTCTTTTCTCCGTCCGGTTCCGTGTCTGTCAGGAATCTCCACAAGCAGAGGCATTTTCCTCTCCAGACGGAATTCGTCGATGAGATCCGGAAATTCTTTCCCGAATTTCTCCGTCAGAAGGACAATCCCCACAGTCTTGTCCTTCAGAACATTCTGGAGCGCCTCATAGAGCTCCTCACGTTCGTGTACGACAACTCCGTCCACGCCTGCAAGGCGCATTCCTGTATACGTATCGACATTATCACTGATCAGAAACATCTTCATCTTATAACTGTCCCAGGATCATGAAGGAGATGATCAGCCCGTACAGGCAGACACCTTCTGCAAGTCCTACGAAAATCAGCGACTTACCAAGGACGCTGGAGTCCTCGCTGATCGCGCCAAGTGCCGCGCTCGCTGCACTTGCCACGGCGATACCGCCGCCGATACAGGATAAACCGGTAACCAGTGCGGCCGCGATATAGCCCATTCCCGTTGCTGTAGAGGCAGAGGCTGCCGCATCCGCCGCCTGTACATTCGGTCCTGCAAACATCATAATCGATGCCAGAACGAATGCTCCGAAGAAGAAAAATACATTCACTCCAATGGCACGTTTGTAACGCCCTTTGTTCTTCTCTCCGATCAGATAATATCCAAACGGAATGATAATACTTAAGATCAGTGCTGCAATTAGCGCTATTCTCGCTGCAAGAGTCATAATAAAGTCCTCCTTTATTTTTCCATTTTTCTGTTTTTGTTATATGGCTCAAACTTTCTTCCGCTTCCTTTATAGAACCGGCTGAACATCTCATAGTATTCCAGACGAAGTACCTGGATTCCGACTACAAGTCCTTCCATCAGACAGACAAACAGGTTTCCAAGCACGATCACCACCCAGTTTGTATGCCCGCCCTCTACTCCGGCAAGCATCAGTACGACCTCCATCATCGCCGCATGGCTGACGGCAAAGGCTCCGATACGCACGAAAGAAAGAGTGTTCGAAAAATAGCTCAGGAGCATCTCGAACAGTTCAAAAAATCCTTCTACCAGGAACATCACTGCTCCTTCTTTCATCTTCTCTTTCTTCTTCAGAAGCGTGTTTGTCAACGGCTCCTTAAAGAGAATCAGAAGAAGCGGCACTCCGAACATCACAAGAAGCACGATTCCTGCCGGTGTCTTGTGTCCGGTCATGAACAGAACCACAACCGCCACAATCGATCCGTAAAAGACAAGTCCGGCCACTCCGTTCGGATCAAACCATGCGCCCTGAACATCGTGTCCCCGGAACGCATTGATAATATGAAGTACCATCGCCACCAGAATCAGCAGCATTCCAAAGGCAATCGACACGATAAATACCGTATTGAGTTTCCCGACAAACGGGAGTGTCGTCATATGGTCGATGGGCCGGAGCCACAGAGGCTCTATGATATCTTCAAATCCGAACACACTTCCAAACATGAAGCCGAAGATTGTTGAGAATACTCCTGCCGTAGCAATGATTCCCGCAAGCGGGAGTTTCTTAAAGTGGTAAATCAATGCTCCCACAATGACAAGCAGAAGTCCCTGGCCTACATCGCCGAACATCACTCCGAAGATGAAGGAATAGGTGATTCCCACAAAAAGGGTCGGGTCAATCTCATCGTGGGACGGCAGCCCGTACATACCGACGAACATCTCGAACGGCTTGAAAATCTTCGGGTTTTCCAGTTTTGTCGGCGGTTCTCCGAAGTAGCTGTCATGGTCGTCCTCCACGACAACAAAAACCTTGTCGTCCTGCTCCGCTTCCGCCATAAACTTTTTGACGTCCTCTTCTGCCATCCAGCCGCAGAGGATATAGTAATCTTCTTTTTTATCTTCCACCCTGGCCGCCATCTTACGGACGTCGAAATTGTGAGCAAGCTCTTCCAGCCTCTGCTTCGCCCACACAAGCTGCGGGGCTTTCTGTTCCAGCATCTTCGCCGCTTCTTTATCCAGGTCATCAATTTTCTTCTGGATTTCATACATTTCCTTCAGAAGCTTCTGGCTTGCTTCCTCCGGCGATCCTTCGTACTGCGCCGGAATCTCAATCCGCTCAAAATGAAGTGAACGGAATACCGCATCCGTCTTCTGGAGATCCGCAGGTGCGGCAAAATAAGCACCATAGACAGATGTCCCGTCCTGCGCTCCTTTTACAAAGACCGCATCCAGATCGTTCAGGAGATATTTCTCCAGCTTCTGGTACTGCTCCACCGGCATCTTGCCGAAACGGTAGGCAATATATTTATAATTCAGGATCTTTCCAAGATCACCGCCCATCGGCCGGAACGGCTCGATGACTTTCTGTCTGGCCGCAATCTCTTCTTTCTTCTTTTTCCACTGATCCTGCTGTGACTGCAGTTTTAAATATTCCTCATTTGTTGTCCGGATCAGTTCAAAAATATCATTGAGCCCCATTTTCGTATCCGGTAAGGTCTTATCCGGATCTTCCAAAAATCCCACAAACTGCACCGCTTTAAGAAGTGCATCCCTGTACGGATTCATTTCCACAAAGGGCCTTAAATTGTCCACTGTCTTCAGCTCAGAAAGCGCTGATTCCAGCTGGATTTCATATCGTGACAGATACAGATCCATCACACGGTCAATATCACTGCGCGGCCCTGAGATATTGACAAATTTCATTTTTACAATCATTTTTTCTGCCCTCCTGTATACTCCATGATCTCATCCGAGGATACACCATAGCGCACACATTCTATCACGGTCGTCAGCTTTTTGATCTCCTCCTCTTTCATAAAGAGGTAGGTATTGATCGACGCAATAGAGTACGGATTTCTCCTCCGGTCTGTCGTGTACAAATAATACAGATAATCCGCGTACATCTTTTCCACCGTCAGATTCTGGCCAAAATCATAGTGTCTTGCGTACGAGGTCTTCTGCACGGCATTCTGAAATTCCTCCAAAGTCGGCGCTTCCACCATCTCTTTGACCAGCCCGGTACTGATCTTGTACTGGATCGGAATCAGCAGCGCATAAATATCCGGCGGGGACAGGCTGAAATATTTCTTGGCCCGGTAAATCCACTGAATATTCAGCATATTGATCTGGGTCCCGTAATCTCTCGCAAAAAGCTCCAGCTCCTTGTCCTTCAGGATCTTCTTGTGATCCTTCCACATGGAAACAAAGTAATACAGATTCAGTGCCAGATCATAATCAAACAGTGTCGCCTTCCCTGAATCCCTCAGCTTCTTTAATGTCTCATAGTATTCCGTTCCCTTCAGGTTTTCAATCAGCTCATCTGTTGTTCTTACGTGGATCAGCTTTTCGATGGAAATCTGCGAATACCGGTCAAAAAATGCTTTCTTATGGTTCAGATCGAAAGGCTCCTGATAGTGGTTGATGACGATCCTCAGACAATAGTTGATCAGCTCCACTTCGTACCGCTTCAGATAAAGCTTTAAAAACTTTCTCTGCTCCAGTGTGCAGAAACGGTAAATCTTCGTGTAATCATGGTACAAGGACAGTTCCAGAAGCTTCTCGATGTTCCCCCTGTGTACAAGGGACGGCTCCAGATTCTCCAGGATTTCCCTGTATACAGTATTCTGAATCAGGTAAGAAACCACTTCCGGCACACTGCTCATGACCATGATCTCATCAAACTGCTCTTTTGTAAGGAGTTTGGCCTCCATTGCCCTTAGCTTCGTGACAATCCCACTGTAGGCAAGTAAATTTCCCATAAGCTACACCTCTGTGATCCGCTTTAAAATATCTTCTGCATACAATGTATGCTTCTCCTCATACTCCTTTTGAAGGGATGCGATGAGCTCCCGACTTGTATTTTCCTGACCGGTAAGAAGGTTCTCCTTATCATGCTCAAGCCCCTCCTGAATCTTTTCGATCCGGGCTTTTGTCTCCTCCTCCATCCGAAGGTCAAATACCTTTCTCTTCTCTTCGTATTCCCTGTCGAGTTTCTCTTTCTCAGCCTCTGCATGCGCTACAATCGCCGATGCAGTCTGCTCAATTTCCGTCAATTTGTTGATTACAGAGTCCATAGAAAGCCCCCTTTTTGTATAATTTGCAATTATCTCTTATCATACAACTTTTAAAATAAAATGCAATGGTTATTTCAAAAGTTTAACATTTGACCGCACTATTTCACATATAATATGACAAATTCTATCTGGAGCCTGAATTTATGAAATTTTCACTCCCAGTTTTCTCATGTTTTCGCAGAAAAAAAGTCCGGTTTGTCCTTCTGGCTGCGGTCAGCCTGGCTGCTGTCTCTCTGCTGATTTATTCCTTTCTTCCGCCCTCTTCGGACCCGGATTCTTTCTTTTCCAGAACGATCACCTCAAACAGCACGGATGAACAGTTTGAAGCATTTACAAAAACACTTTTCTTCCAGGAGGTGTCCGGCGATTCCATCAGCCTGCACTTTAATTTAAAGGATCCGGAAAGTTACGGGATTCTGGATGCGCCTGTCACCTTCGGTACCTTTGTATCCTCTCCCGAGAGTTCCGGAGCATCTCTGGAAAATACTCTGGCAGCACTTGACCGCTTTTCGCCAAAAAAGCTGTCCAAAGAAAATCAGCTCACCTGGCGGATTCTGGATTCTTATCTTGAGACCGCCCTTTCCTGTTCCAAATATCTTCTATATGAAGAGCCGTTAAGTCCGCTCACCGGAACCCAGTCCCAGCTTCCGGTTCTGCTCTCTGAATTTACTTTTGAGACGACAGAGGATATCGATACATACCTGTCACTTCTTTCTACCATGCCGGATTACTTTCAGTCTCTGATTGACTTCGAACAGGCCAAATCCGAGGCTGGCCTTTTCATGTCTGACGACAGAGCGGACGCCGTCATCCAGGAATGTCAGGACTTCGTCTCCATGGGAGAAGATCACTATCTTCTCTCCTCCTTTGAAGAACGCCTTGACGAGATGGGTACGCTATCGGACAGCGAGCGAATTCTGTACACAGCCAAAAACAAAGATCTCCTGACTACTCAGATTTTTCCCGCCTACCAGATTCTGATAGACGGGCTGACTTCACTGAAAGGTTCCGGCACTTCCGACACGGGGCTTTGCAGTCTCCCGGACGGCAAAGAATGCTATGAAGCATTTCTGAAACAGGAAATCGGAACGGACCGTTCCGTCGAGGAACTTGAGCAGCTCGCCGCCTCCCAGATCATCTCTGATATGAAAGAGATGAAAGCGGCGCTTCCCGCCTCCGGAATCGTGTCGGACGTTGTCCTTCAGGAATCCTCCCCGGAATCCATCCTCCTGGAACTGAAACAGAAAATGGAGCCGTCCTTTCCTGACATCCCGGACGTTTCCTTTACCGTCAAGCAGGTGCCAACATCCACGCAGGAATATTTAAGCCCCGCCTTTTATCTCATCCCGCCCATCGACGACAGTACCCAAAATACGATTTACATCAACCCGCGACATGAAATGGAAGGCTTAAACCTTTTCACCACACTGGCCCATGAAGGCTATCCGGGCCACCTCTACCAGACGACCTATTTCCTTTCGCAGAATCCGGATCCGATCCGCACCGTCCTGAACTTTGGCGGATATGTGGAGGGATGGGCCACCTACACAGAAATGATGTCCTACTATCTGGCGCCGATCTCCAAAGAAGAGGCCGTTATCCAGCAGAAAAACGCTTCTATCATCCTCGGTCTCTATGCTCTGGCCGATATCGGAATCCATGAAAAAGGCTGGTCGGAAGAAGACACGCTTGCTTTCTTCTTCCAATACGGTATCGGTGACAAAGACAGCATTTCGGAAATCTATCAGCTGATTCTGGGGGATCCGGCCAACTACGCAAAATATTATTTCGGCTATCTGGAATTTCTGGAACTGAAAAAAGAGGCCATGACCCGCTGGGGCGAAAATTTTTCCCAGAAACGGTTTCATAAGTTTGTTCTGGATATCGGGCCGGCTCCTTTTGATCTGATCAGAAAAGAACTGGAAAAAACGGACGCATAGAAAAAAGAGAAGACAGCGGTCACACAGGGCATCTGCCCCGGACCGGTCTGTCTTCTCTTTCGTTTCATTTCTATTATTCTGCTACGAATACTTCTTTTCCCATACCGCAGATCGGGCATACCCAGTCTTCCGGAAGGTCTTCAAAAGCTGTTCCCGGTGCAATTCCGTTATCCGGATCACCTACTTCCGGGTCATATACATATCCGCATGGTTCGCAAACATATTTCTGCATTTTATATTCTCCTTTCTTCCTATACAAATAGTAAGAATTACTATTTTTATTTATGACCAGTATAATCTATATTACAAAAAAAATCTATCCCTAAATTTGTTTTTTAATAAATTATTTACATTTTTCCGGCAAGCCATACACTCGCCGCAAGTCCGGCCGCCGTCGCAATCATCGCTCCGGCCAGTGTATATCTTGTCTTTTTCACCTTTGCAGTCATAAAATACACAGACATCGTATAAAAAATCGTCTCCGTACACGCCATGGAGATGGAGGCGATCCTCCCTATGTAAGAGTCTGTCCCGAATTCCTTGTAAATATCCGTCAAAAGTCCGGTAGCCGCCGACGAGGAAAACATTTTGACGACAGAAAGAGGTACCAGCTCTCCCGGGAATCCGATTTTCTCCGTCCACTGTCCCAGAATTCCGGACAGAAACTCCAGAAAACCTGAGGCTCGGAGTACTCCCACTGCCACCATCAGCCCTACGAGTGTCGGCATGATCTTCAACACCGTATAAAACCCATCCTTCGCCCCTTTGATAAATGTCTCGTAAACCTGTACCCGTTCCAGAATTCCGGAGACAACAATCGTAAAAATCAGAAAAGGGACGATGTACTGAGACAGAAATAAAACAAACTGCATATTCTGTGCTCCTTCGCATATCGTCCCTTAATTATACGCACACTGTTCCGTTTTATGATTCCGCTTCCCGGTTTTGCTCCAGTCCCTTCATGATTTTAAAGTACATGACCAGAAGCAGGCTTCCCGCAAGAATCCATGCCATCGGACTGGCAAGGCAGGCGCCCACGTAACTTCTGTGACGTGAGGCAATCATTGCCACCACACCTCTTCCGATCAATTCGGCAATTCCCGCAGTCATCGGGAGGAATCCGTATCCCATTCCCTGAATTCCGTTGCGGTACAGGTTCACCACAGTCAGCGGGATGAAGAATACAGACACACAGATCAGATACGTCCGGACTCCGCCGATTACCTGCGGTACATCCGCAGCTTCTACAAAGAGATACGTAAGATAATGTCCGCCCAGGACCATCAGTACCGCAACCACAACCGAATAGACGGAACCGATGATGGTTGCCGAGCGGAATCCCCGCCGGATTCTTTTGATATCTCCCGCTCCCATATTCTGGGCACAATAGGTCGCCATGGCCGTTCCAAGAGCCACATAGGCCTGAGTTACAATCTGCTCGATCTTGCTGGCTGCCGTAAAGGCCGCAACGGAGATGGAGCCGAGCAGATTCAGCGCGGACTGCACCATCATTGTCCCGATAGCAGTAATCGAATACTGAAGCGCCATCGGAAATCCGATCCGCATCTGTGTCCTCAAAAGATCTCCTTCCACTTTCCAGTCTTCTTTGTGGAGATGCAGATGCGGCACCGCCTTCCAGATGTAAATCAGACATGCCGCCCCCGACACGCCCTGAGAAATGACAGTCGCATAAGCCGCCCCTGCCGGTCCCATGCCAAAACAGATGATGAACACCAGATCCAGCACGACGTTCAGAAGCGCCGCCAGAATCAGAAAATAAAGCGGTGTCCGGCTGTTGCCGAGTGCTCTTAAAATACTGGAAAGCAGATTATAAAGTACCTGGGCAAAAATCCCGGCACAGATAATGACAATATATTCGTACGCATAGTCAAAAATGTCTTCCGGCGTATTCAGAAGTCTCAACAGGTCTTTCATAAAGATCACGCTGGCCGCTGTCATCACCACGGAGACAATCAACGACAGAATCGCGGCAGACGCCACTGTTTTCCTCATTGCATTCATATCGCCTGCACCGAATTTCTGCGCCGTCAACACGGTAAACCCGGCAGTCAGCCCGATCAGAAATCCGATAATCAGGAAATTGATCGTCCCTGTCGCCCCGACTCCTGCAAGTGCCTTTGTCCCGACAAATTTCCCGACAACCACGGCATCCACCATATTATAAAACTGCTGGAACACATTTCCTATAAAAACCGGCATCGTAAACCGGACAATCAGCTTTCCGGGACTTCCCTTTGTCATATTGTTTTCCATAGCTGTTCTCCCTTCTCGCATTCCTTTTTTTACTCATATTTTTTCATTCTACCGCTCCGCATGTAATCGCGCAATCCCCTTTTTTATTTACAATTCTTTTTTCTCATGCTACACTCAAGAAAAACCGCTCAGGGGAGGGGATTATATGGACCAGATACAGACTTTTTCAGAATTTAACAGTAATCTTTTTCAGGAAATTTATATGCTTTTCTGCGGAATGCAGGATTGCCCGCCCCTTTATTCCTATGGACCTGCTGTCCGGGACTCCTACATATTTCATATATGCACAAAAGGAAAGGGAACTTTTTATTCCGGAGAAAACAGTTATTCCATCGAAACGGGGCAGGGCTTTTTGATTCGGCCTGACAGGCTCACCTTCTATCAGGCCGATGAGACGGATCCGTGGAGTTATGTCTGGGTTTCCGTTGCCGGCACCGACATTGCCCGCTACTTCGAGCTGATCGGAATCACGCCGGACCACCCGGTCTTTACCTGCCCGGACCCGGAGAAGGCAAAGAGCTATGTCCTGGATATGATCGCCCACCATAAGATGAGCTTCCAGAATGAAATTTATATTCAAGGGGTTCTGCTGCAGTTTCTGGCCCTCCTGATCGAAGGCTCCGGCTACAAAAGCAAAAGCAGTAAAAAGGTTGCAGACGTCTATGTCAGCCAGGCCATTTCCTATATATATAAGAACTACCAGAACCCGGTATCCGTTCAGGAAATCGCAGACTTTCTATCCCTCAACCGGAGTTATCTGACGGAACTGTTCTTAAAGACTGTACACCTGTCTCCACAGCAGTTTCTCGTCAAATACCGCATGACCAAGGCGTGTGAACTCCTGGAAAATACCAGTCTCCCCATTGAACACATTGCCTATTCCTGCGGATACTCCAGCACCTTTTCTTTCTCCAAGGCATTCCGGAAGGTCAATGGAACAAGCCCTTCCCGGTACCGCCAGGATAAGAAAACGAATCCTTATTCGATGGAGCTTAAGAGATACAGCCGGGACTGATAGTCCCCGTTCTTTCCGTTGTACTTCTCTTTATTCTCCCCGGAGGAGGCATCGGACACATTCAGGCCGTACCAGAGAAGTTCATCTCCGTAGAGATCTTCCTCGTATTTTCCTGGCTCCATCCCGGCGACATGATACTTCCGGTCCGGATCCAGCCCCTGAAGCCTGACTTTTTTATACGGTCCGTTCACAGACTGCAGGACCTTGTAATATCCGACAATCGCCCGGGTTTTATCTTCTGATACGACCATCCACGCCGTCTCATTTCCCTCAAACGGACTTAACAGCCGGTAAAAAGTGCCGTACTGAATCAGGTGACGGTACTGTTTCATAAACGTAATCTGTGCTTTGACCTCTTCTTTTTCTTCTTCTGTCAGCCTGTTCGGATCCAGCTCATACCCAAAAGTTCCAAAATACGCCACATTCGCACGTGTTTCCAGAGACGTGTTTCGAAGCAGCTGATGATTCGGCACCGCAGACACATGGGCTCCCATGCTGCTGACCGGATAGACAAAAGAGGTTCCGTACTGGATTTTGCATCGCTCTACCGCATCCGTATCATCAGATGTCCAACACTGCGGCGCATAGTAAAGAAGTCCCGGATCAAATCTCGCCCCGCCGCTTGCGCAGGACTCAAACAGGATTTCCGGAAATTCCTTCGTCAGCATATCGTAAAGCCGGTACACACCCAGTATGTACTTGTGCATGACTTTTCCCTGATCCTTTGCACCGGCACCCGCCGAATACACTTCAGACATACTCCGGTTCATATCCCATTTAATATAGGAAATCGGAGCTTCTGTCAGAACCTTTTTCATCTGTTCAAAGATCGCGTTCACAACTTCTTCTCTGGAAAAATCAAGGACATACTGATTACGTCCCACCGACACCTTTCTTCCCGGCACTGACAAAATCCAGTCTGGATGCTCCCTGTAAAGCCTGCTTTCTTTATTCGTCATTTCCGGCTCAAACCAGAGTCCGAATTTCAGTCCCATTTCCTCTACCCTTCTGGCCACTCCCGTAATGCCATCCGGCAGTTTTTCCAGATTCGGATACCAGTCGCCCAGAGAAGAGGTGTCGTCATTACGCTTTCCAAACCATCCGTCATCCAGCACAAACAGTTCCACTCCAAGCTCTTTTGCTGTTTTTACAATTTCAAGAATCTTGTCCTCGTCAAAATCAAAATAGGTTGCTTCCCAGTTGTTGATGAGAACCGGTCTTTCCCGGTCTCTCCAGAATCCTCTTGCAAGGCGGCTCCGGTAAAGCGTATGATATGCCTGGCTCATACCATTCAGTCCGTGATCCGAATATACCATCACAGCCTCCGGAGTCTGGAAGGTCTCTCCCGGTTTCAGATTCCAGGAAAAAGTATCCGGATGAATTCCCATCGTCACTCTTGTTGTGTCATACGTGTCGACATCCGCCTGCGCAAGGAAATTTCCGCTGTAGACCAGGCTGAACCCATAGACTTCTCCATTTCCCTCTGTCGTCTCCTCCCGCTTCAAAGCCAGAAACGGATTATAATTGTGGCTGCTGCATCCACGCAGACTGTATACTGCCTGCACTCCATGCTCCAGCTTTCTCTCCTTGACCGAACGTTCCCTTGCCCATGCTCCGGTCAGCTCGATCATCTCAAAATCCATATCCGGAAGATCAACACTCATACTCATTGCCCGGTCCAGAACAATTTCCTGATCTCCCTTCTGCGTAATCTTCGCACTACGTGCAACTGCCGGAACATTCGCAAAGATTGTATAATATAAAGTAATTTCCGTACCGGATACCTGATCTTCCAGATACAGTTCGAGTGTATCCGCTTCCTCTTCTTTCTCTACATAGGTTGCCGGCAGTCCGGAAAGCTCCGGTTTTCCCTGATAAATGCTGTGTCCTTTGTAAAGGAACTCGGATATCCGGCTGCCGTTTTCCTGAAGAATCTCAAGAGCCGGATATCTCATATCCCCTGATCCGTACACCGGGTATTCCTGCTTGATGTGCTCCATGGAAAATTCCAGTTTTCCTTCAAACGGGCATACAGACATCGGTCTTGCCCGGAAATTCAACATATGCGCAAAACTCTCCCTGTCCCGTAATTTCTTTCCAAAATAAATATGTCCGATCTGTCCATTCTCCAGTACATTCAAAATATAGCTGATGTTCTGATTATACAGATGAAATTCCATCGATGATTTGTGAAAACAAACCGCCATCTCTGCTCCTCCTTTTTCCCCTGATCTTGCGATCCGTAATCTTCTCGTTTTTACTACAACTAATTATAATCATTTCACACTTTTATGCCAGTTCAAGATGTCAGGTAAATATGTCCAAATGTCAGGTAAATGATTATGTACTAAAAATGTTTCCGCCGTAACAAGAAAGAGGAAGACAGCATCAAACCTGATGTCGCCCTCCTCTTTGGAAGTCTCCTCATCTTAACTTGTCCTTGTCTCCCGGCTTTCCAGCGTTCTCTACCGCTGGAACCAGACATCTGCTCCTGTAACCGTATGAATCCTCTGTCCGTACGGTTATTTTTCTTTTTTGACTCTTGAAACCGTATACTTTCTTTGTCTCATACGGTTACTTTTTCCTTTCTTGGCATTTAATCCGTACACTTTATTTGTTCCGTACGGTTACTTTTCTCTTTTCTGGCATTTGATCCGTACAGATGTCTTATTCTCTACCGCTGCTTTTTACCCTTTTAAAGATGTAACCGTACAGATGTCTTCTTTTGTACGGTTACATCTTCCTATCTTACAAAGCTCATTTGCCAGACAGATCAGGCAGGTCGATACCCCGCCGTATCCCGGCTTATCATCAATAAAAATCAGTCTGCGTCCCATTTTTATACCTCCTTATTCCGCACTTCAAGGATCAGCCCTCTCTTTGCCAGCCGGTCTATATATTCAGAAATCTCTTTCTGATTTTCCTCATCCAGATTGGCATTCCACTCATCGAAAAGGAACAGCCTCACGGACGGATCTTTCATCCGGTCGAGCACTTCCTCCACATTCGCCCGCAGACGTTGTCCTGTAGAATATTCCTTCTCATTACTGTCCTCAAAAAACAATCTCGTATGGTTAGGAAACAGATAAGCCCGATCTCCAAAATACTCTTTGATCCGCATCAGAACTGTTGTTTTCCCGCTTCCGTTTGTTCCGGTAATCAGAATCCGCCCATACCTTTCCTCTTCTGCACAATCCTGTAAAAATTCCAGAAAATTTTCCACATTCTCGAAGCGAAGTTCCACATCACCTGAGGAAAACCGGAGATTCTCCCAACGGATCGTCCCATGATATTGATTTTCTTTCTCCACAGCTGATGCTGCATGATCGATGTTCCGAACCTTTTCCCGGATTCCGACCAGTTCGGTAACATATTCCACTATGACGCTCAGATACTGAATGTTGCTCACCTGCCGTGGAAGCGTTACAATGACAGACGTCATCCGGCCCACGTTTCCTGCACTGTCCGCCAACGTCCACAGCACTACCAGAATCATCGGAAAGATACTTCCAACCATAATCAGAAGAGACAGTATATTATTACTGAAACGGTACTGTGTCTCTGTCTTCTCCGCTTTGTCAACGGTCCGCCCAAACACCTCTTTCCACCGGCTCCAGTTATAGCGGTTTCCAATCAGGAGAGTATCCCAGCCGTCAAACAATCTATTCTGCACAGCACTCTGTGCTTCCTGCGCTCCGGCACTCTTACGGACAATTTTTCCCCTTGCCGTCAGAATTCCCGCTGCAATCACCGCTGCTGCACAAAGATATGCAGCAAAAAACCACGGACTCAAAGACCAGCCAATGACGAGGACATTGAAAATCACATTCAAAACCGTCGCCATCAGATCTCCAAAGAATTCGTATGTTTTCTCAATAGTCTGCCACGTCTGATTCTGGAAATACGATTGTCGCTCTCCTCCAAATGCATGACTTGTTTTCAACGACGGCTGATTATATAAATTGCTCTCATAAAGAGAAAGATATCTCTGAAACGTTGCATATTCCGCTTTTACCATATATTTCTGACTGAAAATCCGGGGTACAAATACCAGGACGAGAGAAAGCACAAAGACCCCAAACCAGATCATGCCCTCCCCTTTCAGGATTTCCGAGCTCAGGGCAATCATTGCATAGGTGGATGTCGCGGCAATCAGCTGTTCCAAGATAGTAAAAACCAGGAATAAAATACTGAATTTATTAACAAAATGTCTCATATACATCACCTACTTTTCCTTAGTACTATCAATACACTTACCGCACTCACACCAAAGCCAACAGCCAGAAAAATTAAAAACTGCTCTATTGTCACAATTTCCAGAAGAATTCCAAAAATACCATAAATAACTCCAGAACACAGCGACCGTATCAAGGACATCACGGATAACATCGTTGCCCTGTTTCTCTCTACAATCCATTCCTGTATGATGCTGTCCGCCACAGTAAAAATGATTTCTGGCACAAAGCATAAAATTAACGAAATCACAAAAAACAGTCCCTTATTCTGAACCTGGGACAACCATAAAAATCCCAAACACTCTGTTATCAGAGCCAGAAAGATGATCCTGCTTCTGTTAAAAATTCAATTCAGCGGACTCACTGCCAGATAGGCAAACGAATTCCCTATGTACGATAGGGAGAAAAACAAACCGATCGCCGACACGCTGATCCCAACTGATTCCAGAATCAGCTGATTCAGATTGTAATAACCGCACGCTATTCCATCAATCATACTGATGCCAATAAAGAAAAGGAGGAACATTCCAAGCGGCCGGTATAAAATATTGTCTTTCAACGTTTTTATCAGTTTTCCTGTGCTTTTTTCTCTTTCTGCAAACGGCATGAGGTCTTTCACTCTGCACATAAATCCTGCTGCCACTATCAGAATCAGCATTGTCAAAAGATACGGAAGATTCCAGGAATACTGCGCAAGCTGAGCTCCGATAAAAATTGCACCGCCCATAACAGCCGACTGCGCCGCAAGAATTCTGGAATTAATCTTCAAATACTGATCTTCCATCTTCCGGCTTGCAAGCATCTGATAAAGTAAGGCCGAATCACTGCCGGAAATAAAAGTGTATGCAACCGCCTCCAGACCTGCCAACAATATCAGCCAGACTTTCTCCTGCGCTACTACCATCAGTCCCGCCTGACATGCCAGCAATATCGTTCCTGTAATAATAGAATTTTTCCTTCCGATTCGGTCTCCAATATATCCCGTCGGCACCTCGCTGACCGCTGTACATATATTGTAGACGACAGAATACATCGAAACTTCCACGATCGAAAGTCCTTTTTGCTGTAGATAAATCAGAAAAATACCCCGTGTCAGGATCGCCGCACTGGTAATGGAATAAATATAATAGTATAGTAGATTTCTGTTGGATTTCATTGTTGTATGTTTCCTTACATGTGAATATGTCATCATTATATCAAAGCTGTTCCATACTTTGTAGGGAAACTGTCAAAACGACTTAAATAAGCCAAAAACGGAGAAAGGGTCATAATCACCCTTTCTCCACCCTGCTATTATCCACTCTTTTATTCTGCCATCTGTGTCCGATAATCTTTCCACGCTTTCTCTGCTGCCGCTGCTGCTTCCTGCCGCAGCTGATTTTCATCTGTCTCTTCGCCACCTATAATCTGACTTTGCAAATTTCCCACGGCCGAATATAAATTGTGTTCTACCTGGGTCACAAAATAAGATCCCTCAATTTCAGAAAACGTACTGCATATGCTATCGATCAGTTCCGGCGAAGCTGAATTTTCCAGCTTTGTCCGGATTGCACTTTCCTGTACCGGGAGTCCCTCTGGATCTACATGTCCCCGTACCATGGTTCCCATATTGATCTTTTCCCGCTCTACTTCCAACGTATCATTCAAAAACAGCATCAAAAACTGATAGGCCTCTTTTTTGTATGAACTTGACATGCTCACAGCGCCATACGCCCTCACAGCTGCCAGCTTTTTCCCATCCTGATCCGGGATAAATTTCATCTGTCTATTCTCCGTGCCAAGAATATGATTAATATTACTTATTTCATAAGGATTATTTTCCAGCCATTGTTCCTCGTTTCCCTGCTCTAACATACTGATATACGCTGTTGCCAGCTCTGTCCACCTGTCTTTTGAAAACAATACTTCCTGTGCCTCGTAATCTACTGCCGGAACGAACCACCGCCCGGCTGTGGCACTTATAGCCTGCATCGCCTGCCACAGCTCCTGATTCTGGCTACTCTCTGCCTGTTGGATCCACTCTCCGACTGTAGTGCCTGTCATCTGTTCACCGTCTGCAGGTTCGCAAAATACAAAGTAATCACAGGAAAACGGGATTATATACTGACGTTTCTCATATTGTCCTGCTTCCAGCAGCTCTTTTTTGTAGGTGCTGTCCTCCCAGTAGGAGTCTTCTTTCATATATTCATCCAGCGGTGCCAGCGCCCCGCTCTGCATGGTTTTGTATGGATTGGTAAACAGTGCCGTATTAGATACGGACTCATTTTCTATCACTGTGTCCAGAATATATACATTCGGCCCTTTTCCTGCCATAATTTCCGTCTGAAGTTTCTGGATTTCTCTTTCCCGTTTTTCTGCATTTGTGGAAAATACCGTCACGGTGATATCAAGATCATCCTCAAATCCCATAATCTGATCCGCAGCGCTGTCCACAAGCTCCCGAAAAGCCGGCTCCGTGATGACCTCAATCTCTTTCTTTCCCCCGGATTCCCCTTTTTCCTCACATCCGGCCATTCCTAAAGCCAAAGCGCCCGCACATAAAAGTGCAATAAATCTTTTCTTCTTCATCTCGCCCCTCCTCTCCTGTTTTATCCCTCTGCTCTCTATACAAACAACTGATTCTCAATCTCCGTCATCAGCCCGTCTGTAAACGTTATATTCTGGATCTTTCCATCCTCAAACAATGCGGTTCCAGTCTGCTCATACTCTGCTTCTTCCCCGCCAATCGAATACTTCAGTGCGGCTGTAAAAGTATAATAATTTCCATCCGAGCTTTCTTCCGGCTGAATATTCACGCTTTCAAATGTTACCTTTACATCCCGATCCGCAGCGTATGCGTTCAGATTGGTATAAATCCAGTACGGAATACTCTCAATTCCCTGATCTGAAAAATAAGAGCCGTACATTTTTGTTAATAATTCTTCAAAATCATATACTCCATGTGCTCCAGGTTCTGTTGTTTCGGCAGCCTCCTGCTCCGCCTTCTCTTTCGCCTCCATATAAGCATCCTGTAGCTTTTGATCTGGTACGGTAAACAGCATTTCCAGCACTGTTGTCAACGTTTTCTGTTCCGGTGATTCCTGTTCCTTTTCCTCTTTCGAACATCCTGCAATACAAATCAAAAAAGTACATAAAACAACTATAATCCCACTTTTACTCTCTGATTCTTCATGACTCTTTCCTCCTCTGTCTTCCTGACAAATTCCCTCCCTGTTCTGTGACCCATATCTAATAGTCCAATTAACTTTCCAGAACTTGTACCAGTAATTTTTATCTGTTATTTTGTTTCAATATATCATTTTTTCTGTACATTTACAATCTATGCATTCTTAATATATCAACAATTTATTATTTGCATCCTAAAACGGAAAATTGTCCTCTCTCTTTGTCTTTTCAGAAAAATTTTATCTTTCACCGGCTTGCCTCGCCCTTCTTTTCATGCTATTCTGAGATCGTCTGAAAAGCTGTCTGCTTTTCTATCATTCACGGCATTCGCCGAACAATCCAATTCATAACAAAAAACATGGCCGGGATCTCTGTCTGTAAAGAATACGTTTTCTGTGAGACATCTCTTTTCTGCTGTTTGAAATTATGTTAGACTACAAGAAACAGAAACAGTTTTCTTCTGACAGGTGCCGGACCGCCACAGGAAGGAGACTATTTATGCAAACAAACGAAGTCGAAATCAAAACCATTCAAACCACTTCGGAAGAAGAATTTATTATGAAGCCTTACATCGACTGGTGCTTCAAAGAGTTGATGCGCAATCCAAAAACAAGAACCGGATTCATCGCTGCATTGTTGCGTCTTCCTCCGGAACAGATCGGCAGGACAACGATCCTGGAAAACGAGCTTTCCAAAAGAACAGAGGAAGAAAAGCAAGGTGTTCTGGATGTCCGTGTCCTTCTGGAAAGCGGTACTCAGCTGGATATCGAAATGCAGGTTCTCTATATAGAATACTGGGATGATCGAAGTCTTTTTTATTTAAGTAAAATGTTTTCCAGCCAGCTCCAAAAGGGCGAATCTTATGACAAACTTCAAAAATGTATACAGGTTGGCGTCCTGAATTTTACCTATTTTAAAAAAGACAATTTCTGTCACAGAAGGATCCGGTTCTATGATGAAGCAACCGGAGATCTGTACAGCGAAAAGCTGGAGCTTCAGATACTGGAACTTCCCAAAATCCCAAAAGAGTACCACCATCCTGACGGCATTATTGCATGGATGAAATTCTTCCGCGGCGGCAATAAGAAGGAGATGGAAGAAATGGCAAAGGGAAATGCATACCTTGAATCGGCCTACGAAGATCTTATGGAGATGAGTCAGGATGAGAAAAAACGCCTGGCATATGAAGCCCGGGAACGGGCCCTGCGCGATCAGCTCGCCTTGCAGCATCAGACTGAAAAAATATTTCAGCAGATCGCAGAAGTACAAGGAGAATTAGATAAAGCTAAGGACACACTTGCCGAAACCAAGGGACAGCTCTCCAAAACTCAGGGACAGCTCTCCAAAACTCAGGGACAGCTCTCTGAAACTCAGGGACAGCTCTCTGAAACTCAGGAACAGCTCTCCAAAACTCGGGGACAGCTCTCTGAAACTCGGGGACAGCTCTCTGAAACTCAGGGACAACTCTCTGAAACTCAGGGACAACTCTCTGAAACTCAGGAACAACTCTCTGAAACTCAAAAACAGCTCGCAGAAGCTCATGCACAGAATGATGTTGCCCACGATCAGGGACGTAAAGATGCGATTATCGATTTGTATCAAAAAGGTCTCCTTAACCTGGAGCAGGCAGCATCCTCATATGGTATGTCGACAGAAGATTTTCAAAAACTGATCTTTTAATTAGAGCAGTTGGTGGTTAATATCAATTTTTATTTTCTGATAAGAAAAGACAGCCCCGGAGAGTCTGGACTTTTTCAAGTACTATGCTCTCCCTGGGACTGTCTATTCTTTTTTGAAGTCTTTATTTCATCCGCCTGAAAGTTGCTTTTTATTTCATCTTCACCAGATGAAAATAGGACGGATAAATTCCCGGAACAATGTTGGAAATCTGGTTTCCATTTTTCGGAGATGTCGATGTATGCCAAAACCGGTTTTCACTTGATGTTCTTCCCCAGAAAAATCCGATGTGGCAGTCTGCTCCCGGCTGATTCCAGTTTACAGGTTCACAGTAAATGATATCCCCCTGTTCTGCTTTTCCGGATTTCAAAAGAGCAGATACTGAATTGTATGTATAATACTCCACATTGGCTTTTTTGAAATAACGAAACCAGTTTGATGCGTTACATGCTCCGCCCCACAGCCCCATCTTGCCAATTGGCGCAAGATTGCCTCCGCATTTCTGCGTAACATAGGCAACAAACCCGGTACAGTTCATTCCACTGTAGCCATCAGCCCGTCTGTCACCATTCGGGTAAAGAATCTCGTGCATATTCAACGGGTTTTTCATTGGTTGATACGGAGTTCCCAGATAATAAGAATCATTTTGGTGTGCACTCAGTTCTTTTACAATCTTTGTTCCGTCAAATCCAAGTGCTTCGGAAAAAGACTTTGTCTTCTTCACCGGTACTGTCTGCTTTTTCTTGAAAGCATTACTTGTACTTCCCGGTGCTCCCTTTGTTTTTGGAACCAGCATAATTTGAAGTGCTTCCATACGGTAAGCATATCCTTCACTTCCAGAAGCCTGTCCGTTTTTCGCCCATCCAAGCCATCCGAAATTCTGGACATGCGCCCGGTAATAAATATCGTAGCACTTCGCAACCTCTCCGGTCAGGCGAATCTTAACCGCCTCCATTCTCAGGCTTTTGGCCTGCGTTCCTGCCTGCTGTCCATTCTTCTTAAATCCCTGCCAGCCTATATTCTGGACATGTGCCGAGTATTCAATTCCGCCGGAAAGTTTCTGTGAATCCGCTGTATCAAGCCACATGGTCATAGCTTCCAGCCTCAGACTCTTTCCAACTGTTCCCATAATCTGCCCGTTGACGGATGTATTTGTATTTCCAATCTTTTGAACATGCCCGCGATAACTCAAATCCGTATTCGTATATGCTTTGATAAATCCCCTTGTTCCTGCTGCCGGTGATGGATCGCCTTTTTCCACAAGCCGGATCATACAGCTTTCCATCCGTGAACTCAGTGCAGAACTTCCTGCCGGAGCGCCGTTTTTCACCCAGTCCAGCCATCCATAATTTTGGATATGTACACGATAATAAATATCATACTGCTCGGCAAGCTCTCCCGTCAGGCGGATCTCAATCGCTTCCATCCGCTTCGATTGTCCCTGCGTTCCAGACAGTTCTCCATCTTTCTTCCAATCCATCCAGCCGTAATCCTGTACATGTGCCCGGTATTCCACGCTTCCCTGAACAGCATCTTCTCCGCCCTGCAGTTTGATTCGGAGCGCTTCCATCCGTCTGTATTTTCCCTCAGTACCGGCCAGTTCACTCTCTTGCCTCCAGTTCTGCCAGCCCTCATTCTGGACATGTGCCTGATACGTAAGTGCCGGTTTCGCTGATCTTACTTTTTCTTTCGGAAGTTCCTGCATCTCCGTCACTGCCTGTTCCGCAGGCTCTTCACTCTCAGGTGACTTCTCTGTATACGGATTTTCCGTTATGTTACCTTCCTCACTTGCCGGTTCTTCTTCCAAAACGTCTCCCGGAATGTTGTCCGGATTTTCTTCTACGGTTTCATCCTGGTCTTCTCCCGGGACTTCATCCGGTGTCATTCCTTCTTCCAGCTGTTCATCCTTTTCTGAATCTTCCCCGGTCTCTTCCTCTTTTCCAGATTCTGCCCCTTCCTCCGGCTGACTCATATCCTCTTCATTTTCCACACTTTCGGTATTTTTCAGTCCATTTTCCACAGATTCCTCTGCTGTAATGTAATCTTCCTGTGCATTGACAGAAAGCGGCACACTGGATACCGCCAGTGCCGCCGTCAAAAACAATACTGCTGTTCTTTTCATTCCTTACCCCCACTGAATTTATTATCCTATTCTCTCAAGAACAATCGGAATTCCTCGTTCCGATTCGCAATATATGGTTTCGCCCTGCGACATCCATACTCTTCCACGATCATACCACTTTCCCTTTGGAAGGTAAAGGCTCCTTCCGGTTTTCCCTTTCTCATAAACCGGCGCAACCAGATATTTTCCTCCTAACATGAACTGATCCGTCACGTTTTCCACATGTTCCTCCGGAAATTCATATGCCAGATATCGAATCAACGGTTCACCTGTAACGCTGGTCTTTCTGAGTTCTTCCATAATATACGGCAGAAATTTCTTCCGCACCTCAATGCTTTTCAAAATGCATGCAAAGTTTTTTCGGCTCAGGATCCTGAACGGCGCCGCCGAAAACTGCATGGCAGGCATCAGACAGGCAATCTCGCAATGCCTGACAAACAGTTCTTCATCCAGTCCGGCTTTCTCCATGTTCTGGAAATTCAGATATTCTCCCCCTCCGATCATATCCGGACACCCATAAGCATGCCCCGTAATTCCCTGAAGCAGCGTGTCCGGAATCAAAGATGCAATTCCATTTTCTCCCCAGGAATGATCCTTGTCGCAGAGCCGCTGTAAAAGCGCATATCCCCCTGCCCGAAAAGATGCCCGGTACTCATTGTACGGATATTGTTCCCCGAACTCCGCCCAAAGTCTGGACTGTTCATCCGGCGTCACCCTTCCGAACGTTACATTATCATCCCGGTAATACATGCTGTCCCCTGCATCAAACTTAAATCCATCCACCCCCATGTCTGTAAGTGCATCGAGCTGACATTTCAGCCATTGTATTGCCTTTGGATTGGAAAAATCCAGAACTGCCGAATATCCATTCCACCATTTTGCAATGTACGGCTCCCCTTCCGGCGTCCGGATGAGAATTCCCTGATCCCTCGCCTCCCGGTATTTCAGCGAATCCGGCGATACATACGGACAGACCCATACCATAACCTGATATCCCATCCCGTGGAGCTTCTCTATCATCTGCTCCGGATGCGGAAACTTTCCGCTGTGAAATCTCCAGTCTCCATAGCATTCCGCCCAGCCATCGTCAATCATCAGAACTCCGGGCGACATCCTGCTTTCCAGAATCCGGCCGGCATATGCGAGAATATCCTCCTCATTCTGATGATAAGTAAGCTCGATCCATGTATTGTAAATAATTCTCCCAAACAGATTTTCCGCCGGCATTCCCCGAAATGGAAAATGCTTCTGCATGGCATGCAGATAGGCCTCCCGAAGGCCGCCTCCTGTCTCTTCCAGCTGATAGGAATCCGGGACCTCTATAACGCCGCTTCTGATCCTGATGTGAAATCCCTCCTCAGACCAGAGGCATCGCCCTTTTGTCGACACCAGAAGAGGCATCTCCTGATTCGGCGTTGGATTACTGGTCAAATCCAGCTCCGTTTCCGTATCCGGACCAATCGGCATCCTCATCCCATATTTCACACAGGTACCATACCAGAATTCATTTCCTTGAAACTTAATCTTCATTTAAACTCCCCCTGTTTTTCTTTTGCGTAATATACCAGATCCATGCCATCTTTGATTTTTTCCGTTTTTCCTGTTTTTTGATATCCCATTTTTTCATATAGATAACAGAGCTTTTTCTCCTGTAAAATAGTATCCAGTTCCCATCTTTTTGCTTTTGTATAAAAAGATTCGACCATCTTGATAGCTTCCTGGGCATATCCGTACCCCTGATATTCTGGCAGAATAAAGATCTGTTTCAAAACACAACGTTTTTCAAAATCACAGATTCTGACTGCTCCAATATGTTTTTCTCCATTGGCTTTTTCTAAAATCAAATCCATAACCTTTTCCTTTCCTGTATATTTTCCGCGTTCCTCATGAGTTAAGTATATATGCAAAGGTTGAAAATGCCAATCCCATACCTTGCTTTTTTCCTGCTCGTGATATTCTTCTTGCCAGACATTTTCCGGAATTCTATAATTAATTTATATCGTGGAATGAGATTTAAAAAGGTAATAAAAATATGAACTGTATAAGTAAAGAAAGAAAAAGCTGCATTACAGAATTGAATAAAATGGCATTGCCGTTAATCGCAGGTTCCATCACAAGTATCTTGATGGGAATCATTGATCAGGCTTTTATCGGACATATTTCTTTAGAGGCCTATGCCGGTGTCGGACTCGTCTATTCCTGCATCAACAGTCTCGTAGGTGTTCTCGGTGCATTTTCGATCGTCTTTAATATTTGCGGTTCTAATCTAAAAGGAAGAAATGATTTAAAAGGTATCAGCGAAGAGTTTTCCCTTCTCCTGATTCTGTGCGGAGGCATCTGATTCGGGCTTTTTATTCTGTTTAATATATTCTGCAATCCGATTTTACATAAAGGCTTCGGATTAACTGGTAAAACTCTGCAGGAAGCGTCAGAATATCTTAGGATTTTCAGTTTTTCCATTCCACTGAATTTAGTTATCTTTCTGTATTCAAGCGTATTCAAAATATTTAAAAAAACGAACCATATCTTTGCCACAACCTTGTTTATAAATATACTGGGTGTGTGTTTAGACTATATTTTGATTTATGGAAAACTGGGCCTTCCTGCGTTTGGAGCAAAAGGTGCCGCATTAGGAAGTATACTGTCTCTGATTGTGTATCTAGGCATCTATAGTTATACAGCACGCCATCTTGTTCAGATTGATCTGCGGATTCCTCAGATATTAAAGAAAATAAAAGACAAGATCCGCTTTTCCATTCCATTTTTAGCTCAGGAATTCATGGAAGATATCTTATTTGTAGTGGGATTGAATATGATTGTGGCCCGGATCGGCACAGTAGAATTGTCCGCATACAATCTGATTCTGCAAATCATTTCGATTATACAAATGCCCATGTTTGGCTATTCCACAGCCACGGTTTCTTTAGTAAGTGAAGCTTTCGGAAATGGCAGCCATAAAAAGGCAAAACAGATAAAAAATGCAGCCACGCTACTGTCTTTAAGCTGTTTCGCCTTGATGTTTCTCGTCCTGATAAACTGTGATTCTTATATTATTACTTTTATCTCAGATGAAGCAGAAGTCGTGTCCCTGACACAGTTCTGCCTTCCTGCCTCTTTGCTTGCCCAGCTCTTTAACTATGGACTCAATATCGAAAAGTCGGCTCTGCAGTCCATCAATGAGTCCCGCTACACACTGCATGTAACATTTACTATCAATATGATCATACTGTGCCTGTGCGGCTTACTTATAAAAAACTTATTGATGCTATACGTCCTTTTAGGCATCGGCTATGCTGCCGTATATTTGGTTTTGTATCATCGGTCCCGCAGAATGCTGAATGCGGATTTGCGGTAAAAAATAAATTTACTTCTAAAAAACAAAATAATATGTCCTTCTCCAACTCCTGTTTTTACCAGAATATTCGGAACCTCGCAGCTACTCTTTCACCTGCATCTCGTATTGTTTCCACACTCTGTCTGCCAAATCTGACACGAATTTTTCCCATCCATTTTCCGGTTCTACTCCCCATTCTACAACCTTCTGGATGTCCGATGTCAGAGTCTTTTCAACATCCGTTATAAAATATGCTCCATCCAATTCCTCAAAACTTTCTTCTACTGCTGAAATTGTTACATCTGAACAGTCGGATAACCAATTCCTGATCTCACTTTTCTCTACCGCGATTCCATCGGTGGTGCTAAAAACCTGCCCTATGTTCTCAATACCATCCTCTTTTTCCTGCATCTTATCATTTAAAAACAGCATTAAAAATTCATATGCTTTTTCTTTATGATCGCTGGACATTCCAACTGCCCCATAAGTCATAACGGATGCCATTTTTCTTCCTTCCAAATCCGGAATGGTCTTAACGTAAACCTCTTCTCCCCCTGTCAACGAACCGATAGGCTGTATTTGATACTGTTCTTCTATGTTATCTACCGTATCTACCAACCATTCCTGTTGAAGTGACAAGAAAGATTCTGCAAATGCTGTCCATTTCTCTTTATCAAACAAAACTTGTTGTGTTTCATAATCTGCTGCCGGCTGATACCATCTTCCAGCTGTCAAATATAAACTCCCATCGATTGCCTCTTTCAATCCAGAGCCATCCTCTTTTTCCGCCTGTTCCAACCATTCTCCCAGAGTCTCCCCTGTCACCTTCTCAATGTCATTAGATCCTGATAGTACATAGTAATAACAGGAGAGCGGAATAATATATTGCTTTCCGTCATATTGTCCTGCATTTAAAATCTTCTTATTATAGGTCGTATCATTCCAATAAGAATCTGTTTTCATATATTCATCTAATGATGCTAATGCCCCGCTTTGCATCGTTTGATATGGATTTGCAAATAACTCCGTTTTCACCTCTGCAGCATCTGGATTCGTATCCAGCAAATATACATCTGCTCCTTTTCCCGCCATAATTTGTGTCTGAAGCTTCTGAATCTCTGCATCCCGTCCATTTTCCTCAGTAGGAAGTACCTTTACATTTATCTCAATGTCTTCTGTTTTCATCATAAAATCAGCTACACTGCTTACTTCTTTCTGAATTGATGGGTCCGTGATCACTGTCAGTACAGTTTCATTTTCTTTTCCATTTTGCTTCTCACATCCGCTCATTCCTGTAAAAAGTATTCCAACACATCCCAAAGCAATGATTCTTCTCGCCATATTTTTCATAATGATGCACCTCCTCTTGTTAATTTCATTGTTTTCGATAGTAAGCTCAAAAATTTTTATTGTCTAGTTCTGAAAGCTTATAGCAAAATGTATCATCCAGCAGATAAGTATATGCCGCCTAAAACATCTGCATAGACTAGAGTTTCTTCTGGTTGTCTTATATAAACCTCATAATCTGCATTTCGATACAGGGTTGCGCCTTCAACTAACAAATCCTTTTTTCTCTGCCATATCATTTTTATCAATCTATTATGTATTTATTTCTTAATTCTCATTTATTTTATATTTTTCTTTATTGTTTTCTGTCATTTCAAATTATACTCTATTAACCTGACAAACTCAATATCACTTGCGTAAACGTCACGATTCTTTGCGCAAATGTTACTTACAGCAAAAAAATCCCGGAGAGCTTCACACTCTCCGGGTCTTTTTCCGATCCATCATCTTACAGAATATAATCGCCGTTACTGTACTGATCGTCGTCGCTAATCTTCACCCTCCATCAAAGGCATATTGATCAATTCCTGTAATTTCTTCTGTAACACACTCTTATCAGGCAACTGTAGCTGGTATTCTGCGACCATCATCGGAGATAATGTTCTGCTCATTGCATACTCAACTACTTCATCATCCTTTGATGCACAAAGGATCATCCCCACACTTGGATTCTCATGTTTCTTTTTTTTCTGCCGATCAAGCGCCTCCAAATAGAAATCCATCTTGGAAATATATTCTGGCTTAAATCTGCCAATCTTTAGTTCAAAAGCCACTAAGCACTGTAAGCCGCGATGAAAGAATAAAAGATCAATTTTGTAATCCTCTCCTCCCACTTGCACCCTGACCTCATCATCTATAAAAGTAAAGTCTCTGCCAACCTCCAAAATGAAGTCCCTCATATTGCTGATAAGACCCTTTCTCAGATCAGCTTCCTTAAAATTTGATGGAAGATCCAGAAACTCTATTACATAAGAATCCAGGAACGGATTTTCCTTCAACTCTTTTATCGGTTCAGGCAACAGCTTTTCCTGAGACAGCATGTATCTCTCATAGTATCCGCTATCAATCTGACGTGAAAGTTCTCTTGCTGAATAATTCTCTTTTACACACAAGGCTAAATAAAAATGGCGTTCTTCCACTGTTTTCGCTTTTGAAATAATAGCCAAATGATTTGACCAGCTTATTTGTGTCAACAGTGTTGTCACAAATTCATCGTCCTTATAGGTTTCATAAAATTTCTTCATCCGATATAAGCCACGTCTGTTGAACCCCTTTATGCCAGGAAAAGCATTCTGTATTTCTTCCGCCACAGTATCGATATAGGCATCGCCAAACGAAGCCTTCTCGGATTCTGTGCTCAGATGTTCTCCAATCTTCCAATACATATTAATCAATTCTTCATTAACCTTTTTCAATGCATTTTGTCTTGACTGGCTGATAATCTGAATAAGGCTGCCTGCGACTGTAATCTCATTACTCATATTTTCCCGCCTTTCAAATTTGTGACAACACTGTTGACATAAATCACGATTCCTTTCTCTCCACATAATTCAGTTCAACGTCAAAGCCAAGATCCTCCATCATAGCAAGAAACGTCTTATTCATGATCTGCTCTTTACTGCGGATAATCTTATTCACATATGACGGTGATGTTCCGATATTCTCTGCAATCTTTGCCTGCGTAGTAGATTTCTCGATACATCTCATCTTTATATCCATTTCGATATTGTTCTTTAACATATTTTTCTCCATTGTTCTTCTCAATTATTTGACTTATAACTCAATTTATTATACCACAAATCCTCATTTCTAACCAGTCCACAAAAAAATCCCGGAGAGCTTCACGCTCTCCGGGTCTTTTTACGATCCATCATCTTACAGAATATAATCGCCGTCACTGTGCTGATCGTCGTCGCTACAATCCCTGCTCCCACGATTGCCGTGGGCTCCACGCTGCCGTACTGGCTACGGAAGGCAATAACATTGACCGGGATCAGCTGAAGGGACGAGATATTCAGAATGAGGAAGTTGCACATGGCGTTGCTGGCCGATGTACTTCCATGATTCAGTTTTCCAAGCTCCTCCATGGCTTTCAGGCCTGCGGGGGTCGCGGCCCATCCGAGGCCGAGAAAGTTGGCTGGTGTCAAGCTAGGACTAAAATATTTTTACAAATAAGAACAATCTTTTCAACCATTTTATTGTCAAAAGACATTTTTTATCTTTTCTTCATCAACCGTTTTTTGACGTCACATTTCATAATTTCATACATCACAAACCAGATCAATACATACAAACTATAGACGGTTCCCATGATGCCACTGAACTGCATAATTTCTGTTCCAGTAAACAATCTTGTCTTTAATGTCAGGGCGGTAAATAGAATGCCTCCGATTAGTGCTTGAATTGCAGGAAAAAGTATAAAGAAACGGAGTTGAAATACAACTTTCTTCATTCTGTCCTTTTCCTTCATACCCAGTTTTTCCAAAAAATCATTATCCCATTTCCAGTTGTTTTCCTCCTCCTTGACAAACAGAAAATACTGAAAAACTGCCATGATCATCAGAATCAGCAGGATAAATCCATTCGCTGTCCGGGTAAGAAGGATTTCAGACTCTGTATTCTGAATCATTTGCGACTTCTCATAAAATGGTTGGATAGAACGATCCCAAAGTTGATCAAATCGATTCTTTTCTTTCAAATACTCAAGCTGATCTGTAACCTGCTTTGTTTTTCCATCCGGAATATTCATGCAAAGCAGTACTGTCGGACCTTCTGTCAGATTTCCTGCATGAGATACTGTATAAAGCTTCCACTCTTCATCTGTAATAGATTCCCGTACATTCCAATTTTCTCGATTATAGGCAGAAATTTCATTCCATGCCTTTTCAAAATATTCATCAGACAGGACAATCAGGTTTTCCTGCTTCCCCTGCTGAAAAATCCCAATCAGGCTATCCCTCTCTTCACTAACAATATTTCTCTCCGGAAAGATATTCCGATAATCAGCTGTATTATAATATTGAAGCGGCTGTCCAAAACGCAGATGTTTTTCAATCCGTGTAGTATCCCAGTCAATCGTATTGGTCTTGACTGAAAGATCCTGCTGATAGACCACATGCATCTTCTCTCCTGAAAGCTCCAGATTTCTTCTCTCTTTTCCCATGACCTCTCTCATCTGATTATAAGATGTTTCAGAAATTGCAATATGCTGTCCCTGCGGCCATTGAACCGGTCGAATTCCTCCCGCCCACGAAGGAATTTTATCACTTCCATAAATAGAGGTCATTCTTACCATCGGGTACTCGATAATATCTGCCCCTGCTTCCCCTGCAATCTTTTCCAGATCAGGGATATCCGCCTCATACGCCATGCATACAATGTCATATGGATACATACCTTCTACATTTTGCTTCATCATAGAACTGATAAACGCTGGGGAAAATACTGCCAGAAGCAAAAATTGAGCAACAGAGAGATAGAACAGCAGCCATACATTTTTCCAGAACCGGTAATAAAATGTATTCCACCGGAAAATTCCCTGATAATATCCTGCCTTGTGCTCTCGCTTTTGCAGCCAAAGCGCCAGTCCTCCCATCAATAAGCAGAGGATTCCCAGTACCGGAAGACAGTAAACCACTTTCATTTCCGCCCATCCCCGAATGGAAAACCATGCCATTCCAAGCACATAGAGAAATATTCCAATCATGATACGTAAAAACAGATTTCTTTTCGGTCTTCTTTCCTTCGCCTTTTCTTCTGTCAGATTAGTCGAATTTCCAAGTGCAATGAAATTCTCCTGATTAAATCCCAGCGCCAAAAGCATCAGTACAAGGTAAACCAAAAAGCCAAAGAAAATCTGCGGAGCACTTACCACTCCCGGCAGATCTACGTTTCCATGAAAGTTCTTTGTAAATGCCCTTCTCATGAGAACCGCTCCCACAGCTCCGGCAGGAATTCCAATCATTGCCGCAATTAGAATGTTGATAAAAAATTCCACAAGGAAAATAAGATACGCTGTATTTTTCCGGATACCAAGAATAACCATCAACCGGTATTCTTTCTTCTGTTCCTTTATGTACCAGGAAATGACCATGACCATCATCAAAACGCTTAAAATTCCTAAGATCAACGCCAGACTCTGAAAAAGTCCATGAATTCCCTCTCCAAACATGACACTTGCCAACGCAGAATCGGACTCTTCCTTTCCTCCGTAAAGTTTATCTGTCATTTGGTACATGGAAAAAACAATGTAACAGATTGCTGCAAGCAGCATCGCTGCCATAACAAAAATAACCTGATTTTTTCCTCGATAACGAAAATTCTTTCGAATAACCTGATAAAATTCTTTTGGATATTTACCCGGAAAATAATTTGCCTTCTTTCGATGGGCTCTTTCTTTTCGTTCATCCTCCTTAAGCGTCTCATACCGTTCATTGATTTCTTCCTGCTGTTCCAGATATTTCACACTCACAAATTCCACTGCCGAAATTGCCATATAATATAATGGAAAATTGACATAAAGTGTAAGATCCATAGTATTAGTAAGTACTGCAAGAAGCCCTCCATACAAAACCATACTGATCGCAGGAAGATATTCTAACCACTCTTGTTTTTTCCCACGCAAAATAAAAGTTGTTCGAATGACCGATGCGAACACATAAAGAGAAACCAATATGAAAATTATATATTCCGGATGAAACTCTTCTTCATTAAACATCCTGATAATCATTCCCGACCAGTAAAGCGATTCCCCAGGGGCACGAAATTTCATGAAAAACAATGGCGGAATTGTAAGAATCCCACTGGCGATCTGTATATGCTTAATCAGTTTCTCTTTTTTCTGAAACGTCATTTCCCCCCACCTCTGTTCAATTTTTCTATTTCTCCTTGATGCAGTCTATATATCGTGTCCATACCTTCCAATTCTTCTTGATGATGTGTTACAACAATTACAGTCTGATTTGGGAATAGTTCTTTCATTGATACTTTACGTGACTCCATATCATATCCTGTTGTCGCCTCATCCAGAAGCACAATCTTAGCTTTTTTTAATAATGCTCTTGAAACAGCAATTTTCTGCCTTTCTCCTCCCGACAACTTCTGTCCACCGTTTCCAAGGATGGTTTCATATCCTTCCTTCATTTGAGAAACAAAATCATCTGCACCACTTTTCCGGCAACTCCTTACAATCTCTTCTTTGCTATATTTTCTACCTAAGTCTATATTATCCCAAACTGATGCATTATAAAAGAAAGGATTCTGGCTTACTACAGCAATATTATTTCTAATGGTTTCTACTCCAATTTTCTGGATTTCTTGACCTTCTATTTTAATTACTCCTGAATCCGGATGGCATATACCTGTAATCAAATTAAAAATTGTTGTTTTACCCGCTCCGTTTTTTCCAATAATTGCGACTTTTTCGCCTTCATAAATCTGAAATGATATACCATCTATAACTTTTTTTTGTCTATCATATGAAAATTTCACATCTTTAAATTCAATTATTGGTGTTTTTCCTTGTTCATCCATATAGTTATTTACGCTTTTTGTAAAGAGCGCAGGTTCTTCTTCTCTATTTAAAAAAGTATAAAATCTATCCGCAGAAGGTCTTATCTTCGCAAAATAATACTTAACATCAATCAATAATGTAATAGACGAATTGATAGTTCCACAATATGTAACAAATGCTAACAGACTCCCAGCTGTCATTTGTCTTTGTATTACGAAATATCCTCCCACTAGGTAAATTATTCCTATTACAAGTGCGTCTAGAATATTTCCACAGAAAGAATATTTTTGATCCCACATAACATTTTTTTGATAAGAATCAAGCAGAATCTTCCGTACCTTCCTTAGCTCTTTATTTTTAAAGTTATATAACGTCCATAACTTCACATACTGTAATGCACAAACATCCTGTCATAACCTGCATCGTTGGCATTTTACGATATACTTTTTTCCCTAATCTTTTTTCCATACTTTTCACCTCCTTTTTATTTTAGCTATCTACTGTTAATTCTTAGAATTTTAACAGTCTACGTATCATCCGTTCTATTTTTGCATAATTTTTTACATTTCCATCTATATAATCTGTTTCCGGTATATAGATATTAAACTCCCTTTCTATATCAGCACAAATCATAACTAACTCTCTTGGAGGTATACTCAATTTTTTCCCCAACAAATTTTCCTCTTTTAATTGAGGCTGTTTTTGGAAATTTATCCCTGTTCTTTTAAGAAAAATCTCATTTAATTTATTACTAATATTTTCTTTCATTTTCTTTATACTCTCTCTATTTCCACATAATTTTGCAGTCTTGTAATAATTGCTTCTGTTAATCTTTCGATTTCGTTTTGACTATCTAATGCAAAAATACATTCATTTTTTAGTCCTCTCATCGTAGAATCAACCAATTTTTTTTCAATTTCAAACGAAATAATTTCATTCTTTTTCAGAGATTCATTTAAATCTACCGCTTTATTTCTTATATTAATAAAGTCAATTTCCTCTCCTAATATTTGTTCTGTTTCTTGTTCTATTTTTTTAATATCTTCTTTTTCATAATCTCCCCAAAAAATTTGTAACACTACACAATCTGGATGAAGGATTCGTGATATGCTATACACAGTAAGCCCCATATCTTCTAAAATCTCTCTCCCAAATGAAACGGTTCCCTTTTCAATCCCAACAAGAAACAGATCATAATTATGGGTTATTTCAATTTCTTTCATATAGCGATTCGCTATCACTAATTTTTCAGATGATATTTCTGGATCTAAATATTCGTGAAGACTATATACATCATCCATTTCATCTTTAGTCAATGTATCAGTAAATAATGCTGCTTTATACCCTTTCTCCTCAAAACAATTTTTTAAATCAAATAACAATTGGAAATTATATAGTACTTCAGAAAGTCCTATCACATATACTATCGAAGTATCAATATCAAACAGCTCTCTATTAACTTCTTTCATTTTGATTTCCCTTTCTCAAAGATTCTGTTTCAAAATCATATCCCAGTTCACGTAATATACAATAATCTTTAAAAATATTTTCAATCTTTTTTCTTACGTTTGAACAATTCTGTAATAAACATTGCTTTAATTCGTTTTTGTCTTTTTCCGCATACCGTATACAAAAATCACAGTAACGATATGCCCAGCATCCTTTACACTGATCAGATGTTAAATCTTCAATATTTAAGATTCTAGTGGCTTTCTGAATATCTATTCCAGAATCGATCGTTCCTAATTTTGCCAACTCCACATTTTCACAAACCTTTTCACATGGATATAAATCTCCTTCTACTGTCAAAAATAAGCTTCTTATCCCTGGAAGACAAGGTCCGCCATGATGCCATTTTGCTGGTAACTCTATATTTTCATTTTGTTGCTTTCCTCCACGCAATAATTTTAAATACTCAATTTGGTCTCTACAAATTACAGAAGTATTTTCTTTTTTTATTTTGCCCAATTTGTTCATTAACAGTTTAAAATACTCATAATTATATTCTTCAACAAATTGATCTGATGATGTAGTTTTTTCTTTTTTCCCCTCGTCTCTGACTAATCCAGAAGTGAAATATACATCCTGAAATAATTCTTCACCCTTAAAATAGTTTCCTATACACGCATAGCTTTCTTCTGGATTGATTACTGTATTAAATCCTACATTAGAAATAAAGAAATCCCAATAATGCTCTTTTATATATCGAGCATTTTTCATAACGATATCGTAACTTCCTTTTTCACTTCCCGCAAACCTTCTATATCTATCATGAATTTCTTTAGGACCATCAAAACTAATAGTTATTCGAAACTTTTTTTCGATAAGATAATTTAAGATTTCATCCTTTAGTAACGTTCCATTAGTTGTAATAAGAAAATGAATTACTTTATCTTTTACCTTATCCTCCAAATATTCTACGCATTTTTTTATCAGATCAAATTCTAATAGCGGCTCTCCTCCGTAAAATCCAACTCGGAGCTCCTCACAAGAATCCGAATGTGATAAAATAAAGTCCATCCCCTTTTTTGCGGTTTCAAAACTCATTTTTTTATTCGTGTGTGTCCTCGTATAATATTTTCCAGAATATACACAATAATCACATCTTAAATTACACTGTTGTGTAACCTGCAGAGTCAAATTTCCCACACGATTTTTATAAAGTGAAGGTAAAAGTTTTGTTGCTGGATGTTCTGAGATCTGCACACGGGAACTTTTTAAGTATCCGCAAGTTTTTAATTTTTGAATCTGTTCATTTTCTGCCTCACCTTCATCTATTTTTAGCTTATCATACGTATCACTGTTAATTTTTAAAATTGAATCCGTATTTACATCATACAAATAATATCCTGTGGAACAGGAAAATAAATGAATAAAAGGCTTTCTAAAATTTTGTACTTCCATATCCTTTACCTCTGCATTAACTAATTGCTCAAATTTATTCTTATCTTTCTATATATTTACTTATCTCTTCAATATATAATTTTATAATATTTAATTCATTATTTTTTAATTATAAATAGTATTTTGTAATATGTTGATTACTATTTGAAGCACTTGAAATAATGCGACAAAAATATTTGCTATCATAATACTTTTCATACAATTATCACATTTGCTATTTTCTAAAATCAAAACAGTCACACAAATAATTATTTCTATTATAAATACTATTTTACAAAGATCTCTTTTTTCATTTCTATCTATTCTTTTATTTGGTGAATCAATAGGACTAAATATCAAAATAATTAATACAGAAATTAAAAAAGCAATTCTCAAACCTCAGCCTGGCACTATCATTCTTGTAATTTCAACCCCCGCAAAAATTGATAAAATAGAAAAGAAAGTACACTGTAATTCCGTTTTAGCATGATAACCTCCACTGAATTTTCGTACTATAGCAAATACAAAAACGAAACAGGCTGTAATCCTCCATTCCTGTAGTATATATCCCATAAATACCGCATAAAAAACTGGCATGATTAGTAGCTTCAAGCTTTGAATCGCATATTCATAAATTTCTCTTTCTTCTTCATCTATGCTCCCATTATCAATCATCCAAGTCACAATTTTTTTTCTCATCTTTGCACCTTCTCTGCCTCTTAAAGTTCTTCAGTTCTTCCGGGGCTTTCGGTTGAAAAATATATGCACATGACGAAGTGTTTGCCTCAATATGTAACACTTGATCCAAACATTTTTTTATCCTCCGTGAAATTCTTTCATTCAAATTATTTTGTCTCACAATTATCAACTCCTCATTTTAAATTCTGATTTTATTCTATCAAATTTTATTCTTAAAATCTTACCTTTAGGCTCTAAGGTATAATCTTTTACTTTTTTGGCAAAATCACACTAAATCGTGCAAAAAAATAATATTATGCAGAATTTTCTATGTATTTTATTGGTTATCTCTTTTCATTTATCTATAATTCCTGATCAGTTCTGTAGTTTATTCTTTCAAATTCTCTTAAAACTTGTTAGAATAAGTCAAAGGATGTGATATTATGGATGTACAATATAAATCTATTGGAAAAAGAATCAAGCTGAGAAGGAAAGAACTAAATATCAAGCAAAATGAACTTGCAGAAAAACTGAATATTTCCAATAATCATTTGTCTTCTGTCGAGAACGGAAGAGAAAAGCCAAGTCTGGAACTTCTCTTAAATATATGCGAATTATTAAATGTAACCCCTGATTATCTATTGTTAGGAAATATGCATACGAATGATATTTCTCAAGACATTCTTACCGGCTTAAGACTCTGTGCCGAGGAAGACGTCCTCTTAATTCGTAATATGATAGAACTTTTAATTAAGAGAAACCATAAAGACTGGAACAATCGAAATCTTTTATAAACTCAAAGAAAGCGTAGACAAAATAACATTTCATTATGTCTGCGCTTTTTAATTGCTATTTTAAAAAAACTAATGTAAAATAAATCCAGATACCACAGAAAGGTTGAGGATATTATGAATATTTTTATATGTGACGATGACGAAAATATCATTAACCAGCTTTCTACTTATATTCAGGAATATTTCAAAAAAAACAAATTAAAGTGTCCTGCCCTTATTCCCTGCTGCTCAGGTGAAACTCTTCTTTCAAGTCAGCAGCATCCTGACATTGTGTTTCTCGATATTGAAATGCCGGGGATGAGTGGAATTACCACCGCTGCCAAATTAAAAGAATTAAATCCGCGTGTTATTATTTTTATCGTTACTTCTTTTATGGAATATCTTGATAGTGCAATGGAAATTCATGTGTTTCGATACTTAAATAAGCCCATAGACAAGTTACGTCTTTTTCGCAACTTAAAAGATGCGCTTCGCATTTATAATGCTCAATCTCTCCAGATAGCAATTGAAACAAAATCGGAAGTTTATACTGTTTATACCAATGATATTATTTTTATTGAAGCTCGTGACCGCAAGATAACTGTTTATACAACTAATGGCTCTTATAGTTCTATTCATTCTATGAATTATTGGGTGAATAAATTAAATGGATTATCTTTTTTCCAAACACATAAAAGTTTTCTCATCAATCTTAAATATGTATGTCACTTTACTCACGACACAGTTTATTTATACGATAACCGCTTTCAAGCTTACTTAACCCGAAGAAAATATACATTATTTAAAAACACTTATTTATTATATCTAGATAGCACTAAATAAAGGATTTAAACTACTATGTTGATTTCTCTATTCTATTTTCTCATTTACTGTATAGAAGCCTGCATTTTGAAGCAATATTGTAACTCATTATTTGTGCCAAGGCGCTCGGCGGCAAAGCAATGGAGTGTTCTTTTCTTACTTTATATGATTTTATTCCTACTCTCCTTTGCAAAAAATGTTCTTCTTAATGTTTTTGCCTTTTGCTTAATGAACTGGATTTATATTTTATTTTCTTATAATCTACGATGGTACTATGCCCTTTTTCATGCAGTTATGGTAACTACCATTATGGGATTAAGTGAATTCATAGTCTCAAATGCCTTCCATCAGCTTGCACTGCACCTATATACTTCCAATAACAGCCTGCAAAATGTCATACTTTTAGGTGTTGTAAGCAAACAACTATATTTCTTTATATTATATGGCCTGTCCCATATATATAAATCAAAGTCTTCTAATATCCCACCTAATATTTCTATCGCATTTATTTTGATTTCTTTTTTATGCTTTGGAGTTACTTCTACACTATTGGTTATCGGATATTATGTTGAATTACCTTCTCATTTTGGATACTTAATGGCTTTTAGCAGCCTTTTGCTTTTGATAGTCAATATCTTCATCTACTTCCTCTTCTCCTACACCCAGCGGAAAAACGAGGAGTTTACACAAATGCATCTACAAATGCAAAAGGAATCCGATCTGGTCCATTTTTATCAGATGCTGGCCGAACAAACAGATGCCCAGAAACTTGTGATTCACGATATCAAGAAACACCTTTATGCGATTTCTTTATTGAATAATGAACATGAAAATCAAAAAATCAGCGACTACATAGAAAGACTTACTCATTCTTCTCAACTCAAGGTTTCTATGCGTGTTTGCGAGAATGACTTCCTGAACGCAATTTTCAACCGTTATCTGCAAAGATGTGAGCATCTCCATATTACATTGGATATCGATATCCGAAAGCAGGCCTTGTCGTTTATGGATGAATACGACATGATTTCCCTTTTCTGTAACCTGCTTGATAATGCAGTAGAAGCTGCCACCGGTTGCCCGGATTCTTTTATCGAAGTATATGCTGGTTTTTCAAAGTCTCATAATCTGCTTCTGCTTTCCGTGAAAAATTCGTGTATTCAGAAACCGGCCATAGATACAAAAGGCCGTTTAAAAACGCAAAAATCTCCAAATGGCATTCACGGTACTGGACTGAAAAGTGTTCTCCGTGTAGTGAAAAAATATGAAGGAAACTACGAATTTTCCTACGATGAGCAGAGTCATGTTTTCTCTACTGTTATTACACTAACGAATTCAAAGGAAGAAAATTAAAAATCCCGGAGAGCCTCACGCTCTCCGGGTCTTTTTCCGATCCATCACTTTACAAAACACAATTCCTGCTGCCGTGCTGATCGTCGTCGCCACAATTCCCGCCCCAACGATCGCCGTGGGCTCCACGCTTCCGTACTGGCTGCGGAAGGCGATCACGTTGACCGGGATCAGCTGAAGGGACGAGATATTCAGGATGAGGAAGTTACACATGGCGTTGCTGGCCGATGTACTTCCGTGATTCAGTTTTCCAAGCTCCTCCATGGCTTTTAGACCTGCGGGTGTCGCGGCCCATCCGAGGCCGAGAAAGTTGGCGATGATATTCGTCGTAATGTATTCTCCTGCCTTGTGTCCTCCCGGTACTTCCGGAAACAGGAACCGGACAAAGGGTTTCAGAATCTTTGCGCCTTTTTCGATCATGCCGGCCTTTGTGGCAATCTCCATCAGCCCCATCCAGAAGGCCATCACACCCATCATGGTAATGCAAAGTGTCACAGCTTCCCCGGCAGAGTCAAGCGCCGCGTCTGTAATGTCCGGTATTTTCCCTGTAAACGCAGCGAAGATGATTCCGATCAGAATCATCCCCGCCCATAAATAATTCAGCATCGATTCCCACACTTCTTTTTTCACAGTATATGTGGGAATCCGGCAGATTATTTTCCGCTCTGCTGAATATCTTTCATTTTAATATTGTTTTTCTTCAGTTTCAGGTAAACAACCTCCCTGAACAGGGCATAAAGGACAGAAACAATCGGAATAAAGATCAACATTCCGACAATTCCCATCAGGCTTCCGCCGATACTGACTGCTGCCAGTACCCAGATCGAAGGCAGGCCCACGGAATTTCCTACTACATGAGGATAGATCAGGTTTCCTTCAATCTGCTGCAATACAAGGAAGAGAACAATAAACCAGAATGCCTGAATCGGGTCGATCATAAAGATCAGAAATGCTCCGATTGCGCATCCGATAAATGCTCCGAAAATCGGAATCAGTGCCGTAAAGGCAATCAGGATACCGATCAGCCATGCGTACGGCATCTTGAAAATACTCATTGCAATGACAAACATGGTTCCAAGAATCACTGCTTCCACACACTGTCCAGTCAGGAAGTTGGAAAAAGTGCGGTATGTCAGCGAGCAGACCTCAATGACAGCTTCTGCCTTTCCTTTCTCCACGAATGCAAACAGCACTTTCTTAGCCTGAACAGAAAGCTTCTCCTTCTGTAGAAGGATATAGCATGCAAATACAAACGCGATAAAAAACGTAGTAAATCCACTTACAATACTCATTGCCGCCGTCACACCGGATTCCACGATGTTTCCCGCGCCGTTTGATACCCAGTCTACCGCAACCTCGATCACCTTCTGCCAGTTAAACTCCAGCTGATTGAAATAGGCCATCACTTCTTTATTGTTGTGGAACCAGTTATCCGCCCATTCCTGCACTTTCGGAATGAACGCCTGGATGCTGGCGCCAAGTTTTGCGATCGTTCCGGTCAGCTGCGGGAGGACTCCGAAGAGAACGCCTCCCACAATGCCAATCACAAAGATAATCGTAAGAATCAGGCTGACAGGTCTTGCAAGCTTCCGCACGGCTTTATATTTCTCTTTCCACTTTTCCTGAATCAGCCGATTCTCAATAAAATGCATCGGTACATTAAACACAAATGCAATCGCACCACCGAGAATGAAAGGAAACAGCACACTGATCACAAATTTTACTGCCTGAATCACCATCTCATATTTCCAGAAGCACAGAATAATAAGTGCTGTAAAAACGATCAGGTGTCTTATTTTTTTCATATTCTCGTTGTTTAATTCCATATAACGTCCCCTTTATTTTATTCCGAAACGGATTGCTTTGATACACTGAATAACCGGAATATTTAAAATTGCAAGTCCATAAACCGTCAAAAGCTGTGTTATGCTTAATGAAGTTACACTAAATATACCTTCCAGTGCCGGTATTGTCAATACGGCTGTAATCAGGACAAACCCGATCAGGAATGCTCCCTGAAGGTAGATATTATTGAAGAAACCTCTCTTAAACAGAACCGGTTTGTCGGCTTTACAGTTGTATCCGTGGAACAGCCTGGACAGACAGAGTGTTCCGAATGCCATTGTGCTTCCGAGAAGAGCGCCTTCGCTTGTATATCCAATCATAAACGCGATCATGGTCATGACACCGATGGAAAGACCTTCTGTCACAATCTTAAGAAGGAAGTCTTTTGTAAGAATCGACTCGTCTTTCTTTCTCGGTTTCTCATCCATAACATCTTTTCTGTGAGGCTCCAGTCCAAGAGCGATCGCCGGAAGACTGTCTGTCAACAGGTTGATGAACAACAGATGTACCGGTGCAAACGGAACCGGAAGTCCTGCGATAGACGCATACAGAACGGCAAGGATTGCTCCGAAGTTTCCTGACAACAGGAACTGAATGGAACTCTTGATGTTCCGGTATACATTTCTTCCGTTTTCTACTGCCTTGACAATTGTTGCAAAGTTATCATCTGTCAGTACCATGGAGGCTGCATCTTTTGCCACCTCGGTTCCTGTGATTCCCATTGCCACTCCGACATCTGCCTGTTTCAGAGCAGGTGCATCATTGACACCGTCACCGGTCATGGAAACGATGTTTCCTTTTTCCTGCCATGCTTTTACGATCCGGATCTTGTGTTCCGGTGAAACACGGGCATAAACAGAAATATGTTCTACAAAGTTTTTCAGTTCTTCATCGGACATAGTTTCTATATCCGCACCCTCACATGCCTCGGACTCTTCTTTGAGAATTCCGATTCTCTTTGCAATAGCTGCTGCCGTTACTTTATGGTCACCTGTAATCATAACAGGTTTAATTCCTGCGCGGATACATTCTGCTACCGCATCTTTTGACTCTTCACGCGGCGGGTCCATCATCGAGATCAGTCCAAGGAATGTCAGATGATCTTCATCTTCGGCTGTAATTCCCTTCTTGCCTTCCAGTTTCTTATATGCAAATCCAAGAACACGAAGCCCCTGTCTGGAAAATTCCTGGTTCATTTCAGCGATGTCTTCCCGGTCTTTATCCGTCATCGGCTTTTCCTCGCCGTTTTTGCGGATCTGTTCCATTCTCTGTGAAAGGACATCTACCGCACCTTTGACAAGCATGATGGTTCCTTCTTCTGTTTCATGTACTGTGGACATGAGCTTTCTGTCACTGTCAAAAGGAACTTCAGAGATTCTTGCATATATTTCACGGGTTTTTTCCACGTCCATGCCGCAGTTTCCCGCGAATGTGACAAGCGCTGTCTCCGTAGGATCCCCAATCTCCTCACCATTGACATTCTTTGCGTCATTACAGAGAATACTTGCAAACATCAGCTTTTTCGTGTCCGCATCTTCCCGGGATACTTCACTTTTTGCCATCCTTCGTCCTGCAACGTAATAATCCTCTACTGTCATCTTGTTCTGTGTCAGTGTTCCTGTCTTATCAGAACAAATAACCGATACGCTTCCCAGACCTTCTACAGCCTGCAGCTTTCTGATAATCGCATGTTCCCTTGCCATTTTCTGAGTACCGAAAGAAAGTACGATCGTCACGATAGAGCTTAATGCCTCCGGGATTGCTGCTACCGCAAGTGCTACCGCAAACATAAATGCGTCACCAAAAGATTCTCCTCTCCATACATTGATTCCCATCAAAATCGCACAGAGAATCAGAATGAGGATGGACAGCTTCTGTCCGAACTGATCCAGGTTTACCTGAAGAGGAGTTTTCTTTTCTGATGTCGTCTTTAACAAAGATGCAATCTTACCGACTTCCGTTTCCATACCGATTCCGGTCACAACATATTTTCCTCTTCCGTATGTGACAAAGCTTCCTGAGAATGCCATGTTAACTCTGTCTCCAAGAGGTACTTCCTTTTCTATCGTATCCTCACTTTTCTCAACAGGAATACTTTCTCCTGTCAGTGCACTTTCATCAATCTTCAGACTTGCCTGCTCAATAATTCTTCCGTCTGCCGGAACCTGATCACCTGCTTCCAGAATGACGATATCTCCTACTGTTACTTCTCTGGACGGAATCTGTGTCACAATCCCGTCACGCTCTACCTTTGCTTCCGGTCCGGAAAGCTTTTTCAGACTGTTCAGAGACTTTTCTGCTTTGACAGTCTGTACTGTTCCAAGGATTGCATTAATCGTGATAACGATCAGAATAACGATCGCACTCTCCGCGTCACCCAGAAATCCCGAAATAATTGCAGAGATAATCAGAATAATTACAAGGAAATCCTTGTACTGTTCCAGAAAGATCATTCCAACACTTTTCTTTTTCTCTTCCTGTAGCTCATTTGGGCCATATTTTTTCTGATTTTCCCGGGCTTTCTCACTGGAGAGTGATTCCAGTGAGCCGTTGATGTCCATCCTGGTTTCATCAGACCCCATCTGATAATACTGTTTCATTTTCTTCCTCCTTACTTTCTTATAGGGTGTACCATTTTTTCTTTCGCGATTCATGCAGAAAAATAAAGTATAAAAAAAGAGACTTTTACTGCATTTCGCTCATGCAATAAAAGTCTCACTGTTTCATACTCGATCCGGGCAGATAATCTGCCGTACTGACGAACCTGTAACGCTCTTTCCAAGCGCCAGTTACTCCCTTTTATTAATTAATAATATACCTATTTTTGTTTGAAATGTCAACCACTATTCTTTTCAAATTTGAAAAAACGGCTGCCGCACAAAATCTGTACGGCAGCCGCTCTGAAATCTTATTTTCAAAACAGATTAGTTTGTAATTGTCATTTCTGTTTCTTTGTCGAATACGTGGATCTTTTCAGCATCGAATGCGAATTTAACTGTATCTCCGTTTCTTGCTGTTGTTCTTGGATCAACACGAGCTGTCATGTTTGCTCCTTCGTAATCGAAGTGTAAGTAAACTTCTGCACCAAGCATTTCGTATACACGGATTGTAGCTTCGATTACTGTATTCGGAGAAGATGCGATGAACATTGGCTCATCATGTACGTCTTCCGGACGAATACCAAGTACAACTGTCTTTCCTGCGTATCCTCCATCGATGAGTTTCTTAGCTTTTGCAGGAGGAAGTTCGATCTTTGCAGGTCCTACATTTAACAGAACCTTGTCTCCTGAAACTTCACACTGTGCATCAAGGAAGTTCATCTGAGGAGATCCGATGAATCCAGCTACAAACAGGTTGCATGGTTCATCATACAGTTTTCTTGGAGTATCTACCTGCTGAACAACACCAGCGTTCATAACTACGATTCTTGTACCAAGTGTCATAGCCTCTGTCTGGTCATGTGTTACATAGATGATTGTAGTACCAAGTCTCTGATGAAGTTTGGAGATCTCGATACGCATCTGTCCTCTTAATTTTGCATCCAGGTTGGAAAGAGGTTCGTCCATAAGGAATACCTTAGGATTACGAACGATCGCACGTCCCATAGCAACACGCTGTCTCTGTCCACCGGAAAGAGCCTTCGGTTTACGATCAAGCAGTTTTTCAAGGTCAAGGATCTTAGCTGCTTCACGAACCATTTTGTCGATTTCCGGTTTCGGGACTTTTCTTAATTTCAGTCCGAATGCCATGTTATCGTAAACTGTCATATGCGGATACAGAGCGTAGTTCTGGAATACCATCGCGATATCTCTGTCTTTCGGCTCAACATCGTTTACAACTTTATCGCCGATTCTTAATTCTCCTGAAGAAATTTCTTCCAGACCTGCAACCATACGAAGTGTAGTAGATTTACCACATCCTGAAGGTCCTACGAAAATGATGAATTCTTTATCTTCGATTTCAAGGTTGAAATCTTTTACAGCTTCAAAGCCGTTTGGATAAACTTTATTGATATGTCTCAATGATAAACTTGCCATTGGTGCTTCCTCCTAAATCTTAAACCGTTTTTTTCGATGTATTTAGTATAAAAAAAAATCCCAAAAAACGCTAGTGCATGATTGCACAAACATTTTTTAGGATTCTGTACAAGGTGACCAACACTTTTTTGACATATTTTGTCAGTTTTTCCGGATAAGTTTCTGATAAATATCACGCTTACTGACTCCTCTGTCTTTTGCCGTCCGCTTCATCGCTTCCTTCTTTTCGATTCCCTGATCCAGATAGATCTGAAGATGCTCCTCTACAGAAAGCGCAAGCCATCTGGCCTTTTTTGCTTCCTCCATCTCTTCGCGGCTTTTTCCTTCCAGAACAAGCACACATTCGCCTTTCGGAGGATTCTCCTCATAAAAACGGCATGCCCCGTCGAGCGTATCCATATAAGCAGTTTCATGTTTTTTCGTGAGTTCCCTGCATATCGTGATTTTCCTGTCCCCTCCGAGAGTTTCCGCAAGTTCTTTGATTGTCTTTACAAGTCTGTGAGGCGCTTCATAGAGGATGATCGTCCTTGTCTCCTCCTTCATCTCCGAAAGAATCTGCTGCCGCTCCTTCTTATCCTGCGGCAGGAACGCCTCAAACGCGAATCTTCTGGTCGGCATGCCGGATATCGTAAGAGCCGTGATACACGCGCACGCTCCCGGAAGAGACGTCACAGTAATTCCTTCCTCCCGGCACATTTTTACAAGCTCTTCTCCCGGATCCGAAATTCCCGGTGTCCCTGCATCTGTAATCAGGGCGATATTCATTCCTTCCTGCAGCTTTTCCACCAGTTTTCGACCCTTTTCGATCTTGTTATATTCATGATAACTCGTCATAGGGGTATGGATCTCAAAATGATTCAGGAGCTTAATACTGTTTCTCGTATCTTCCGCTGCAATCAGATCCACTTCTTTTAATGTCCGTATCACCCGGAACGTCATATCCTCCAGATTTCCGATTGGAGTAGCGCACAAATATAATATTCCTGACATGGTTTCTCCTTTATTCTTCTCCTGCTCTTCCCATCCCGTAGTTGAGAAGAAGATCCCTTGTATAGCTTCCATCTTTTTCGTAGACAATCAAAGGCGGCTCTATCTGAATTCTGGATTTTCCTTTATTGCTCCCCTCTATCAGAACCATATTCGGCTCCTTGTCCACATAAGGATGAACCAGGCGCATCCGCTTCGGTTCAATGCCGTAAGCCGCCATTTTGGTGAAAATCTCCACCAGCCGGAATGGCCGGTGCACCATATAAAATCTGCCGTGGAATTTCAGAAGTCTTGCGCTTTCGCGCAGAATGTCATCCAGAGTGCAGAGCACCTCATGCCGGGCAATCGTCTTCGCGCTGTTTATGTTTGTAATCCCGTGCTGCCCGATCATATACGGCGGATTGGTGGTAATGACGTCAAAAGAAGCAGCTTTGAAATAGTCTGCCGCTTCTTTGATATCGCCTGTCTTTATAGTGATTTTATCTTCCAGATGATTGTGCTTTACGCTTCTTCTTGCCATGTCAGCACTCTCCTCCTGGATCTCCAGCCCTGTAAAGTCTTCTCCGTCAGTCTTGACTGTCATCAGAATCGGAATAATGCCTGTTCCGGTTCCGATATCAAGAGCACGTTCACCTTTCTTGACTTTTGCAAAACTGGCTAAAAGGACCGCGTCTATTCCAAAACAGAATTTCCCCGGATGTTGGATGATCTCATATCCACGTGTCTGAAGATCGTCCAGTCTCTCGCCTTCTTTTAACTTACACATTGTCCAGTTTCGACGCTCCTTCATTTTTCTCAAGTGCCGCAAGTTCCTTCATTTCTTCTTTGGACAATTTCATGTCGCTTTTCTTTCTTCTTGGTCTGAATCTCAGATCCGAAGCCTTGTATTCCCGGATTTCCTTTTCATCATTCTCCAGTGTTACAATGACTTTGACAAGCTGGCGCAGAACGCTTAAGCTCTGTACTTCTCCTTTTAATCCTTCCGGAGTCGTTACCGTATCTCCTGTAGACGGAAGTCTGCTGTTCAGCTTTTCGTAAGTCTCCTGCTCGTTTGTAAGGCAGCACATCAGTCTTCCGCATACTCCGGAAATCTTTGTCGGATTAAGGGAAAGATTCTGCTCCTTTGCCATCTTGATCGATACCGGAGCAAATTCCGACAGATATGTATGGCAGCAAAGCTCTCTTCCGCAGATTCCGATTCCTCCACGGATCTTCGTCTCATCACGCACTCCGATCTGTCTCAGCTCAATCCTTGTCCTGAAAACCGCTGCCAGATCCTTTACAAGTTCTCTGAAGTCAATTCTTCCATCTGCTGTAAAGTAGAAAAGCACTTTATTATTATCAAACGTATACTCTGCATCAATCAGCTTCATCTCAAGCTTATGCTTTCTGATTTTTTCCAGACAGATCTGAAATGCTTCTTTTTCTTTTTCCCTGTTTCGCTCTTCTATTCTCCGGTCCTCATTCGTCGCAAGGCGGATGACAGACTTTAAAGGCTGTGTAATCTGATCGTCTTCCACCTCTTTCGGTCCGATCACTACATTTCCAAATTCGATTCCTCTAGCCGTTTCAACGATTACCTGCTGACCTTTTTTTATATGGAATTTTCCAGGAGCAAAGTAATAAACCTTCCCTGCCGGACGGAATCGAACTCCTATAATTCTTGTCATATCTTAGTTCTCCTTTATAGTCAGTAGCAGAAGCTCCATCACCAGATCGAAATTTACATTTGCTTTCAGTCTTACCTTGGCTGTCTCAAGTGCCTTGAGAATCGTCTCGATCCCTTCATAGGAGCTTGTATTTGCCCTCTCTTTGATGTACTTCATCTGATCTGAGAATATCACTCCGTTGATATCTTTCGTCGCCTTGTAAAGCAGCACGTCCCGATACCATACACTGATCAGATCCAGGATATCATCTACCTCTATCTTGTACGAGGAGAGGCTTTTCAGCGCCTTCAAAAGCTCCGGAAGCTCCATGTCCTTGATGTATTTCATCATCTGGAGCGTCTCTTCTTTGATCTCATTAAAATGCTCTGAGGTCGCGAGCATGATCGCTCTTCCCATATTTCCCTGGGCAAAAGCAGTGCAGACGTCCGCCTTATAATCCGGTATCTCCATCTGCTCCATCAGATATTTTTTAATCAGCGCATCCTTTACATTCTTGATCTTTAAAATGACACACCGTGATAAGATCGTAGGCAGAAGGCTGTCCGCATTTTCTGTAAGAAGGAAAATCACCGCATACTCCGGCGGCTCCTCTATGGTTTTCAACAACGCATTCTGTGCCTGAGGCGTCATCATGTCCGCATCCGGCACAATATAGATCTTATATTTTCCATTGTAAGGCCGGATCATAATATCATTATTAATCTGTACACGTACCTCATCCACGCTGATCGTATTCGGCTTTTCGTGAACCACCCTGATAATATCCGGATGATTTCCAGATAGAGCCTGACGGCAGGAATGACACTCATTACACGGCTCTGCTCCGCCCCGTTCACATTGAAGCGTCATCGCAAACAGCTGTGCAAACATCTTTTTTCCTGATCCGCGCTCTCCATTTAAAATATAGGCGTGGGAAATCTGGTTCTGCGTAATAGCTTTCTGAATATAAGATACTAAATCCTTACGCCCGACAACATCTTTAAATCCCGTCATTATTTTCACCTTCTTTTTCTATGTCAATCCCCGATTCTGGTAAATTTAATCCAATATAATTATATCACAAACATTTCTGAATATATAGCATTATTTCATTGAGGCAGTCTTCCAGTACTATATTTTGAAACCGCCTCTGTATGCCGCATCTGCTGAGGTTTTCCTCGGAGAAATCTTCTGTATCTGCCAGAAATCTCCTGCACATTTCCGCATATTTCGGCTTCTCCTGCATCCGCTCTCTTGAAAGTGCCCTGAAAAGACGTTCTCCGTCTTCCACTTCCACGTAGACGGGTACAATCTGCCCTTTCCCGAAATAACCGCACATCTTTTCAAAGGATTCCAGCGTTCCGATCATCAGATAATCCTGATCCTCCAGCCGGATTTTTCCGTCATCAGCCGTGAAATACTTCCAGATGCCGTGAACAGTATGGTATTCCCGCAGTTCAATCACCCTGTTTTCTTTCTGAAACGCATCCAGAACTTTATCATCTACAAAAAAGTACTCCTCCCCGTCCCGTTCGTTTTCACGCATCGGTCTTGTCGTATAAATCGTCACGGTATGAAGAAATGGCATTCTCTTTTTCAGTTCCTTAAAAATCGTGTCTTTTCCGGAGGAACTTTTCCCCATCAGATAGAAAATCTTACCCATTTATCCACACTCCTATTCTGTTTTCCTCTTCTGTTCCTTCAATAGTAAATCCCATATCCCGGTACTGGCAGAGCAGCTCTGCCGCCCGGGCAGAAATTCTTTCTCCCGGAACAACGATCGGACATCCCGGCGGATACAGGTATGCGAAGTCAAGCGAAATCCTGCCTGCGCACTCTTCAAAGCGTACTTTTTCTTTCTCTTCTTCGCTGACCTCATCCCGCCAGCACGGGATTCTGGCCTGCTCAGCTTTCGGAATTTCCGTCCGTATCTTTTTACTATCCTGACAGGTTTTAACCTGTTTGTCAATCTCAAGAAGCGCTTTCTCCAGACGATCAAATCCTTCTTTTGTATCCGCCACAGACGTCATTGCAAGAATATAATTTCCTGCTGTCATCTCCATCTGAAGATGGAAGGTATGGAAAAGCTTTTCGGAAAGCTCTCTGCTTGACCAGTCCGTCCCCTCTGTAGAGATAACAATTTTGGATCTGTCATACGATGTGGATTCACACAATTTCAAATGTGTCATTTTCCGGAGCTTTTCCCGCAGGCTGTCCAGATTTTCTGCATAATTACCGAAAACCTCGTCCTTCCTTGTCTCCAGCATATGGATGCATGCATCAATCCCGGCCATCAGAACGTACGATGGACTGCTTGACTGCAGTATGTGAAGATACCGCTCCACTCTTTTACGATCCACTATTGATCCGTTCATATGAAGCAACGCCGTCTGTGTCAGGGAAGGCAGCGTCTTGTGTACACTGTGTATTACAATATCTGCTCCTAGTCTATTCGCATTTTCCGGAAAATAGTCATGAAATCCAAAATGTGCGCCGTGTGCTTCATCCACAATCAGCGGAATCCCGTATTTGTGTACGATTCCGGCAATTTTTTTTATATCAGAAACTACACCATCGTAAGAGGGAGAAACAATCATTACCGCGCGGATCTCTCTCCTCTGTTCCAAAATCTGCTCCACATCTGCCGCATCAACACAGCCGCTTAGTACTGCTTCCTCATTCTCCTGCTTTTTCGGATAAATATAGACCGGCTTCATCCCGAAGATTTCCACCGCATGATAAACCGATTTGTGGCAGTTTCTCGCGATCAGCACCTCATCTCCTCTTCTTGTACACCCCGCCAGCGCACTCAAAATGCCGACCGTACTTCCATTTACAAGAAAATGGGTCTCTTCTGCCCCGTAGACAGAGGCCGCCCGCGTCTGCGCATCCTTTAGAATTCCTTCACAGTGATGCAGATCATCAAATCCTTCTATCTCCGTAATATCGATCCCAAAAGGAAGATTTTCCTCCATAAAGTTTACATTTCTCTTATGCCCCGGCATATGAAATGCGTAATAATCCGACTTTCCATATGCATCCAGCTTTTCATACAACGTCATAATTCCCTCCTGTAAAAAATGCTGCCCTTCCTTAAAGGGCAGCTGATTTCATTCCATATTCATGGTCCTGTTTTTACTCTGCGAATACCTTCACATTATAAACTGCATTTTGAATTTCCTCTGCAGTTTCCCTGTTTCCCGTATTCAAAACCGCTGAAATCTGACATCCATACTCCATTCCAAAGTTTCCGGATGCAATCAGATATTTTATTTCATTTTCAAGATCATATCTAATCGTAGCATAATAAAGTCCTTCACTTTCATAGGAGCGAAACTCTTCAATCTGGTAAGACATATTTCCGATAATCTCTTCATACAAGGCTGCACACTCCTGCTCTGTTTTTGGAAACTGCTCCGAGGATACACCTTCTTCTTTATATTCAATTCTGACTTCTCCAACATCTCCGGACAGTACAACACTATCGTCACTCTGATCTGTACACTCAAAATCTCCAGGCAAATCTATCTGTACTTCCTGAGTCCCCAACTTATAAACATTTTCTGATATGATACTCTGATCCGTCTCTTCGCCGCCTGAACATCCACCTGCAGCAATTATGGCAAAGAAACAGGCAATCATCAGCGCAGCCCTTATCTTACCGTAGATTCTCCTCATATTCTCTCTCCTTCTTTTCCTAATTTCAGTTTATCGTCAGAAGACCTCCATGTCAAACTTATTTCAGTTTTTTCACTAAAATCTTACATATTTTATAATAGAACCCACTTTCATATCCTGGCTTTCAGAAAATTCTGCAATACAAAAACCCCATATGAGTTATTACTCATATGAGGTCTGTTTCAGTGAAGCATCGGGGATTCGAACCCCGGACAACTTGATTAAAAGTCAAGTGCTCTACCGACTGAGCTAATGCTCCATAAATATAATTTCAATGCCCAAAGCCGGAATCGAACCAGCGACACGAGGATTTTCAGTCCTCTGCTCTACCAACTGAGCTATCTGGGCCTATCCTCAATAAAAAAGGACAAAAAAAATTGCGGGGGCAGGATTTGAACCTACGACCTTCGGGTTATGAGCCCGACGAGCTTCCAGACTGCTCCACCCCGCG
>QWCV01000375.1_pt1 | contig 53435 bp, 57 predicted proteins | sample 1972621 | NCBI WGS metagenome assembly QWCV01 (sample SAMN09866699, study PRJNA288562) | Human gut metagenome isolate pre2_stool, whole genome shotgun sequencing... | isolation source: gut | host: Homo sapiens | place: USA: California | reverse complement strand
CTGTTGCATAATATGATTTATTGAAAAAATAGTTCATGTTTGAAATCGTCATTTTAATCATTCCCTTCATTTTTAGGAGTTTTATTCTTTGATGGATCTTCTTCAAACAGATTAAGAGTCAGCTTAATTGCAATAGCAGCATCTAATACCTCCTGCTTTACAATTTTATTATTCTCTAAACACCGATATTGTAAAAGAGTTAATTGACAATACATTTTCTCGCAAAGAAATAAAGAATTTTTATATAACAAATGGTGATTGTTATGATGAGAAAAAAATGAATATTTTAGAGAGTATTCTCAATTTATCAAAATTTAATATTAATATGAGGTATGTGCAAAAACTTATTGATGATACATCTAATACTACAAACTCAAAAAATTATCTTGAAATAATAGATATTATTAATTCTTCTGATTGAACTTGCTTCAAAAAAAGCATGCCCCTCAAAATCGGTTCCATTACTTCTGTCGATTCCCGAAATGATCCTCCTTGGTTCTGTTTTTATTGTCAGCATATCTTCTTCAAGTTCAACAACATTTGCGCCCATAATTCCGTCAGATTCCCTGCGTATTTCTTCCAGAGATTTATGAAACATATTTTGTTGGATCTTTTCATTAATCAGAGTTCCTATTTTGCCGTTTCCGATATTCATGAAAAGAGACCATCCATAGTAAAGATAAATTCTCCCGTCATCATTCATTACTGCCGGATCAAATAAGACAAAGCGATCCAATGGTTTTCCGCTGGCATAATGAACATCGCCATAATATTCATATTTTCCGGCAGGTGAGTCACATACAGCTACAGAAATCGGTCCATCAAAATCTCCCTTTCCGGCATTTCCCGACAGAGCATAATATAAATAATATCGTCCGTCCGCTCCCTGTACTACGTCAGGTGCATACATTTGCTTTCTTTCTTTGCAATAATGAGGATCCTGAACCGCACGGTAAATGATTCCTTCACATTTCCAGTCCGTCAGATCACTCACTGGTGCAGAATATACAGTATAATCCAGTTCACAGTAGGTACTCCCGCCTTCTCGGTCATGAGAACCAAAAATATATATTCTGTCTCCAAATACATGTGGTTCTCCATCCGGTATGTATTCATCTAAGGGCAAATAGGGGTTATAAACTTGTTTTATCATTGGAAAAGCCCTTCTTCTCTGTTTAAAAAGTAGCAAAAGGACAGAACCATATTTTCAGCCCCATCCTTTTGTCTTCGTTTTTAGTTTGCTTTTTCTCTTTTCTGCAGTTCTGCCATAATCTCAGGATATCTTTTCTCAAGGTCATTTTTCATAAGGAAAATAAACATGATCACGAAGAGTGCAAGCGGAATATAGATTGAAAATGCAAAGATTGCAATATTAACAGAACCAGGCTGTACTGCAAGAGATGCCTTATATCCGGCAGCAGCCAGAAGCCATCCGATGAGAGATGCTCCAATACCAGATCCGATTTTCATTCCGAAAGAGTTGGCACTGTTTGTCATACCCACGATTCGTTTTCCGAATTTGTAGTCATTATATTCCACACAGTTATTTACCATTGGTCCAAACAGACACATCATAGGAATATTGGCAAAAGTAATTACAGCTCCACCTACGATACAAGTTGCAATGCTGTAAGGTGTAAATACTCTTACCAGGCAGGCAGCAGCTCCCATAGCGCATGAAATCATGCATGTTTTTGTCATTCCAAGTTTTGATGCCATAGGTCCGGTCAGAATAAATCCAAGAAATGTAGGAATCAGTCCGACTGCTCCGAGAAGTGCTACAATATTGTCGTTTCCAAGAATGTATTTTGCATAGTATGTACCACCGGACATGCTTAAGCTGTAGGAAATATTCATCAAAAACTGAAGTACAAGCATGATAACCCAGTATTTATTTTTGAAAAGAATTTTGATACCTTCTACAAATGGTACATTCTCGTCTTCACTTTTTTCTGTAATCTGTACATTTTCTTTTGATACTTTATAAAGAATAAATAATGAAAGCAGGGAAATTAAGCCAAAAATAACTGCCACTTTAATCCATGCACTCTGTGTGCCGCCAAGAATATTTGTAATAGGAATTAAAAGGATTGCAATTACCATTCCGGCAATGTATCCAAATGCTGCACGGAAGATTCCCATTCTACCACGTTCTTCTGAACTTTCTGTACGGATAGCCATTAAAGCACCGTAAGGGATTGCTACTGCTGTATATACAATTGCTGTGATCAGAATATTTGTGATCAGTACATAAGCCGCCTGTAAGCCACTTCCGATATTTTTAGGTACGGTAAACAGTAAAATGATTGATACGAGTGCAGGAATTGCCATTCTTGAAAACCAGGGACGACATTTTCCTTTTGGAGATTTGCCTGCATCCATGATTTTTCCCATTGCAAGATCTGAAAATGCATCAAAAATCTTTGCAATCAGGAGCATGGTTGCAACCATTCCTGCTGCAAGCCCCACTTTTTCAGTGTAAAAGTAAGTCAGCTGTCCTACCAGACTGCTCATGATATTCAGTGGTAACTGTCCGAGACCATCACCAAGATAATCTGTAAGTCTCATTGTTTTCTGAATTCCCATGGAATCCAGACCAAGTTCTTTCTTTGTCTTTCCCATTCTTTTTCTCTCCTTAAGCGTTTAAAGCATTAACCATCTGTTCCAGCATGTCTCTTGTAATTCCAGGAACAAAGCTTAGCAGCTGACGAAGTGGCATGCCGTCCATCATCGCAGCCATCATTTCCTGATTTACAACTCCGGATTCATCGTTTTCCTGTGCTTCAGCCATATCAACGGCTGCCTGATTCTGTGCCATTCCCTGCATAAAAGGTCCCATCACAGCCTGGGCTTTTGGATCACGCATCAGCTCTCCAAGACAGGTATTTAATGAATAAGTCTTTGGAATCTCTTTTGTGCAGTGCACGATGATCTCTTCACCCAGACACATCTGATCTGCATTCTCGCCGATCATTATTTTATAAGTTCCCTCTTCAGCATACCAGTCATGGATTGTTGTATTCCAGTAAGCAAATGCACGTTCATCAAGTGTAAAAGTAACTGTCTTTTCTTCACCTGCTTTCAGGAAGATTTTTTCGAATCCTTTAAGTTCTCTGACAGGACGAATCACCTCTGTCTCCGGTGCTTCTACATAAAGCTGAATCACTGTTTTGCCTGCACGGTTTCCAGTATTCTTTACTTTTACACTTACCTGAACACTCTCTTTGTCAGACATTTCTTTCTTGTCAAGCTGAAGATTGTTGTACTCAAATGATGTATAAGACAATCCATAGCCAAACGGGAATGCTGTTTCCATTTTTCTGGAAGTATAATAACGATATCCTACGAATACGCCTTCCTGATAATCTGCGTTATCAAATCCTTTTCCATAAGTCAGATAGCAAGGAGTATCTTCCAGACGAAGCGGAAATGTCTCTGCCAGACGTCCGCATGGATTTTTTCTTCCAGCGAGAATTTCTGCAACTGCTTTTCCGACTGCTTCTCCGCCAAGATATGCTTCCAGGATGCCCTCTACCTGATCTTTCCACGGCATAAGTACAGCAGCACCATTGTGAAGTACAACTATCACATGTTTCTGTACTTCAAGAATCTTCTGCACAAGCTCATTCTGACAGTTCGGAAGATTCATATGTTTTCTGTCATATCCTTCGGATTCAAAGTTGTCCGGAAGTCCCAGAAACAGAACTGCCACATCTGCATCTGCTGCTGCTTTAACTGCCTCATCCTGAAGATCTTTTACAACTTCGTCTGTTTCATCCTGGTAGCCTTCTGCATAAGTTACATTTGCTAGTTCCGGAATTGATTTTGCTACATCCAGCGCAGATTCTACTTTCCAGCTGTTGATATGAGAACTTCCACCGCCCTGATATCTTGGAGATTTTGCATATTTTCCGATAAAAGCGATTTTTCTGTCAGAATTCAGAGGAAGTATATTATTATCATTTTTTAACAGTACCATACATTCAGTTGCAATATCGGCTGCTGCGTTATGATCTTTTTCATATTCAAAGACTGCTTCTGTATCACGGTTCTCTGTATAGCGGAAAATTACATCCAGGATTCTCTCACAGGCAAGATCTACAACCTTCTCATCAAGTTTCCCTTCCTGAACAGCTTTTACGATCAGTTTATCATTCTCATAATCTCCTGGAGGCATTTCGAGGTCAAGTCCAGCAGACAGTGAAGAAATTCTGTCATTGACTGCACCCCAGTCAGAAACGACATAACCATCAAATCCCCATTCATCTCTGAGGATATCTGTCAGGTATTCTCTGTTATCTCCAACAAATTTTCCATTGATGCGGTTATAGGAACTCATGACTGTCCATGGTTTGGATTTTTTTACAGCGCCTTCAAAGGATGCCAGATAGATTTCTCTTAATGTACGCTCATCCATATCAGAGGAATTTGTCATGCGTCGTTTTTCCTGATTGTTTGCCACAAAATGTTTGGCGCTTGTTCCCACATGTTTGCTCTGCACACCTTCAATCATTGCTGCTGCCATTTCAGTGGATACGAATGGATCTTCAGAATAATATTCAAAATTTCTTCCACATAATGGAGAACGTTTGATGTTCATTGCCGGTCCGAGGATTGTGCTGACATTCATCGCCTGACATTCCTGACCAAGGATTTCGCCCTGTCTGCGGATCAGATTACGGTCAAAACTGGATGCAGTTGCACATCCGGCCGGGAAGCAGACTGCTTTTTCGCTTTCATTCAGTCCAAGATGATCTGCTGCTTCAGCCTGTTTTCTGAGTCCATGAGGTCCGTCTGTCACCATGACCTGCGGAATTCCAAGACGCTCGATTCCTTTCAGATGCCAGAAGTCAGATCCGGAACACATTCCAGCTTTTTCTTCTAAAGTCATCTGGGAAATCAGTTCCTGAATTTTCTCTTTATTCATGCTATTACCTCCGTTTATTACTATGATGTATGGTTTTGTTCTGTTCGGTCTTATCTTTATTGTGTTTTTATAATAACGTGAAATAGCACCAGAATATTTCATATTTGTACTATTATTTATATATTTATACTTTTGTTGAGAGGAATTTTATTGACTTATATAAAAAAGTTCATTACGATAGAGAGTATCAAATGTGTGATAAGGGAGCTTTTCTATGAGGGATTCATATAATCTGATAGATTTTATTAAAATGTATTATCCTGATTCTAACATTCCAATGTATCTGTTTGTGGGAGAAAAATGTACCTTCTGTATGCCGGAGCAGGGGGAACTGACTCATCCTCCGATGAAATATATAGAGAATCTTCTGTATTCGAAAAAAAGAATCTCATACTGTACTACAAAATATGGAATTATTTTTTGCGCTTTAAGGGTGGATTATCCGGAAAATGGTCAGCTTGTATTTGGACCGATAACTAACATTCCCTATACGGAATCTGATTTGCAGAAGCTATATAAAGATTATACTGTTCCAAATAGTGATCGCGAAGATTTTAACAGCTTTCTCCATCAGATTCCCTGTCTTTCATTGAATTCACTATTAAAAAAATGTCTGTTTCTCAATTATTGTCTTCATGAAGAAGTTATGACTCTGGAAGAGTTGACAAAGTCAGAACCGGAATCTTTTTTACAGATATCGCTAACAGATGCTTCTTTACTTGAAGAGACCTATCAGACGAAGGAAAATGAACAGCATAACCAGACCTATGCTATTGAGGAACAGATTCTGAAGCTTGTACGAACCGGTAACTACAAAGGATTTAATAATATAGAGTTCAGTGACAGCAATTATCATCTTGGTGTTACTGGTTCTACTGCACTTCGACAGCTCAGGAACGATATAATCATTACCACAACTATCTGTACCAGAGCGGCGATTGAGGGTGGTCTGGATTATGACAGTGCATATCAGCTTTCTGATTATTTTATCCAGTCTTCAGAGCGGCTCAGCAGTATTGAGAGATTGTATGATCTTCTGTCTAAAGTAGGATATTCTTTTGCTGAAAAAGTGGCAAATTCAAAAACACCCGTCTCTACAGACGGGTGCATTCAAAAAGCAATTCGATATATTCAGCAAAATACAAACCAGCATCTTACAGTCGGTGATGTGGCGAGTTATGTTGGATTCAGTAAATCGTATTTTTCTGCTTATTTTAAAAAGACACTTGGTTTTTCTGTCAGCGCATTTATTCTGCGATGTAAACTGGAAGAAGGAAAAGAATTGCTGCAATACACGAATAAATCTATCAGTACGATCAGCACTTTTCTCTGCTTTTCCAGCCAGAGCCATTTCCATACCGCATTCAAAAAACAGTATGGAATTACACCTTCAGAATACAGGAGGCTGCAGAATTAGCCAGGTTTCACATCAGCCTGCTCCCAGGATATTCCAGGTATTTTCAATCACATCAAGGTAATATACCTGATTATCACTGACTGCGTAATGATTTTTGACTTCGATATGATCGTCCAGGTCTTTTCCGAGAACGAATACTCTGCATTCTTTGTCATCGATCATATCTTTGTTTCCGGTATACCATACAAAGAATCCCAGCCCCAGATAGTAGCTGACCTCATCAGTTGAACAGAGAAGTTCATAAGCGTTTTGTACTGTATCACTGTAATAATCCTCATAATAATCTTCAGGAAGATTGCTTTCCATACAGTTGTCAGAACCATTATGTCCATAGTCGAAATCATAGTAGATTGAAAAATCGTAGCAACGCTGTTCTTCTGCCAGGTGGCCGTCTTTCAAAGAAATTGAAGGACGGTAGGAAACGCTCATATTGCCTTCTTTGGATGTGACCATTGTGTTTGAATAAATCTCACTCAGGTTGCATCGGAGAATGATCACTTCATCAGGTGAACCCTCATATAACGGGAAATCCAGATAATCTTTGTAGACGGCATCTTCGGTCATCTCAGAGGAGTATATGCTGATCGACCAGTCCGAAGCCGGAACGATCGCAAAGACTTCATAACCACCCGCATCCACGATGGTACCATTTTTAAGAAACGGATAAGATGCGACATAATCCTCTTGGTTTGTATAATCCAGAATTTCTTCGGTTGTGGCATCATATCCGATATAACCCAGAAAAGCGATGCCTGCCTGACAGTCATTTTCTCTAAGGATATCCTGTAAAATAGCAAAACTGGAGTTACTGTAAGATTCTTCGTCCGGGTATGGATTTTCTGCCATACAGTTTATGGAGGTAACAGATGTAAGCATAAAAGCACTGAGGCATATTGCAATTAATTTTTTCTTCATGATGTCATCTCCTCTCTTTGGTTTATTTTAGCGTGGTAACTATTAATTTACTTTCTAATGCAGCAGCAATCAGATCCTCTTTACAGTTGTATCCGGCTTTTGCAATCATTTCCTGAAAGTTCCAGCGTACTCCGGAAGTGGTACAGTTCATTTCTTTTGCAATTTCGGAATAGGACATACCACAGATATATAGCCGGAGCATTTCTAACTGTCGTGGACTGATCTCACCGCTGGTGATCCAGTTCAGTTCTACGTCCGGGGTCACATCCGGAAAAACATGTTCTCCATTAAGAGTCCTGTGTATCACATCACGTATTTCATCTTCACCATGATCTTTGTACCAGAGACTGTCTGCGCATCCGGTCTTAGCTCTTTCCAGAACTTTAGGATCGATCAGAGAAGTTACAATGAGTACTTTGGTTCCAGGATGCTCTTCTCTGATTGCCTTTCCGGCAGACAGGCCGTCATGGTTATGGAAGGTCTGCACATCCATCAGAACCAGATCGATGACAGAATAATTGCAGATCTTTACGGCTTCACGGGCATCTGAAATAGTATCTACGAGCTTTAAATCCGGATCCTGTAAAATAATAAACTCGAAATATTTCTGCATGATCTTCTGATCTTCTACAATGAGTATGCGTGCCATAGAATCATTTCCTTCCAAAATTGAATTAGCATTCTTCATCAAACAGAGGTAAATTCAGCAACAGATAAAAAGCAGGTTCGAAAAAAGTGTTCATAGATCCACCCTCTGCTTCAACTGCTTTTCGTAGAGCAGACAGTCCACCACCCTCTTTGGCATCCTTTGACGGCAATTCACCATCATTGGTGATCTGAATCTGATATTCGTTGCGTTTCCTTTTCATAATAACAAAAACAGTATTTCCATGTGCATGTCGGGCGCAGTTTGTTACGCATTCACGAATAGCGCGATCTGTAAGGCACCGGTATGCGGGAGTATCTGGATAGCTGCCCTGGATCTGAATGGAAATACCAAGTTCTTCTGCATGTCTTTCGGTATCCTCATATTGGTTTTCTTTATTAGCGACGGTTGTATTGGTAAGGATATAAACCTGCTGCTTTAAAGTTTCCAACTGTTCCTTCATATTTTCTGGTGATTCTTTGTCTTCTAAGATTCTTCGTATAGAGAGAAGGCTCCTTCCGAAGTTATCATGTACCTGCATTTTCATGGACAGAGTTTCCTGTTCGCGTATTTCATCACCGATTCGTTCATACATTTCTTCCAGCTTTTGATTTAGTTTTGCCAGTTTTTCATTGTTCCTCTTAATCTCTTCACTGTTGTAATATATTTCGGAAACATCGAGTGCGACAGTTTGTACATAGCCTTTCAGTGAGGGTTCTGTAAGGTGATATTCCTGAAACATCCAGACGGAACCATCCTGAAAATAGAATACATTGTTATCAGAGTTTAATTTGATCACATTATCCTGTACTGGCTCGGAATTTATGGCATAACGGAAAGAATCAAAATTCTGAAGATAGTTTCCAGTAAGCATTCTGCACAACTCCTGCATTTTGGAGTTGCTTAAGATAATACGTCCGAGAGAATCTGAAAAGCAGACACCGCAGGGAACATTGTTTACCGCTTCATAAACAGACCAAGGAGACAATGTATTATGGTATTCCTTAAGCTCTTTGCAAATTGCCAGAATAAGATAAACAGTCAGCAGAACAATTATGATCACCAATGCATATGCCGGAAATGAATAAAAGATAGGTTTATGCGGAGGTTTATCCAGTCTGTGTCGATGGTCATTCAAAAGTCCGGCCATAATAAGAAAAGAAATGATCAGCCATGATGCGGAAACAGCTATCTTCCATTTTTCAACAGCACGCATAATTCTTGAAAATAGTAGGATAAATTCAAGAATCAGACATATTTCCATAAGGATCATAAGAACATTTTGTAATTTTATGGTATCATTTATGAGAGCGGCCATCGAATAAACCATTCCTGTTCCTCCTCCTGCTGTATTAAAAGTTCAGGTCGTTCTTTCAGAAAATTATGAATATCTGTTGAACTCATAACATGGACAGAAATCTGTAGTTTTTCGTCAATCTGGGTTACACGGAAAAAGACTGAATTTATAACATCAAAAAGCTGTTCAATCAGCCATTCAAAAAAGTCATAGCAGTTCAGAATATCATCTGCTTGAAGCTGCTTTTCTTTATCCTGTACATAATAAGCTGCACGGATCCTGCATAGTTTCAGATTTTCGCAGGATTCTGCAAGACTCTGCTTCAGATCGGCCATAGTAAGAGAATCTCCTTGTGAACTGTATCTGGTAAGTACAAGATTTTTTCTTCTTTTCAAATAGGTTCCTACGACTACAATCTTACTCAGGAGCATATCATATTCTTCTCTGGATTCAGTTTGTTCAAGCTTTTTCATATATGAGGAAAGCAGCTCATACTGTTTGTATGTCTGATCCTGAATCATATTTAAAAGTCGGTTCTGTTCTTCTAGTTTTTTTCTCGCAGCTTCTTTTTGATAAGTCATCTGTAAAAGCTGGTTTCGTTCGGTTAATTCTTCCTGCTGTTCTTCAATATCCTGGTACTGATCCAGAAGTACAGAAATATCTTCTGTCCAGAATAAATGCCCGCCTTTAACAGGAATATGTTTGATCAAAACTCCATTCTCTTGTATTGAAGAATTGGCAATCACACATTCACGCAATTCCTCGGTAAGTTTTGGAAAGTTTCCGGAATAATAATATCGATGAAAAGTGTTATCTGTAATCTCTGCATCCAGACTGCCATTTGACTGGAATAATTCAAAGTAGCGGCTGTTGGTAGGAATCAGACCACAAAGGATGCAGCTTTGGAAGATAGCAGCTATACAAAGACAGCAGATTGCAGTCAGATCGCCTGCAATGGTGCTGATCATAGGCACCCGGAGAATATTTGCAATGTTCCATGCCAGAAGTATAATACCAGGTATTACCGGAAGCCAGAAACGTTTTTTGCCGGAGATTTTGCTTTTGTGAATAAGTATTATGTCCATTGCAATGAGACAAAATATAATCCATCCCTGTATTACAAAAAAGAGAAATCCATAGCTGTAATTTTTGTCTGAATAAGGTGGATTCAGATAAAAATGAAAGACCTGCTGATGCAGATCATTTGTAAATACGGATATGATCAGCAACATAGCCGAGAATAGTAAGAAGATACTTCTCTTTTTTACTTTGTCATGTTCTTCTTCCAAAAGAAAGGAAGCATTTAAACCTAAAGTGGGAATCAGGATCATTGGAAAATAATACAGATACCAACAAATGTGTGTGCTAAGAGGATCCTGAAAAATATGGTATTTTACAGTGCGCAGAAAAAACCAGAATACCATTAAACAGCCAATGACCGTCAGGCACTGACGCATTCTTTTATATACAACATGTTTGTTCAGATAAATGACCCATGCACAATACATTCCAAGATAAATACTGGTACGGCTCTGATCAACTAAAGCTTGTATTAAAGAATTATTGGTGTGAATTAGCCTGCATGTATACGCTGTCAAAAAGCATAATATAACAATTGTATATGATAAAAACCTTTTCTTATGATATGGCATTACGATCCCTTTCCAGAAAAAAGTATCTAAAGTATGCAGGTTACCGGTCGGATATTGAGCGGTAACCTGTTAACTACATTATACTATAATGCCTGAATATTGAGCAATGACAAAGTTTTTCGGATTTGCTATCCGTTGTCAGAATTTGCCACTGGCTCCGCCGTGGGAACGGCCGGAAGAACTTGTATGTGATGAGCTTCCGCCAGAGGAACTGGAAGAGCTGTCTTTTTCATTTCTGATAGTTCTTTGAGTGACAATCCTGTTGACAAAACTGTCAGTTGATCTTCGAAGCGACATGGAACCTTTACGCTCATAAGCTTCTGCGGATTCCTGTTTTTTTACGGATTTAAGATTCTTTGATTTTGATTTAACGAGTCCAAAAGAAATCAGAAAAGCGACAACTAAATCGGTAACGAGCCAGAATGGATGAACCTTCCCTTTTGAAGGCATATTGTCAACATCATATGGTTCTCCGGTTGCTGCCTGTCTCAGAAAATCATCACACTGATCAGCAAAACAATTGAATGCATCTGCATAGTTTCCGCTGGAAAGCTTGCTCTTGAATTCACCGCTGATGAATTCAAGACCAGCGTCTGTAAAAGCTACCGTATGACTATATCCATAAGTAGAGATTGCCCATTCTCTTTCGCCCATGCTGATCAGAAGAAGCAGACCGTCATCGTTTTCTCCATATCCGTAGCCATTGTAATCATAGTAGTCATCAGCATATGCCTCGGCTGTTTTACCTTCCAGAGAGTTGACGGTAACGATGCCGACCTCATTTTCATATTTCTGGCTGATGTCCTCAAGTTTATTTAATAATGCACTGCTCTCTTCTTCGGTTAAAAGACCAGCATCATCCACAAGAAGTGGTTTCTGACGTTCTTCCGGAATTGCAGGATTCTCAGCAGGTACTGCAGACTCTTCGGAAGTCACTGCAGAAACCTCAGAATCTGTTTCCGGGCTTTCAGAAGCCATTACCGGAAGTACCAGCATAAATATACAGAGAAGAGAAAGCAGGCAGCCCCATATTTTCTTTTTTATCTTCATATTATCTGTTCCTTCCTGCTACATTAAAAATAAACATTTCAGACCGTACAGCACTCCCCAGATCAGGAAGGTGCGAATTCCAACGGATTTCCAGAATTTTGATTTGTCAATCGGAAGATCTCCAACCATTTTTCCGGTCTGACCGTTCATAGCAAATGTGAATTTCTGACCGTGCCAGGTGGTGTTTAAAAGCCATACCGGATACATGGCATACCAGTAACTGGCATTATGAATCTGTACATTACTGTCTTTAACTGAGGCACCACCGTTATAACCTCTGACGGTTTTACGAAAAGCTCTCTCAGTACATACACGAATTCTGTCACGGGCTCTGTCTATACGTTCATTTACGTTGACATCATAACGGTCAGCCAGGTAACCTGCCAGATAAGCCTGCTGAAACGGTACTGCTTCCTGGAAATTATATGGTTCAATGGCTTCCATCAGTGTATCATCCATTTTTCTGGAACCATCTGCGGGAATATGATCGAAGCTTATGCTTCCTTCACGATAGACACTATAGATTTCACGTGTTGTATATTCCGTATCACCAGATGTATGAGAGTGGACTTTTTCTGCCTCATATGTAATCTGAGCATCTGCATCTACATCAAACAGCCAAAATGGGATATATACGCCTTTGATTTCGTCCACATGGTTTTCTTTCTTGAATACCTTGGGAAGATATTTTTTACCTTTCAGATGCTTATAATAGTTTTCTTTGGCAGCTTTTTTATCCAGTTTAAATGGGATGATATAATCTGGTTTCAGATCACCTGAAAACTGACCTTTCATAGTTATTTTATTATTGCAGAACGGACAGGTCGTTGCTCCTGTTGTTTCCTCAGCTACGATCTCACTTCCACAGGACTGGCAGCTGTAGACGCGCATGCCGTTCAGTTCATTATTCTGCCACTGACCGGTGCTCATTGAGTACCAGTTGTCGTTTGAAATTGATTTTCCGGTCGTCTGTGTATCTTCGGATTTCTGCGTGCGCTGAAACTCTTCGACCGTCATTTCCGTATCGCAGTACGGACATTTCATGTGCTGAGATTTAGAATCAAATACCATCGAGGCATTACAGGATGGACACTTATATTCTGTTACATCAGACATATTCCGTATTCCTCCTTTTAATTCAGTAGCATTAATTCAGTATCACGGTTTTGGTGATCCACAGTATTCACAGAAAGCACCTGTGTTTGTAGCACCGCATGCACATACCCATGTATCACCAGAAGCCTGCTGAGGTGTATTCTGGTTCATCATGCCACCCTGCTGCTGGTAACCCTGGTTCATCATATTGCCCTGTTGCGGATAGCCCTGGTTCATCATGCCACCCTGCTGCGGGTAGCCCTGGTTTATCATGCCGCCCTGCTGTGGGTAGCCCTGGTTCATCATGCCGCCCTGCTGCTGGTAGCCCTGGTTCATCATGCCGCCCTGCTGCTGGTAGCCCTGATTCATCATGCCGCCCTGCTGTGGGTAGCCCTGATTCATCATGTTGCCCTGCTGCGGGTAACTCTGGTTCATCATGCCATTGCTATAAACCGGTGCGGGTGCCGGTGCGCCGGTAAGTGCAGTTATGATCTGATTTGCAAGTTGTTCATAATTCATCATTTTAGCTCGTTCGTGATCTTTTACAGAGAAGGTATTAAGCTTAAAGTCCATATCATCAAACCAAGGTGTGTTAACGCCAAGTTTTATCTTGTAATCATAAGAATAGTTGTATCTTGGTGGCACATAAGATCTGGATTCACCATCCTGATCTTTGTATTCTTCTTCTACTCGCTGTTCATCGATGTCTAAACGACAGGAGGTTATTGCAGACAGAGGTACGATATCCGGATTATCCTGTTCGCTCATATTAAATGCTACGGCGAACAATCCTTTGTTATCGTCGATAAACACATGATATCTGTCTGCAGAAAATTCACGAGTGATACTGAAACTGCGAACAGCATTTTTGTTTTTTTCTCTGTATTCCAGCTGTCTTTTGATATCTTCTACGGTGCTGTGGCGTCTTTCTTCAAACCAAGGAGAAAGCTTGCTGGCACAGTTCTTACACAGATTTCCATCGTCCAGTTTGCGGTTTCCTAAAAGTCCAATTTTTTCACCGCAGATATCACAGTTCTTTTTATCAAATAATCCCATTATTTAAACCTCCTTCAAAGAGTAAGAGAATTTATGTTATTTTTTCTCCAATTTGTCAAAGAATACTTTTACAGTCCAATCCATGGAATCTTCACTGTCTTCACCGTCTGCAGCTTCTTCTGTTTCTTCTGGATCATCCATACTGTCAGCAGATGTGAAACATAATTTGCCATCATCAAGAAGATATAATCTCATGGTATCTGTGTCGAATAATGAATAGTCTTCGGTATCTTCTTCGGTTTTTTCTTCTGTTGATTTTAATACGAGGGCATTTGTGTCCAGATCGCCTTCAAGCTCAGTGGTGGTTTCCGTTCCGCTTTCAATTGTTACAAGTGTTGCTTTACCGCCATCGATTGTAAGATTAAACTGCATATCAAAGAGTGTTCCGGTTGGAACCTGCATTCCAAACGCAGACATTATGGAACTGCTCCATTCACCATCAAAATCTTCAAGTTTGGTGTCTGTGAGTGCTTTTCCAGGTTCATAAGGTTTATATTCTTCTTTTTCCTGTCCAAGAGTTACGGTCATTCCATCCATGCTGATTGTGATTTTTCCATCTTCATAGGTGCCTTCCATAACTTCATCATCTGAGGTTATGATAATGTTATCTCCGTCAATCTTCCATTCAAAATCATTAACGTCTGCTTCTTCTGATTCGGAAGATGTTGTTACTTTACCTTTGCCGTCTTCACTGATTTCCATTGACATTTCCATCATGATCGCATTTGGATGAAATTCATTCATACCGTCCATAGAAAGACTGTTTGCGTACCATGTACCAACTACATCTTTGTTGTCTAATGCGTAAACATTTGTACAAACAAGAGCTGCCATCATAATTCCTAACGCACCCGCTGTAAAGATTTTCATTTTTTTACTCATACCTGATTCTCCTTTCATCTTTGGAATAAAATGTTGTCAGATTTTTCTGCAAATACTATCTGTAATTATTATTATACGGACATATTTCAGATAATCACTAACACTTCTGCTAGTGATTTCAAAAAAATGAAAATATCAGGAAAATTGATATAAAAATACCCCAGCTAGATTACTCCAGCAAGGGTATATTAGATAATCTCTGATTTATGGTCGAAGTCCTTTTACAAGAGTCTGAAACTCTTGCTCTGTATCCACAAAGTGATACGGTGCGTATTCGCCATACGCTGTTGGTCTACTGATTGTTACAAGTTGTATACCTTTATATCCAACTGCTTTATTCAGTTCTCTTTTCAATTCCACCAGATGCTTTCCATGAGTCATTTTTAAAGCAAAACAACCATGTGCATCACGATCTTTCGCTACTAGATAACACATTATTCAGCACCTCCTTAAATTCATGCTCATTCCGAATCAATCCATGTTCATATTTCTTACGCATTATTTTTCCTATATCTATTGGATAGTTTTTTTTATACAAGTAATCGTGAAGCCAGTTATTCAGTTGTCTATCAAACAGTGTATTGAACTGGATTTCTATCGGATAATGTTTTCCGCTCTTTTGATAGTACACATGAACACCCCTATATCCGTCATCCAATGACTTTCCATTTGACATATCAGCAATTCGGAAGCCCGAAGCTTCTTCTTTTAATGCTTGGTCATAGCTATCGCAAAAAGCCCGGAATCCTAAAATATCATTAAACACTTTTCGCGTTTGATGATTGGGATAGTAACGATCATACTTCAAAAGTATGGCATCTAAACTCTTGACTCTATAATCTAACGCGATATCTGAAAGAACTTCCTGTTCATCCAACCAATCTGTCATTGTCATCAGTTCGGCAATTAATAAATCCTTATCAAAATAATGCAAATTCTTCTTCAATGAAATTCCCAGGTGTGATTCAAATGACAACGCATTCAGAATTTCCACCGATAAGCCATTCATTTTCAGTAATTGTTCATTCACAAGCCTACCTCCTGCTTATCAGGATATATTACTTATGCTATCACAGGTATTCTATATTATCAATACATTAGATTATCCGTTTATTTATGATCTGCAGCTGTCCGTTGCGGCCATTCTGTTGACTTCCGGATTACCATCCAGATGCTGCATATTTAAGGTCTTTCTTTTTAGTCTTTCCTGTTCGGATTGTTTCAGGATAAAATCTTTAATTTCTTTGGCATTTTTTATGTGCTGTAATTTAAGATCAGGATCCGTTACATCTCCAGTGAAGCAGTGAATGGTACCGATACCAAGGATTCGTTCCATCAGAGTGGTTTCCAGACGGACATCAATTACTTTGTACATGTAACAGTCATTCTCCACTTTGTTGAGCAAACCGGAATCGATTGATATGAATTCATCCGTTACGGTATAAGTAGTGAAAGTCCATGGCAGGCCAAGAAACATAGAACGCTTTTTTTCTTTGTAAGTCATAAGTAAATCTCCTTTCAAACTTCGCGGTTCAGCACACGGTTGATCCGCCGGAAATCTTTCAGTGCCTGGCGACCGATTTTGAAGATTTTCTTCATATTAATCGAGTTGATACCGCCCTGTCTTGGACGGAAAGTGATTGGCAGATATTTGACGCGGCATCCCTTTTTTGCATAGACTACTGACAAGACCACATTGGACAGATTAAAATCATTAGGGATCAGGTCAATATATCTGCGTAGAGTATCTGCCTTCATCAGACGGAATGGCGTGTTGGCATCTTTTACGGAAACACCGAAACAGATACGAATCACAAGGCGTAGAATACGAGTAACAAAGATACGACTGCCGCCATCCTGACGGTTGTTTCGCCACCCAATGACCATATCCCATGCTTCCCTCTGATCCCAAAACTGTTCAAATTCAGAGGGAAGTGTCTGACCATCTGAATCAGTCTGAAAAACAAAATCTGCACCATGATCAAGTGCATAATGATATCCATATAAAACAGTTGCACCATGTCCACTGTTTGTTTTCGTGATAGGGCTGAACAAAGGGTGTTCTTTTGCATATTCCTGCATGATTATGTATGTATCATCCTTGCTTCCGTCATCAATCACAACCAGGCGGGATTCACCGTTTCCGGAATGCGCCTGAATGACAGGATACCAGTCATCAAGTACTTGTCGGATATTTTCTCGTTCGTTATATGCCGGTATGATTATAAAAAGTCTATCTGTCTTTGTTTCCAAGATAATTCTCCTGTGGGATATTCTGCAGACATGGGTTACCTTCTGGCAAGTTCACTGGTAATCTCTTCCCAGGTAACTCCCTTTTCTACCATCAGAACCATGGCATGATACAGAAAATCCGAAATTTCATATTTGATTTCTTCTTTGTCAGGATTTTTTGCCGCTATAATAATTTCTGCACATTCTTCTCCGACCTTTTTCAGAATCTTATCAATACCTTTGTCGAAAAGATAATTTGTATAAGAGCCTTCTTTAGGATGAATTTTACGATCTGCGATCACATCATACACATCCTGAAAGATATGAAGTGGGTTTGTATCGTTATACTCTTTCTGAACCAGAGGTTTAAAGAAGCAGCTGCGGCTGCCAGTGTGGCAAGCTGCTCCGATCTGATCGACTTTAGCGAGGATTGTATCATTGTCGCAGTCTAGCGCAAGTGATTTTACATACTGAAAGTGACCGGAAGTAAGACCCTTGAGCCAGAGTTCCTGACGACTGCGGCTCCAGTAAGTCATTTTACCAGTTTTCAGAGTATTTTGGAAGGCCTCTTCATTCATATATGCTACCATAAGTACCTGGTCGTTTTTGTAATCCTGAACTACCACCGGAATCAATCCGTCATTGTTGAGTTTGAAATCAGACCAGCTGATAGCACTTTCGAAAGTAATGACCGGAATTCCGGAAGCTTTGCAGTCTTCTTTGAAATTAATAAGTTTCACCTCAAGAGAACTGATATAAGCACCGCTTAAAGCATGTACAGATTCTTTTTTGAGAAGATCTTTCAGGGCATCTGTTTTACTCTCTTCTGTATGAAGAATAACCTTCATATCAGAACTCGTAGCGATTTCGTCCTGAATCGTATCCAATGCAAGAATTTCATCTGCATACTTTTCAATCAGTTTTTGGTTATCTGCAAATTCTTCCATAGAAGAAATACTGATGACCATTTTTTCTTTACCGAAACGTTTGGATACTTCCTCAAGAAGTAAAATATTACTTTCTTTGGAAAAATTCAGAACAACTTTGGCACATCCGGCATAAAGAAGCTTTTTGACATCTTCCATGCGATTGATATTTCCAGCTGCCATAACAGGAATTTCAGCAATCGCACAAATCTGTTTGATATTTGCAATAGCCTGATCATGCTCTTTATCTCCAGACGAAAAGTCAAAAACCAGCAGTTCATCTGCTCCGTTATCTCGGTAAAAACGCACAAGATCTTCTATATTTCCTTCTCCAAAGAGATTTCGTTGACCAAATCCGGTAACTGCCTTTCCTGACTGCAGATACAGGCATGGAATCAGTAGTTTATCTGCCATGTGTATTCCTCCTTATGCAAGACTTCCCTTGGTAGAGAGTACATCTGTAATGCGTGGATCATAGGAAACAGCCTGATCCAATGCTTTGGAAAAGCTTTTGAACATTGCTTCGGCAACATGATGGCTGTTGCCACTGGTAAGTACTTTGATATGCAGGTTCATGCCACAGGAATAAGAAATAGCATAGAAAAACTCTTTTACCATTTCAGTGGACATATCTCCGATCTTTTCGGAAGTAAACTCTGCATCCCATGAAAAATATGGCCGGCCGGAAAGGTCGATTGCACAGAGTACAAGAACTTCATCCATTGGGAGGATACAGCTTCCGTAGCGGCGGATTCCTTTCTTGTCTCCAATTGCTTCTTTGATCGCAGTACCAAGGACAATACCGGTATCTTCAATTGTATGATGGTCATCTACCTCCAGATCGCCATGGACACGAACGCAGAGATCAAAAAGGCCATGTCTTGTAAAACCGTCAAGCATATGGTTAAAGAAACCGACGCCGGTTTCAATATCAGAATAACCAGTTCCATCCAGAGTCAGTTTGAGTTTGATCTCTGTTTCTTTTGTATTACGTTCTACAGATGCTTCTCTTGCCATATCTGTTTCCTCCTACTGTTCTTCGTCTTCAAAACGGACAGCAATAGAGTTGGCATGTGCAGTCAGCTGTTCTGAAGTTGCAAACTGTTCAATGTCTTTATGAATTTTACGCAGAGCTTCTCTCGAATAGTACACGATACTGGATTTTTTTACAAAATCATCGACAGAAAGTGCGGAGAAGAATTTTGCTGTTCCATTTGTCGGAAGAACATGGTTTGGTCCGGCAAAATAATCGCCGAGTGGTTCAGAGCTGTTTTCACCGATAAAGATTGCTCCGGCATTTCTTACTTTCATCATTACTTCAAATGGGTTGGCAGTTACAATCTCCATATGTTCAGAAGCAATGGCGTTGGCTGCTTCAATGGCTTCATCCATGTCTTCTGCGATCAAAATATAACCAAAGTTATCCAGAGATTTCTGGATGATCTCTTTACGGGAAAGGACTTTGACGAAGCCGTCTACTTCTTCACTGACTTTTGCAGCGAACTCTTTGCTGGTCGTGATCAGGATGGCAGAAGCAAGCTCGTCATGTTCTGCCTGTGAAAGAAGGTCGGCAGCTACATATCTTGGATTGGCTGTTTCATCGGCAAGAACCAGAATCTCACTTGGGCCGGCAATGGAGTCAATGCTGACATAGCCATAGACCGCTTTTTTGGCAAGCGCTACAAAGATGTTTCCAGGTCCTACAATTTTGTCAACTTTTGGGATGCTTTCTGTACCGTAAGCAAGTGCACCGATTGCCTGTGCTCCGCCGACTTTGTAAATTTCATCTGCACCGGCTTCTTTGGCTGCAACCAGAGTGGATGGATTGACTTTACCGTTTTTTCCCGGAGGAGTTGTCATAACGATCTGATCTACTCCTGCTACTTTGGCCGGAACGATGTTCATCAGTACGGAAGAAGGATAAACAGCCTTTCCGCCCGGAACGTAAACACCAACACGTGCAAGTGCAGTTACTTTCTGTCCAAGCATGGTACCATTTGTTTCACTGGTGAACCAGCTGTTCTGGCGCTGTTTTTCGTGATAGCTTCTGATATTAACAAGTGCTTTGCGGATAACATCGATCAGAGCCGGATCGACTGCCTCATAAGCTTCTTTTATTTCTTCTTCAGTTACTTTGATCGTATCTGCACTGATCTCTGTTTTGTCGAACTCTTTTGTATAGGCAAAAAGAGCGGCATCGCCTTCTGTTTTTACTTTGTTCAGAATTTCGTCAACTGCTGCTTCAAATTTGCCATAGTTGTTTGGGCTTCGTTTCAGGAGATTTTCCAGAATATCTTTTGTACTTTCTTTTGTAAGTGCTACTGTACGCATTATGTTCATCCCTTCTGTTGGTTATTATTTACTGATCACATTTCTGAGATCACGGATCAGGTTACGAATTCGTTCATCTTCCATTTTCATGCTGACCTGGTTTACGACCATTCTTGCAGAAAGCGGGCAGACTTCTTCAAGAACATTCAGACCGTTTTCACGCAGGGTGCTCCCGGTTTCAACAATATCTACAATCACTTCGGAAAGTCCGACGATCGGAGCCAGTTCGATGGAACCGTTCAGCTTAATGATCTCTACTGTCTGATGTTTCTTATTATAAAAATAGTCTTTGGCAATGTTTGGATATTTGGTTGCAACACGGATCAACTGGTTGTTCTGAAGCAGTTCACGGGCACTTTCCGGTCCACAGACACACATACGACATTTCCCGAATCCGAGGTCCATTACTTCATAAAGCTTACGTCCTTCTTCAAGAATGATATCCTTGCCAGTGACGCCGATATCGGCAGCACCGTATTCAACGTAAGTTGGTACATCAGGTCCTTTGGCGAGGAAAAAACGTAATTTCAGATCTTCATTGACAAAGATCAGTTTGCGGGTATCTTTGTCACGCATTTCTTCGCAGGTGATTCCAATCTGTTCAAACATATCCAGCGTTTTCTGTGCAAGTCTTCCCTTCGTAAGGGCAACGGTAAGATATCTCATATCAGCAGTCCTCCTTTTCACGGCGAAGAGCTACAGCCGTTCCTTCATTTCTCAATTTCTGCGCTTCCAGAATGGCTTCGCGGCGATTAGCTTCTGTATAGGTAAGAATGACTGGTGCTTTTTTCTCCGGAAGTGAAATCTTCTGTCTGGACAGAGCCATAAGGAGATTATCGACAGTGATGCCAAAACCAATGGAGGCAGCAGGTTTGCCGAAATGTTTCAGAAGATTGTTGTAACGTCCTCCTTTTACGACTGGTTCACCGGTTCCATAAGTATATGCCTGGAAAATGATTCCTGTATAATACTGAAATTTGCTGAGCATACCGAAATCAAAGCTGACATACTTTTCATATCCGTAAATTTTGAGAATTTCATAGATTTCTTCTAGCCGTTCTACCGCTTTGATTGCACAGATATTGTCTGTCAGACTGCGTGCTTTCTGAAGAACTTCTGAAGAGCCGAACAGGTGTGGAAGTTCCAGAAAAGCTTTTTCCAGAGATTCCGGAATATTCTGGCTGCGTACAAGATCTTCTACACCAAAATAGTTTTTCTGGGAGATCAGGGAACGGAGATTTTCTTCTTCTTCGATATCCAGATTGGCATCCTGAAGAAGAGATTTGAAATAGTCAACCTGTCCGACACTGACCTGAAATTCTTTTAATCCGGCTTTTAAAAGGCATTCAACTGTCATGGCGAGAAGTTCTGCATCTGCTTCGGCAGAATCATCACCGATACGTTCTACACCCATCTGAGTGGTCTCTTTGAGTCGGCCCTGATAGCTGGAATTATTGATAAAAGTGTTTCCTGTATAAGAAAGTGTTATAACCTGGTGCTCCGGATTAAAATAAGTAGCGCAGGCTCTTGATACGGATGGTGTGAAGTCCGGGCGTAATACCAGGGTATTTCCTTCACGGTCAAAAAATTTATACAGATCCTTGGAAGGAATTGTACCTACTTCTCTGCTGAATACTTCAAAATATTCAAAGGAAGGAGTTTCAATTTCCTCATATCCATAGGAATCAAATACTTTGCGGATTTCTGTCTGAAGATGATGCTTCTGGCTGCACTCTCCATTATAAATATCGCGAACACCTTCAGGTGTATGAAAAATTCGCTGCATAGTCGTTTCCTCCTCATTACAGATAAACACTTTAACGTGCTACCATGCTACTATGTAAAAACAAGAAAATTATAGTAGAAAAAATAGAAAATGTCAATCCCGCAATTTCAGATCTGTCTGGATTCCATCCAGATAGGGAACAAGAAATCCATTTTTTTTCTGTAAATAGTAAATGGAATTCAATTCTTCGCGCCGAAAGCTTTTGCGCCCTCCGGACTGCATGCGATTCCAGAACTTCATCAGGTCACGGAGCGGAAGGTAATAAAACAGATCTGCATGACTGAAAAAAATAAGAAAAAAAGCAATTCCGCCCTGCTGCTCAAAGGCGTTCATGAATTCGACCTGATGCGGGTGGATATTGCTTAACGGAAAAGTATCAACACTGCATTCTTTAGCATCAAAGCAGACCGGGATTCCCTGAACAGCACCGATATAATCGACTGTACTGCGTTGCTCAAAGTATGCGAGTGTGATATGACGGTTTTCTTTGTCCATGCGGACTGGTGTGATCGGCGTTGGAATTTTCTGAATCAGAGCAAGATTTTTTTCTGCATATTGTTCATTGGTTCGGTTCACGAGATCCTCCAGGGTTGAACCCCGGAGGCCCCTGCTGTTCCATGTAGCCATATTGGAAAATCCTCTCAGTTCAGAAGTTTGATAGATGGATAATAGCGTACGATGGCTTTTCCGACAATCTCATCAAAGGATACAAAGGTGTTTTTCCAGAATCTTGAGTCTCTGGAATATTCGCGGTTGTCACCGAGCATAAAGTAACTGTTTTCTGGTACCTTATAGGGACCATAATTTCCGGTCGGAACCTCCGGTACGAAGCTGTCATCCAATGGTTCATCAGAGCCATTTATGTATACTTTACCGTCACGGATTTCAACGGTTTCACCAGGAAGTCCGATCAGACGTTTGATGAACAGCTGGCTTTCATCATCCGGAAATTTGAAGATGATGATATCAAAGCGTTCCGGATCTTTGGTTTTGTAGGAAATGTGTTTGCCGAAGAAATCGAAGTTCAGACCATATGCCATGCGGAAACCGAAGATACGGTCACCGGTCATAATCGTATTTTCCATGGATTCAGACGGAATTTTGGCGTTGATGAGAACAACATTATTTACAACAAGAACTACTACTACAACAATGATGATCATTTTTACATAATCCCAGATTTCATTCCAGATTTTCATAACTACACTCCTCTAAATGTTCTTCTTTTAATATATGTTGAAATTGCACTGGTAAAACTGCCTCAAAATGTTTTTCGGACAGGTTATGCAATTTTCCTTCAAGTTCAGGAAAAGTCAGGCGATAAGCATGGAGAAGCTGATGTTTCAGCCCATAATGATCACGGAAATATCGATTGAATTCCTGGCTGCCGTATTTTGCATCACCGGCCAGAGGATGTCCCTCAGATGCCAGATGCGCACGAATCTGATGTGTACGGCCCGTGATCAGTCGTACTTTCAAAAGAGTTGCATGCTCATTATTGCAGATAGGTGTGTACTGTGTTTCGATTGGCTGGGCATCTTTTTCTTTTGTCGGTGAGACACTTACTTTATTCAGGTTTGCATCTTTATGCAGATATCCACGGATATGCCGCGAGCGGGTAAGCTTTCCCTTAACGATGCATAAATAGTCTTTATGAACGGTACGGTCATGAAATAACGTTGACAGTTCCTGCAGTCCTGCAAGAGATTTTCCGGCTGCGATAACACCGCTTGTATTTTTGTCCAGACGGTTGCATACGGAAGGATGAAAGGTCCGCAGATTTTCTTCTGTCAGTGAACCATTTTGAAGAAGATATCCAATCAGGTATTCTACCATGGAAGGTTCTTTGGTATCATCTGGCTGAGAAAGCATACCTGCCGGTTTGTTGATCAGAAGAATATCAGTGTCTTCATAGATGATATCCAGATCAGTTACGGCCCTTGCTGTCTGTTCCTGCTGACTGAATTTTGAAAAAGTTTCATCACTGAGAAACAGTCTGATCTGGTCTCCGGTGTTGATCTTTTCGTTTCCAGTTGCTTTTCTGCCATTTAATGTGATGTTTTTTTTGCGAAGCATTTTATAAAAAAAGCTTTTGGGTGCATTCCGGAGTAGTTTTGCAAGATATTTGTCAAAGCGCTGTCCGGCCTCGTTTTCGGTGATTTGGAATTCTTTCATAAAGCTCCTTTACAGACAGATTGCCAGAATAGTGTGTTTGATCAGTTCATTTCTGGAAAGTTCCGGATATTTTTCGTCCGGGCGGAATTTAATTCCCTCCTCCAGAGATTCTTTGTGTGCATTCATGGAATCAAGACGTTCCAGAAACGGATCCAGTCGGGTAAAAATCTTGACGGTTGCTTTGAAACTGTTTCCTCTGAGAATCTTCTGACATTCCCGCTCCATGAAAGCTACGTCAATTTTAGGATCACTGCTATATCCGACAACAGTGTTTCCACAAATTGCAAATGCGTCAATGTTTGCACTTTTCTCATAGAAAGTCATGTACATTTCATAAGACATGGTAAGTTCGCCGGCATGTTCATGAATCCTACGGTATACAGATGTTTCTACTTGTCTGGCGCGAAAGATCATGATCAGGCTGACCAGAGATTTGCAGGCTGGAAGGCAGCCGACAACAGCTATCACAGTCCAGATAGTCAGTCTTGTATGAAAATATAGCATTGCTGAGAAAAAAATCAGCAAAGGTACTGCAAATAAAACAGCTGTAATAAGAATCCGCCGTTTCTTTTCGGAGGCAAGATATCCATAATCTCCCTTTCTGGAAGAATTACGTTTTTTTGTTTTACTCATGTAATGCTCCTTTAAATGTTTTATTTCTTCGTTTTTTTCTTATGTGTATTGCGGATGGTGGTTCTGTGAGCTGGTCTGCGTGAAGAACCAGAGTTTTTGTTTCCTGAAGAAAAACTGTTTTTCTTTTCCGGACGAATTAGGCATTTCGGACCAAAACCGACCAGATCCATGCGCCCGGCACGCTGCAGTCCTTCCAGAACCAGCTTACGGTTGGCTGGATTCTTGTACTGCATCAACGCACGTTGTATCGCTTTTTCATGAGGATCTTTCGGTACATAAACCGGTTTTCCATCCAGTGGATTGATACCGGTATAATACATACAGGTAGAAAGTGTGGATGGTGTTGGATAAAAGTCCTGCACCTGTTCCGGGGTGAAGCCAAGATCACGCACATATTCAGCGAGTTTTACGGCATCTTTGATCGTACATCCTGGATGAGAAGACATAAAGTATGGAACAGCATACTGTTTCTTGCCGGTAGCTTCATTTGCTTTGTCATATTCTCTGAGAAACGTCTGATAGATCTGATGAGATGGTTTACCCATATAGTGAAGTACCTGGTCTGAAACATGTTCCGGTGCAACACGAAGCTGTCCACTGATATGATATTTGACCAGTTCCTGCATAAATACAGGACTTTTATCTGCGACAACATAATCAAAACGTACACCAGAACGGATAAAGACTTTTTTGACACCGGGTACTTTGCGCAGTTTTCGAAGAAGGGAAACATAGTCTGTGTGATCTACCTGAAGGTTTCCACATGGCTTCGGAAAAAGACACTGGCGATTCTGACAGACTCCTTTTGTCAGCTGTTTCTGACAGGATGGTTGTCTGAAATCTGCGGTCGGACCGCCTACATCATGAATATAACCCTTAAAATCAGGATCCTTTGTCATTTTGATGGCTTCTTTCAGAATCGATTCATGGCTTCGGGTCTGAAGGATTCTGCCCTGATGAAATGTCAGTGCACAGAAATTACATCCACCGAAACAGCCACGGTTGCTGGTGAGACTGAATTTAATTTCCTCCAGTGCCGGAATACCGCCTTTGGCATTATACATCGGATGCCAGGTGTCAGTATATGGCAGATCATAGACATCATCCATTTCCTGCTGTGAAAGCGGATGTGCCGGAGGATTCTGAATAATATAGCCTCTGGTTCCATAACTCTCAGCAAGTGGTTTGGCGGTAAAAGGATCTGTATTACGGTATTGAACTGCGAAACTGTCAGCATAAGTGTGTTTGTTAGACGAAACTTCCTCATAGGAAGGGAGAACGATTGGTTCGAATGCACGGGACAGATCTTTGCACTTGTACACAGTACCAGGAATGTAAGTGATCTCTTCAACTGGAAGTCCACTCTGTAGTGCTTCGGCAATCTGAAGAATTGAATGCTCTCCCATTCCGTAAGAAATCAGATCCGCACCGGAATCCATAAGGACACTTCTACGCACGCGGTTATCCCAGTAATCGTAATGAGCAAGACGTCTGAGGCTTGCCTCAATACCGCCAAGGATAATTGGAGTATGTTTATATGTCTGACGAATCAGGTTGCTGTATACGACTGTTGGCATATCCGGCCGAAGTCCCATCTCGCCGCCCGGAGAATAAGAATCTTTCTGGCGATGTTTCCTTGAGACTGTGTAATGATTGACCATGGAATCCATATTTCCGGCTGTTACAAGGAAACCAAGGCGCGGTTCACCAAAAGTCTGAATGCTTTCTTTATGACGCCAGTCCGGCTGTGGGATGATTCCAACACGGTATCCACGACTCTCAAGGAGACGGCTGATAATGGCAGAACCGAAAGAAGGATGATCTACATAGGCATCTCCTGTGATATATACAAAATCGACCTGATCCCATCCGCGCTGCTGCATTTCCTGCTTTGTTACGGGTAAAAAGTTTTGCATTATATACTCCTAAAATGAAACGGACTGGGCTCTATAACCCTCCGCAATAATGTCGAGCTGACGATGAAAACGGGCAAGCTGCTGAAGATCTTTTGTGCGGAATACCCGTAGAAATTCATCCTGGATTTTTTCAACTTCTCTTTTATTGGAAATCTTGTACAGGTTTTCAATGCTGAGCAAAATGTCTTTTACCAGATTGGACTGTGTCTGTGAAGAATTCTGCGCATCCATAATCTCATCACGAACAGATGACATTTCACGGTCCAGTGCAATGATTGCATCAGCTGCGTTGCTCAGTCGCTCGGCTACATGTAAAGGCATCTCGCCTTTGTACTTATACTGCAGAGAATGTTCGATCGTAGCCCAGAAGTTCATAGCCATTGTACGAATCTGAATTTCGGCCTGAAGGCGTTTTGGCCCATTGATCGTATCTACAGTATAATAAATGATCAGATGATAACTCCGGTAACCACTCTGCTTGATATGTTTCAGATAGTTTTTTTCACTTTTGATGGTCATATCACTGCGGCTACGGATAATAGAGGCTACGGTATCAATATCTTCTTCAAACTGACAGATGATGCGGATACCGGCAATGTCTTCAATCTCTTCTTCCATCTTTTCCATGGGGATATGTTTGCGTTGCATTTTCTCCAGGATACTTGGAAGACTCTTGACACGCCCACTGACCTGTTCAATCGGGGAATACAGGTCATTTTGCTTGTGTTCATCTATAATATGTTCAAACTTTACCATCAGTTCTTTGACAGCAAGTTCATATGGACATAAAATACTTCTCCATAACTGTATTTCCATAAATATCGCTCCTTGCAGGATTGTTGCTTTGAAGTTAAGACCTGAAATACGAAAAGACAAAACTTCCCATACAGTATAACACAATTTGTACAATTTTTGTTAGTAATATGTATACTTTCTGATTTTTTTTCGGAGACATTGTAAAACATGGTATGGATTTACGCTGATATCCTGTCCTTCTGGGGTGGTGATATAGATGCCAAGGTGAAGGTGCACCGGAAACCTTCCGGAAGTGCCCTCCTGTCCATATCCGGTATTTCCCATGAAACCAAGAATTTCTCCGGCCTGCACTCTATCGCCGGGAGTAAAATCTTCCTCATAGGAGGAAAGATGCGCATAATAAAAATATCCGCCAGAGTCAGAACGGATACCAATTCGGTATCCGCCAAGAGGCAGCCAGCCTTTTTGTTCAACAATGCCGTCTGTGATGCTGATGATGGGATAATAGCCGGATTGACTGACGGGACCAAAGAGATCGGTTCCTTCATGATGGCGATTTCCACCGTATGTACGTGAGTCCATCCAACTGTCTTCATAGCTGATGTCATCAGAGGCAACAGGAAAATACTGCAGATTTCCCCAGATTGCTTCATAATAATTTTTTAGCTGCAGATAGCAGCTTTTTTTGTACAACAGATAAAAGGTATTATCAGGAGAAATATGTTGAGGATGAAAATGACTGTTTAACATGGTTGTGGTAAGAAGACCACACCAGTCTGAAGGATAAAGACCGGATTCTGTCAATTGACGATAAAGTTCCGGGGACAGATTCTGTTGTCGGAACTCAGCAGAGGCGGCACAGTCTTTTTTTAGAACAGAGACAGTGCTTCGACTGAATGAAATGTAGGACAGTATGCTGTTAGACAGTATCAGAATGAAAAATACAAAGAAAAAAGAAGAACGTGACATAGATGTTATACTTTCTGAGTGGTTTTCAGATTATTATATGCCAAAAAGACTCCGCATATCTGCGAAGCCTTTTTGAGTAATTGAATTTATAATAGAATTTTGACTGCTTAAGCTCAGTCTTTTAACTCTTCAAGAACTTTTACAAGATATTTCCATACACGTTCTGTAGAAGCAATGTCAAGCACTTCTTCGGAAGTATGGATGTCTTTCATATCCGGTCCGAGAGATACACAGTCAAGGCCATCGATTTTTTTATAAAACAGACCACATTCAAGACCGGCATGAATAGCTACAACTTCTGGTTTCTGACCGTACATGGTTTCATATACTTCAACCATTTTGTCGCGAAGTGGAGATCCTTTGCGATACTCCCATGCAGGGTAAGCACCCTGAATTTCATATTCTCCGCCAAGGAATTCTGTCAGATACTGAATCTTATCGGAAAGAGCATTGCGTGCTGCTTCTACGGAACTTCTGACACCTGAACTTGCAAAAAATTCATCTTCAGAGAGAGATACAATACCAATATTGGTAGAGGTTTCTACAAGGCCTTCGATATTTGCACTCATTTTCTGGATACCGAAAGGAACCTCCATCAGATAGAACAGAACTTTTTCACGGCTTGTCGGGTGAAGGACTTTTGCAGATTCATGGCCTGCTTCTGTGATTTGGATAGAAATACCCTTATCACTTCCGTTATATTCTTCGCGAAGACCTTTTTCAACCTTGGAGGCATATGCTTTGACGGCATCCATTTCTTCTTTGGATACAAGAATATCGCAGACTGCTTCTCGTGTAATGGCATTATCTTTCTGTCCACCAGTCATGGAAATAATCTCATAATCTGCTTCTCTTTTGAGTCCATACAGAAAACGCCCCATGACTACATTGGCATTTGCTCGTTTTTTGTCAATCTCAGAACCGGAATGACCACCCATCAGGCCGCATACTTTTATCTGAAGTTTTTCTCCTTCTGCGTCTACGCGTGCAACCGGGATATGGCTGACAGCAGAAAGTCCACCGGCACAACTGATCCAGAGGCTGCCCTCTGCTTCTGAGTCCATATTGATCATACGTTTACCCTTGAGTACACTGCAGTCAAGCCCTACAGCACCAAGAAGACCGATTTCTTCATCTACAGTGATCAGCACTTCCAGTGCCGGATGTGGCAGATCTGTACTGTCAAGAAGTGCCAGTGCATACGCTACTGCAATACCGTCATCACCACCAAGAGTAGTTCCGTTGGCTGTGACATATCCATCTTTTACAGAAAGATTCAGTCCGTCTTTTTCGAAGTCATGCTGTACATCGGGCCTTTTCTCGCAAACCATGTCCATATGACCTTGCAGAATAACAGTTGGTGCATTCTCATAGCCGGGTGTTGCTGGTTTATAAATGATTACATTGTTCATTTCATCCTGCACGTAGTCAAAACCATGTTCTTTTGCAAAAGCTACCAGATAATCGCTGATCTGTTTGGTGTTTCTGGAACCGTGTGGGATTTTGCAGATTTCCTCAAAATAATAAAATACCTGCTTTGGTTCGCAGTTTTCTAATACTCTCATATTGATTTCCTCCATTAATGAATTGTTGCGTGTATATTTATTTTATCGACATATCTGTCTGATATGCAGCATAAAGTAAAGAATAAAAATATAAAAAGCTGTATTTATGAGAAAAATATTTTATACCGTTTTCAGTATTTCACAAATATGTTTTTTGTTGTTGTATCCACAGGAAGCACTTGCAGCTTCAAAAGAAGGGATGCAATTGTGGTTGAATGTTCTTCTGCCTGTTTTGCTGCCATTTCTGATATTGACAGGAATATTGATTCATACAAATATGGCAGGAAAACTACTGCAGCCTGTGGAAGTGATCTGGAATAAAGTACTGGGTGTCTCAGCAGCAGGTGCTTATGCAGTCATTGTCGGAGCACTCTGCGGCTATCCGGTTGGTGCCAAAATAACATCCGATCTGTATGAAAATCATCAGATCAGTGAGTCAGAGGCAAAATATCTTCTTACATTTACAAATCATGCAAGCCCTGTGTTTGTACGTACATATCTGTGTCATATCTGTCTCAAAGATCAGATTCCTGCACGAACAGTGTTTGGAATATTTGCATTGTCTGATCTTACAATTATGCTTTTATTTCGATTTGTAGTTTATCGAAATAAAATCCAGTTTTTATCAGCAGATAAGAAAAAAAAGACACCCGTCTCAAGCTCATCAGGAGCTTTTCTGGATGTCTCCATTATGAATGGGTTTGAAACAGTTACCCGCCTGGGCGGATACATTCTTATGTTTTCCATTCTGTCTGCCTGTATCAGTCATTTTTGGAATATGAAAAATCTCATCGGATATACATTATCCGGTATATTGGAACTGACAACAGGACTTTGCCGTCTTCAAAATGCCAATATTCATATGCAATGGAAATATCTGTTGACATTATTTCTGACAGCTTTTGGCGGAATCTGTATAACATTTCAGACAAGAAGCCTGGTTACACGGAAACTATCAATGCTTCCTTATATAACAGCAAAACTTCTGAATGGAATTACAACCGTGTTATTCGCCTTATTCTTCTCCAAGATCATCTAACAGACTGTCTTCTTCCGGTGCGTCTGCCGGTTCTTCATGATAAGATCCGGTCATAGCTGCTGCCTGTGCTGTCTGAGGAGCAAGTTCCTGACGGTTATGATTAACAACATCAAGACAACTCTGGAGAGCATCGATAAATCCTTTGTATTTACCACCTGCGTCTTCAAGAGTCTGATTCAGGACGGAACCGATATTTGCCATCATGTCATCAGTGTATGTGATAGCACTTAAACGAATGCTGTTTGCATCCTGTGTAGCGGAATCAAGGATTTCCTGTGCCTGTTTATTAGCTGCGTTAATTGTATCATTAGCCTGAGCATATGCTTTCTGCATGATCTCATGCTGTGTAACGAGTTCCTGTGCTTTGGCCTGAGCATCTGCGATAATAGCATCTGCTTTGGACTGAGCGTCTTCAAGGATTGCATCCTTATTACTGATGATCTTCTGATAACGTTTGATTTCATCAGGTGTTTTGAGACGAAGTTCTCTTAAAAGTTCTTCAATCTCTTCTTTATTTACAATAATTTTGGTTGCGGACAATGGCTGAAATTTACAGCTTTCTATAAATTCATCAATTTCGTCAATAATCTGTTCGATTCTGCTGCTCATAGTATATTCTCCTTGTTTTTTTCTTTCTCTTCCTGCATTTTTTTACATAATGCCTGTATGATCTCCGGCGGTGCAAAACTGGATAGATCACCACCGAAACGGGCAACTTCTTTCATGATGGTGGAGCTGACATAAGCGTACTCCAATGTAGTGGTAAGGAATACAGTATCAACATCCGGAGCCAGAACACGATTGGTCTGTGCCATCTGAAGCTCATACTCAAAATCAGTAACGGCGCGAAGACCGCGTACGATTACCTGCGCATGATTCTCTCTGGCAAAATTCACAGAAAGTCCGTCAAATGGTCTGATTACCACATTAGGAATGTCCTTTGTTGCCTTTTCCAATATATTAACACGTTCTTCTACAGAAAACAACGGACTTTTTGCAGAATTCTGCAAAACACCGACTACAACTCTGTCAAAGGAGACGCTTGCACGTCGGATAACATCCAGATGACCATAGGTTGCCGGATCAAAACTTCCCGGATAGACTGCTGTTACCATAGGTATTCTCACTTTCTTTTATGCAAAAATATATGTTTGTTTGTTTTGTATTCTTTGGAACGGGATAATTCATATCTTAATTCTTCCACATAAGAAAAATCCGTATGAAGATCGGCTTCTGTAACAATCAGGGTATCGGTATTTGCCAGAGAACTGTCTTTCAGATATTCGAGAACCTGACGCTCCAGATTTTTATTATATGGTGGATCCATAAAAATACAGTCAAAAGCCTCTTCACCTTCGAGAGAGCGAAGAGCCTGTAAAACATCCATGTTCAGCAGTTTACCATGTTCGGCAAGTTTTGTAAATGTAAGATTCTCCCTGATGCAGGCACATGCTTTGGGATTCTTTTCTACAAAAACAGCAGATTCTGCACCGCGGCTTAAAGCTTCGATTCCAATACCACCGCTGCCGCTGAACAGATCAAGAAAGCGGCAGTCCGGTATTTCAGGCTGCAGAATATTAAAAAGTGTTTCTTTTATACGGTCCGTAGTAGGACGGGTTTCCATGCCTGGTACAGTCTTGAGGGCAAGACGCCTGGCTTTTCCTGCTATTACTCTCATTTCAGATTTAATCTCCAATCCAGGTCACCACGTGCCAGTCCGAGAATCAGAAGTTCGGCTGTTGCAATGTTGGTGGCAACCGGTATGTTATACTGATCACAACGCATAACGATCGCTGTGATATCCGGTTCTTTCGGATCAATCATAACCGGATTATAAAAAAGGATAACCATATCAAGATCCTGACGCTCTACCATTTCCATGAACTGTTTGTCTCCGCCAATGCTCCCTGCAAGAAATTTATGCACATGAAGGTTCGTGGCTTCTTCTATTCTTCGACCGGTAGTTCCTGTGGCATAGACCTCATGTTTGGCGAGTATATTCTTGTAGGCGATACAGAAATCTTCTATAAGTACTTTTTTGCTGTTGTGTGCAATGATTCCTAAATTCATCGTTCATCTCTCCATTTTCACCAATACATTACTGGCTTTTTTGTTATAATACAGCTATTCTCATATATTATAACAAGTCAACAAAAAATTGGCAATTAATTATTGTAAACTTATACAAAATTCATAGAAAATTAATATTTTATACAAGTTTACCCTATTTTTTAGAAAAAGTAAACCATTGTACGCAAAAAGAAACAGTGTTGTTTCATAGCTACATACAGTTATAAAACAACACTGTCTGTTCAGAGTCGGATCAGATTTCGCTCAGATCAGTTCTTGGAAATGAATCAGTACTGTTCATTCTGAGAATTGCCGGACATCTGTCTTTCCTGCTGTTCAATCATTTTTTTGACCATATATCCGCCGACACTTCCGTTCTGTTTGGATGTCAGGTTTCCGTTGTAGCCATCGGTAAGCGGAACGCCCAGTTCATTTGCAACTTCGAATTTAAAACGATCCAGGGCTCCTTTGGCTTCAGGTACAACTGCTCTGTTAGAAGAACTGTTTTTTGTCATGATAATTTCCTCCTTGGTTTTCGTTTAATTTGGATGTTACAGTGCTAGTATATGGAATGAAGCAAGAAATACACTGGAACATTCTGCACGAAATGGAAGAAACTAAAATAAATTTTTATATAGAAGGTCAGGCATCTTTTCCATCGCCTGTTGTAAAATACTCTTTTACAAGTTTTACAACTACACCGGACAGAAGGAATACAGCAATAAGGTTTGGAATAGCCATCAGACCGTTGAAGGTTTCGGCAATATTCCATAAAAGTCCAAGATCTACAGTTGCGCCAAGAATTGCTACCAGAGAATACAGGACCATGAATGGTTTGGTTGTCCTGGAACTGCTGAAGAGGAATTCACAGCATCTTGCACCATAAAGTCCCCATCCGATGATCGTAGAAAATGCAAAACAGCACATTGCTACAGCTGTGAAGACAGAAACCCAGCTTCCGTATGTAGAAGTAAATCCGAGAATAGTAAGCTCTGCTCCTGCTGCTGCGCCATATGAAACAGGAATTCCACTGCAAAGGATTACGAGTGCGGTAAGAGTACAGATGACGATGGTGTCTGTAAATACTTCAAAGATCCCAAAAAATCCCTGTTTGACAGGTTTACGTGTATCTGCGCAAGCATGTGCGATCGAACCGGTACCAAGACCTGCTTCATTAGAGAAGATACCTCGGGATACACCTTTTTTCATGCTCATAAAGAAGCTTCCTACTGCTCCGCCTGTAACAGAAGCCGGGGTAAACGCTCCTTTAAAAATAGAAGAAAATACATATGGAATGCGGCTGAAATTAAGGAAAACAACGCCAAGAGCAAGAATAATATAAAACACAGCCATAAATGGAACCAGTTTTTCTGCTACCTGACCGATTCTTTTGATTCCACCCAGGAGCACAAGTGCTACAAGTAAAGCAATGATAATTCCCATGATCAGATTGGCAGTAGAGATGCTATCGGAGGAAATCAGATTGTAATTTATAAGTGCAGAATTAACAGCAGCTGTGATCGTATTAACCTGTGTAGCATTTCCGGTACCGAATACAGTCAGTACACCAAAAGCGGAAAAGAGGTATGCAAGCCAGTGCCAGTGTTTCTTCAGACCATTTTTGATATAATACATTGGTCCACCGACAAGTTCACCGTTTTCGTTAGTTTCACGAAAGTGTACGGCCAGAGTTACTTCGGAAAATTTGGTACACATGCCAAGGAGTGCAGAAATCCACATCCAGAATACAGCACCAGGACCTCCAATGGCAATGGCGCCTGCGACTCCGGCAATATTTCCGGTTCCGACTGTGGCTGCAAGTGCAGTACAGACAGCCTGAAAAGGTGTCATTCTTCCGTCAGATGCCTCACGTTTTCGGAGCATGCGGCCAACGGTTGTTTTCATAGCGTAAGGGAATTTCCTGATCTGAAGAAATCCTGTACGGATGCTGAGATAAAGGCCGACTCCGATAATACAGATCATAGCCGGAACACCCCAGATAAAATTGTTTACTGTAGTGTTGATTGTTTCAATAACAGATAACATTCATTTTGTTCCTCTCTATTTATTTTGGGTGCTTTGCAAAAACAAATGTCGTGCCAAAGCAGACAGATTCTCCTTATAATAACATGAAATTGAAAAAATGTACAGAAAATGATACAAAACGGTTGATTTGAAGAAAAAAAACAGATGATCGTTTCGGATCATCTGTTTTTATATGTTTGCAAAATAAGATTATAATTCGATAAATCCTGTAATGTCACCGTTGATCACATAATGTGCACCATTATCTTCTGGTTTGATATATATTTTCAGATCAACAAGTTCGGATTCTTTTTTGCCCATTTCTTCCGTCCAGACTTTTTTGATGTTTTCTATGATATCTCTTTCATAGACTTCTTTTCCAAGCCACTGTACATATACTTCTGTATTTAAAGAAACAGTTTTTCTGGAAGATGTTTTTCTGACAGCGGTCTTTTTAACTGTTGCAGCTTTTTCTGTTACTTTTTTTGTTACTGTTTTTTTTGCAGGAGCCTCTTTTTCGGTAGCCGGTTTTGCAGTAGATGTCTTGAGTTCTGCTTTTTTTGTAGTTGTTCTTGTAGCCATAATAGCCTCCTCACAAGGTAGATATAATTGATACGGTACTAGGATACTACGTTTTTTCACAATTTGCAATGGCTTTTCTGGGTATGCTCATGGAGCCAGAATCAAAGTCCCAGACCATCGGAGGCGTTTTCCTGGCGCTTCAAAAGATAATGTCTAAGTGCCCGATGCTGTTCGAGTGAAAGATCAGGATCAAGAGACAAAATCTCAGCAACAGCTTCACTTGCCGATTTCAGGATTGCAGAATCGTTGTAGATATCTCCGATTCTGAATTCCATATCGCCGCTCTGGCGAATGCCAAAGAGATCACCAGGTCCACGCAGCTTCAGATCTTCTCCTGCGATATAGAAACCGTCATTTGATTTATTTAGAATATCCAGTCGTTTTGAGATGGTTTCTTCATCAGAACCCTGTATAAAAATACAGTAGGACTGATATTCTCCTCTTCCAACACGCCCACGAAGCTGATGAAGCTGAGCCAGACCAAAGCGTTCGGCATTTTCAACCATCATGACAGTTGCGTTCGGAACGTTGACACCAACTTCAACTACCGTAGTGGATACAAGAACTTGAATTTCATTTGCGGCAAATTTTTCCATGATCTCATTTTTTTCTTTTGGTTTCATTTTTCCATGAAGGAAAGATACATTGATATCCGAAGGAAAGATTCCTTTTAATTTTCTGGTGTAATCCAGTACATTTTCAGCATCCAGTCCTTCGCTCTCTTCCACCATTGGGCAAATGATATATGCCTGTCTGCCTTCCCGTACCTGACGTTGGATAAAGGCATATGCTTTGGGACGATAGGAAGTATTGACTACACAGTTTTTGATAGGAAGTCTTTTGGCTGGTAATTCATCGATGATGGAAATATCCAGATCGCCGTATAGGATGATCGCCAATGTACGTGGAATTGGTGTGGCACTCATAACAAGAATGTTTGGTGGATTTCCGCGGGTTGTGAGAGCTTCTCTTTGTTTGACACCGAAACGATGCTGTTCATCGGTTACAACCAAAGCAAGATCATGATATTCAACTTTTTCCTGAATCAGTGCATGGGTACCAATAATGATCTGAGCCTCTCCTGAAGCAATCTGCTGGTAAATTTCTCTTTTTTCTCTGGCAGTATTGGAACCTGTCAGCAATACAACATGGAAATTCAGTCCTTGTTCCTCCTGTAATCTGAGAAAGCCATCGTAATGTTGTCTGGCAAGGACTTCTGTCGGTGCCATGAGTGCTGCCTGATAACCATTTTCACAGGCCAGTATCATGGCAAGAAAAGCGATGATTGTTTTGCCACTTCCTACATCTCCTTGAACCAGGCGGGACATTAAAGCCTGTCCGGACATATCACGTTCGATTTCATGCCAGGTGTTTAGCTGAGCACCTGTCAGAGAATATGGAAGATTTTCTATGATCTGTTCGGTAGTCCATGTTTTATTGATTGGAAAATAATTAGGTGTTTCCTCACTTTTCTCTTTCAACATTTGGACAGAAAGAATGAACAGCAGAAATTCATCAAAAACAAGACGTTTTCGTGATAAAAGAAGCTCCTCCATATTTCCTGGAAAATGGATGGTGCGCAAAGCATAGTTGATGTCTGCAAGCTGATAACGTTCCCGTATTTCTTCAGGTAGAAATTCACTGTACATTGGAAGATTTTTCAGGAGCTGGTGAATCATTTTAGTAACAGTTTTGTTAGACAGACCACCGGTCAGCCCGTACACAGGTTGTAAACTGTGCAGTATTTCTCCATAAGCGGCAGGAGTAAAAACCTCCGGGTGTTCCATTTCAAGGTGGGACTGCTTTCGTACGATTCGTCCACGGAAGACAAACTGACTGCCTCGCTTCAACACAGTTCGAAGATATGGCATATTGAACCATATGACTGAAAGTTTGCCAGAGGAATCATTTATGGATGCAGTAATGATCTGCCTGCCTTTTGCAGAAGTAACGTAAACGCCGGAACATACCGCAGCGGAGACGGCTTTTACCGTCCCCTCTTCCAAATCTGCGATATCTACCGGCGCTTCAAATGCGTCATAATTTCTTGGATAATAGTGAAGGAGATCGTCTGTATCATAGATGCCAAGTTTAAAAAAAAGTTTTTCTGTTTTATCTCCAACACCCTTTAATGTTCGTAAACTGTCACCCATTGGTTTATTCTACAGATATAATATAGTAGTAAATCGGCTGACCACCGTTATTTACTTCTACTTCACAGTCTGGATATTTTTCTTCCAATACTGCAGCAAGAGCTTCTGCTTTTTCTTCAGAAGCATCACAACCATAATAAATACTGATTACTTCTGCATCATCAGTCATCATAGCATTTACGGTTGCAACAGCAACATTTTCTTTGCCGCTGCCTACTGCAAGAATACCCTTGTCACCAATACCCATAATGTCACCTTCGTGTATTTCCTTATCTTCTATGCGGGTATCACGCACTGCATAGGTGATCTGACCAGTGTGTACGCGGGAAATGGCATCCATCATTTCAGCTGTGTTTTCTTCAGCTGTTTTTTCTGGGACAAAGCTGATCAGCGCGGTCACACCCTGTGGAATTGTCTTGGTAGGGATGACGATGATCTCTTTATCTTCGGTAAGATCGCGAGCCTGATTAGCAGCGAGAATGATATTTTTATTATTCGGAAGGATATAGATCGTTTTTGCATTGACTTTGTCAATTGCATTTAACATATCCTCTGTACTTGGGTTCATTGTCTGACCGCCTTCAATCAGGTAATCAACTCCAAGTTCTCTGAAAATATCTGTAAGACCAGCGCCGGCAGATACAGCGATGAAACCGGTTTCTTTTGGAGGAGTCTGCTGTTTTTCTTCCTCTGCCTGCTGTTTGGCAAGTTTCTCTGCATCTTTAATCAGTTTTTCCTGATGCTCTTCACGCATGTTATCAATTTTCATACGAGAAAGAGAACCATATGTTAAAGCACGTTCGATTGCCTGTCCCGGATGGTTTGTGTGTACATGGACTTTGACAATTTCATCATCTGCAACAAGAACGATAGAATCACCGATAGAAGTAAGAAATTCCTTGAAAGAATGCTCTTCTTCAATTGGCATTGGCTTATTCAGAAGAATGATGAATTCTGTACAATATCCGAATTTGATATCTGCTTCTGCCTGTGGAGAAATCTTAGTTACTGCAGCACCTGCAGGTTTCTCGAATTCAGAGTAATCAACTTCTTTGCCGAGAAAGCCGTCAATTGCACCACGCAGTACTTCAAGGAGTCCCTGTCCACCCGAATCAACGACACCAGCTTCTTTTAATACCGGAAGCATTTCCGGTGTGCGGGAAAGAGTATATTCTGCATGTTCAAATACTTCTTTGAAAAAAGGTTCCAGTTCTTCTGCTTCCGGAGCAATTTCTGCAGCTTTGAGAGCGGCTTCTTTTGCTACAGTAAGGATGGTTCCTTCTTTTGGTTTCATAACAGCTTTGTATGCTGTTTCTACTGCACGTTCCATGGCAGCAGCAATTGTAATGGCATCCAGTTCGTTGGATTTTCTGACTCCCCTGGTGAATCCGCGAAGTAACTGGGAAAGAATTACACCAGAGTTTCCACGGGCACCACGAAGAGAACCGGAAGAAATGGCTTTTGCCAGCGTTTCCATATCCGGCTCTGTCAGCGCACTTACTTCTGCAGCTGCAGACATGATCGTCATAGTCATATTTGTACCTGTATCTCCATCTGGAACAGGAAATACATTTAATTCATTGATCCATTCTTTTTTTGCTTCCAGGTTCTTGGCGCCGGCCAGAAACATTCTGGAAAGTACTTTGGCATCTATGGTCTTTATGTTCACCACAAGTTCCTCCTCTGATTATTAATCGATGGCGCGTACGCCTTCCACATAGATGTTGATCTTTTCGATTTCCATACCGGTGAAATCTTCAACTTTATATTTTACATTGCTGACAAGGTTATCTGCAATTGTACTGATGTTAACTCCATAGGCAACAATTACATGAAAATTCAGGCGGATCCTGTTGTCTTCAGTGATTGTTACGCTAATGCCGTGTTTCAGGCTGTCTTTGCGAAGAAGTTTTACCAGTCCGTCCTTCATACTGACAGCTGCCATTCCAACAATACCGAAACATTCTACAGCAACACTTCCTGCATAGGTAGCAATTACGTCTGTATCAATGACGATTTGTCCTAATCCGGAATCTATACGTCCATTCATATAGGTACCTCCAATTTTTTAGTATGCATGTATTATAACCTTTTTTTTACGAAAAAGGAATATTATTTTTAGAATTTCTGTTTTTTTACTTGCAAAAGGCAAATTCATCTGTTAAAATAAGACCTGTTGAAAAAAAGCGTCAAGGAGGTGCTATCATGGCTAAATGCGCAGTTTGTGAAAAAGGTGCTTATTTCGGAAATAATGTAAGTCATTCACATAGAAGATCTAATAAAATGTGGAAATCTAACGTGAAATCCGTTAGAGTTAAAACCGCTGCTGGCGGTGCACAGAAGATGTATGTATGTACTTCTTGTCTGAGATCCGGAAAAGTAGAAAGAGCATAATCATTTCATTAAAATGAACGAATAAGAAGAGGCACGGGATGTATCCCGTGCCTTTGTTCGTGTTATAATCACTTCTGCTGCTTGTTGTCAATAATATCATCTACAGAACATGTGATATCCACATAGCAGGCAAAGGCCGGCTGAGATAATAATGATCACATTTTCTGTAACGAGCATGCCGATCACCATTCCGATGCCAATGCAGAACAACATTAATCCCAAAAGTCTTCCCACATCCGACCTCCGTCTTTTGAGGTTATATTATTATATGCAAAAAAGACTTTCGGGAGAATCACGAAAGTCTTTTTGTGAGTGTTCTTTTTCTATTTTTATTCATCGTTTCCATCATCTGAAGAAGTGTTTTTCCCAAAACCGGATGAAAAACGATCTACAAAATCCGGAACCATATCAAGAACCTTTGTAAGTCCATCCTGATTTTTGATATTTACCAGTTTGGTAGTTCCGTTCTGAATAACAAGGACAGCGCTAGGGGTGAGTTTTCCGGTCATACCGCCACCGCCGTTACTTTTTTTGTCACCTTCAAATGCACCAGCACCAACACCAAAGGATACATCTACTAGAGGAAGAATGATCGTATCTCCTACATGGATTGCTTCTCCTACAACTGTTTTGGCGGAAATGAAGGCATCCAGCCCTTTGAAAAGAGAGTTTACAGTGTCTTTGAAATTGTTTTCGCCTGACATAATCAGTCCTCCTTATTTATGCTTCCATCGTCTGATGATGTACTTGATATTTTTGTTAAAATATAATTCCAGAGCAGTTTTTAATAAAACGACTCCGTATATTCTGCCTTTTATCTGAATATTTCCCAGTATAACATTCCGGTCTTCAAATAAAGGTGTTACAGCAATGCAATTTTTGTGAAGAGGTATCGTCATTCCCAGAATTGCAAGTACGGCTCCTGTAACAGATGGATCTGAGCTTCCAAAAGTAAGTGTGCCCTGTATTCTGGTTGGAAATACATGCCGAAGCAACCGGAAAAACCTGTCCTTTATGAGAGAAAACGCAGCTTTTGTTCTGGGATGTTCCAGAAATTTCTGATATGATTCTATTTTAGCACAGATATTCTGGATTGTTAAAGTAAAATTTTCTACAGAGGAAGGAATACGGCAAATTTTCTGCCATAATCTGCTAAGTCTGTTCCAAAGATTCCGAAAAAATATGCCGAGTCTATAAAAGAGATGTCCAATCTTTGTTCGTGCATATTCAAGATCTGTATCTCTTTCAGAAGCTACGGTTTCTTCAGTGAGATCGGAAGCCTCATTTGTGGAACGACAGGAATCTGCTGTTGAGACATCTTTGAAATCTGTTGAATTTGTACTTTTTTCTGTATTAGCTGGCAAAGAATCTGTATGACCGTTCTGAGGCTTTTTTTCGGCAGGATGGCTTCTGTTTCGAAATTTCTGGATCAGTTTCATGATTGGGATTCCGAATAAACGAAAATCAAAAGCTGATGTACCGTTTTGGTATTGCAGCTGGAAAGAAACAACGCCAAAAAGCCAGCTGACACGTGCCCGTGCAGAAATATCCCGGAAAGAATCTGTTTCCTTAGTGCCGGAAGCCCTGTAACGGACCGGACAGAACAGAATGAGTAGCACTGCCACTAGTATGAGACCTAAAAGGATTCCTAGAAGGATCAATATAAACTTGAGTAATATCCATAGAATATGTAGCATGCGTTCACCTGTTCTTCCAATATTCTTTTATATTAAGTTCTCCGGTTTCTTCATAGATAGTCTGAACCATATCTGTAATAAGTTCCAGAGCCTCTTCTTTGCCTTTGGCAATACCTACGATCTCAGGACAGATACGTGCTGCTGTTTCCTGAACAAGTGTTAGAGTCGGCAGGATTTCCAGTTGGTTATGAGGATTTTCTGATAATGTGATCAGATAGATGCCAGGTACAGGTTTCCCCTGAATGAGTTTCAACCGAATTTTGCTGATATTTTTTATACTCGCTCCTCTATAGTAATTCTTGTGCCACTTCAGCATCTGTTTCACTGCTCCTTTAGGGGAATATCTTTATATTATATTTCCCTTTTTTTTAGAATTTAAACAGGACTGCGTAAGATACGCAGCCCTGTTATGGATACATTTTCTGCAGAGCTTATACTCTGTGCTGTTTTCCCCAGAGTCCCTGACTCCGCATTTCCAGATATTCCTGATATGCTTTTTCTACAATCTGTTTCTCATTAGAGAAACGGAGAAGATGATAGATTTCATGAAATTTGTAATAACCGGAATCTACGAAAAATTCTTCTCTCTGAGGTCTGCTATGATAATTATCAGCCGTCATCAGATACCAGTGTACTTCTTTTGTAACGATATCTTCGGGTACTGTAAAATTATAATGACTTTTGCCAATATATTTCACTACGGAAGCTTTGACTCCTGCTTCTTCACGCACCTCTCGTAAAGCAGTCTGGATATGTGTTTCGCCCTGCTCCACGGTTCCTTTCGGCAGCACCCAGCCCTCATAACGATTCTTATAAGACTTGTACAGTGCCAGTATTTTACCACGATAAATTACCACACCGCCACAGCTCGTTGCTTCTATCATTTTGCAATTTCCTCCTGTACTGCGTGTGAGTTTTATATCTCGAACTGGTTATAGTATAACTCTTTTTTAATTAACTGGCAACTATAACTTACTGTTTGCCCAAGTTGCCGTGAACGGAGTGAACAGTAACATTTAATCAAAGTAATATGCATCAAACAGATCAGCAGCAATTGGAACAGCTGCTTCACTTCCTGTGCCGCCTCCTTCTACGATGATTGCAACAACAAGGTCTGGTTTGTCTACATTGGAATAACCAATAAACCAGGAATGACTGGATCCATTTTCGTCATATTCGGCAGAGCCTGTTTTTCCGGCAACTGTGTATCCACGTCCATTCAGAGCAGATGCTGTTCCGTTCTGAACAACACCCTCCATTAGTTTTCCAAGCAGTGCTGCTTCATTGCTGGTCATTAATCGTTTATAATTAGTGGGTTCTGTTGTACGGATCGTATCACCACCGGCATTTGTGACTTTGTCTATCAGATAAGGCTTCATCAGTAGACCATCGTTGGCAATGGCACTTGTGATCAGTGCCATATGCATAGGGGATACAAGGGTGTTTCCCTGCCCGATTGCAGTCTGCATGATCAGTGGAATTCCAGAACTTCCGTTCAGAGTAAAAGAACTTTTGCGATAAGAAGTCAGTGGAAGTTTTTTGTTAAAAAGAAGATCTTCGCTTGTTTTGAGCAGAGAGGCTCCCCCAAGTTCAGTTCCAATTTCTGCAAAAGCACAGTTACAGGAGTTTGCGAATGCAGTATAAAAATCTTCTGTACCATGTACTTTGCCATTATAGCACTGAATAGTATGATTTTCTTTTGTGATACTACCCTGGCAGTCAAATGAAAAACCATTGAAACTTCCTCTGGTACGAAAATAATCCAGAGCTGTGACAACTTTAAAAGTAGATCCCGGAGGATACTGCCCCATAGTTGCACGGTTCAAAAGACTGCTGTTTGTTTCATCATTGACAAGTGTATTCCAGTTTTCGGAAATTGTATTTGGATCAAAATCTGGTTTACTGACCAGGGCCAGGATTTTTCCTGTGGATGGTTCCAGAGCAACAACCGCTCCTCTTCTGTCACCAAGAGAATTATATGCAGTGGTCTGCAGGTCGGCATTCAAAGTAGAGACAACGGTATCCCCTGTGTTTTTGGTTCCCATAAATTCGTTACGGATCTGATTTAAAAAGAATTCATGAGAAGACAAAAGCTGAAAGTTAGCTTCGGATTCAAGTCCGCTTTTTCCGTTTGAATCGTAACCTACGACATGTGCAAAAACATTATTATATGGATAGGAACGCTCTTCGGTTCCATCTTCGGATACATTTGTCTGAGCAAGTACTTCTCCATCAGAAGACATGATTTTTCCACGGACAACGCGATCGGCAAAAGTATCCTGACGTGTATTATAGGGACTGTTGATAAAATCATCGCTTTTTATGGTATTAAAATAGATGAGATAACCGATCAGTCCCATAAATATAATGATAAAAAAGAATGAAACTCCGGTATAACCTTTGTTTCGACGACGCCTTTTTTTAGATCTGGCGCGTTCTGCTAATTGTTTCTCCTGCCCGGAGTCTCTGTATTGCTTCCTGTTTTCGTTTTTCAAATTCCTCGTCCTCGTCTTCTCTTAGAATATAAAGTCCCTGGATAATTGCAAGCATTAAAATTGTACATAAAAGAGAACTTCCACCATAACTTACAAGGGGAAGTGTCACACCTGTCATAGGGATGAATTTGGTAGCACCACCGATCGTAAGAAATACCTGGAAGGCATATTCTACTCCAAGTCCCAGTGCAATCAGTTTGTAGAATGGATTAATGATGCGTAAAGCAATATTAACGATCATAAGGAAAAAGCTCATGCACACGAGAATCAGACAAATGGCAAAAATACCACCTAATTCCTCACAGATTGCACTGAAGATAAAATCGTTCTTGACAACAGGGATAGATTCTGGAGAACCCTGGTATAATCCCATGCCGAACCAGCCCCCGGTACCAATGGCAAAGAGTGACTGCACAATCTGATATCCCTCATTCTGATAGACTGCCATAGGATCTTTCCATGCGCTGACTCGCTGGCGGACATGACCGAACAGATGATATGCAACAACTGCTGCAGCTGAACCACCGCCGATTCCAAGTGCAAGATAACCAACATTTCGTGTTGCAACATATACCATAACGAGATATGCGACAAAGAAGATCACTGCACTTCCAAGGTCCTTTGAGAGAACCAGAATACCCACGTGAAGTGCTGCAACGACTGTAACCTGAACGATTGCCTTGAAACTGGTATCTCTGGATAGAAAAGATGCCATAAAGAACACAAAAGTAATCTTGATCGCTTCGGATGGCTGTACACCCAGCAGTGAAAGTTTAGCTCCATAACTCGTTCTTGCAAGAGCAAAGACTGCAGCAAGAAGAATAATACCGATTCCGGCATATACCCATGTAAGTCTGCGAAGAAAACGCATCTTCCGGATCATGACAGGAATGACCAGAGCAATAGCACTGACGCCGGCTGCGATCAGAAGTTGTTTCTGTGCTGAAGATATATCCAGGCGGCAGAGCATAATAAAGCCAACACTCAACAGCATACACATATTGTTCAGAAGCAAAATAGATGCTTTTTTGTATAGCATTCGGTATAAAATCTGAATGGCAGCAAAAAACAGAAGCATTTCTGCATAAAATTCAACTATCTTAAAATTGAATGTTTTAAGATAGAGAACAAGAAATGCAGTGAAATCAATGAAAAAAATCAGCAAAAGCTGTTGCCGGAGCAATTCGTTGCGATCCTCTTCATCAGACTGCCGTACAGTATAAAAACAGTGAAAGGTATATACGATCATCAGTGTCAGGATGATGTATTTGGATAATTCTACAATTACATTAATCATATGCCTTTACTCGGCTCCTCTTTTAAAATGTCCTTTGGTGTACTCCTGATTACCGGGTGTTTTGCCGTGCAGATATACATTTAAAAATTCCTGCAGTATGTCGGCAGATTGTTCCGGTGATTCGGTCGTAAAATTCAGTCGCAGACAGTTGACACCAAGATTTCGGACTTTCTGAGATTCTTTCAGAAGTCCGAAGGAAATACTGTTATAAAGAATATTATAACAGTATTCTTCTTTTTCTGTAGTTCCTGTTTTCCATGGGTGACATACACAACAACAGGAAAACTCTTTTTCATAACGGTCCTTCAAAATCATTTTTCTTTCGTTGCAGTCACATTTCAGCGTGTTTTTTCTTACACACTGCGCAGAAAGCATTAACGGAATGTTTCCGTATATGATCATCTCACTGTTGGAATTGTTTCGGTGTGCGATTTCTTTTTCATTTAATTCATAAGGAACTGTATTTCGAAGTATGCCTTCTTTCTTCCAGAAAGAGACAGATTCGTTATTCCAGGTATAGATGGAAGTATCAAGAACACAGTATTTTTGCCATCCAAGATGTCGAAGCATTCCATAACTTTCAAGATTTCGTACAAGAAATCCCTTCATTCCATTCTCAAGCCATTGGCTGCAGGTTTCGAAAAAGCCTTCTGGTGCTGAACCACGGGTGATATATGGGAGTGTCAGATACAAGTCCTTCTGATATTGTAATCCCTTTGACATGCAGAGGCTCATTGCATCGTAATAAAGATACATACCGGAAATCTCAGGATTTTTATATAAAAGTAATGCCTGATCTACAGTTTCGCAGGATACAAGGATTGAAAGGCTGGAATTTGTATCTGCCGGTTTGTCCGCTGTGGCCATAACAGGAGTATCAGTGGCAGAACGTCTGTAGGGTGCACATAGTTCCTGTTCCAACAGGGCAATCGCTTCGCGGCGGAGTTCATTTAATGTTTTGACCGGAAGAAAAATCTGCTCTCCCATCTGTATATCAAGTTCATCCCATTCAAATTCCGTATTTCCAAGTTTATCCATCTGTTTACGAATGCGATCTTCAGACATAGGATGTTCTCTGGCAAACTGTACTTCACCGGTTGAGGAAGTTACATGTATATCATGGCATGAAAGTTCCAGAAAAGCCGGACATTCCGGATAAAGAACCAGCGTACCGGAAATGGGTTCTTTTTTTCGAGGAAGATTTTCCGGAATTCCGTTTGTCTTTTTCTCGTTTGTAAAGGCCATCATAGATGGACCATTATGCTGTTTATAATAACCCTGACAGGAACCTCCACGGCTAAATATATCCAGAAGATACTGCCGGTCGCGGTCATTAACCTGATAAGTCATGTCACTGCTAAGAAGGATGTCCAGATATTTACGATACATTCCGGTAACAGCAGCAGTATATCCAGGTTGTTTCATTCGTCCTTCAATTTTCAAAGAGGTAACGCCGGCCTCCAGAATGTCGGGGAGAAGGTCCACACTGCACATGTCTTTCAGACTGAGTGGACAGAAATCCTGTTGTCTGAATGAATAACTGCCATTCTCCTGCCGAACCTGATAGGGAAGGCGACAAGGCTGTGCACATCTTCCACGATTGCCGCTTCTGCCGCCGAGTATGCTGCTCATGAGACATTGACCAGAAAAACTGTAACAGAGGGCACCATGGATAAAGGCTTCTATTTCGATCGGACTTGCCTGATGCATGGCTGACAGCTCCTGAAGAGAAAGTTCTCTGGCAGCAACTACACGTGATGCGCCCTGTTCCTCAAGAAATTTCATTCCTTCGGGGCCGGTTACTGTCATCTGTGTACTTGCATGAAGATGCAGTCCCGGAAAATTCTGGCGTATAAACTGGAATACACCGAGATCCTGTATGATAACAGCATCAAGACCGTTTTCGTACAGTGGTCGCAGCGCATCATACAGTCTGTCCTGCAATTCACGGTTTTTCAGAAGTGTATTTACTGTCAGATATAATTTTTTGCCATGAATATGAACGGTATCAATTGCCTGTAAAAGTTCATCCTGTGTGAAATTGTGTGCATATGCCCGGGCACCGAATTCGGGACCGCCGACATAAACAGCATCTGCTCCTGCTCCCAGAGCAGCTTCAAAAGCTTCATAAGATCCGGCGGGAGCCAGAAGTTCTACATTATGATCTACTTTCAAGTGTATTCATTCCTTTTCTGAATTATGAGTATGAAACAAATAAAGAGGACTACCGAAGCAATCCCCTTCCTGCTTTTTTTATTTGAGTAATTTGTCTATCTCATCGTTAAGTTCCTTAACTTTGCCTTCAAGAAGCTCTTTCTGCTGCTGAGCTTCCTGGGCATTTTTTTCCGTTTCTTCGATTTTCATACGAAGAGCGATCAGTTCATGTTTCAGCTCATACATTTCCTGATCTTTCTGCTGAAGATCCTGTTCGAAAATCTCTGCCTGTTTTTTTGCCTTAAAATAATCATCTGTAACATTTAAACTTAAGAGCGTATGCTTGGTTTCTACAGGCTGACGGGTATATCCCGGCATTTCGCTCAATTCAGCTATTTTATTATTTATATAAGACGCCACTTTCTGAAAATATTCTTCAGATTCGTAACCACCCAGAGTGATGATTTTTCCTCCGATTACTACTTGTGCCGTATTTTTGACTGCCATAACAAGCCTCCCGTAAATTGTAGTTTCTTTCATTTATTATAATCGAAATTTGTAGAAATGTATAGGTTTTTTTAAAAAACGTCAAATATGCCTGTTTTACAGTACTTCCAGAATCTTTCTTTTCATTTTACCCCAATTTTTACCCCATTTTGTTTATTTTATCATGAAAAAGCAGCAGTCACAAGACTGCTACCCCGATAAATGCACTTTCAATTTGATTCATTTCCTGCTGTTTTGTATCTGGCAAGACATGAGCATACAGATCTGCAGTCATTGCCAGGGAACTGTGTCCCAGAATCTTTTTTAATGTCTGCATATTTCCGCCCTCTTCTATGTAACGGGTTGCAAAAGTGTCTCTAAAAGCATGGTGAGTAAATCTTTCGATCTCTATGCCCTGCTGCCGGAGTCTTTTTAAAACGTTATCTATAGAATAACCTACGGAATGTGAAGAGACTGCTGTTGCTCCTCTGCTGCCAATAAAAATAGGGTTGCTTATTTTTTTTACAAAAATATCGCCGTAAACCAGAGTGATCTTGTCTTTTTGCATTTGCAGAATCTTTTTGATCGTATCATTCATAGGAATATCACGTTTGCTGGTCTGCGATTTAGGCGATGTTTCTTCGATTCCACCGCCCTTTTTTCTGGATATGGTCTTAGTGACGTGGATCATATTGTTGATGTAGTCTATATCAGACCATTTCAGGGCATTGATCTCATTGATTCTCATACCGGTGCAGAGCGAAAAGCAGAAAAATTCATAGAGCCATTCTTTTTGTGCTTCTTTCATAAATATTTGCTGTTCCTCTCTGGTTAAGGCTCTGTGAATGGTTTCAGTTGCTTTAGGTCTGTCATCGGTTCTTAACGGCTTTACACCGGCAGCAGGATTTTTGATAATGATTTCATCTCTGACAGCTTCATTTAGCACTGATTTTAAGATAATTAAAACACTATTTGTCGTTGATGCGCAAAGCTTTTGTGATAATTCTCGCTGTAACTTCAATACCGCCCGTTTCTCAATTTTCTGTATCTTTGTTTTTCCCAGTGCCGGTTTAATATGATTATCATATTTTGATCGAGTTTCATTGATACTGCTATTCTTTACGACTCCGATTCTGGACTTTTCCCATTCATCAAAATAGGCATCCAGAGTTATATTTTTGTTGGAACTATACAGCCCTGCCTTTATCGCTTCGCGGATTTCTGTTTCATTGTCAGTACATTCCTTCACAGTATGGCCATAGGCACTGTAACGCTTTCCATTTACGGTAAAACGCTTTTCGAACAATCCGTTTTCTTTTTTGCGCATTCCTGATGGTATTCTTGCCATTCTTTCGCCCTTCTTTCTATCTTCAAAAGGGCAGCAGTTGCCGCCCCTTTCTATGATTATCCTATTTTATTCCCAGAAAGCTACACACAAATCTGAAAATTGTGTATGTTTGGTCATAATCTGCTTTCTCTAACATCTCTATGAGTTTCTTTTTGTAGTCCATGTTACGCCTCCGCCACTTTTGCGCTATCCTTAATTCGCTTTACCATCAAATAATTGGCAAGGTTATGTACTCTTTTGAGATCTTCCAGATCATTCATCATTAAAGCAGCTATAATCAGCCAGAAACGCTCCTGATCTTCCTCTGATAATTCCATAAAGGCTTCATTGCTGGAACAAGCTATCCGAAAGAGTTCTGCCAGCTCATAGATGTGCTGTAATGATCTTCTATCTTTGTTAGCCTGGACAACGTCCATAATTGCCTTTCTACAAGGAACCTGAGTTAAATTACATTTCTCCATTGTTTTCTGCCTCCTGTTCCTTTTTAATCTGCTGGTTATAGCATCCTCTAACAAATCCAAAAGCTAAGTCTAATAGTTCTAAATCATCCATCCTTAACGCCATGCTAATAATATCTGACTGTCTGGACAGTACTCTGGCCTGATCGCGACTCATATTCCAACTTTCCTCCCAATCTTTCGCCTCTTCTTTTGCCTCTTCCAGCTGTTTTTTGAGATCTGCGATAATCTCTGTTGCAAGAGCTGCGCTTACTTCTTCTGTCTCCTGTGCCGGAACACTTGTGGCCTGCATCACTTCTACTGCTTCTTCTGCCTTTAATACTTCCTTTTTACTCATTTCTCATTCTCCTCTCTCTAACTCACGAATACTGTCACATACCTTTGCGGATATAAACCCACCAAAGAAAATCATAAGAACGTTCATTACTGATATCATTCTGTCCATTCCTTTCTTTTGTTGTCTGAGGGGAATGAGTATGTTATAATACGCACAGCCCCTCACTTTTGCTGAATGTCGGGTTACTTTGCCTTTATCAGAGTTGCCGCTCTGGTAAGGGCTTTTTTATTAAATTGCTTCTACCTGAGACTTTCCGAAGAAACTGGCTTTATATGTTGCCCCGTCTCCTCTGCTTCCCCAGACCAGAGAACATCCGAATAATGCTGATGTTCCATGCTTTACCTTATAACCCAGCTCTTTCCACTTAGCAAAGGTATTGGTTTCCTCTGTGATTCCTGCTGCATGCTTCGCATCTTCAATTCTCTTTGCATTGATTTCTTCTGCCTTTGCAGATAACCATGCTCTGTGAAGTGCTTCTGCAAAGTTGATGTCCTTTGTCTTACGGTAGATCTTCCATGCTTTCAACATGATCTTGCTGAGATTGTACTTCATATTGCTGTCCTCCTTTGCTTTTCAAGGGCTCTCAGCCCTCAAGCATCTTCCTGACTATTGATATGCTCTATTGCGATTCTCACAGGTATATGGCTTGAAGTATTGGGGGCTTTCGGCTCTCCCGGCTGTTGTCTGTTCCCTTGAACTGATTATAGTATAAACATTTCTGTTTATAATGTCAATAGTTTTGTTTAAATAATTTCATTTCTTTTTTCCACTTTAATGTTGTCTTTTTAAATATTATCGTTTATAATTTATTTATATATCAAACATCAAATATTAGAGGTGAATTATTATGGCAGTTTCAGAACAGGTCAAAATATTATGTGTCAAACTCGGTATAAGTGTATCTGAGCTTGCTCGCTTATATGGTTCAAGTCCTCAAGCATTTAACCAAAAATTAAAGCGAGAGGGATTTACTCCAGCAGAACTCAAAAAAGTAGCAGAAGCAGCAGGATGTATCTATCAAAGTTCGTTTATTCTTCCTAACGGGGATAAAGTAACCGATTAATAACATGAAATACTCTCATACTCAAATTATAAAAACTAATTTCCCATTATGGGGCATTCCGCATACTGATCCTATTTATATTCTGGTTCCGTCTTCTATAGTAAATTCCGGAAAATCAGTCGATTACTATAACAATTCTGTTAATTTTTCAGAGATAGATAAAGATATCAGGCGCGGATTATACCAAATAGTAGTACCTATTCCTGATACAAATACCAAACAAATTTTCGAATCGTATATATTAGGATTAAAGAGTCTTCTTGAAAATTGTAATTATCAAGTTTTTAACGTTTGGGACTATGGATTGTTATATATTATTGAAAATACATTAATCCTTTATATTTCTATAAATATCGAATTTACTAATTCACTTGTTGTTGAAGAAATATTCGATGCTGGACATTATGATTTCGGAATAAAAAAATACACTCGCACAATTCCCTTGTGCTCTTACTGGGGATTTAATGGTATTTTGGGCTATTCAAATCCATATCACATAAGTAAGTATGAACTAATTAACACTGCGTTTCCTAATCTACAAATAAATGATTTATACAACAAATGGGAGGGAATTCCGTATTCTTATGCACTATTCGATCTTAAAGAAGAGCCTTATCATGGGATTGCAATTTGTCATACCAATGCGAAACAAACTTTAAAAAAAATATATGACATTGGTTCAGATCTCTTGTTTGCATGCGTTACATGCTCTAACCCAAAACACTTCAATACCTGGGCAGGATTAAAATATTTATTTACTTTTAATTCCGATATGCATACTGTTTTAACTGGTCGTTTGAATGGTACTTTTGATATTTCATGGAGAAAGAAAAATTTAGGAAATGGAAAACTCGGTATCGAAGAAAAAGGAATGTCATTTTGCTGGCTCACTGCATATATGAAATCTTATAATGATGTAGAATTATTAAAATCCATTGAAAAGGGAATGTATGCAGATATTGATTTATATGAATATTCAATTCCAGAAAACAAATGGAAATCAGAGCAACTTATGTTTCAATTAATAACCCAAATGTTTCCTAAAAAACCTGTTTACTATCAATATCGTGCCGATTTCTTAAAACAAGGAAACAGTCAATTGAGTTATGACGTTTTTATACCAAGTCTTCATCTAGCTTTTGAATATCAGGGGAAGCAACATTTTGAACCTATTGATTTTTTCGGTGGAAAAGATGGCTTTGAAAAACAACAATGGCGCGACAAGCAGAAACTCAAACTCAGCATTGAAAATCATATAACTCTTGTATACATCAATTATTGGGATGACTTAAACATTCAATTAATACAGCAACGAATCAAAGAAGCCCAGCGTAGAAATCAAATATAGTATATTTATCCAGGCAGCCAGTAGAGCGGCTGTGGTTCCCTGGTCCTGAGCCTTGACAGGAGGGGATGCTTATGAGCGATTACGAGATATTTATGATAATCCTGACGACAGCCAGCTTAATTGTATCTATCCTTACATACACACATAAGAAATAGCCGCCCTGCTCTGATATGTACCCCTTTTACTGGACATCCAGTGAAAGGGGTATTTTTATGCGTTATACTTACGAATTTAAGAAAAAAGCTGTTGAATTGTATCGCCAA
>QWCV01001459.1_pt1 | contig 53748 bp, 49 predicted proteins | sample 1972621 | NCBI WGS metagenome assembly QWCV01 (sample SAMN09866699, study PRJNA288562) | Human gut metagenome isolate pre2_stool, whole genome shotgun sequencing... | isolation source: gut | host: Homo sapiens | place: USA: California | reverse complement strand
CAGCCTGACCACCCTGCCCATGGGCGGCGGCAAGGGCGGCTCTGACTTTGACCCCCACGGCAAGAGCGACATGGAAGTGATGCGCTTCTGCCAGAGCTTTATGACTGAGCTGTACCGCCACATCGGCCAGTTCGTGGACTGCCCCGCCGGTGATATCGGTGTCGGCGGCCGCGAGGTCGGCTACCTGTTTGGCCAGTACAAGCGCCTGACCAACAGCTTCCAGGGCGGTATGCTCACCGGCAAGGGCCTGACCTTTGGTGGTTCTCTGGCCCGCACCGAGGCTACCGGCTACGGCCTGTGCTACTTCACCGCTGAGGCGCTGAAGTGTATGCGCAACGACAGCTTCAAGGGTAAGACCGTGGTCATCTCCGGTTCCGGCAATGTTGCCATCTACGCCTGCGAGAAGGCTACCGAGCTGGGCGGCAAGGTCGTGACCATGTCCGACTCCAACGGCTATGTCTATGACCCCAACGGCATTGATCTGGCTTACGTCAAGGACCTGAAAGAAGTCCGCCGCGGCCGCATCAAGGAGTATGCCGAGACCCACAAAGACGCAACTTACGTTGCAGACTGCACCAAGGTCTGGACTGTCCCCTGCGACATCGCCCTGCCTTGCGCAACCCAGAACGAGATCAACAAGGAGTCCGCTGAGGCTCTGGTCAAGAACGGCTGCACCGTGGTCTGCGAGGGCGCAAACATGCCCAGCACTCCGGACGCCATCGAGGTCTATCTGGCAAACGGTGTCCTGTACGGACCCGCAAAGGCTGCCAACGCCGGCGGCGTGGCTACCTCCGGCCTGGAGATGAGCCAGAACTCCGAGCGCCTGAGCTGGACCTTTGAAGAAGTCGATGCAAAGCTCAAGGGCATCATGGAGGGTATCTTCCATGCCAGCTATGACGCTTCTGTTGCCGCTGGTTCCGAGGGCAACCTGATGGTGGGCGCAAACTGCGCTGGCTTCCTGAAAGTTGCTACCGCCATGATGGCTCAGGGCATCACCTACTAATTCTCCTCGCATTTTTGAGAGCTGCACCCCGCCGGGTGCGGCTCTTTTTGTTTGTGCGGTCGCTTGCGCTTGCGTTTTGCTGGCCGCGGCCCCAACAACAATTCCCTGATTCCGCCACTGGCGGCGGTCATTGTTGTTGCAGGCCATTCCATCGCCCGCTCGATTGCCTGCGGCAACAGGGTCCCACCCCAGCGGACGGTCCTCAGAGAAACTCCCCGCACTGACATGCATAGCGGGATGCAGTTTTGTCCATACTCTTTTTATCACAAAAAGAGAGGTTTTACCAATGGACGAGAAGATGTTCTGTTTCCAGTGCGAGCAGGCGGCCAATGGCTGTGCCTGCGTGGGCAATGCGGGTGTGTGCGGCAAATCGGCGGAGACGGCGGACGCGCAGGATGCACTCACCGGGGCGCTCATCGGGTTTGCAGAGCTGCTGGTGGAGCTGGGCCAGCCCATCCAGCCGCCGCAGTCACTGCTGTTATTGGAGGGATTATTCACCACCATCACGAATGTGAACTTTGACCCCGAGACGGTCCGCCAGCTGACGGAAAAGGTCTGGGAGGCAAAGAACGCTGCCTTTGCCACAGCCTGTCCTGCTCCGGCCCCGGTGGGCGATTACGACATGAAACAGCTGTGGCAGGAGCCGGATGAGGACATCCGCAGCCTGAAATCCACGGTGCTGTTCGGCCTGCGGGGCATGGCGGCCTACACCTACCATGCCCGGGTGCTGGGGTACACGGACGGCGAGATCGACACGTTTTTCTGCACCGCCCTCTCCACGCTGGCCCACGAGCAGGACAAGGAAAAGCTGTTCCAGCTGGTACAGGAGACTGGCCTGATGGCCTACCGGGTGATGGAGCTTCTGGACAAGGCCAACACCACCACGTTCGGCGCCCCGGAGCCTGTGGAAGTGCCCCTGACCATCCAAAAAGGGCCATTCATCGTCATCTCCGGCCATGACCTCTATGATATGAAATGCCTGCTGGAACAGACAGCGGGCAAGGGCATCAGCATCTACACCCACTCGGAAATGCTGCCCGCCCACGGCTACCCGGAGCTCAAGCAGAAATACCCCCACCTCAAGGGCAACTTTGGCACGGCGTGGCAGAACCAGCAGCGGGAGTTTGAGGACATCCCCGCGCCCATCCTCTTCACCACCAACTGCATCATGCCCCTGCGGCCCAGCTATGCGGACCGGGTGTTCACCACCTCGGTCGTCTCCTACCCCGGCATTGTGCACATCGGGGAAAGCAGGGATTTCTCCCCCGTCATTGCCAAAGCGCTGGAGCTGGGCGGCTATGAGAAAGACACCCTCGTCCCTGGCATGAACGGCGGAAGCACCGTTGCCACCGGGTTTGCCCGGGATGCAGTCCTGCACCACGCGGGCGAGATCGTGGAAGCCGTCAAGGCCGGGAAGATCCGGCACTTCTTCCTGGTGGGCGGCTGCGACGGCACCCGCCCCAGCCGCCGCTACTACACCGAGTTTGCCAAGCTCACCCCGCCGGACACCGTGCTGCTGACCCTGGCCTGCGGCAAATTCCGGCTCAACGACCTGCCGCTGGGCACGGTGCCCGGCACCGGCCTGCCCCGCATCCTGGACGTGGGCCAGTGCAACGACGCCTACAGCGCCATCCAGATCGCGCTGGCGCTGGCGGACGCCTTTGGCTGCTCGGTCAACGAACTGCCCCTCTCCATCATCCTGTGCTGGTTTGAGCAGAAAGCCGTCTGCGTGCTGCTGGCGTTGCTGGCGCTGGGCATCCGGGGCATCCGCCTTGGCCCTACCCTGCCGGCTTTCCTCTCCCCGGGTGTCGCTGCCGCTTTGCAGCAGAAATACGATCTGAAGCCCATCACCACCCCGGAGGCCGATCTGGCCGCCTGCCTGGGCAGTCACGCCGCAGACTGAGGCGGGAAAAGTCCTCCTTTTCCACACTGGGCCTATCTGTTTTTCACAAGAAGAAACGCCAATGGTGCACCAATGTTTGTTGCACCTCACACTTGAACAATCTTCACGAACCAGTATAATAGTTCTATCGGAACAACGGCGTTCCAGCAGGGTCTTCCCGACTCTGTTGGAGCGCCGTTTCTTTTTGTTTCCGGTTGTGCTGCGGAGTGTGCCGCAGTGCCATAGAGAGGATTTTTCAAGAAAAAGGATGGGAAAGGCAATGGATAATTTTACCGAGCAGACCTCGCCCCTCGGCCTGTACGATCCCCAGTTTGAGCACGATGCCTGTGGCATTGGCGCTGTGGTGGATATCAAGGGCCGCAAAAGCCACCAGACTGTCAGCGACGCGCTCTGCATCGTGGAACAGCTGGAGCACCGCGCCGGCAAGGATGCAGAGGGCAAGACCGGCGACGGCGTGGGGATCATGCTCCAGATCAGTCACAAGTTCTTCTCCAAAATTGCAGACGAGATGAACATCCGCCTGGGCAACGAGCGGGAATACGGCGTGGGCATGTTCTTCTTCCCCCAGAACGAGCACCTGCGGGCACAGGCCATGAAGCTGTTTGAGTTGGTGACCCGCAAAGAGGGACTGGAATTTCTGGCCTGGCGCGAAGTGCCCGTGAACCCGGACGCCGTGGGCCAGAAAGCCCGTGACTGTATGCCCGCCATCTGGCAGTGCTTCATCAAAAAGCCGGCCAAGGTGAGCAAGGGCATTGATTTTGACCGCAAGCTGTACATTGTGCGGCGGGTGTTTGAGCAGGCCAGCAACGGCACCTATGTGCCCAGCCTGTCCAGCCGCACCATCGTATACAAAGGCATGTTCCTGGTGCACGACCTGCGGCTGTTCTACGCCGACCTGCAAGACCCGGATTATGAATCCGCCATCGGCATGGTGCACAGCCGTTTCTCCACCAACACCAACCCCAGCTGGATGCGTGCCCACCCCAACCGCTTTATCCTGCACAACGGCGAGATCAACACCATCAAGGGAAACACGGACGCCATGCTGGCCCGCGAGGAGACCATTTCCTCCTCCATCATGCGGGACGATATGAACAAGATCCTGCCCATCATCAATACTTCCGGCTCTGACTCCGCCATGCTGGACAACGCGCTGGAGTTTATGGTGATGAACGGCATGGACCTGCCGCTGGCTGTGATGATCACGATTCCCGAGCCCTGGGAAAACAACAAGAACATCAGCCAGAAAAAGCGCGATTTTTACCAGTACTACGCCACCATGCTGGAGCCTTGGGACGGCCCTGCCGCCATTCTCTTCTCGGACGGCGACGTGGTGGGTGCCGTGCTGGACCGCAATGGCCTGCGCCCCAGCCGCTATTACATTACCAAAGACGGCCGGATGATCCTTTCCTCCGAGGTGGGCGTGCTGCCCTGCGACCCCGAGAACATCCTGGTCAAAGACCGTCTCCGCCCCGGCAAGATGCTGCTGGTGGATACCATCAAGGGCGAAGTGGTGGACGATGAGAAGCTGAAAGAATACTACGCCAGCCGCGAGCCCTACGGTGAGTGGATCGACCGCAACCTGGTGGATCTGAAAAACCTCAAGATCCCCAACACCAAAGTCCCCAGCTACACCGGCGAGGAGCTGACCCGCCTGCAAAAAGTGTTCGGCTACAAGTATGAGGAGATCAACTCCCTCATCCTGCCCATGGCCCGGCTGGGTGCCGAGCCCTCGGGTGCCATGGGCACGGATACCCCGCTGGCTGTCCTGAGCGAGCAGCACCCGCCGCTGTTCAACTACTTCAAGCAGCGGTTTGCCCAGGTGACCAACCCTCCCATTGACGCGATCCGCGAAAAAGTGGTCACTTCCACCAGCGTCTATGTGGGCACCCACGGCAACCTGCTGGAGGACAAGCCTGAAAACTGCAAGGTGCTGAAAGTCCACAACCCCATTCTGACTTCCACCGACCTGCTCAAGATCAAGTACATGAACGTGCCGGGCTTCAAAGTGGCCACGGTGTCCATCAACTACTACAAAAACACCAGTCTGGAAAAGGCCATTGACCGGGTCTTCCTGGAAGTGGACCGCGCCTACAAGGATGGGGCCAACATCATCATCCTCTCGGATCGCGACATTGATGAGTACCATGTGGCCATCCCCAGCCTGCTGGCGGTCTCCGCGGTGTCTCAGTACCTCATCCGCACCAAGAAGAGCACGGCACTGGCCCTGATCCTCGAGAGCGCCGAGCCCCACGAGGTGCACCATTTTGCCACCCTGCTGGGTTACGGTGCCTGCGCCGTCAACCCCTACCTGGCCCACGAGACCATCGGCCAGCTCATCGACGAAGGCCTGCTGGACAAAGACTACTACGCTGCCGTGGACGACTACGACAAGGCCATCCTGAACGGCATCGTCAAGATCGCCTCCAAGATGGGCATTTCCACCATCCAGAGCTACCAGAGCAGCCAGATCTTTGAGGCAGTGGGCATCTCGAAAGAGGTCATTGACAAATACTTCACCGGCACGGTGAGCCGTGTGGGCGGCATCGAGCTGGAAGACATTCAGGCCGATGTGGAGGCCCAGCACAACGCCGCGTTCGACCCGCTGGGCCTGGACATCAACATGGAGCTGGAGGACGGCGGTGCCCACAAGTTCCGCAGCGGCAAAGAAGAGCATCTGTTCAATCCCCAGACCATCCACCTGTTCCAGAAAGCCTGCTGGACCAACGATTACGGCACGTTCAAGCAGTTTACCAGTGCTGTGGACAGCATGGGCAAAGAGGGCGTGCACCTGCGCAGCCTGCTGGACTTCAACTTTGACCCCAACGGCGGCATCCCGCTGGAAGAGGTGGAACCGGTGGAGTCCATCGTCAAGCGGTTCAAGGCCGCTGCCATGAGCTACGGTGCCCTGAGCAGCGAAGCCCATGAGACCATTGCCATCGCCCTGAACCGTCTGGGCGGCCGGAGCAACACCGGCGAGGGCGGCGAGCCGGAAAAGCGCTACCACAGCGAGAGCAATTCCAAGATCAAGCAGGTGGCTTCCGCCCGTTTCGGCGTCACCAGCAAGTATCTGGTCTCCGCGGAAGAGATCCAGATCAAGCTGGCACAGGGCGCAAAGCCCGGCGAGGGCGGCAACCTGCCCGGTGCCAAGGTGTACCCCTGGATCGCCAAGACCCGCCACAGCACCACCGGCGTTGGCCTCATCTCTCCCCCGCCCCACCACGACATCTACTCCATCGAGGATCTGGCCGAGCTCATCTATGACCTGAAGAACGCCAACCGCCACGCCAACATCAACGTCAAGCTGGTCAGCGAGGCAGGGGTTGGCACCATTGCCGCCGGCGTTGCCAAGGGCGGCGCACAGGTCATTCTGGTCTCCGGCTACGACGGCGGCACCGGCGCGGCACCCCGTACCTCCATCAAGAACGCGGGCCTGCCCTGGGAGCTGGGCATCGCCGAGACCCACCAGACCCTGATTTTGAACGGCCTGCGCACCCGCGTCCGCATCGAGAGCGATTCCAAACTGCTCTCCGGCCGTGATGTGGCCATCAGCTGTATGCTGGGCGCTGAGGAATTCGGCTTTGGTACCTCCCTGCTGATGTGCGAGGGCTGCGTGATGATGCGTGTCTGCAATCTGGACACCTGCCCCATGGGCATCTGCACCCAGAATCCCGAGCTGCGCAAGAATTTCAAAGGCAAACCGGAGTATATCATCCACTACCTGACCTTTGTGGCGCAGGAGCTGCGGGAGTACATGGCCAAGCTGGGCGTCCGCACCATCGACGAGCTGGTGGGCCGTACGGATCTGCTCCATGTCAAGCCCAGCGCGCCGGGCAGCCGTTCCGCCAAGATGAACCTGGACTGCATCCTGCACAACCCGGCCATCGTCAACAGCAACGTCCACTTTGTCAAGGAGGACACCTACGACTTCCATCTGGAAGATACCCTTGACATGAAAGTGCTGATGAAGAAGTTCAAGCTGAACAGCAAGAACCCCCAGAGCGTGGCCCTCAATGTCAGCAACACCGACCGCGCTTTTGGTGCCATCTTTGGCAGCGAGATCACCCGCAAATACGGCAGTGACCTGCCGGACGATGTGTACACCGTCCGCTGCAACGGAGCCGGCGGCCAGAGCTTTGGCGCGTTCATTCCCAAGGGCCTGACCCTGCGGCTGACCGGCGACTGCAACGACTACATGGGCAAAGGCCTTTCCGGCGGCAAGATCATTGTCCGCCCGCCGGAAAACGTGACCTACAAGCCCGAGGAGAACATCATCACCGGCAACGTGGCCCTCTACGGTGCCACCTCCGGCAAGGTGTTCGTCTCCGGTGTGGCCGGTGAGCGTTTCTGCGTCCGCAACTCGGGTGCTACCGCCGTTGTGGAGGGCGTGGGCGACCACGGCTGTGAGTACATGACCGGCGGCACCGTGGTGGTGCTGGGCCAGACCGGCAAAAACTTTGCAGCCGGCATGACCGGCGGCATCGCCTATGTGCTGGATGAGAACTGGGATTTCTACCAGCGGGTCAACAAGGAGACCGTCAGCCTGGAGCCTGTGGAGCACAAGTATGATGTGGCCACCCTGAAAGAGCTGATCCGGGAGCACGTGGAAGAGACCGGCTCTCCCCGCGGCAAAGAGATCCTGGACAACTTCAGCGAGTTCCTGCCCAAATTCAAGAAGGTTCTCCCCTACGATTATGACCGGATGCTCCGGGTGATCGCCTCGATGGAAGAGCGCGGTCTGGACGGAGACCAGGCACAAATCGAAGCATTCTATGCCGTGCAGAAGAAGTAAGGAGGGGAAACCATATGGGCAAGATCACAGGATTTATGGATTACAAGCGCAAGACCAGTGCGGACATCCCGCCGCTGGAGCGCATGGATAACTTTAACGAATTTCACATCTGGCTCTCCCGGGAGGAGCAGCAGACCCAGGCTGCTCGCTGCATGGACTGCGGCGTGCCGTTCTGCCAGGCGGGTATGATGATCGGCGGCATGGCCTCCGGCTGCCCGCTGAACAACCTGATCCCGGAGTGGAACGACCTGGTTTATCAGGGCAAGTGGGAGATGGCGCTCCACCGCCTGAAAGCCACCAACCGTTTCCCGGAGTTCACCAGCCGGGTCTGCCCCGCCCTGTGCGAGGCGGCCTGCACCTGCGGCGATGTGACCGGCAGCAGCGTTACCGTCCGGGAAAACGAGCACGCCATTGTGGAAACGGCTTACGCCAAGGGCTGGATGAAAGTCACCCCGCCCCCGGCCCGCACGGGCAAGAGCGTGGCGGTCGTCGGCAGCGGCCCCTCCGGCCTCTCGGTGGCCGAGTACCTGAACATCCGAGGCCACGCCGTGACCGTGTTTGAGCGGGCTGACCGCATTGGCGGCCTGCTGATGTACGGCATCCCCAATATGAAGCTGGAAAAGAACGTCATCGAGCGCCGCCTGAAGATCATGCAGGCGGAGGGCATTGAGTTCCGCACCAATATGGATGTGGGCGGGGCGGTCTCGGCGGAAGAGATTTTGAACCGCTATGACGCGGTCGTCCTCTGCTGCGGTGCCAAAAAGGCCCGCGACCTGAATGTCCCAGGCCGGGACGCCAAGGGTGTCCACTTTGCGGTGGACTACCTCACCAGCGTGACCAAGAGCCTGCTGGACTCCGACTTTGCAGACGGCAGGGCCATCAACGCGGCGGGCAAGAACGTCCTCGTCATCGGCGGCGGCGACACCGGCAACGACTGCCAGGGCACGGCCCTGCGGCAGGGCTGCACCGACCTGATGGCACTGGAAATGATGCCTCAGCCCCCCAAAGAGCGTGCCGCCAACAACCCCTGGCCGGAGTGGCCCAAGGTGCTCAAGGTAGACTACGGCCAGACCGAGTGCATCGCAAAGTTCGGCAAGGACCCCCGCGTCTACCAGACCACGGTCAAAGAATTTCGGAAAGATGAAGCGGGCAACCTGACCGGTGCCGTCATTGCGTATCTCAAGCCGGAGAAAGACCCCGAGACCGGCCGCACCAGCATGGTGCCCACCGGCGAGACCTTTCTTTACGACTGCCAGCTGGCCTTTATTGCAGCGGGTTTTGTGGGCTGCGAGAGCTATGTGGCCGATGCCTTTGGCGTCAGCCTGACAAATCGCGGCTGCGTGGACACCGACCACTTCAAGACCAATGTGGACAAAGTATTTGCCTGCGGCGATATGCGCCGGGGCCAGAGCCTCGTTGTCTGGGGCCTGCGGGAGGGCCGTGACTGCGCGGCCGAGGTAGACCGCTACCTGATGGGCTACACCAACCTGTAACCCCCTCCCCCTATTTTTCAAGCCATTCTCTTTCCTATCCTAAACAAGCAGCAGCGGGAACCTCGCATGGGGTTCCCGCTGCTGCTTTTCTGTTTTTATGGGCACATTTTCACAAAGTTTTCACATTTACAGCTTAATTCCTACTTGTCTTATAGGACAAGCTGTGCTAGAATCATCTCGCAGGGAGAGATACCCCCACGGGGTAATTCTTCAAACCAGAAAGGAGCGAGATACGATGTCGGAACCATCGGAACACATGGAGCACGCTTCCCCCGCCTGCCCGCACTGTGCGGCAGCGGCTGAGGCTGCCACACCGGAACCGCCAGAGGCAGAAACGGAAGCCGCTCCCCATGCCTGCTGCTGCCGCCACAAAGTGCGCACGCCGGAGGAGCACAAAGCCCTGCTCAACCGCCTGAGCCGCATTGAGGGGCAGATCAGAGGCATCCGGGGCATGGTGGAGAAAGACGTCTACTGTGCCGACATTCTGGTGCAGGTGGCAGCGGCCAACTCGGCGCTGAACAGCTTCACCCGTGAGCTTCTGGGCCAGCACATCCGCACCTGCGTGGCGGATGACCTGCGGGCCGGGCAGGACGAGAAGCTGGACGAGCTGCTCAAGCTGCTGCCCAAGCTGATGAAATAAGCCCCGCCGGGGCATCTTCGTTCCAAGCGACAGGAGGAACCAACACAATGGAACAGTATAACGTTACGGGCATGAGCTGCGCGGCCTGCTCCGCCCGGGTGGAAAAGGCCGTAAAGAAAGTGCCGGGTGTGACCAGCTGCTCGGTGAGCCTGCTGACCAACTCCATGGGCGTGGAGGGCACGGCCAGCGAGGCGGCCATCCTCAAAGCCGTGCAGGACGCCGGTTACGGTGCCAGCCCCAAAGGTGCGGCCAGCAACGCTGCCCACAGCACCAGCGCCGATCTGGACGCCCTGGCCGACCATGAAACGCCCAAGCTCAAGCGGCGGCTCATTGCCTCGCTGGGCTTTCTGCTGGTGCTGATGTACTTCTCCATGGGACACATGATGTGGGGCTGGCCCCTCCCCCACTGGTTTGACGGCAACCACATTGCCATGGGCCTCGTCCAGCTGCTGCTGGCCGGCATCGTCATGGTCATCAACCAGAAGTTCTTCATCAACGGCTTCAAGGGCCTCCTCCACGGCGCGCCCAACATGGACACGCTGGTGGCCCTGGGCTCCATGGCCAGCTTTGTGTGGAGCACTTACGCCCTCTTTGCCATGACCCGTGCTCAGGTCGATGGCAATCACGAACTCGTCATGCACTATATGATGGAGTTCTACTTTGAATCCGCCGCCATGATCCTGACCCTCATCACCGTGGGCAAGATGCTGGAAGCCCGCTCCAAGGGCAAGACCACTGACGCCCTCAAGAGCCTGATGAAGCTGGCTCCCAAAACTGCCACCCTGCTGCGGGACGGCGCGGAAGTGGTCGTCCCCGTTGAGCAGGTGCAAAAGGGCGACGTCTTCGTCGTCCGCCCCGGTGAGAACATCCCCGTGGACGGCATCGTGCTGGAGGGCACCAGCGCCGTCAACGAGAGTGCCCTGACCGGCGAGAGCATCCCGGTGGACAAGGCCGAGGGCGATAAGGTCAGCGCCGCCACCACCAACCAGTCGGGCTTCCTGCAGTGCCAGGCCACCCGTGTGGGCGAGGACACCACCCTGGCCCAGATCATCAAGATGGTCAGCGACGCTGCCGCCACCAAAGCCCCCATCGCCAAGATCGCCGATACCGTTTCCGGCTTCTTTGTGCCCGCCGTCATCTCCATCGCCGTGCTCACCACCATCGTCTGGCTGCTGCTGGGCCATGAGCTGGGCTATGCACTGGCCCGCGGCATTTCCGTCCTGGTCATCAGCTGCCCCTGCGCGCTGGGTCTTGCCACCCCGGTGGCCATCATGGTGGGCAACGGCCTGGGTGCCAAGAACGGCATCCTCTTCAAAACGGCCGCTTCGCTGGAAGCGGCTGGCCGTACCCAGATCGTGGCGCTGGATAAGACTGGCACCATCACCAGCGGTGAGCCCAAGGTCACCGACATCCTCCCCGCGGAGGGCGTGACCGAGAGCGAGCTGCTGACCCTGGCTGCCTCGCTGGAGCAGAAGAGCGAGCACCCGCTGGCCAAGGCCGTGCTGGCCTATGCCGAGACCGAGACCATCGCATGCCCCGACGTCACCGACTTTACTGCCCTGCCCGGCAACGGCCTTTCCGCCAAACTGGACGGCATGGAGATCTTTGGCGGCAACGCCAGCTTCATTGCCACCAAGGTGGAGGTGCCCGAGGCGTTGCAGAATGACGCCGCCGCCCTTTCCGCGCAGGGCAAAACGCCCCTCTTCTTTGGCGGGGCGGGCAGGCTGATGGGCGTCATCGCCGTGGCCGACACCATCAAAGAGGACAGCCCCCGGGCCATCCAGGAGCTGCAGAACATGGGCATCCGGGTGGTGATGCTGACGGGCGACAACCAGCGCACCGCCGATGCCATTGGCAGGCAGGCGGGCGTGGATGAAGTGATCGCAGGGGTCCTGCCCGACGGCAAGGAAGCCGTCATCCGCAAGCTGCAGGAGTCCGGCAAGGTGGCCATGGTGGGCGACGGCATCAACGACGCCCCGGCCCTGACCCGTGCCGACACCGGCATCGCCATTGGCGCGGGCACCGACGTGGCCATTGACGCCGCCGACGTGGTGCTGATGAACTCCAAGCTCTCGGACGTGCCCGCCGCCATCCGTCTGAGCCGCGCTACCCTGCGCAACATCCACGAAAACCTGTTCTGGGCGTTCATTTACAACATCATCGGCATCCCGCTGGCCGCCGGTGTCTTCATCCCGCTGGGCCTGACGCTCAACCCGATGTTTGGTGCCGCCGCCATGAGCCTTTCCAGCTTCTGCGTGGTCAGCAACGCCCTGCGGCTGAACCTGTTTGACGTCCACAGCACCAAGCACGACCGCAAGGTCAACCCCGTTTCGGCTCCCGCCGCCTCCTCTGCCCCCGTGGCTGAGGCTCCGGCTGAAGATAAAGAGAGTAATTCCAACCAGGAGGATCCCACTATGAAAAAGACTCTGCATGTTGAGGGCATGATGTGCGGCCACTGCGAGGCCCGCGTCAAGAAAGCACTGGAAGCCCTGCCCGAGGTCAGCGAGGCGGTTGTCAGCCACACTGCCGGTACCGCCATCGTCACCCTGTCCGCTGAGGTCTCCAACGAGGCCCTGAAAAAGGCCGTGGAAGACCAGGACTACCAAGTGACCGGCATCGAATAAGCCTGCCAAGACGCAAAAACACCGCTGAGGACAAAATCTCAGCGGTGTTTTTCATTTTATGACAGCGACGTTTGCAACGCCGTAGCGCTTCATCAGCGTAACGGCCTCTCTGCTGACCATTTCCCCGCTGACCACGATGGGGATGGCGGGCGGGCAGGAGACGGTGGGCATGGCGCAGACACGGCCCAGGGCTTCCTCTGCCGGGACCACCTCCTGCGGGGCAAGGATGGCTTCCCGGATGGTGCACCGGGGGTCCTTTTCCGCCAGTTCCCGGGCCAGGGCCGCAAAGTTCCCGGCAGTGTCTTCTTCCGCCGGGGCACTGCCCAGCGGGCGGGCCGTACAGCAGGCGGTGATGGCCTCCCGCAGGCGGTCATAATCCTGCGGCGGGTTCTCCGGCGTGAACATCAGCACGAGATAGCGCGGGTCGGCATACTCGCACTCGATGCCATGCTGCCGCAGCACCTCGGCCAGTGCCTGACCGGAACAGCCCAGCGCGGCGGCATCCAGCGTCAGCTTGAGAGGCTCCCGGTCCGGGGGATCCCCGGGTAACGCCAGCGGGAGCACAGCCCCGTGGGCTGCAGCTGTCTCATTCAGGGCTTTGCGCAGGGCTTCCAGCGCTGCACAGCACCCGGCCAGCCGGGCCCGGTAATCCCCGGCCAGCACCGCGTTGCACTGGTCCAGCGACTGCAAAATGAGGTAAGACGGGCTGGTGGAGCCAAAGAGGTTGAGGGTATTGCGGACGGTTGCCTCGTCCTGCACGGGGGCATCCGGGCCCAGATGCAGGTAGGCCCCGCCCGTCAGGACCGGCAGAGTCTTGTGGCCGGAATCGCAGCACATGGCCGCCCCCAGTGCAATGGGGTGGCGGCTGCCGCCGGGCAGAAAGTGCAGGTACGCCCCGTGGGCGTTATCCACCAGCAGGGGCACGCCCTGCGCCTTGCAGACGGCTGCCAGCCCGGCGATATCCTGCACGCTGCCCAGATAATCCGGGCTGGTGACGTAGACGCCAAAGGGCCGTGTCCCCTGCTCTGCCTGCGTTTGCAGGGCCCTGCGCAGGGCTTCCGGCGTCACCGGGCAGCTGCACAGCGCCCCGGATGCTTCCGGGGCCGGCCAGAGCCACTGGATGTCGAAATCCAGCAGGGCGGCGGCATAGAGCAGGGCCTTGTGGGCGTTGCGGGCCGCCAGCAGCACCGGGCGCTTCCCTGTTTTGGGAGCCCCCTGCAGGGCCAGCGCCAGCATGGCCCGGATGCACTGGGACGAGCCCTCCGTGCTGTAATAAGTACGCGCCGTGCCAAAGAGGGCCGTGGCATTTGCCTCGCTCCGGGCAATGATGCCCTCGGCCTCATACAGCTCATCGGCACCCTTGATTTCGGTGATGTCCCATGCCTCACAGCCCAGGAACGGCTGGCCCTTATGGCCGGGCATGTGCAGGCGGCTGGTGCCGGACTGCGCATACTGCCGCACAAAATCCACGATGGGGGTGGTCATGGAGCTCATTCGCAGGCTTCGCCGGTGGCGCAGGCATTGCACTGGCCGCCGATCTCAATGGGCACCTCGATGCCCTGGGCAGCCAGCTCCTGGTTTTCGGCCACCTTGATCATGATGGCGCACTCCATCCGCTTGCGGAACAGCTCACAGCCGTACTCATACACGCCCTTGATGCTGCCCGTGGCGTGGTAGCCGTTGGCCGCACAGCCGCCGGAGCAGTAGAGCTTGGCCCAGCAATCCTTGCACTCCTTGCGGGCATAGGCGTTGCAGTGCTTGAACTCATCCCGGATCTCGGTATTGGTGACACCTTTCCAGATATCGCCCATGAGGTACTTGGGGTCACCGACGAACTGGTGGCAGGGGTACAGGTCGCCCCAGGGGGTAACGGCCATGTACTCGGTGCCGGAACCGCAGCCCGAAATGCGCTTGTAGATGCAGGGGCCGCCGGTCAGGTCGATCATGTAGTGGTAGAACGTGAAGCCGCGGCCCTCGCGGTCCCGCTTGATCATCTCTTTGGCCAGGATCTCATACTGCTCCTTGAGGATGGGCAGATCTTCAGCGGTCAGGGCGCTGGGGTCATCCGGCTTGCAGACCACGGGCTCCATGCTCAGCTCGGTAAAGCCGAGGTCGGCCATGTGGAAGATGTCGTTGGTAAAGTCGGTGTTGAAATGGGTGTAGGTGCCGCGCATGTAGTAGTTTTTATCGCCGCGCTTCTTGACGAACTCCTGGAACTTGGGCACGATGGCATCATAGCTGCCGTGGCCCGCGTAGTCCTTGCGGAAGCGGTCGTGGACTTCCTTGCGGCCGTCCAGGCTCAGAACAACATTGTGGCACTCCTTGTTGCAGAAATCAATGACATCGTCATCGATGAGCATGCCGTTGGTGGTCATGGTGAAGCGGAAATTCTTGTTGTGGATCTTCTCCTGCTCACGGCAGTAGGCCACCAGCTTTTTGACCATATCGAAATTCATCAGCGGCTCACCGCCGAAGAAATCGACTTCGAGGTTGCGGCGGGTGCCGCTGTTCTCAATGAGGAAATCCATGGCGCGCTTGCCCACCTCAAAGCTCATGAGGGCACGCTCGCCCTCATAACGGCCCTGGGAAGCAAAGCAGTAGGAGCAGTTCAGGTTACAGGTGTGGGCCACATGCAGGCAGAGAGCTTTGACCACGGTGTTGCGGTTCTTAAAGTCAAACGCCATATCCTCGTAGACATCCGGGCTCCACAGCTTGCCCGCCTCTTTCAGGGCGGTGACATCCTCGATGCACTGGCGCAGGTCTTCCTCGGTGACATCGGGCCGGTCGCCATATTTTTCCATCATGGCAGACACGATCTCGTCCGGGGTGTGGTCTGCATACAGGGCGATCACATCATACGCCGCTGTTCTCGCACTGCTGGTTAGCCACGCCGCAGGAGGTCTTGCAAGCGGACTGGCAGGAAGTCTGGCACTCGCCGCAGCCGCCGGTCTTAACGCTCTTAGTCAGGTCACGAGTAGCGATAGTCTTAATACGTTCCATAATAGAAAACCTCTCTAGCTCCATAGTTTCGTGCACGGAACCACCCGCACACCATGTTATCTTTATGTATGATAACACGCACGGGGGCTGATGTCAAGATTTTTAGGGGGCTTTTATCACCATCGCCGCTTGGGAAAGCGCGGGGAGTTTCTCTGAGGACCGTCCGCTGGGGTGGGACCCTGTTGCCGCAGGCAATAGGGCGGGCGATGGAATGGCCCGTCCCGTGTCCGAAGAGAAAGCTCCCCAAGCTTCTGTCACGCTTCACCTTGCAATCGAGCAGGCCATCCGGTGGTAAGTGTGCCGCACGCCCCGCACCGCGATGGAGTAGGCCATGATATTCTCCGGCAGGGCCATCCCGAAGTAACCGGTATCGCCCAGGTGGTGGATATCGGTGCCCGCCATCTTGCACATGAGGGCAATGCGCTTGATCGTGTCGGTGTCAGCGCCCTCCTGCGAGGTGCCGATGGAAGTAATGGTCAGTGCACCGTGCTGGTGGGCGCATGTGATCAGGCGTTGGGCGTACTCCTGCGTGATGCCGGGCACAGTGCCGGGGGCAGGCAGGAGGATGATGTCGGCTCCGGCCTCCACAAAGGAAGCAATGTCCTGCTCTGTCATAATGTTTTCCGCCGCCTCCGAAAGGATCCCCGCCGCGTGCATCTTGCCTGCCGCCAGGACGATGCTGTCCCCGACGGCTTCTTTGAAACGGCGGAGCGTCTGCTCAATGGCTGTGTTGGTGACACCGACGCCGGGGTTGCCCGTGAGCAGGACAAAATCAATGCCCAGCTCCCTGGCCCGCAGAGCGTTCTCCACCGTAGCACGACGCCCGGCGGACATGGCCCACATGGGATCCGTCTCGATCTCCGCGTCATCCGCCACGGGCTCCAGATTGATGCCGATGGGCCGCCCGGTGAGCTTTTTCAGCAGGCGGATGGTCTCCCCCGGTTCCACCGGCGGCAGGCCGTGGATGACGGGCTGCTGCACATCAAACAGATTCAGCAGCAGGATATCCGCCCCCATGGAGGCCGCAAACTCCGCGTTGGTCACATTGCCCAGCAGCGGCTGCACCGAACCGATGGTCTCGCAGGCAATGACCCGGCCCTCGCTCTTCTGGATGGACTCCAGCAGGTCAGCCTTGGTGAACTGCGCAAAATCCGAAGCGCAGCAATCCAGCATTCGTTTTGCCATAGTGGGTTCTCCCTTTTTGTTTTTCTTTTATTATACGACAGGGCAGGGGGCTTTTACAAGACAAACAAAAAAACCACCCGATTATTACCGGATGGCCAGACTGGTTGGGGATGAGAGAATCGAACTCCCACAAGTAGAGTCAGAGTCTACCGCACTACCACTATGCAAATCCCCAATATTCTGTTTTGTTTTGCGGGGTGAGCCGCTCAACGTGTGCTATTATACGGAAAACCTTCGTCTTTGTCAAGCGGTTTTTTGAAAAAATTTGCACTTTTTGAAAAATCAACGCGGAGCCGTGCACAGTGCCCTGAAATGTCATCCTTTTTGTGCCCGCTGCATATACTGGAAACCAGCAGATGCAAAAAACAAAAAGGAGGACATCCTATGGTACAAGCCGCACAAAAACCGCAGACCCTGCTTTCCAGCCGCATCCCGCGGGACACGGAGCACGAGCGTTACCACCCGGAGCTGGAGGAGGAGCTGAAAGAGTGCCTGTTCTGTCTGCGCCGCAACGAGATGATGTTTGATCTGGAAACGGACACAGACCTCATCGAGCAGCGCATCTACGAGCGGCAGGCCCTGCTGGCCCGCTACCGTTACTTACTTTCCCGCGCCCGGGAACTAGGGCTCCACACGATCTTGCAGAAGTATCAGCCACTGGGTTGATGTTCCTCATGGGAAATCAGCCTAAAATGACAGCAGCCCCCGACGGAACTCCCGCCGGGGGCTGTTTTTGTTTAAAGTAAGATGCAGATGAGGCCGGTGCAGCCCTCGTTGATGACCTGCTCCAACGTTTCCTGCATTTTGGCGCGGGCTTCCTGCGGCATGTGCAAGAGCTTGTTCTGCAGCCCGTCGTTGACCAGCTCGTGCAGACTTTTGCCAAAGATATTGGACTCCCACAGCTTGACGGGGTCGCTCTCAAAATCCTGCAAAAGGCTCTGGACTAAATCTTCGCTCTGCTTCTCGGTGCCCACGATGGGGCTGATCTCGGTATGGATGGTGGCTTTCATCATCTGGATGGAGGGGGCGCTGGCTTCCAGCCGGACGCCGTACCGCCCGCCCTGCTGGACGATCTCAGGCTGTTCCAGCGAGAGCTCGTCAATGGTGGGCATGACGATGCCATACCCGGTGGCCTCCACCTGCTCGAGGGCGGAACGGATTTTCTCGTACTCCCGGCTGGCCTTTGCCAGCGAGAGGATGCAGGGCATCAGCCCGGCCTCGTCGCCGATCTCCAGCCCGGTCTGCTCGCTGAGCACCTGATAGAAGACTTCCGGCTTCAGGATCACCGTCACCCGGACGATGCCGTCAGAGAGGTTCATCCCGCTGAGAGCGGTCTGCTGGACGGCGTCACAGGCCAGCGCGGCCCCGCCGGAGGCAGAGAGGTCTTTCATCCGGGTCACCTGCTCGGAAAAGGCCATGGCGGCAGAGTACACTTCCGTCTGGAGCCAGTGGCCTTTGTCCAGCATGGTCACCCAGCGGGGCAGCGCGAAATCCAGCTCCCGCACCGGGAACTCATACAGCACCTTTTGCAGGATGGTGTTCAGTGCGGCGGCATCCAGGTCCAGACAGCTGACGGCCAGCACGCCGCGGCCATAGCTCTGCTCCAACTCGGCCGCCAGGGCCCGGGTCTCCGGGGCGTCCGGGTGGGTGCTGTTGAGGAGAATGACAAAGGGCTTGCCCAGCGCTTCCAGCTCCTGCACCACCCGCTGCTCCGCCGGGAGGTAGCTTTCCCGGGGGATCTCGCTGATGGAGCCATCCGTCGTGACCACGATGCCGATGGTGGAGTGGTCGGTGATGACCTTGCGGGTACCCGTTTCTGCCGCCAGGTCAAAGGGGATCTCCTCCTCAAACCAGGGGCTCTTGACCATCCGGGGCTTGTCATCCTCCTCGTGGCCCATGGCCCCCTCCACCATGTAGCCCACACAGTCGATGAGGCGCACCCGGCACTCGCCCCCGCCCTCCAGTGCCAGCGGCACTGCCGCTTCCGGGATGAACTTGGGCTCGGTGGTCATGATGGTACGCCCCGCCGCCGACTGGGGCAGCTCATCCCGGGCGCGGAGGCGGGCGGCCTCCGGCCCCATGGCAGGCAGCACCAGCTGCTCCATAAACCGCTTGATGAATGTACTCTTCCCTGTCCGCACCGGCCCCACCACCCCGATGAGGATGTCGCCGCCCGTCCGTGCACCGATCTCCCGGCAGACCGCGTTCTGCTCCAGCATTTCCTGCTTTTCCAAAGTGCTCTCCCCTCTCGTCCTGTTTTAGCAAAGTTTATGCGGCTATCTTTCAAAAAATAACTGCTGCTTCCCGCTTTGCCAAGGCCTCTCCCTTTGAAAGACTCCCCCGGCCGGGGGAGGTGGCACGTAAGTGCCAGAAGGGGGTAAGGTGTCACCGCAGGTGACGGAGAGGGCCAGGATGCTGTCAAAAAGCAAAAACACAGCGATACGCTGCCTCTGACAAACAGAGTGCGTATCGCTGTGTTTGCGTGTTTTTCTTTGCCAGGCTCGCCCTCTCAGGCGCTAACGCGCCAGCTCTCCCAAAGGGAGAGCCTCTGGCGAGGAGGAAAATTTTACAATAAAGTCGGCACCAGCTCTGCCAGCTTTTCCGCCAGCTGAGCGTGGCCATGGCGGGTCAGGTGCATAAAATCGATCTGATTGAACTCGCAGCCCTCGGCGTCCAGAAAGTGCACGCCCTGCCGCTCGGCGATGACGCGGAACTGCTCCGCCACACCGGCGGATCTCTCCACACAGCCCTCGCCCATGACGGGGTCGTGGAAGCCCTCTTTGATACGGGGCGGGGCCACCACCAGAATGTTGGGGGCCTTGGCACCCCAGCAGTCCACGCTCTTGCACTTGAGGATGAGCCGTTCCAGACCCGCGGCGATACAGGCAGCGTTGGCTCCAAAGCGCTCCTTGACGTCGTTGGTCCCCAGCATGATGATGAGCAGGTCGATGACCTCATGGCTCTTGAGGAGGGCGTAGGCGGCGCTCAGGGCATCCATAGATTCGTGGATGGGGTCTACAAAGACGGTCGTCCGGCCGGAGAGTCCCTCTTCGGTGACGAGATAATCGCTGCCCAGCGCGGTCTGCAGGCGGCAGGTCCAGCGTTCCTCCTCATTGAAGCGGATCCCGCCGTCGGCACAGTCCGTCGGGTCGGCACAGTAGCCGTGGGTGTTGCTGTCACCCAGGCAGAGAACATGTTTTTTCATGGTAGTTCCTCCTGTTCAGGTGTTTTCCATGGTCTGGCGGAAATAATACACAGCGCCTACCATTCCGGCGTCGTTGTGGAGCTGGGCCGCCCGGATCTCCAGCCCCTCGGCAAAGGCGGGCATGATGGAGCGCCGGACCTTTGCGGCCACCGGCTCGATGAGGAATTTTTCCTGCGCGCTGACGCCGCCGCCGATCAGGATGAGCTGCGGATTGAAGATGTGCACCATGCCCGCCAGCCCCTGCGCGATCTCGTCCGTCCAGCGGTCGATGAGATCAAGCACCAGCGGGTTTCCTGCCTCGGCCGCCGCAAAGATGGCCCGGCCATCTTTCAGGTTGGGGTCAATGGCGTGGGCTCCCCGCACCAGAGCCGTGGTGGAGGCGTACTGCTCCCAGCAGCCCACCGCCCCGCAGGTGCAGAGCAGGCCGTGCTGGGCGTGGGTACGGTAGTGGCCCATCTCGCCGCCCAGGCCCCGGGCACCCTCCAGCAGGCGGCCCCCGGTCAGGATGCCGCCGCCGACGCCAGTGCCCAGCGTGACACCGATGACGTCGGTATAGCCCTTTGCCCCGCCGACCCAGACTTCCCCCAGGCACATGCAGTTGGCGTCGTTGGCCACAGTGACGGGCCGGTGGAATTTGGCTTCCAGCCGCTCCTTGATGGGGCTGCCAATGTAGTTGGGCAGGTTGCCGCAGGTGCCCACCACCACGCCGGTATGGCTGTTGATCTGGCCGGTGGCGGAAACGCCGATGCCTTCCAGCGCCTGCGGGTCTTCCCCCCGCGCGGTGAGGAACCGCTCGGCAGCGGCCAGCACCGTGGTCAGGATGGGAGTCTGCCAGCCGTCAAAGCTGACGCTCTCCTCGGCTTTGGCAAGGATGCCGCCCGTTTCGTCCACAAGGCCCAGCTTGACGCTGGTGCCCCCGATGTCAATGGCAAGATACTGTTTCATCCAGCATTCCCTTTCCTTTTGTTGTCATTTGTTCATGGCGTGGATGGCACCGGTAAAGCGGGCCGTGATCTCAGCCGGGCGGGTAATGGCACCGCCCACCACCAGCGCAAAGGCACCGGCTTCCAGCGCCTTGACGGCCTGCTCCGGGTAGTGGATGTGGCCCTCCGCGATGACTTTGGCCGGGCACTGGGTGGCCAGGGTATGGACGAAATCAAAATCAATGTCGTCGCAGCCCTCGGTCTCGGGGGTATAGCCCCGCATGGTGGTGCCCACAAAGTCCGCGCCGGCGGCGGCGCAGGCCAGGGCGTTTTCCACGTTATCGCAGTCGGCCATGAGCAGCTGGTCCGGATATTTCTCTTTGATGGCCTTGATGAACTCCGGGGAGGTCATGCCGTTGGGGCGGAGGGCGGCAGTGCCCTGCACAGCCAGGATATCCACACCGCAGGCCACCAGCTCGTCCACTTCTTTCATGGTGACGGTGATGTACATGGGCGTGCCGGGGTAGTCCTTTTTGATGATGCCGATGACGGGCAGGTCCACCACCTGCTTGATCTGGGTAATGTCCCGCACGGTGTTGGCCCGGATGCCCACGGCCCCGCTCATGGCGGCGGCTTTGGCCATCAGGGGCATCACACCGCCCTCCTTGGTGTACAGGGGCTCGGTCTCCAATGCCTGGCAGGAGACGATGAGGCCGCCCTTGATCTGTGCAAACAGTTTTTCTTTGTCCATCATGCTTTGTCCTCCATTCTGATCTTGACGACGGCTTTGCGCACTTTCGTGCACTCCGGGCGGGCCACGCCGGGCTTGTGCAGCTCTCCGGGGAAGAAAAGGACGAACCGCCCCTCCCCCAGCGAACCCGTGACGGCGTCCGGGCTGTTCTGGAACCCGATGTCCCCCGTGAACGTCCCGACTTCCTCGCCGGGAGCCGTGGCGTAGCCCCAGCCCTCGCCGCCGGTGATGTCGATTTGCAGGTCCGCATAGCGGCGGTGGTACTCAGGGTTTGCCCCCTCGCCCGGTTTCAGGTCGGCCTCCATCACATTGATGAAGACGTTCTCCCCGTCCACCTCGGTGCGGCCCAGTGGCAGGTCGGCCAGGGTGTGGCCCACACAGTAGGCGGTGAGGTAATCAATGGCGGTATCGAGGTTTTCATGGAAGCCCCGGTAGCGGTTCAGATGTTCCAGCGTATCGCAGATCATGATGTTTTCTCCGTTTTTGTGTTGTGATAAAACCAGAAACAGCGCCTGCCCTCTCCCCTCAAAAATGAGACGGAGAGGGGGCGCGGTTTCCGGGAACAGGGTTTACAGTTTTGCGATGGCGGCCTCGATCATGGCCTGTGCCTGCGCGACGATCTTCTCATCCTCGCAGGCCAGGTTGGGCATGGGAGCGCGGACGCCGCCCAGCTCCAGGCCGTACATCCGGCGCAGGATCTCTTTCTGCACCGCGTAGAGGTTGCCGTGGGCCTCGCACATCTTATAAATGATGCGGTCGGCATCGTACTGGATGGCGCGGGCCTTTTCGATCTCGCCCTTGTTGATGTGGTCGTTCATGGCCAGATACAACTCGGGCATCACGGCGTAAGTGCCGCCGATGCCGCCGTCGGCACCAATGACGCGGCCGGAGACGAACTGCTCATCCGGCCCGTTGAAGACCACGAAGCTGCCCTCGCCCCGGGCGGCGATGCCGGCATCCTTGAACATCTGGATGTCCTGGGTGGGCATGGAGCTGTTCTTGACAGCGACGACGTTTGGGTTCTTGAGCATCTCATGCAGCAGGCTCATGGTCAGGCCGGTGCCTGCCAGCTGGGGGATGTTATAGATGACGAAATCCGTGTTGGGGGCGGCAGCGGACATGTCATTCCAATACTTGGCAATGGCATACTCAGGCAGGTGGAAGTAGATGGGCGGGATGGAAGCAATGGCGTCCACGCCCACGCTCTCGGCATGGGCTGCCAGCTCCACGCTGTCGGCGGTATTGTTGCAGCCGACATGGGCAATGACGGTGATCTTGCCTTTGGCCTCGCTCATGACAGCTTCCAGCAGCTTCTTGCGCTCATCGGGGTGCTGGTAGATGCACTCACCGGAGGAGCCGCCCACATAGACGCCCTTGACGCCCTTGGCGATCAGGTGGCGGGTCAGGGCTTTCGCGCCCTCCGTGGAAATATTGCCCTCTGCATCATAGCAGGCATAAAACGCGGGGATGACGCCGCAGTATTTGGTTAAGTCTTTCATACTATTCGCTCCTTAAAGCTTCAAACGTTTCTCATTTGGTTAACGGTTTCAGCGCCCTCTTGCGGTGCCCTGCGTCTGCTTCGGCCCTTGAATGGGCCTTGCATCCTGCAGACCGCGGCGCCAAAAGTTGCTCCCTGTTTCTGCCGCTGGCAGTGGTCGCAACTTTATCCCTTAACGGCACCCATTGCGATGCCCTTGGTAAAGTATTTCTGGAAGATGAGGAAGATGATGATGATGGGCACAGCGGCCAGCGCGGCACCGGCCATGATCAGGCCGAAGTCGGTGCTGTTTTCCGCCTGCAGCTTGGCAATGCCCAGCGAGATGGTCAGGTTGCTGGTGCTGGACAGCATGATCAACTGCATGAAGTAGTCGTTCCAGCTGTTGATGAACGTGAAGATGGCCAGCGCGCCAATGCCCGGCTTGACCATGGGCAGCACGATGCTGATAAAGGTCTTGGCCTCGCTGGCGCCATCGATGCGGGCCGCTTCCAGCATCTCGGTGGGGATGCCCTCACTGAACTGCTTCATCAGGAAGACACCGAACGGCCAGCCGACGATGGGGAAAATGACCGCCCAGATGGTGTTATACAGGTTGAGGGAGCTCATCTCGCGCAGCAGGGGGATCAGGATGACCTGCTTGGGCAGAGCCATGGCACAGACGATGAGGGTAAACAGCAGCTTGCGGCCCACGAAGCGCTTCTTGGCCAGTGCATAGCCTGCCATGGCAGCCGTTGCACAGGTGAGGATCATGGAGACGACCGCCATGAAGACGGTGTTGACCATCCAGCGGATGGCCGCCGGGACGGTGGGGCCGACCGAGAAGTAGACGGGCTCGCCGTCGGCGCTGAAACGGCTGCCGAACGGCACGGCCAGCTGCCACAGCGGAGCGCTTTTGCCCGCAAACAGTTTCTGGTAGTTGGTGAGCACCCACTCACTGGGCCACCACTCCGGGGTGGTGGAGTTGATGGCCGCGCCCGTTTTGAACGAGCCCGTGATGATCCAGTACAGCGGGAACGCGAACAGCACCGCCATGATGCTGATGAGGATGATGGCAAGGATCATGTAGGCGCTCATCCGCTTGAGTTTGCTGGGGTGACGCTTTAAGGGCTTTTGCTTTTTTGCAGTTGCACTCATTTCCGGCACCTCCTTTAATTATCCTGGTTGCCCAGCTTGAACTGGACCGCCGACAGGATGGCAATGATGACCGCCAGCACCACGCCCATGGCGTTGCCGTAGCCGTAGCGGTAGAGCTTGAACGCGGTGTAGTAGATGTAGTACATGATGGTATCGGTGCTGTGGTTGGGGCCGCCGGACGTCAGCAGCTGGATCAGCGCAAAGCACTGGAACGAGTTGATGGTGGTGATGACCAGGATGTACAGGGTGGTGGGCATGATGGCGGGCCACTTGATCTTCCAGAACGCCTGGAAATCGTTGGCACCGTCCACCTCCGCCGCTTCCACGATGGACTGATCGACGTTGCCCAGGGCGGAGACGTACAGGACGATGGGCTGGCCCACCGAGGTGGTGAGCAGGATGAGGATGATGCAGCCCAGGGCGTATTTTTCATCGCCCAGCCAGTTGATGTTCTTATCAATGAGGCCGACGGCTTTGCCCAGGTAGTTGAAGATGCCGTAGTAGTTGTTGTACATCCACTTCCACACCACGGTAACGGCCACGGAGCCGGTGACCACCGGCAGGTAGAACACGCAGCGGAAGAGGCTGGTGGCCCACTCCGGCAGGTCTACGATGGCGGAGGACACCCACAGCGAGAACGCGCAGGTGACGGGCACCGAGACGATGACGATGATGAACGTATTTTTGAGCGCGCCAATGAAGATGGGGTCACTGAACAGTTCTTTATAGTTTGCCAGGCCCACGAAAACATCGGCACGGTTCATGGTGGAGTCAAAGAAGCTCGTGACCACGCAGAGCACCATGGGATAGATGACGAACCCCAGGAAGAAGATCAGGCTGGGTAACAGGAACAGGTAGGAGGCAATGGTCTCCTGCCGGACCAGTGCGCTGCTGCGTTTTGGCTCTTCGATCTTTACAGTCTTTGCTGCCAAAAAAATCACCAAACCTTTCTTTCCGGCATGTGCACCGGTTTCTTACACAAAATGCCCCTCCCTCGCCGGGATGTTCGAGGGAGGGGCACAAAGTTTACCTTGATCTGCCCTCAGGCAGGCTCGTTATGCCTCGGCAGCAGCGGCTGCATTGGCGTTGTCGCAGAACGTCTTGACGGCAGTGGTCACATCCTCACCGGTGCCAACACGCTGGAGCATGTTCCACCACTCGGTACGGGCGGTTGCCCAGCCCGGGGTGATCTGGTAGTAATCGCCCAGGTAGTTCATGAACTTGCTATACTCGCTCATGATCTCGTTGCCGGCGTAGATGTCGCCCACGCTTGCACGGACCGGGAAGTAAGTGGAAGCCAGAACGCTTGCACCCACCTGATCGGGGTCGGCCGCGATGAAGTCGATAAAGGTCTTGGCTGCTTCGATCTTGGCGTCATCGCCGTTATTGAAGATGCCAAAGCCCCAGATACCGCCGCAGAGCTTCGGGTCGCCGCTTGCGGTGGGGAATGCCATGGGGAAGATCTCGTCGCCGCTGTTGGTCAGGCCGGCGTCGTTGTTGTCGGTGTTGAGCTGCTGGGCAATGTTCCAGCAGAACGCCATCTGCAGGGTACCGTTGCGGAAGAGGGTGATCTCTTCGCCGCCGTTGATGGAAGCGTCAAAGTTGATGCCGTCGGCGTCGTGCAGAGTCTGGATGGCCTTGATGTTCTCAGCGGAATCCGCAGTGTACTTGGTGTGAGCCGCATCGGTAAAGGTGCCGCCGTACATGTTGTTGATGATGGCGCGGGTGCCCTGGTCGCCGCCCTGGCCGCTGCAGTAGATGGCTGCCACGTTCTCGTAGCCGCCCTTGTACAGGGCATCCACGGTAGCCAGGAAGTCATCGGTGCTCCAGGTGTGGGTATCGGTGTTGATGTACTTGTCCGCGCCCACTTCCTTCACTTTGGTCATGTTGACAGCCATGCAGTGCGCGGTCATGCACAGGGGATACTCATAGTAATCACCGGCGTCGTTCTTGCAGGCGGATTCCACAGACTCATAGATGTCTTTCTTGGCATCGTCGGTCCACAGGTCGTTCAGCGGAGCCATGACGCCCTTGGCACCCCAGTTGGCCACCAGACGCTCGGGGCCTTCCATGATGAGGTCGGGCGCGCTGCCGCCCTCGATGGCGGTGTTGACCTGGTCGTCGCCATTGGTGTAATCCAGATACTCCACGGTGACCTTGATATCGGGGTACTTGGCGTTGAAGCTGGCGATGATCTCCTGAACGGTCTCATCCTTGCCCCAGCCGCCGATGGGGTATGTCCACAGCTTGATGCTGGCGGCGGCGCTGCCGGAAGCCTCGGCAGAGGCAGCCGGGGCAGCGGAAGAAGCGGTGGAAGCAGCTGTGCTGGTAGAAGAACCGCCGCATGCGGCCAGAGCGCCTGCCGCGCTGAGCGCGCCAACGGCTTTCAGGAAAGAGCGGCGAGAGATACTTTTTTTCATAACAGTTTCTCCTTATTTTATCACGGTGCGGCCCCTCGTGCGGCGGGCCGTTGTTCATTGGCCTTATTATAGAAAATAATTTTCATTTTGTCCATTAGCCGCTTGTCTAATTAAAAAATTATTTTCTTGTGCATCTCGCACAACTTTCTGGGATACATCCTGTTTTTTAGCATTTTGTCTAGTTTTGTCCCCAATTGTTTTTATTTTGTAACCATTTCAGTTTCATCTCGTTCACGGGGTATGAAAATTATTTTTCAGCCAATTTGAAAGACTTTTTCAGGAATAAGTATTACTTTTCACAAATTTTTGGATGCTCTGCACAGAAAACCGGGCACATTTGTAGGCAAAGCCCCACTTGTAAACCGGGCGGAATTCTTTTATACTTTTTATGGAACAGGTGTAAGAACAGTGCAGCGGGAGCCCGGCTCCCCTGCTTTATAAGGAGTAATCAAATCATGTCGATCAACTTTTGGGATCTGCTGCACCAGCGGCAGGACGAGCTGACCAAGTCCGGCCGGGCGGTAGCGGATTATCTGCTCCAGCACGCCGACGAAGCGCAGTACCTCTCCATCTCTTCCCTCGCCAAGGAGTGCAATGTGGCCGAGGCCACGGTCTTCCGCTTCTGCCGGGCACTGGGCTTTGAGGGCTACCACGAGATGCGCATTGCCCTGGCCCAGGCCAACGCCACTGGCAGCATGGTCAACCATCAGGAGCTGCAGCCCGGGGCCACCACGGCCACCCTCTGCGACCATGCCCACGCCCTTTTTATGACAGCCATCAACGGCACCCAGAACGCCCTTTCCACCGAGGCTGTGGACGAAGCGGCCAACCTGATGCGGGCGGCAAAGCAGGTATTCTGTTTAGGGCAGGGCGGCAGCATGTTACTGGCCAACGACATCTGCGCCCGCTTTTCCAGCCTTTCCACCAAGTTCCGGACGGCGGGCGACAGTCATTTGCAATTACTGACAGCCAGCCTGATGGGCCCAGAGGACGTGGTGCTCTTTGTTTCCTACTCCGGTGCCACCCGCGACATGATGGAGACCTTGCGCACGGCCAAGGACGCCGGAGCCAAAATCATTTTACTGACCCACTACGAGGACTCCCCCGGCGCGGCATTGGCGGATGTAGTGCTGCTGTGCGGGGCGCAGGAGAGCCCGCTGGACTCCGGCAGCATCCCCATCAAGGTGGCGGTGCTCTACGTCGGCGAGGTGCTGCTGCTGCGCTACATGATGGACGACCCCGAGACCGCCAACACGGCACAGGACCGCACCAGTGAAGCCGTGGCGATGAAATTGTTGTAAATCGCACTTAGGGAGCTTTCTCTTCGGACACGAGACGGGCCATTCCATCGCCCGCCCTATTGCCTGCGGCAACAGGGTCCCACCCCAGCGGACGGTCCTCAGAGAAACTCCCCGCGTGCTCCTGAACTTTCCCTCTTTGCCAAGGGCTCCCCTGCCAGGGGAGCTGTCGCCGCAGGCGACTGAGAGGTTTCCCCTTACGAAAAAAACTTCCGAATGCCGGAACGTGACCGTTCCAGTTCGGAAGTTTTTTCTTTTTATGATACCGCGTAAAAATCAAATGTAATCCGAAATATACGGAATTTTGTGGAAGAGCACGTCGTCCAGGCGCTCGGCGGCCTCTTCCCTGCCCTCGATGCGCTCCAGCTCATAGAGACGGTCGGCGGTCTTATAACCCAGCAACAGGGTGGAGAGGGTACCGATGCCCATTTTCAGCTTATACTCCGCCGGGGCATTCACTACCTTGCAGTGACCATCGGCAAAGCGGACGGTGAACGTCCGGTTATTCCAGGGCAGCAGGGTGTCCTCGATTTCCAGGTCGATGCAGAGCTCGCCGCCATCGGGGTCGCAGGGGTAATCTTCTAAAAAGCTCTCCACATCCACGATGCGGCCCATCGCGTAGGGGCGAATGCTCTCCTTGATGTCGCCGTCGTCCATCTCGAAGGCGATGGGTTCACTAAAGTAAGTATTGCCATGCACCTCGTCGATCATGGAGTCGTGGGCGTGGATATACTCCCACAGGCCTTTCTGTGCCTCGCGGTTGAGGTAGATCATCTCCTTGATATGCATGATATCGTTCTTGATGAGGTAGACCATATAGCCGCAGGGCTTATCTTTCCTGTTGTAGTAGATGGCCACGTTGGTGTCGTCCTCATCCCAGCGCCAGTATTCCTCCCAGGCCAGGTTATTGCGGAACAGGCACCCGTGGGTGACGGAGGCAAAGTGGGAATGGAGCTCATGGAAATCGGTGTTATCCCACGCTACCCGGCGGACATAGCCCGGGGCCTGGACTTTGGTGGGGATCTGCCGGTCCTTGATGTTGAACGAAATTTTATTGGAGACGATTTCCCACCCGAGGTGATGATACAGCGGGATGGAGTAGGGGTAGAGCAGCGCAAACGTCTTGCCCTCCTCATACATCCGGGTCAGGCCCTGGATCATCAACTTTTTCATGATGCCCTGCCCGGTGTACTCCGGGTAGGTGCAGACACTGGTGACGAAGCCGACGTGGTAGACTTCATCGTAGATGTTCATTTTCAGCGGGTAGACCGCGAACTGGGAGACGAGGGTATCGCCGTCAAAACAGCCCAGCACATCGGCGCGTTCCAGCACCGGGAATTTGGACTGCTTGATCTCATCGTCTTTCCAGCCTGTAGCCGTCAGTTCCTCCTCCGTCACCTGAAAGGTGTAGCGGAGCAGGGCGTTATACTGATCCAGGTCGTCCGTTTCCAGATAGCGCGTGGTGTAATGCTCTGCGGAGTTCATGGAACGGTTGCCTCCTTTCGTTCTTTCACTTTCCCGTATTTTACTCAGTCCGTGTCGTATTCCATGGAGTCGGCGGGGGCTTCCCCGCTGCCGTCGGCGGGGGCGGTGTTATCGGAGGCGGCGGGCTGCTCCGGGGTGGCCGGGACATTCTCCACGCTGGGGTCCGCGGCAATATACACCACGATGACGCTCCCGGCCTCCACGCTGGTACCCGCTTCGGCGCTGCAGGAAACGACGCATCCCGACGCATAGGAGCCGTCGTTGACCACCATGAAGCAGCTGGGTACCAGGCCCCTGCTCTCCAGCTCTTTCACGGCTCCCTCCTGGGTAAAGCCGATGACGTTGGGCATCTCGATCATCTCGGGGCCCTTGCTTACCACCAGGCTGATGGTGCCGCCCTCTTCCAGCAGCTCCCCTGCCGCGGGCTCCTGCCGGATGATCTTGCCCTCGGCCACGGTGTCGCTGTATTCCAGCGTGACATAGAAGAGATAATCGCCCACATAGCTGCGGTTGTTCCGCACCTGAGCGTCATAATCCAGCCCCACGAAATCGGGCACCAGATTGGCGGGCTCGGTGATGCTGGGCTCCTCCGGCACGCTCTCGGGTGTGGTGACGGACGAAGCCCCCTGTTCCGGCAGGTGAGTACTCACAAAGCCCCAGACCGCGAGCAGGGTGAGCACAGCCAGCAAGATCAGGATGGCCGCCAGCAGGTTGCGCAGGCTGAGCAGGTGGGTGTCATCCCCGGGGTCTTTTGCCGCCGGGGCGGTCTCGGGCTTCATGGTGCGGGCCAGCTCCTGAGTGTACTCCTGAGAGGACAGGGCCTTGAACAGCTGGGGCACGGTCTGGATGCGCTCCACCGGCTTGAGCCGCAGGCCGTACTGCAAAACGTCTGAGAGGTAGACCGGCAGGGCCGGGTTGACGGTGCGGGCTTTTGGGTTGGAGTCCGACACCAGCCGCTGGGCGGCGGGCACCGGGCTCAGGCCGCAGACCATCCGATAAAAGACAGCGGCAAGGCTGTATTCATCGGTATAGCGGCCCTCAAACTCGGCGGTGGAGTATTGCTCCGGGGCCGAGAAGCCCTCGTACAGCTGCTCGTGGAGGCCGCTTCCGGCCGTGCGCAGGCCCACGGTGGCGTAGCCCGTCAGCCGGGCCCGGCCATTGTCCAGCACCCGGATGTTGGCCGGGCAGATGCCCCGGTGCACCAGCCCCACCTCGTGCATGGCCGCCACGCCCTCAAACACGGGCTGCAGCATGGCACAGGCGGCGGCAGGCTCCACGGGGCCGGGGTGATCTTCCAGCCATTTCTGCAGGGGCCGTCCGCCGGGGTTCTCCATCACGGCGTAGACGGTATTGTTCTCTTCAAACACGTCCAGCACGGCTTCCAGGCCGTTGGCCGGGGTGATGCGCTGGATGGCGTGGTAGAGGTCCGCAAAATCCATCCGGGTGGTCTTGAACAGCACCTCGCTGCCGGGTTTGGGGCGTAAATGGCAGTCCCGGCCCCGCTCGGCGGCCAGCGTCAGGGGCATATACTCCTTGACGGTGACCCGGAAGCGGCCCTTGTTCTCCACACCCCGGTAAAGGATGCCCTCACCGTCGATGCTCTGGATCTCGCCCACGGTGTACCGCCCAGCCAGCACGGTGCCCACCGGGAGACTGCCCGACGGGTTGCGTCCGGTCAGGCTCCGCCCGCAGTGAGGGCAGACCGGTTCCGGTGTGTCCAGCTCCTGCATACAGTACGGGCATATCCGTTTTGCGTCCATGGTGGTTCCCCCTTGCGGCGTGTTGTAGTGCCTTTTATTGTAGCATATCGCGGATGGGAAATCAAATGAGCACCGCCCGGCCATTGCGGATTTTGGTCTTCATGGCGAAGCGGACGGCGTCGCGGCCGGTCATGGGGTCCACGATGCCGAGGGTGAGCCTCTGGCCGCCGTTTTTCCCGGAGAGGGAGAGCCACACCCCCTCCAGCGTGACGGAGAGCGTCTGCTCCTGCCCGGGCAGAAGCTCCGGCAGGCTCAGAGCCAGCGGGAGGGTGCGCAGGGCATTCCCTGCCGCGTCTTCCAGATACAGGTTCGTGCTCCAGTCCCAGTAAAACGGCGCGTTTCCGTCATTTCTCATGACAAGAGCGACCGTGGTGCCGCCCGGGCCCGGGGTGAGGGTGAGCTGAGTGACTCGGAGGCGGTAGCCCAGGTTTTTGAGCACCGCATTGTATCCGCCGCGGTACGTTTCCTCCGCCACCTTGGGGCCGAGGAAGCTCATGTGGGACTGCTGCACCAGCTCCACGGTCTGGGAGAGCTGGCTGCGGAGCATTGTCTTCATGGGGATGGAGCTGGTGAACTCGCCGCCCACGGGGGCACTTTGCCAGAACGCGGGCATGGGGGCAAGTGCATTCGGTTCCTCGCCGTACCAGCCGCCGTTCTGCAGCCAGCCCAGCCACTCGGCGGTATCTTTCCCGTGGCCGGTCATATCGTTGTAGACGCCCAGGCCGTGGGCCGCCGTGATGTTGAATGGCCGCCGCATGAGCAGCTTTGCCGTGGGGAACGCGGCCTCATAGTCCGCGACGTATTCGTCCCGGATGGCCTCGCCGGGCATGGGGACCAGCCCCTCCCCGGTCTTGATGTGCCACTCGCCCCAGTGGCCCAGGCTCCCCAGCTCCACATAGGTGACAAAGCCGTCGGTGCCAAAGTGCTCGCCCAGGGCGGCAAGCACCCGGCGGTGGGCGGCCCGGAACGTGGCATTGCTGTAATCCGGGGAATAGCCCTTGCCGTAATCGGTGCTGTACCAGCTGCCATCGCCGGTCTGGGCGTAGAGCCAGTCCGGGATGTCCATGTGGCTCTCCTGCCCCGGCACATCGCAGACGAAGCGGACCACCAGATGGATGCCCCGGGCCCGCAGGTCACTGAAGCCGTATTGGGCGTCCAGAGCATCCCAGGCGTAAACGCCCTCCTGGGGCTCCACCTCCCGCCAGCGCAGCTCCACATACCGCAGGAGGGAATCCTGGGCATAGGCGCTGTCGGTCATGGGGGCATAGCCGATCTGCGCGTTGGGGAACGCGCTTTCATCCGGCGTGTAAATCCTGGTCTGCTGTGTCGCGGCGTTTTTCAGCATGGAGCCTCCCATTCCCAGCAGGAAGAGCCCTGCGGCCAGCAGACTGGCCAATTCAGCCATGATACTCCCCGTTGTACTGGATGAGTGTGACATCCTGCACTCCTTCCACGGCCCGGACGCGGTCTGCAAACTCCACGTTGGGGTCATTGCAAAAGACCTCTACGGCCATCTCGGTGTTCTCGCCCCGCATGGTCTTGGATTTGACGACGAACTTGATGCGGCCCAGCGCCCGGACGATGTTGTCCCCGGCCTCCGTGCCCGCATAGTGGATCACGGCGATGTACACCCGGCCTTTGGCCTGCCAGTGGGAGAAGAGGTAGATCATGCCGATCATGACAACAGCCGTGACCAGCCCCAGCGCGTACATGCCCGCGCCTGCCGTGATGCCCGTGGTGATGGACCAGAACAGGTAGAGCAGGTCCAGCGGGTCCTTGACGGCAGTGCGGAAGCGGACGATGGACAACGCACCCACCATACCAAGGGAGATGACCACGTTGGTGCTGATGGCCAGCGTGACCATGCAGGTAAGCACGCACATGCCCACCAGCGTGACTGCAAAGCTGCGGGAGTAGACCACGCCCGTGTAGAACTTGCGGTAGACCAGATAGATGAGGATGCCCAGCGCCAGCGCCGCCAGCAGCGCCACGGCCAGCTTGGGCGCGTCGTACTGGGTAAAGGCGTTCAGGACGGATTTCTTGATAAAGTCTTTTGTGCTCATAAAGCGATTCGATTCCTTTCCCTCAGGGTTCGTTCCAGTAGGTAAAGCCATGCTGGTAGGCAGTTTTATCGCAGCACAGCACATATTTGGAGACGGCGGTCAGCTCCTGCGCCCGGGGCGGGAGGAGATCCCGCACGAGCTGGGGCAGAAACTCGGTAAACTTGACTTCCAGCACCAGCTTGCCCGGCTCCAGCACCGGCAGGGTGGGCAGCGTGGGGTCAAAGATGTCCCAGCTGCCCACGGCGGCCCGGACGCCCATGTCGAACGTGACCCGCACGGTGCCGGCATCTAAAATCCAGGGTTCCCGGTCGTAATCCACGATGACCCGGGGCCGGAGGACATTGCTGACACACTCGGTATAGAACTCCTGACACAGGCGGTGGGGGCTGTGGAGCAAAAAGTGATAGTCCCCGGCCAGGATCCGCTCAAACTCCGCCCGGGTCAGAGGGGCGGCTTCTTTGTAGATCCAGCTGCCGAACTTTTTCTTCCGCTCCAGCTTGATGCTCCTGTCGCTGCAATTATAGACGCGGACGCGGTACTTCTTGCGCAGGAGGACGCCCGCGTCTTTCTCCGCGTAGGCGGTGTTCCAGTAATCGTCAAAGTAGAGGCTGCGGATGAAGTACCCGCCCTGCTTCGCGTGAGGGTCCAGGTGGAGCACCGGGGCCATCCGCACGGCCAGCTCGGCCTTGTCGGCGTAGGAGATGAGGTACTTCAGCTCGTGGCGGTAAGCCTCGGCATGGCTGCGGGGCGGCGGGGCCAGCAGCTCTTTGCCCCACTCCACGCCCCGCTGCCAGAGTGCGGCATCATTCTTCATAGGTATCCTCCACCACGGTACCGTCCGGCTGGATGTAGAAGCACTTGACTCCATACACCTTGCCGCTGTCGATGACATAATAATCAAAGGCGTCCTGGGTGTAGCCGGAGGTGTTGGTGGCCCGCACCCGGATGAAATACTGGCCCGCGGCGGGGGCGGCCGTCTGGGTCAGGGGCAGGACGACGTGTTCTTCCCGGTAGACCATCTGCCGGAACTGATAATCCCGGGCCAGCTCCACGGTGTAGGAGATGTCCTCGGCATTGAAATCATAAGAGGTGTCCCAGCTGAGTTGGAGCACTCCATTCTGAAGAGAAGGCGTGCCGATATAGAACGGCATGGGGTTGTGGTAGCTCTCCCAGTAATAATCGTAGTCTTCGTCGATCTCGGGCCAGATGCTTTCCAGCACCTCCTCATATTGCTCATGGGTGATGGGAACATAGAGCCGATCCGGCATCCGCCAGACATATTCCTCGGTAACGCCGCGGTAGTGCGCCAGCATGGACTCAATGCGGTCCTGGTTCATGTAGGCATAGAGCTCGTCCATGGCGGTGTCCAGCAGCTGGCGGAAGCTCTCGGTCTGGAGGCAGCGGCGGAACAGCACATTGCCCCAGTAGTTGCTCACGCCCCGCTCCCAGCTCTCGGAATCCGAGAACTGGATGATTTCCCGCTCCTTGCGGCGGAGCATACCATCGTTGTCCCAGTCCAGCAGATACCAGCAGTCGGAGTTCTGGGGACTGTAGAGGTAAACATTCCGGCTCTGGGTATCGGTGTTGCCCGTCAGCAGTTGGAACGCCAGCCAGTAGGCAATATTCTCGGGGTCAAAATACCGGGCAAACACTTCCTCATCCATGGAGGAAGATTCATCGTTGAGGACGTCCAGCATCTCAATGAGCTTGGAGTGGTCGCTGTTGCCCTTGATCTCCATGAGCTGCTCAAAGGCCGTCTGGTCATAGGCAGGGTCCGTCGTGAGGCGGATAATATCTTCATTTCGGTGGAACTCAAAGGAGTTGATCTTGTACAGCTGGCCCGTGGAGTCCAGCCCGTGGGCTTTCAGGGCCGTCTTGTTCAGCTGTTCCACCTGGGTGTAGAGGCCATAATCTTCAAAAACACCGCTGGAGCTGTCGGTCAGATCTTTCACATAAAGATGGACAAATTGGGTCCGCAGGCCCATCATCTGGTCGATGCCCTTGATGAGGTCGTAGGCCATTTTGTTGCGGAAGCGCAGGCCCTCGCCCATGTGCTTGTTGAGGGCGATGGTGCGCTGGCCCCGCCAGCTTCCCTTGTTCTTTTTGAGCTCGATCTTATAGTTTTTCTGGGCGTTCCGGCTGGAGGTCTGGCCGCGGATCTGCACCGTGGCGTTGGGGGCCTCTACCCCATAGCCCAGCTCCCCGGGCAGGGGGCCGTTCTCGTCGCCCACCTGCAAAAGGGCGTTGACCTGATAGCGGGGCACGCCCATGGCCGCGTAATCGTAGGCGGAGTAGTGGTTGATCTGGGCCCAGCTGTGGTTGGTGTTCTCGCTGTCGTTGCCCCGGCTCACGGTCAGGTACATGGTCACCACGCCGCTGTCATCGTAGACCGTGTAAAGTTCCGGGTTATCCCGCAGGTGGACACTGTTGAGCTCGGTCCGCGGTGCCTTTTCCTCAGCACCGGTGCTGGCACTGGCAGAGGCCGCCCCGGAGCGGGCGGCGCTTTCCGCACTGCCGGCATCGGGCAGCACGGCGCAGCCCGCACAGAGCCCGGCCAGCGCCACACCCAGCCCCAGCACTTTGCGCCGGGGGATCAAAGCATTTTTATTCATCTTCCCTCTCCTCTCCGGCAGCGTGTTTTGCACGCGCTGCCGATCCGGTTTCCAGAAACAGGCCCAGCCGGGTGAACCGCCCGGCCCTGGTCTCGGCCACGATGGGCTGCTGGCCCAGGACCCGATACGGCAGGTTGGCCGTAAAGGCGTCCAGCCGGAGCAGCGTGACCAGATAGAACAGCGCAGCCCCGATGAGGAAGCCGAAGCCGTAGAACGCGGTGTTGAACGCCATGGACAGGGCCGTGAATCCGCTGGCGGACACCGCAAACACGGCGGCAGCCGTGACCGCGCCGCGGTAGTCCGTGAAGTAGAGCAAAATCATCAGGATGGTGTTGCCCACGGCGTAGAGGCCGTACCCCACGCAGAGGGTGCGGAAATAGCCGTGCATCAGGTCGTTGAAGCCCAGGGGCAGCAGGTCCAGCAGCGTCCCCTCCAGCGAGAGGACCGCCGCCGTGACAAAGAGCTGCTTGAGGGCCGTGAACCGGAGCTCCCGGTTGAGGACGGCCAACATCTCCTCCTCGGCGGTGACGATGTCGCCCACGACGCCGCCATCGTTGAAGAGGCTGTAGTAATCCCGATACTTGGGGTAGAAGTTGACCTCCACCGACACCACAAAGTTGATGCTGGTGATGAGGATGGTCAAAAAGGCGATGAGGGCCGGGACATCGTAATAAGGTGCCCCGTAGAACAGGCCCTTGACCTGCACGCCCACCGGCCCCACCCAGCAGATGACGAGGTGGGCAAACAGGCCAATGTTGGTGCACAGGCCGGTGAACGCCAGAGGCAGGAATTCATCCACCCATTTCAGAAACGTCCACGGGCTTTCATCGCTCTGGGGGAAATAGCGGTAGAGCAGCACCACGTCCCAGACCATCATCAGGCCGTAGCCCATGGCCACGGCAAAGAGCATCCCCTCCAGCACCGGGAAGCCCAGCAGGACCACCAGTACCAGCCCCAGCCCGAACGCCAGCCCGATGGCCGCTAAAAACGAGCAGAGGATGCCCCGGTAATCCTTGATGGCCGTGAGGTAGCTCATGCCGTTCCAGTTCACGATCATCTCCGCGAAGAGCCACAGGCAGAGCAGCCCCTGCAGCAGGGTGGCCCCGGAGACAAGGAGGAACAGCCCGTACAGGCTGCACCCCAGCACCAGCATCAGGCTGGAAGAGCCCCAGAACGAGGGCAGGATGGCCTGCTCCCGCTCCTCGTAGAGCATATCGGCCAGGTAGCGCGTCACCGGCATGGAGAAAAAGCTGGTGACGGTAAGGGAGAACAGCAGCGTATAGGTGATCATGCAGACGAGTAAGTCCTGCTGGGCTCGCTCGGCCCCCACCCAGCCGCAGAGCAGCAGGATGCCCATCTGGAGCGCCACGCCCAGCAGCATGGGCCCGGTGCAGATGATGCCCGCGTACCCGTAGGCCCGCAGGGAGGCAAACAGGCCTTTGCGGCGGAACAGCTTTTTCAGTTCAAATCCAATTCCTGCCATGTGTTACTCCAAGTGATATTCTTTTGCGGTTTCGTCGTACATTTTCTGGTAGTTGGCCAGCATCTGCTCGTGGTGGAAGTAGGCGTCCACTCGTCTCTGTCCAATGCGGCCCATCTCCTCCCGGCGGGCACGGCTGGCGCACATCTTTTCCATGGCGTCGGCCAAACCCTGGCGGTACATGGGCGGCACGCAGTAGCCCGCAATGCCAAAGGTGTCCCCCGGGGCGCCCTCCAGCAGCTCCCGGCAGCAGCCCACCTCGGTGGTCACGCAGGGGCGGCGGGCCGCCATGGATTCCAGCACCGAGAGTGGCTGTCCCTCCGAGATGCTGGTGAGGATGGTGAAATCCAGTTTCCGCATATACTGCACCACGTCCACACGGCCGGTGAAGAGCAGATTTTTGATCTGCAATTGCTCCACCAGCGCATAGCACTCGTTGGCGTAACCCTCATCGTCCACGCCGCCCATGATGTGGAGACGGACGTTGGGTACCCGGGAGGCCAGCTCAAAGAAAGCGTAGATCATGGTCTTGACGTCCTTGATGGGGGCCAGACGCACCACAGCGCAGGCTGCTGACCCGGAACGCCCGCCGGTAAATTTCTTCCGATAACATATAGAAGAACCGGATCCAGCGGCTCTTGAACGAGGGCACCACCCACTCGGCCCGGATGATCTCCTCCTCCCGCTCCCGGGTGTAGATGCCGTGCTCGGTGAGGAGGACGGGGGCGTGATTTAAACTGCCGCCCAGGCAGGCCAGCAGGCCGCCGTAGCCCGTGGAGATGGCGTGGTAGACATCCGCTTTGGGCACCCGGCCCGTGAGCAGATAGAGCACCGGCAGCAGCATGGAGCGCATGGTGTGGAACGCGTCGGCATAGGCCACATAGGGGTACTCCTTGAGGCAGATATCGGTGAACAGCTCCATGAAATCCCGGCTCTGCAGAAAGGAGAGCGGGTGGACGCCTTTTTCCTGAAATAGGCGGAACAGCACGTCCCAGTCCGGGTGGCCCAGCCGCACCAGCTCCCGCAGGGCGGCGCGCTCGGCCTCCTGAAAGAGGACCGGCTGCTGCTCGCCGTGGAGGCGGAGGGCGTCGTCCAGAAAGACTTCCTCCACCTCTTTCACGTTGGGGGGCAGCTCATACACGAACTTGCCCCGGTCTTCAGCTTTGGCCCCGATGACCCAGAGGGAGAACTCCTGCCGGGGCATGGCCTGGATATAGGCGTGCATCCAGGTGGACACGCCGCCGTGGACATAGGGGTAGGAGCCCTCCAGCACCAGACAAATGCGCATGGTCTCACGCCCCTTTCTTTTCAATGTGGATGGTGTCGGCGTTGGCTTTGAGCAGGTAGAGGTTCCCCGTCAGGTGGGTGAGCTCGCCGCCCGTCACCCGGCCGGGGGTGCCCTCATTGGCCCGGAAGAACAGCCACCCCTCGTCCACAAAATTGCCGAGGGTAAGCGTCCACTCCGTGGGGGTGCTCTCGGTGGTGACGGTGAGCTGGCTGTACCGCTGGATCGCACCGGCACACTCGGTGCCGGTCTGCTTGCGCAGGTCGGGGGCAGCGGCGGAGAGCCATTTGAGGTAATCCTCAAAGCCGCCCTTGTACACCTCCCAGCCCTCTTCCGCGCCGCGGTCCACGTCCAGCAGGTCGTCCGGGTGCATGAAGTGGGTGCTGACGTAGTGCATGTTCAGCTCGTTCATGGCAGCCAGCCGCATGTAGGTATCCCCCACCATGCCGCCAGAGACGATGCGGGGCTGTTCCACCATGCCGTCGCTGGCCACACCGAACTCCTGCACATAGGGCAGGCTGGTGCCATCCTCAAAATAGGTGCTGGCAATGGTGCGGATCTGCGGCACGTTGCTGCCCAGCACCTGCCGCCCGGCAGCCGAGAGAATGTTGGAGGGCGGCACATAAACGCTGCCATTCGTATGGGGCAGCACGGTCTTCTGGAACGCGATCAGCTCGTCCATGGCGGCCACGATGGCGTCCTCGCCGGGCCACTGGCGGTAGCTGTAGAGGTCTTTATAATCGGTATCGGGCAGCACCAGCGGCTGGTGGTTGTAGCCGTGGTAGCCCACTTCCCCGCCCTGCCGCAGCAGCAGGCTGCCAAAATAGCGGAACTGCTGGGTGTCCGGCTGGCGGGTGGGGGCATCCACCGTGTCATCCTCGTAGTTTTCGATCATGACGCCGGTAAAGCGGATGGAGTATTTCTGGGCCAGCTTCATCAGGTCCGGCCACCAGACTTTGGAGTAGAAGTCCGCAATGCTCATGCTGTAATCCCGGCGGATATAGGTGCCATCGCCGCCCGGCACCGGGGAGGGGAAATCGTCCAGGTAGAACACCGCCCCGTTGATGACGGGGTAGGCCGTGGCGTCGCACAGCAGGCTGTAGGAGGCCGCGTACACGCCCCGCATCACCTTATCATAGATGCCGATGTTATCCACCACCACCCGGCCGGAGCCGCTGGAATGCTCCCACACCAGCGGGACGCCCTTGTCCCCGGTGCGGGCATACACGGTGGCATCCTCCCGGAGGCTGACACTGAGGGCAGACTCGAACGGGTCACTGAGCTCATACCGCTGCCCGCCGCCCAGCATAAAGTCTTCCGATGGGACGATGCTTTCCACCATCTTATACTCCCATGCAGAGGACTGGACACCCAGCTTTTGTGAAATTGCATCGAAATATGTCGTTTTGTCCGGTGTCATGGCGAAGAGCACACTTCCGCCGTTCTGCACCCAGTTCATCAGGTCGATGAGGCGCTTGCCCAGGGCGTCCAGGTTGCTCATGAGGACCACCACAGTCTGATACTGGCTGAACTCCGGCAGGCTGGTCAGGGCCGTGGTGCGCACATCTACCGCCTGGGTACCCACTTTCATGTCCAGCAGGATCTGGTCGAACTGCTCCTTGACCTGGTCGGTACCCTCCTGCCCGGAGTCGTAGAGCAGCAGGCAGGTGACGGGTTGGCCGAACATGGCGATGGAGGCGGGCTTGACCTCCGCGCGGGGGAGATAATCAATTTTAAATTGGGTGGAGGCGTACCGGATGCCGCTGCGCTCCGCAAACAGGATGGCCGCCATGGCCAGGAACACGGCCCAGATGAGGAGCAGTTTCCGCCAGCGGAACGCATCCAGCCAGGAATGCAATTTGTGTTTCATCACGCGTTCTTCCCCTGCCAGAACCGCACCGTCTCGCGGCCCTTTGCGCTGAGGTAGACCTCCTTTTCCTCGATGTCATGCAGTGTTTTCTGGATGGCCGCACCATCCCGCAGAGCAGCCGCCATCCGCAGGTGGAGCAGCCAGGGCGTTTCCCGCTGGGGCCAGCGAGCCGTCAGCGCGTCCAGCGTGGCCTCGGCCCGGTCGTACTCGGCAAGGGCCAGCTGGGCTGCTGCCAGCTTGCATTCCAGCGTGTAGCTGCGGCGTCCCAGGGCATCCAGCCGCTTTTTGAGCAGCTGCTCCAGCTGGTGGTGCTGAATCTCCGCCGCCTTGCCCTGCACAAAGCCGCCGTCCAGATAGCTTTCCAGATAATCGCAGTATTCTTCCAGCACCTTGGCGTCGCCGGGGGCGGCGGCATAGCGCTGCTCCTGCTGCTGGAGCTTCAGGTCGGCCTCTTTGGAAATTTGCGCCAGTGCAGTGGAGGCATAGTGTACCACCTCGCTGTCGTCGTCCATCCGGGCCTGCTGCAGCAGGTCGTAGTAACCTGCGGGGTCGTCCGTGAGCACCGAGAGGATGAGCTTCCGCTTCTGGGCGGGGCTGTTCACCAGCAGGGCCTCTTCCAGCGGGACGACGGTATCTTCCTCCTCGTTTTCCGCCACGAGGATATTTTTGTAGATTTCTTCGTTGATGCGCAGTTTTTCCAATGTCTGGTCGAGCAGCTGCCCGCCCGTGAGCCGGTGGGAGGTGTGGAGCAGCACCACGCACAAAGGCCCCCACACCGGCACCAGCAGCGCCACCGGGAGGAAATACCCCTCCACTTCCAGCGCCCGGGAGCGGGCCAGCAGCCAGAGGGCCCCGCACAGAGCCAGATGCAGCACCAAAAACAGCAGACCAAACCAGAATCCGCTCCCCATCTCACTACACCTCCTGTTTGGCGGCGCTCACCAGCCGCAGCTGCTCGTCCAGCGGCACGGAGATGACATGCAGACCTTTCTCTCCCATGCGCTTGGTCAGCAGGGGCAGGTTTGCTTCCTCCGCCTGATTCATCAGCAGGTAGACCGCGTTGTCCGGGCCCACGCCGGCCACATCGGTGCTGCGGATGGAGCGCTCCACCCGGGCGTTGAGGTCGGCCTGGTTCTTGAACTCGCCCGTCACCCGCAGCAGCAGGTGGTGGGCCATTTTATCTTCCTGCAAGGTGCAGGCGGATTCCAGCTTCTGCGCAAACACGGCAGGCCGCAGCAGGCAGGTACCGGGCAGATACCAGCTCTCCCGCACGGCGTTCTCGTACTCAAAGGCACGCACCAGCGCTGTTTCCACCAGCCCGCAGAGGATGCGGAAAAGGTTCTGGTAATAGAGAGTCATCTGCTCCTCGGTGGCCGTCCGCAGACCAATGAGCACCACGAGGGTGCCGTTCTGCCGCACGCCTGCCGCGTACATGGGCAGGCCGGGCCTGAGCTCCCGGTTCACCCACAGACCCTCCTGCTCAATGCCCCGGAGGACATCCAGCCGCTGGGCCACCTCGATGGAATGGGCCGGGGCAGGCTCCAGCCCGGCGCTGGCGGCGGTCAGGCGGGCAAAGGTGTGGTTTTGTTCCAGCCGGTAGATGGTCAGGCTGTGGTTTTCCAGCACGTCCTCCATCACCTGGACGGTCTTGCGGTAAATTTCCTGCGGCTGCAGCATATCCAGCTGCTGGGTCACGGTATAAATTTTGCCAAAACTGTCCCGGCGGCCTAAGATCTGGCGGCGGAACATCTGTTTGTCTTCCAAAGTATCCTGATACAGCCGCTGGGTGAACCGGAGTCGGTCGCGCAGGAGGTTGTTTTCCTCCCGCACAAAGCGGGCGGCCTCGGTGTTGCGCAGCTGCACATAGCCGCAGGAGGCGCCCACCACAAAGTAGACGATGAACGCCAGCCAGTTGGAGGGCTCATAGAACAGCAGCATCAGGGTTGTCCCCTGCCGCAGATACCCTGCCGCCAGCGAGACGGAAGCCAGCACGGCAGCCAGCACACCCGCGTTGAGGCCGTACACCGTGCCGATGAGCATGACGAACATCAGCCGGAAATCGATCATCTGGAACTGGGCGTCGGTGCCGGTGGCCCGTACCAGCACTTCCGAGAGGAGCCATGCGGCTAATATCTCCACGATGCGGAGCAGCCGGGTGCTCTGGCGGAGTTTGTCCATGGCGCGGTGGACGACGCTCTTTTTTTCGGCCTGGCGGGCCTGCCAGAGCTTGTAGATGGCGGGCAGGTCGTCCAGCAGACTGTACCGCTGGAACCAGCCGTACCGGCGGCGGACCGTGCGGTCGTCGGTGGGGTACGTCTGGAGGGTGTCGGCGCCGTAGCACACTTCCAGCCCGGGCTGCAGCTTTTGCAGCACCTCGCCCACCTGCCGCTGGGTGGCGTCGAACACCTGCGGCAGCAGGAACCGCTCCGGCTCCGGCGTCCAGGTATCAAACACCCGGGCGGTCAGGTCGGCCAGTTCCTCCATGCAGAGGGCAAGCAGGGGCTGGGCCGCCTGCTCATCCATCTGCACCGTGCCGGTGGGCATCTGCTCAAACAGGCGGGCAAACTGCTCCGTGCCGCTCTCTGAGACGGCGTAGAGATAAGGCAGCCGGAACACCTTGACCTGAATTTTGCTGGTCTTGGCATAATGGAAGCAGAGCTCCTCCGCCGCGTTTGCCAGCAGCGATTTGCCGGAGGGGGGCGTCAGAGCGGCCATCGGGCCCGAAAAGTACAACAGCTGCACTTCCCGCTCACGGCAGGCCTGCAGCACCCAGCGCAGCCGGTCCAGCTCGCCCTCCTGCTCGCCGTGGGGCAGCAGGTACTCTGAAAAATAGACGATGCGGTCAAACTGGTAGGTCTCGTTGATCTGGGCCAGCAGCTGCTTGCCGTCCAGGGTGACGGTCTTCACCCGGGTGTCCAGCAGTGCTTCGCTCTTGGTGTGGGTGGTCAGCACATGGTCGTCAGGGAACGCCGTCTCGATCCACTCCTGGGTCAGAAACGCCGTATAGCCTGTCAATAATATCTCCATCTGGATTTCAACTGCCAAACCCGGGCAGCCGGGCAGATTTTCCCCGTTGGCCGCCAAATGAAAAAATCCCCCTGAGCAAATGCTCAGAGGGATTTTTTCATCTGGTGGAGGCGATGGGAGTCGAACCAATTCCTGCCGTTCTATCGTGAAAAAATCGCAATTTTCAGGCTGAAAATGTGGCGTTGCTATGGGCTGAAATTCTGCACATAGAACAGCGCCCAGTCCCCTAAAATCGGGAAGTGTGGTAAAAAGTGTGGTATTTTTCAGCCGTGCAGCAGCTTCATAAATACCGCGTTGACGGCCTGCGCTGTGGCTACATCCTCACCGGTCAGGGCGTGGGAGTAAATGCCGTATGTGTCCATATCTTCGGAGTGACCTACAAGCGCCTTGACCTCACCGGCGGGCAGTGTCTTGATTGCGGAAACAAAGCTGTGCCGCAATTCGTACAGGCTGACCGGCTGCAGATCGTTGGCAGCGCAGTACACTTTCCAGCGCTTATAAAACCGGCGCTCTGTTTCCAGACAGAACACGCTTTCACAATGGCCGGTGATAGCCCTCTGAGCTTCTAGGACAGCTTTTGCAACGTCCGGCAGGACGAATGACCGGCAAGCATTTTCGTTCTTTCCGCGCGTCTCCTGCCCTTTTACGTTGATGGCACGGGAGATGTTGACGGTGCTGCCTTTGATATCTGCCCAGCGCAGGCCCAGCAGTTCCCCGGGCCGTAAGCCGGTAAGCACCGCAAATCTGTATGCGTTGATATAATCATCGTGCATGCGCTTGTTGCGATACAATGTCGTGTCGATGCTGAACAGCTTTATTAAATCATCTGGCTGCAAGACCTTCTTGCCCTTCAGGCGTGCGCTGGCTGGTATCTGCACATCCTCCGGCAGATAGGTGGAGAGCTTTGCTTTGCGGCAAAATTTACAAAAGGCCCGGAGATCACCGGCAATGGACTGCAGCGTTTTCCGGCTCTTGCCAGCGGCAGCGGCCTTGTTTACGATGGCTTGCAAGTCTGCATCTGTAAGGGCATTGACCCGCTTTTTGCCTATGATCGGCAGCACCCAGGTGCGCCAACGGCTTGCGATCGGTTCATAATTGCTTGCGCTGGTGGTCTGCTTCAGGCCCTCTATCCAGAGTTTATACACATCCTCTACCCTGCCCACCTTCGCGCCTATGCCGTCCTCAAGCCACGCATCAGCTTTGCGGTTCGCTTCCCGCTGGCCTGTGCGGCCGGGAGTGCTGCTGTAAAAATACCGGCGCTGGCCGTCTTTCTGCACCGCCACACGCCACCGGCTGTAAGCTTCCTGCCAAACGGCGCTGTTCGTTCGCCTGCTCATGCTGCACAATCCGGGAAGTTGACCACGGTAATTTCAGCAACAGCCTTTTCGACCGTCTGCAAAATGCGCTCTATCTTCTCCACTGTATCGGCAGACAGCACGACTTCACCGCACTGTTCGCACTCCATGCAGGGAACATTTTTGATAACCACAACGCAGTTCTTCAGCTGCACCGTGTGAATGGTCGTGCTGGGCTTCATTTCGCCCTTGCAGAAAAAGCAAGTCATAATTTATTCCCCTTTCTTCTTTCGTTCGGTATACGTTGCGTTCCAGTGGTCGAGATCTGGCCAGTAGGCTGTGAGAATCCACAGTGCACCCTCATGGATACCGCACACAACGTGCAGCCAGCGGCCTGCCAGATTGACCCCCAGCACCAAACAGGACGGACAGCGGTAATCATCCGGACGGTATTCGATGATCTTCCCGCTCTGGATGGCCTGCCGAATGTCTGCCAGCAGGATACCGCGCTCATAAAGCCGGGCCTGTGAATGGGCTGTTAGAAAGATTTGCCCGCCCTGAGCCAGTGTGCGCAGATTCTCTATGGTCAATTCCATTGGTTCACCTTCTTTCTATGTCAATGATTGCCCGTCAGTGGGTTGCGCGATTTTGCGACACGCCCCCGCCTGCTGTGCTCGGCGCAGTGGGCTTTATTTTTTATCATCCGATAATGGGCTGGGTGGCGATAATTTATCAGCTATAGTTTTTTCATACGTTAAAAAGCCAGACAAAGACAGAACTTGTATCCGGTAATTGTCCAACATGCAAATAGCTTTTGCCATTTCCGTTAGTAAGTTCTGGCCGCTGTCATTCAGACAAAAAAACAGTTCATCAAGATAGCGTCTTTTTCGTTCAATGTCAGTAATCTGCAAGTGTGAACAATTCTCATGCCCCGCGTGATCTTTTCTAAATTGCTGATCTTTTAAGTCGTCCAATGTTTTTAAGTCTTGTAGATAAAGATTCCCATCAACATCGACCATTGGCCGCTCTTTTTCAGGATCATATTCAACAGAATCAACGGCCTTTACAAGCCCCTGTAAATCGTCATCTTCTCCGAGTAGTACATACCAGTTTATATTCAAGACTTCTGCGATTCTCTTTATTGTTTCAATTTTGGGGTTAAGTCTCCCGGATTCGTATTTGCGAATTGTCGATGGGTCAATGCCAGTTTGTGCGCCGAGTTCTTTTTGCGTCAATCCAGCAAACTTTCTCTCCTCGGCGATTCTTTCTCCGATTGTCATCTAAAACTCCCCCTTTAGCGTGTAGTATATCATATTTTTTCTTCAAAAGGAAGAAAAAGCCCTAATTTAACCATTGACAGGGATAAAAAGCCCTGTTATAATACACTGTAGAGGGACAAAAGTCCCTGAATCGAGGTGAGATGAATTGTCGAAGTCAATTACAGTCGATCGCGTGAAAGTTGTAGCGGAGATGGCGCGTCAGAACTTGACTACCGAGGAACTTTCCTTAAAGGCAGGCGTTGGACGCAATGCTATATGGAAAATGCGTAAGGGTCAACCCGTATGGCGCACTACCGCAGGCCACGTGGCCGCAGCTCTGGGCGTGACCGTTGACGATTTGAAGGAGGTGAACTAAATGTATCAACCGTTTCACAGGCTCCGCGTAAGGTTCGCGGAAATGGAGCTGCGGCAAGGGGATGTGGCGCAGGCCGCAGGCATGGCAAAGAGTACCATGACGGCCCGCATGAAGGGCTACCAGCCCTGGACGAGCGACGAGATCACCCGCGTGGCCGCTGTTTTGAACATTCCCCGGGAGCAGATCGGAGAGTTTTTCTTTGAACCGTCTCCCAAGAGCAAGAAGGGTGCATGATGGCAAACAAAAGAATGTTTTCGGTGGACGTGGTGGAAACCGACGCTTTTCTTGACCTACCGCCCAAAACGCAGGCGCTCTACTTTCATTTGGGTATGCGTGCTGATGATGACGGGTTTGTTTCAAGTCCCCGCACCATCGTGCGCACCATCGGATGCACTACCGGTGATTTGAAGCAGTTGGAAGCCGCTGGTTATGTAATTTCGTTCAGTTCCGGTGTGCTTGTTGTGACTGACTGGAAGGTAAACAACACGCTCAAGAGTGACCGTTACCGCAAGACTATGTTTCAAAACGAGCTTGCACTGCTGAAAGAATCAGCATCAAAGCGTTACATCCTTTCTGACAATGGAACTATTTCGGAACCAATCAGGAACCAAAGCGGAAACCAGCAGGAGCCGCAGTATAGCATAGTGAAGGATAGTGTAGAGAAGTGTAGGTTAGAACAGGAAAGCAACGCCGCTGCCGCGGCTGGCGAGCCTGATACTCCCCCGGCGGATATTTTCACAACCTTTGCCGATGGTGACGGCGAGCTGCTGCAGGCCCTTCAGGACTATGACCGTATGCGCAAAGAAAAGCGCAAGAGCCTAACCGATACCATGCGGCGCAGCTTGTGCCAGCAGCTGGATGAAGAATTTCACCGGTGCGAGTGGGTGCAGATCATCAAGCAGGCCACTCGGCAAGGCTGGCTGAAATTTTACCCGCTGGATAAGGACAAGCCAACCAGCACCGTGCCAGAGTTTGAGAGCGCTGGCGACCAGATCAGCCGTATCATCAACGACCTAAAGCGAAAGAATGGAGCGTGATACAAAATGACCCTTGAAAAGGTAAAAGAACTGATGCAGACCCGCATGGACTACTTCGAGCAGCACCTTTCTGATGAAACCATAACCGCTCAGCTGAAAGCCTACACGGCCAATCTGGGCACTGTGCCGGATGATATTGCCGAAGCAGCTTTCTATGCTGCACTGGGTAATTGCCGCTATCCGAAACAGTTCCTTGCTGACTGGCAGGAAGCTGTGCGGGACATCCAGCTTGACGCGCTGCCGTCCCCGGAACAGATGTGGGTAAGCACTCTGGCAGCGGCCAAACGGATTGACAGCGAGCTAGAGTGCGCCCGGAACGGTGGAAATCTGGACGAAGAAAACAGCCGGGAAAAATGCCTTGCGCGGGCATGGGATGTATTTAACGCTCTGCCGGAAGCTGTGCGCAAGCTCTACGGTAATCCGTCCGCAATGCGCAGTTTGCTTGCATCCCGTGATACCAGCGTGAGCGAGATGAATCGCATCTATCGCCCGGCATTCATGCAGGCAATTAAAAAAGCCCCGGCAAAAGCCCTGCAGACCCCAAAGGCAGCGCCCCAGCTGACGCAGGGCACCCAGCCTGCCGCCCAGATCAGCGACAGCAGCAAGAGCGCGTGAGGGGGTGATTTTGTGAACGAGAACACCGACCGCAGCGGTTACATTGCCGCTATTACCAAGCTGCTGGAAAAAGCTGATCTGCGCAAACTGCGCCTGATCTGGATCTATGTGGAGCGCATGACCCGCACCAACTAAGCCGACCCGGCCTAAACTGGCCGTGTTCATAATAATTTTTGTTTCGCCCAAAAGTGGGCGAAGAAAGGACGAAACCATGAACGAAATGAAGCATTTTTTCAACACCACCAGCGTTGACACCATCGGCGAGTGCCTGAACGGCGAGAAGCTGCTGAATGCATCCCGCAATGAGAAGGGCAACACCCTGTTGACCTTTGAAAGTGCCTACGAGGGCTACTCCGACCTGCTGACCATTACCCCGGACGGCTCTGTGATCGGCACGTTCATCTGTGACGAAGAACAGCAGCCCCAGACCGTCAACGATACCCAGTGCGCTGCCAATGAGATCGTTAAGATGGACGATCTTATCCGCTATGAGAACAGTGCAGAGTTTCACCGTGCATACGCCGACTTCTTGGACGCAGCGGAACTGCTGGCAGTTGATGGGCAGGCGGTGGTTACTCTGGCAGAGCTGGCACGGAAGTGTGCAGACGCGGCGCAGCTGAATGCCTATCGTTTGGCTACGCGTTACCCTGTGATGGTGCGTGCAGCACTGGGACTGCCCGACATCAACTATACGCCCGGCTTTAACCCGGACGTTGATCTTGACACCGATTCTATTTCTTCGATGCTGCCCAACTACTTCGGCCTGCTGAAGCCACTGCATGAAGAAGATGGGTGCGACCCTAGCGAGGGCGTTGTTCTGCTGTTCCATGACAAGCCTAACGCCAAAGAACCCAGCGCAGAGCTGAAGATTGTTCCGATGGTGAACGCTGAAGGCGTGCCGGTTCTGTCTGTCAGGGTGAGCGACCTGCCCCAGCAGTAAGCCCAAGACCGCCGACAAACAGAAAGCCGCCTTTCCCTGCGCCAACAGGGACGGGCGGCAAATGGCGGGACAACGCATTGCAGTAATGTTTCCCGCCCTCATTTTAGCAGAAAGAAGAGGGATTTTCAATGTTTGGTTACACCGCTTATCAATTTTCTTGTGTCGCCCCTGTGGCGCTGATGTTCTTCGTGGGTGCCGCTGTGATGTGGTTCAGCGGCATCCGGTAAGGGGGTGTGCAACATGACGAGAGAAGAATCTTTAGAAGCCCTGTGCGTGGCTTTTGAGAAGCTGGACGAGGACGAACAGCGAGGGATGATCCGGCTTATTGAGCAGATGAAGCGTGCCCATACTTTTGGTCTGGACGTCCGTTTTGACGAGCACACTTTCACTTTCTTTATCGCAGATGCAGCGACCAACACCGTTGTTGCCCCGCCGCCGATGAATATTCCCACCGTGGAAGCATGGCTGGACGACTACGAGAAAGAAGAAGCCGAAGAATGACATTGTAAGGTGATATTCTTGCGGTTAAGTCCGTTTTATGGTACAATAGCAGCGTGATACGAACGCTCTTTTAGACCATTACAATGCGTAAAATTTAACGGTGGTGCGTGGAGTACGGAGCACCACCCCCACCCCTGAGAGCGTGTAACGGCCCAGCAAGCCGCTGTGCGCTCTTTTTATTTGCCGGAGGTCATTCTATACCATGACGAAGAAGAAGCTCAAGAAGTGCCCTGTCTGTGGGGCTGTGATGTACCAGTTTGCACCGGGAATCCGCTGTCTTGACTGCGAGATGAAGCAAGCCCAAGACGAAAAGGAACGGGCCCGCGTCCGTACTCTGGCATGGGCCGCGTACCATGCGGAACACGGTGAACCGCTGTCACTGGGCGAAGCTGCCGCAATGGCTGATGCTATGGGTATGAGCTACGGTGCATACAGTCTACAGTTGTCCCAGCAAAAACGCAATGTGGCAATAAAATGACATTTCATAGTATTATATTTGCATTTTACAACGCAATGTGGTATACTGAGCATAGTAGGCGGCTTATAGCGCCGTCCGGCTCCTGACTGCTCTTTGCTGCACGGTCTGGCTGTGGGTGTGCCATGACCCACGATCAGAGCGCCCAGCATTGCAGGAGCGGACATACCCCTTGCACCGGGCTTTTCCTTTCTCCGGTGCACCATGCGCGGCATAAGGTTTGCCGCCTGCTGCTTTTTACGTCTACTCATACGGAAAATGAGGTGCTATCAATGGAAAATCCCAACCCTACCCCCAGCACCGCCCAGCAGGCCGAAAATAACGGCTCTGAGCGGACTTTTACCCAAGACGAAGTAAACACCATCGTTGCAGATCGGCTTGCCCGTGAGCGCTCCAAGAGTGCCGAGCGCGTGGGCGACCTTGACGCACGAGAAAAAGACTTGAAAGCCCGCGAGGAAGCGTTGGAAGCCAAAAGCCAGCGTTTCAGCCAGTGGGAAGCCCGGGAAGCCTGCAAGCAGTATCTGACTGATAACCATATCAGCGCGGCACTGCTGGATAAGCTGGACACCAGCGACCCGGAAGCGTTCAAGACCGCTGTAAAGGCGGTGCAGAGCGTCACCGGCAACGGGTACAGCGTCACTAAGACGACCACCGGCGCAAAGGTGGACACCCCGCCGATGTGGCTTTCTCAGGGCAAAGATAAAGACGCTGAGTTGAAGCGGGCTTTCGGTCTGAACAACTGAAAGAGGATCTATAAATGGCTATTGAGTTAGCAACCCAGTTCCAGGCATATACAGACGAACAGTTTTACTCCGAGAGCAAAACCAGCCTTGTGACGAACAAGGATTTCAGCTTTGACGGCGCAAAGACCATCAAGCTGTATAAGATGCAGTCCACCGAGATGGAGGACTTCAACCGCAACGGCCCCATTCTCGACGGAAACAAGAGCCAGTACGGCACTATTTCCACCTTGCAGGGGACTATGGAAACCTTCACCATCAGCAAAGACCGTTCGTTCACTTTTGAAGTGGACAAAATGGACACGGACGAAACCAAGATGCAGGTCGCAGCCGCCAGCGCTCTGGCACGTCAGCAGCGCGAGAAGGTTTTCCCCGAAATCGACTCCTACGTTTACGGCGTGATGGCCGCAAAGGCTGGTATCCTGCCCGACGCAAAGGCGTTGACTGCTGACAACATCTATACCGAAATCATCACGGCAAACGCCCAGATGGATGATGCAGAAGTGCCTGCATCTGAGCGCGTTCTGATTCTGACCCCGACCACCTACACGCTCCTGAAGCAGTCCAAGGCCACCTTTGACAATCAGGACATCGGTGCAGAACTGCGCAAGAAGGGCGTTATTGCCCAGCTGGACGGCCTGAACGTGGTCAAGATCGCGTCCAACCGCCTGCCTGAGAAGTTCGGCTTTATGATCGCGCATCCCGTGGCTACCGTGGCCCCGGTCAAACTGGCAGAGTACAAGATTCACCTTGACCCGCCTTTCCTGTCCGGCAGTCTGGTGGAGGGCCGTATTTACTACGACGCGTTTGTTCTGGAAAACAAGGCAAAGGGCATCTATTATCAGGCAATCGCCTGATATGGCATCATCTGGGCGCATGGGGCAACCTGTGCGCCCTTTTTGTATCGAGGTGAGTATATTTGAAGATCAAACTTTCAACTCCCGCAGAGGTACGCCGCACGCTGTCCAAGATCGCAAATATGCTGCTGAATAACCAGATCGACCCGCAGCGGGCAACAGCTATCACAAATTGCTGCAACAGCGTTCTAAACTGCATCCGCATTGACGAACAGCAGAAGAAGCTGGCAGAGCTGGAAAAGCTGCTGAACGAGGTGGAAGCGAATGGAGCTTGACCGACTGGAAAAGCGCATCCGGGCACTACAGGCCCGGAAAGCGGCCAGAGCTGCCACGTTTGAGCGCGTGCAGGGCATCGACCCCACCGAGCACGAAGCGGCTGTATACCACGCTATCCACGCGGATATAGCAGCCGACGCACACACCTACTACAATCTTCCCGGTGGGCGCGGCTCCTGCAAATCGTCCTTTGTGTCGTTGGAGATCGTGGACGGCATCCAGAAAGACCCCACCGGCACCGGCTCTGCTGTGGTGTTCAGGCGGTGGGGCAGCACCTTGAGGGAATCCGTGTTTGCACAAATCCAATGGGCTATTGACGCGCTGGGCGTGTCTGACCTGTGGGCCTGCACCGTGTCGCCCATGCGCTGCACCTACCTGCCCACCGGCGCACAGATCATCTTTCGCGGGCTGGACGATAACAGCAAGATCAAGTCTATCAAGCCTGCAAAGGGCTTTTTCCGGTGGGTGTGGTTCGAGGAATTTTCCGAGCTGCCCGGAGAAAACTTTGTCCGCAGCGTGATGCAGTCCGTGGGCCGTGGCGGTAAGCCTGTGGTGTTCCGCAGCTTCAACCCGCCTGTGTCCCTGAACAACTGGGCAAATAAGTTCATCCAGCAGCCCAACGAGGAAGCATTGACCCTGCACACGGATTACACCCAGGTGCCGCCTGAATGGCTGGGAGAGGTGTTTCTGAACGAAGCGCAGCGCATCCAAGCTCTGAATCCCAAAGTGTACGATCATGAGTATCTGGGCATCCCTACAGGCAGCGGCGGCGAGGTGTTCACCACGCTGGAAGTGCGAGAGATCGCGGACGAAGAGCTTGCAATGCAGTGTTACCGCTATGTTGGCTGTGATTTCGGTTTTGCGTCTGACCCTGCCGCCGTTGTGGCGCTGTACTACGACCGCAGCACCGAAACCATCTATTTTGCAGATGAAATTTACAAGCGCGGCCTGTCAAATGAAGCCCTTGCCGCCGAGATCAGGGCGCACGGCCTTGACCATGTGGGAGAAACCAGAAAGAACCCCATCACAGGCGCAGAAACGGCCCCGGAACAGGTTATTTACTGCGACTGTGCCGAACCCAAGAGCATTACAGACCTACGCACATACGGCTTGCAGGCGCGTCCCTGCACCAAGCACCCCGGCTGTGTAAACTACCGCATCAAGTGGCTGCAAAAGCGGACGCTTGTAGTTGACCCCCGGCGCACGCCCAACATCTACCGTGAGTTTTCACAATATGAGTACGACACGGACAAGGACGGCAATTTTCTGCCCAGTGTGCCAGACGCGGAGAACCATACAATAGACAGCGTTGCATACAGCCTTGACCGTCTTATTTTCAACAAGAACGAAGGAGCGTAAAATCATGCTGGAAATGCATCTGACCTGCCCGAACTGCAAAAAGACTTTTGTTGTCTATGACTGGCAGCTATGGAGAGACAGCGAGGAAAACGAGAGCTTTCAATGCCCCTGCTGCCATACTGCCCCGGATGAAGAAGCCTGTTACCGCCTGAAAGATGGCTTTTTGGAGCTGTGCAACGTTGACCGGCATTGGAACCACGACAAAGAGAGCGCACCGCTGCCGCCCGAAAAGCAGGGCTGGAAAATCGAGATTAGACAGGGGTAAAGCTGCTCACGCTTGCAAGAGTGTGGTAAATAGTGTGGTATAGACAAAGAAAAGTGCCTAGAAACTCACGTTCCTAGGCGCTTTTTAGTGGTGGAGGCGATGGGAGTCGAACCCATGTCCGAAAAGAGCTCAGCGCAGGTGTCTCCGGGTGCAGGCGATCTACAACATTCCCGCCGCGTCACGCCGATCGTCAGGCTAACGCTTTGGTAGCTTCATGAGTTCCTGCCGGTCCGCAAAGCTTAAGTCCGTTCAGGTGCTGTGTCTAAAGGACGCCCCGGCCCCACACGACACAAGAGTGGGCG